>Ga0335085_10007550_pt1 | contig 16824 bp, 22 predicted proteins | sample Lox_Sample_45_FD_206712 | JGI IMG/M metagenome (GOLD analysis project Ga0335085, IMG submission 206712) | Soil microbial communities from Loxahatchee National Wildlife Refuge, Florida, United States - Lox_Sample_4.5 | ecosystem: Environmental > Terrestrial > Soil > Wetlands | place: USA...
GATGGCGCAGCAGCCGCTCAACCCCAATGCGCGGATGCTGCGCCCGCAGGACCTCCAGAATATGCTCGACCGGCTGGAGAACCTAGCGCGCAACGGCGCCAAGGACGCCGCGCGCCAGCTGTTGCAGCAGCTCCAGCAGATGATGGAAAACCTGCAAATGGCGTCGCCGGACATGAACAGCGACGACAACGACGACATGATGTCGGCGCTCGACGAGCTTGGCGACATGATTCGTCAGCAGCAGGATTTGCGCGACCGCACCTTCCGCCAGGGCCAGGATCAGCGCCGCCAGAACGCGCAGCGCGGCCAGCAAGGCAAGCAGGGACAGTCGCCGCAGCCCGGCGACCAGATGGGCGAGCTGCGGCAGGACCAGCAGGCGCTGCGCGACCGGCTCAACAAGCTGCTCGAGGATCTCAAGAACAAGGGCTTCGGCCAGAGCCAGCCGGGCCAGCAGGGTCAACCGGGCCAGGGCAAGAATCAGGGCCAGGACCAGCTCGATCAGCTCGGCCGCGCCGGCGACGCCATGGGCGACGCCGAAGGCAATCTCGGCGACGGCAATGCCGACAGCGCGGTCGATTCCCAGGGCCGCGCGCTCGATGCGCTGCGCAAGGGCGCGCAGAGTCTCGCGCAGGCGATGCAGCAGCAGCTCGGCCAGGGTCCCGGCCCGGGCCGCGCCGGCCGTCTCGGCCAGCCGCGCGCCGAGCAGGACACCGATCCGCTCGGCCGGCCGCTGCGCGGCCGCGACTATGGCGACGACGTCACCGTGCGCGTGCCCGGCGAGATCGACGTGCAGCGCGCCCGCCGCATCATCGAGGAATTGCGCCGCCGCTTCGGCGACTTCGCCCGCCCGCAGGAAGAGCTCGATTACATCGAGCGGCTGCTGAAGGATTATTGAAAAGTTTCGCAGACTTCGTTCGCTGGGCCTCTCGCCGTGCGTCGGGGAGAGATGTAGACTGCTGCGACCGGGGAGGAGACCATGTTCCAGCCGTTTACGGGAAACGGGGCGCGGATATTTTTTGTTTCCGCAGCTATCCAGGTCTGCGGGTCATTTATCGCCAGCGCGCAGCCAACTGACGCGCTCTACGAGCAAGCGAAACTCGAAAAGACCGTCGCGCTATACGGCGCCGGACCTTCGGACCCCTTCAAGCGCTGGATTGACGATTTTCAGAAGCGCTATCCCGGCGTAACGGTCGCCTTCACCGGCGGCTTGAGCAATGCGCTCGACAAGAAGATCGAGCAGCAGCTTGCCGACAGGAAGATGGAAGCCGACGTCGGCATCTTCCAGACCATGCAGGATTTCGTGCGCTGGAAGCAGCAGGCCGCGCTCACGCTGTTCAAGCCCGAGGGCTTCGACGCCATCGACCCGGCGTTCAAGGACGAGGACGGTGCGTTCACCACAGTCTCGGTCAACATGGTCACCTACGCCTACAACACCCAGCAGGTCGCGGCGGGCGACGTGCCGAAGTCGGCGCTTGATTTTTTGAAGCCCATGTTCCGCGCCAAGCTCATCACCACCGACCCGAGCGATGACGACGCCGGCCTGATGGCATTTCATTCCATCGTCGAGAAATACGGCTGGGACTACATGGACAAATACATGGCGCAGCAGCCGCGCTTTGCCCGCGACGGCCACGCCACGGTGTCGAACGCCGTCGCTGCTGGCGAGATGCTTGCCACCTTCGATTCAACCTCGACGACGCCGCGGCTGGTGGCCGCGGGCAAGCCGATCAAGCTCGTGCTGTCGCACGACGACGCGACCCCGCTCTTTCTCGTCGCCGGCGCGATTTTCAAGGATGCGCCGCATCCGAGCGCCGCAAAGCTTTTTCTGAACTGGTATCTGGCGCCCGAGCAGCAGCGCCGCAACGGCGCCTTCTCGGCCCGCGCCGACGTTGCGCCGCCGCCGGGATGGCAGCCGCTCTCGGCCTACAAGCTCGACACCAGCTTCCGCGCGCTGCATTCGGACGAGGCCAAGCTTGCCGCATTGAAGAAGCGGTTTGCGGCTTACACCGAAGGCCGCTGACTCCGGAGAATCCATGCGTTTCCAACGGGGCAGCACGCCTGTCATCACATTGACACCCCGCCCCGTGGGCCTAAATTAGAGGCGTTCCGAGGGGAGCGCCGCAAGGCGCTGAGAGACCGTGACACGGTGACCCTTTGAACCTGATCCGGGTCATGCCGGCGAAGGGACGGAAACTCCTTGCAAAAGCCGTCCCACGCCCGTCACCGCCCGGTCCGTTCGAGGCCGCGACGCCACAGGAGCGCATGATGAACAAGCCGCTGACCGAATCCGATCTCGCCACCCCGAAAGTCACGACCGGCCCGATTGCCGGCTCGCGCAAGATTTTCTCGGTGCCGGAGGCCGCGCCCGATCTGCGCGTTCCGCTGCGCGAGATTGCGCTTTCGGAGGGCTCCGGCGAAGAGCCGGTTCGGGTCTACGATCCGTCCGGCCCCTATACCGACAACAATGCCGCAATCGACGTCGAGGCGGGCCTCAAGCGCAGCCGCATCGAATGGGTCAAGGAGCGCGGCGGCGTCGAGGAATATGACGGCCGTCCGATCAAGCCGGTCGACAACGGCAATGTCTCGGGCAAGCATCTCGCCCGCAATTTCCCGAACACGCCGCGCCCGCTGCGCGGACTGCCCGGCCATCCGGTGACCCAGCTCGAATGGGCGCGCAGGGGCGTCATCACCAAGGAAATGATCTACGTCGCCGAGCGCGAAAATCTCGGCCGCAAGAAGATGCTCGACTGCGCCCAGGCCGCGCACGACGACGGCGAAAGCTTCGGCGCTTCGGTGCCGCTCTTCGTCACGCCCGAATTCGTGCGCGAGGAGGTGGCGCGCGGCCGCGCCATCATCCCGTCCAACATCAACCACGCCGAATTGGAGCCGATGGCGATCGGGCGCAACTTCCTCACCAAGATCAACGCCAATATCGGCAACTCCGCCGTCACCTCTTCGGTGGAAGAAGAGGTGGAGAAGATGGTGTGGGCGATCCGCTGGGGCGCCGACACGGTGATGGACCTCTCGACCGGCCGCAACATCCACAACACCCGCGAATGGATTCTGCGCAATTCGCCGGTGCCGATCGGCACCGTGCCGATCTATCAGGCGCTGGAGAAGGTCGACGGCGATCCGGTCAAGCTCGACTGGGAGTGCTACAAGGACACGCTGATCGAGCAATGCGAGCAGGGCGTCGATTACTTCACCATCCATGCCGGCGTGCGGCTCGGCTACATCCATCTCACCGCCAACAGAGTCACCGGCATCGTCTCGCGCGGCGGCTCGATCATGGCGAAGTGGTGCCTGGCGCACCACAAGGAGAGCTTCCTCTACGAGCGCTTCGACGAGATTTGCGACCTGATGCGCCGGTACGACGTGTCGTTCTCATTGGGCGACGGCCTGCGCCCCGGCTCGATCCGCGACGCCAACGACCGCGCCCAGTTCGCCGAGCTCGAGACGCTCGGCGAGCTCACGAAAGTCGCCTGGGCCAAGGGCTGCCAGGTGATGATCGAAGGCCCCGGCCACGTGCCGCTGCACAAGATCAAGATCAATGTCGACAAGCAGCTCAAGGAATGCGGCGAGGCGCCGTTCTACACACTCGGCCCGCTCGTCACCGACATCGCGCCCGGCTACGACCACATCACCTCGGGCATCGGCGCCGCCATGATCGGCTGGTTCGGCACCGCGATGCTCTGCTACGTCACGCCGAAGGAGCATCTCGGCCTGCCCAACCGCGACGACGTCAAAGAGGGCGTGATCACCTACAAGATCTCCGCCCACGCCGCCGATCTCGCCAAGGGCCATCCCGCCGCGCAACTGCGCGACGACGCGCTCTCCCGCGCCCGCTTCGAGTTCCGCTGGCAGGACCAGTTCAACCTCGGCCTCGACCCCGACACCGCGCGCGAATACCACGACGAGACGCTGCCCAAGGAGGCGCACAAGGTGGCGCACTTCTGCTCCATGTGCGGGCCGAAATTCTGCTCGATGAAGATCACCGCGGACGTTCGCGATTACGCCGCCGGGCTCTCCGACAACGAGAAGGCGGCGCTTTATCCGGACGCGGCGCAGGCCGGCATGAAGGAGATGTCGCAGAAATTCCTGGACCTCGGCGCGCAGGTTTATGTCGATAAGGCCGCGGCGGCGAAAGAGGCCAACAAGGCGCTCTGAATGTGCCGACGCTGATCATCATTGCCGGCCCCAACGGGGCTGGCAAGACGACCTTCGCAAGGGAATATCTCTCTATCGATGATAGGCGGTTCTCGTTCGTCAATGCGGACGAAATCGCCCGCGGCTTGGAAAGTCGAAACAGGCCGACCTCTTCGGATTTTGATGCAGCGCGGATCATGCTGCGTCTTGTCAGCGACCTTGCCGAAGCGGGTGCGGATTTTGCTATTGAGACAACGCTTGCAAATCTGACCTACGCGCAAAAAATTCCGGCTTGGCGGGAGCTTGGATATCTGGTCTCTTTAGCTTATCTGCGTCTGGATTCCGTCGAGGAATCGCTCCGACGCGTCCGCAAGCGGGTGCGCTGCCGGCGGGCACGGCATTCCGGAGGATGCGATCCGCCGCAGATTTGGACGAAGTTGGACCTACTTCGAGACCATTTACCGACCGATTGTCGATGAGTGGTATGTCTGGGCCAGCCGAGAAGGCGCGTTTGATCTTGTCAACTCGTGGGATGGTAGGCATGCGACGAGGACTTGATTTCGAGAAAGCCGAAGCTGCGTTGAAACGAGCCGCCCGGAAAGCGACGCACGGCACGCGCGAGGAGAGATCGGGGCGATTTCTGCTTGGAAAGCCGGCTAACACCGCGCCGGCCCGTCGCGCGCCAAAACAAACTCGGTGCAAGGCGCAGCAAGCGTAGCTCGTAGGACGGGTTGAGCCCTTGCGAAACCGATCGTTTGTTCTCGCCGCCCTGTGATGGGTTTCGCGTTCGCTCAACCCATCCCTACGCGTCTTCTTCATCATGGATTATCGGGTTGGTGCCCGCAAGGGAGCAACTCGCCGCGCTACGATACCAACCGTGGCCCGGTTATGCCGCATCGTTTGCGCAATCGAGCCGCAAGCGCGTGCGCTTCGTCAAGATCGAATGTGGAAATGCGAAGATGCTCTCGGCCGCCGAGCGGTTCGCGAACGATCGGCTTTGAAACGGGCTTGCCGTCGACGAAAATATCCAGAGGCTCGCCGACGATTGTCCGGGTCAATTTGTAAAGCCGCGCGCGAATGTCAGATCGCAAGTTCACTTCGACGTGCGGGCTCGGTAAGGCGCGCATCTGCCCTTTTACGAAGTAGCGAAAATCTTCGCGCGCCTCGATCCAGTGGATCGCCTTCACCGGCACGTCAATCCGCCCGGATGAATGGATCAGTGACAGTGCAATTTTTCCGATGCGTTCGCCGCCGCCGACGACTTTCATTTCCGGTCGGGTGCCGACCATGATGAACCTCAAGCGCTAACGGATCCGCATCATGGATTGCCGGATCAAGTCCGGCAATGACGAATAGAGAATCATCCGCCCCCGCGACGGGCCTATCCGGGCGACTTGCTTCGCGCCTAAAGGATTTGCGAATCTTTTCCAGATCGGCGGCGGCACCGCCGGTGACGCAGCGCACAGCACCATGAAGAAAGCCCCGGATTATCGGGCGAAAACTGTACCTGGAATAAATTCCTTGACAGCCCCCGCGCGCTTCGAGTAACGGCGCCGGCCCGCTCATCGTGAGGGACGTCAACCGGTGACGCCGACTGACGGAGCGGGTGCGGTGCCTGCGGGCGGAGGTCGTCGCTCTGGTCTGCAGGCGGTCCGGGCATCAGCCCGTCCGGCACGTGACCGGACCGCGAGGTGCTCGCTGCACTGGTGCCGGAGAGGGTCCTCCCGTTTGCATCCGGTGATTCCAGGAAGCGCTGGCCCGGGCCGAACAAGCCGCAGTGGAGCGCCGGAGGGCGTGCGGCCGGCAACGGCCGCGGCTGCGCTTGCGCATCAGGCGCGGCCATCGGAACTGGATGCGCCGTTCGGCGCTCCGCTTCCCTTCTTTCTTTCGTGACGTGAAAGCTTCGTGTGCTTGGTGAGCAAGCCTCGGATGCGATTGGGCATCGCGAGAATGGACTCTTGCGTCGTCATTGCCGGGCTTGACCCGCCTGCGGGCCGTAGTCACCGCTCGGCAACCGCCTGCGACAATCCTTCGGCGGACGAAGGCCCGGCAATCCATGCGACGGCTGAGCTTGTGCGTGATAGCGGGGTGAAACGAAGGTACCTGCGGTATCGGCCCATCAGCATGGACCACCGGGTCAAGCCCGGTGGTGACGAACGGTGAATAGGGAGCGCTGTCACTTGTCGCGGTCATGACCATGCGTCGCTGTTTGACATCGTCGATCGGACGATAGCGCACCCGGACGAGGGTGCCGTCAGCGCAGAAATCGGGTGTCGCTGAGCGTGATCGTGCGCCAAGTGTTCTCCATAAAACAGGAGAAGACACCATGCAGCACTTTCGTATCCAGGGCCTGCCGGCCGAGCCATTCGCGCATCTGTTCGCGCTGTCGGACGAGGCGCTGAAACAGCGCGGCGCGGTGCGGCGGATCGCCGACGGGCCGCGCCCGTGCCGCGTCAGCCTGACCGACGCCGAACCAGGCGACGAACTGATCCTGGTCAATTACGAGCACCACGCGGTCGCTTCGCCGTACCGCATGCGCTTTGCCATCTATGTGCGCAAGGGCGAGCAGACATTCGACGCCGTCGATGAAGTGCCCGCGCAGTTGCGCACCCGCACGCTCGCGGTGCGCGGTTTCGATGCCGCCGGCATGATGACCGGCTGGGAATTGGTCGAAGGCGCAAGCCTCGAAGCCGTGATCGAGAAACTGTTCGCCGATCCGCGTGCGGCCTATCTTCACGTCCACTTCGCCGCTCCCGGCTGCTACGCCGCGCGCATCGAGCGGGCGTGATTGCTCTGTCGCACGAACGCAACTTCACCTCTCCCGCAAGGGGAGAGGTGAATCTTGCCTCAAGCAGGCAGGCAAATTTCCTTCACACCCCCGTCGCCAGCCGCGCCATGATGATGATGGTGACGATCTGCATGACGCCTTGCAGCGCCGTGGCAAGAAAATAACGGCTGGTCAGTGCGGCGATCCGCGTGTGGTCCGGCTTGTCCTTTTGCAATTCGAGACAGACGCGCAGATTCGCCGGCAAGAGATAGCCGAGGCCCTGCAGCGTCATCAGCGTGACCAGCGCGAGCGCGGCCGCGACCCAGCTGTAGTCGGGCCAGGGCAGCGACGTGAACCCCAAATCCTCGGCAAGATACCAACCCGTCGTGCCGGTGATGATCGAGAGCGTCGGCATCAGGAACAGCGTGCGTGGCGTGAGCCGCAGCAGCACCGCCCGGCGCGCATCAATATCGACGGCGCGCAGGATCGGGCCGAGCAGGAAGCCCATGAACAGGTCGATGCCGGTCCACAACAGGCCGCAGAACACATGCACGAAATTGAGGTACCAGAGCTGCCGGCTGGCGATGACCGCGATCATCACGGCGAGCGCGGCGGCGACATACCACAGATAATGCCAGCGGATGAGTTTACCGGTCTCGCTCATCGTGCTGTCCTCGGGCTGCCGCGCGTGCCTCGAAGCCGCATGGATTGCCGGGCCTTCGTCCGCCGAAGGGATATGTCGCGGTCGGTTGCCGAGCGATGACTACGGCCCGCAGGCGGATCAAGTCCGGCAATGACGAAATAAGGAGCAACTCTCCGGCGCGTTCGTTAAGCGGCCCGCCGCTCAACCGTTGCGTCCCTCCTTGGCTTGTCCGTCCAGCCAATCCGTCAAGCGCCCCTTGCCCTTTTTCTTGGCGCTGCGTTTTAGCGCTGCCGGCGCCGGAGCGGCGGCATCTCTGGCCAGGCGGAGCGCCTTGAGCCGCTCGGTCTTGACGCGCAACGCCGCCGCCGCGCTCTCATAATCCGATGTCGCTTTCTTGGCATCGTGGGCGCGCTGTAATTTTGCGAACTGGACGTTCGCCTCAGGCTTGTCCGATTTCTCGGCCATTGCAGTATCCTTTTTGAGAACCGTTGAAGTCCCCCTTGGGATAGCAGGCGGCGGCCCGGAACGGTGAGATTTCTGCGCCGGGCTTTGGCAAATGTAGCCCGGATCGAGTGAAACGAAATCCGGGACAAGCCGCGCCGCTCCATCGATTGCCGGATCAAAACGGGCAACGGCGAAAACAAAGAGTCCCGGATTTCGCTGCCGACCAATCCGGGCTACGCTTGCTTGCGGAGACTAAACCATGCCCGACGCGTTAAAACTCCTCACCACCCGGCGCTCCTTCAAGGCGGTGGAGCTTGCCGGTCCCGGCCCGTCCGCGGCCGAGATCGAGACGCTCCTCACCGTCGCCTCGCGGGTGCCCGATCACGGCAAGCTCACGCCATGGCGCTTCATCGTATTCGAGGGCGAGGCGCGGCGGGCGGCCGGTGAAGCGATCGCGGGCGCCTTTCGCAAGAAGTATCCAGACGCCAAGCCCGAGCATGTCGAGGCCGAGCGCGCGCGGCTTTTGCGCGCGCCGCTCGTCATCGCCGTGGTCAGCCGCGCCGCGCCGCACGTGAAAATTCCGGAATGGGAGCAGGTGCTGTCCGCCGGCGCCGCCACCATGAGTCTGGTGATGGCCGCGCACGCGCTCGGCTACGGCGCCAACTGGATCACCGAATGGTACGCCTACGACCGCGGCGCGCTCGACGCGCTCGGTCTGGCGCCGCACGAGAAGATCGCCGGCTTCGTTCACATCGGCCGGCCGTCGGCTCCGCCCGAGGATCGGCCGCGGCCGCCGCTCGAGGAGATCGCCACGCGTTTTCCGGCGTGAGGAGCGCTACTGGCCGACCGGCGCAGGCGGGCGCGGCGCATCGCTTGCGGGCGCGTCGTTGCGCAGCACGTTGGGGAGCTTCTTGAACGGAGCGAGCAGGTCGGACAACAGCGACGGACCGTTGTCGTCGCCCGCGCTCGCTTGCGTGGTTTCCGGCGCGCCGGCTTGATCCGCGGGCGCCGTGGCGACGGGGTGCGAGGGAATGTCGACGGTGGTCAGCGGCGCGGGGAGGGGCGTGGCCTGCGGTGCCGGCTGGATCGTAGTCTGCGGCGCCGGGGTGACGTCGGCGCTGCGCGGGGTCGGCGGCACGGCGGCGGTGGCTTCGAGCGGGCGCGGCAGCGCGGCTGGCGCGGCAACGCTGCCGGTCACATCACGATCGGCGGGCTGCGGCGCCGGCCCACGCGGCGCGGGCGGCTTAGCTTCGGCCTTGGCGAGCGCGGCGCGCACCTTGGCTTCGACGGATTCCGTTTCGCGCGGCTTGCTTTCGGCGGCGCCGGACTCGGCGGCCGCGGTCTTGCGCGCAGGCGCTGATGCCGGATGTGCGGCCGTCGCCGCGGGCGCGGACGGCAGGCTCGCAGGCGCGGAGGCCTGCACTGCGGGCGGCGCGGCGGCCTGTTGCGTTGTGGTCGTCGGCAGGAAGCCGCCCAGATGGGCGATCAGGTAGCCGCTGACCGCGGTGGCGACGCCGGCGGCCACCACCTCGATAAATTTCAGGAAGGCACGCGAGAAATAGGAACCCTCGGTCGCCACAGAAATCCCCAACGATCGCCAGCTAAACCGCCTTCTCGGGCGCTGGATAGAAACGGACATTATTAGGCGAAATTGAGATGGTTGTCTTAACGTCAGGTTGCGATTTCACGGATCGTTTCGGTTCCGGCACCCGTCGTGCCGGCTAATGACGGGCCGGCGCCGCTTTCTTGACGTGGCGCGCGGCGTTCGGCGCATAGTCGTAGTAGGCGGGGCCGGGCGGCGCATTGCAGGTGATGCCGAACGCAAGCACGCAGCCGGGGGGCGGATTTTCAAGCACGTTGCTGACGACCATGCCGGGGTTGAAGCCGGCCGATGTTTCCGCAGCGGCCGGCACCGCCGCCGCTACAAGCACCGCTGCAAGAATAAGCCGCTTCATGCCGTCAATCTCCCGTGTGGCGCGAGGCAAGCCTAATTTGGAACGCGATTGCGTCATGCGCAAGGTATAGGCGCGCTCCATCCGCGGGCTTCAACCGCCGCGGGCGGAGGACGCGAACGGCGTTCACTGTTTGATTTTGATCTGCGCCGCGTCGTTCAGGATGATCTGGGGCTCTTTCTTATAGAGCGTGACGGTTCCGCTCACCTCGATGGTCTTGCCGTCCAGCGTGTCCACATCGGGAAATTTGGCGGCATTGGTTTTCAAGATGACGCAGGTCAGCGCGTTGTTCGGGTAGCGCCCGCCCAGGTCGATGAAGGTCACTTTGCTGGGCGCCACATGGTGGACTCCGCTGACGACGCCTTCAACGGTCACGTTTTGGCCGACATGGGTGCGCGCTTCGGTTGGCGGGATGGAATCGGCGACGGCGGGAATCGTCGTCAACGCCAGCGCAAGAGCCAGGATCGGAGCCCTCATCCATTCGTCTCCATGGTTGCAGCGGGATCGTATCACGGGCCGGCCGCGTTTGCTGCCCTGCAGCCTTCGTACTCCACACGGATTTCGCTTCCGTCCGATCCGGGCTACGCTTGGTTCGCAGACACCGTCAGGAGGAGGACACGATGAGCAACGGCAGCTCGCTTTCGCTTTCCGAGCTCGAACAACGCATTGCCATCACCCGTGACAATATCCGCCAATTGATTGAACAGGCGGCAGCTTTCTCCGGCGCCGAGGATGAGGACCGCAACGCCGACCGCATCGCCCAGCAAAACGAAGAGCTCGATCGGCTGGTCAAGCAACGCGACGCGCTGCTGAAGAAATAGGCACACGCTGGTGGGTACTAGGTTCAGCCTGCGCCGTTCGATGGGATCGTCGGAGCGTGATTGGAATTCATGATCACGCTCTATTCCTATCCGGAACTGTTCGGCGTCGCCGACAACAACGGCTACGGCCTCAAGGTGTTCGCTTTCCTGCGGCTCGCCGGCGTGCCGTTCGCCCATGAGCACATTTTCGACGCCTCGGCGGCACCGCGCGGGCAGCTTCCCTACATCGTCGACGACGGCGAGAGGGTCGGCGACAGCGAAACCATCATTGCGCATTTGATCCGCAAGCATCACCTGACGATCGACGCTGCGCTCACCGCCGGCCAGCGCGACACCAATCTTCTGGTCACGCGCATGCTCGATGATCTCTATTGGGTCATGTCCTATTCGCGCTGGAAGGACGAACGCTTCTGGCCGGCGTTCCGCGACGCGCTGATGCGCGAGCATCCGCGCCTTACCGCGGACGGCTTACGCAAGGCGCAGGAGTTCAACTTCGAGCGCTATCACTATCAGGGCATCGGGCGCTATGTGCCGGACGCCGCCTATGCGCGCGGGCTTGCCGACTTGGGGGTGCTGGCGCGTCTCGTTCCGGACGGCGGCTATGTGCACGGGCCGAGGCCGACCAGCATCGACGCTGGAATCTACGGCTTCATCGCCAACATCTATTTCTTCGATATCGCGACACCGCTGAAGGAGTTCGTCACCGCGCACGGCAATATCGTGCGTCATTGCCGCGCGATCCACGATGCGGTGATGAAATAATGCAGCCCTACTTCCCCGCCGCCTTGCGCAAGGCCGCGTTGATGCGGTCCTGCCAGCCCGGGCCGTCTTCCTGGAAGAAGTCGAGCACGTCGCGATCGATGCGCAGCGAGACCATTTCCTTGACGCCGGGCACTGCCGGCGCTGCTTTGGGCGGTCCTTCCACCGGCTTCGTGGTCGCCGCCTTGAAAGCCTGTTCGGCCGCGGAGCGCGGGTCTGTCGGTCGTCGTGCCATGCTGGCTTTATAGCGCGCGAACGTCATGCGCGGAAGGCGATCAGCCCCAACACCAGCAGCACCAGGAAAATGACCACGAAGATGTAGAACAGGATGCGGGCGATATCAGCGCTGGCGGCCGAAATGCCGGTAAAGCCGAACACCGCCGCAACCACCGAAATCAGAAAAAATATCAACGCCCATTTCAGCAACGACATGACAGGAATCCTCTCGCCGGTTGTAACGGCGGAAGCTCCTATTCGTTCCCCGGATGCGCGCTTCAGGAAGTGGAAAACGGGAATCCAGCGCTTCAGACGGAACGCGAGCGCTTTTGCTTTTCCGCCGATGATGCGGGCAAGACCAGCCGCGATACCGTGGCAGCGGCGGGATCAGGTTTTTGCAACGGGCAGGGCGCTGCGGGATCGCCGAGGCTCGCATTGTGCGTCGCACGCAGAACGTCGGTCCGCAGCGGATCGGCTGCCGCTTGCGGCGCGCGCCCTACCGCGTGCGTGACGGACTTGACCGTATTGCAGGTACAGCAGGTATTGAACTCCCGCTCGAACGCTTCGGTGACCGCGAGCGTCGCGGTGATCAGCTGGACCTGCTGACGCCATTTCAACCCCAGACGCTCTTGAATGCAGCTATCGCAGTACATTCGCTCCGGGCGCTGACGGAGGAAGTCGCAGATTTTCTCCGGAAGCCTTCTCAGCGGCACGATTCGTTCTCCGGCTTGCTTCTCTGCGCCCCACAATCAGCCAAAGGTAACGTCCCGACCGCAATCGGGATGTGATTGCGGACACACTTTCACTTTTCAGGGCTGCCGCCACCGGCGACGCGATCGATTGTGCGGTGCGTTCAAGGCGCTTTGGCCGCGGCATCGTTGATGGCCCGCAGCAGCGTAAGCAGCATGCGGTTGAGCGGGGTCGCGATGCCGCGACGCGCGCCGGCGGCGACGATGGCTCCGGTCAGCGCCTCGACTTCAAGCGGCCGGCCGGCGAGCCGGTCGAAATACATCGAGGTGCCGAGCTCGCCCGAAAACGTGAACAGCGTGTCGAGCGCATGTCGGGCCTCACTGTCGGCGAGCCGCGCCCCCTCGGCGCGCGCGACCGCGATGGCCTCACCGAGGATTTCGAGTTCGAGCGCCTGCATGTCCGGGCGCCGCAACACCGCCTGGCGCTGCAGGGTGAGGGCGGTAATCGGGTTGGCGACGGCATTGATCAGAAGCTTGCGCCACGCCAGCGTGACGAAATCGTCGGCGAGCAGCACGCGCAGCGGCGTGCCCGCGAACAGCGCCGCGAAGGCGCGGCCGTCGACGTCGTCGGCCACCGCCATGTCGAGATCCGCGCCCTGGCGCAGCCGCACCCGATCGGCGGCGAGGCGCTCGCCGTTGTAATAGACGATGACCGGCACCACGGTCGCACCGGCGGCGAGCGGCGCCACGCGGTCAACGTGATCGACGCCGTTCTGCAGCACGGCGACGCGCGTTGACCGCGTGCACAGGCGCTCGAGCCACGGCGCGGCCGAGGCGGTGTCCTGGGTTTTGGTGCAAAGCAGCACCCAGTCGACCGGCTTTGCTTGCGCGGGATCGCTCAATGCGTTGAGCGGCAACTCTAACACACCGCCCGGTGCTTCCAGGATCAGACGCTCGATCGGCCGGCGGACACAGGCGATGACATCGTGCCGTCCGGCCGCGGCAAGGCACCCGGCGACCACACCGCCGATGCTGCCGAGGCCGACGACCGCCACGCTCGAACGCTGCGGCAATTCGGAGGATGCGGACATGCGGCCATGGTCCGACAGGCCGGTAAAATGTCAAATGTCCGATGCTTGGAATATTGGTGCCGGCAATCCGTTCCGCCCTACGGGATCAAGCTTCGCCGCCAGCGCCGAATGAGGAGGCCTCCGGCAAAGGCGAGAGCAATGATCGCGACTGCAGCGGCGATGTTCTCGATGGAGAGCAGAAGAAATGCCGCTTCGAGGGCGCCGGTCCGTGGCGGCTCCTGGTCCCATGACACGGGCATGACGTCCCACAGAAAAATTCTCCGCGCCGCCAGAGCGACGGCAAATACCGTGAAGCTCATGACACACAATTTGATGGCGCTGCGCATAGAAATCGTCCGTCCTTCAGCAGTCGATAAAATAATGCGGCGCCGATCACGGCGGATTGATATGTATCAATCAAAGGTCGCGCTCGAGCCGAACTGCAGCCTTTGCGCCGCCGCGGCCGCCGCGCCTCTGTGATCAGTGTGACGGTTTTGCCGCACCGGTCCGGGAATCGCCTCGGCTTCGCCCCGCCGCCACGCAAACGCCGCGCTGTCGCCTTCATTGACCGTCATCCGACGGCATCTCTGAAAACAGGAAGGGGTCGTAGCGTGAAGTATCATATTGTGTTCGCAGCCGCAGTTGCGGTGTTGCTTGCCTCGCCGCTCACGGCGCAGGCCCAGGGCATTCCCGACGGCGCCGCTCACGGCGCCTATGTGGGCGCCAATGCGGCGGGCCCGGTCGGGGCGGTTGTCGGCGTCGCGGTCGGTGGAATTATCGGCGGCTTCGAAGGCGCGCTTGGCATCCACCCGGTCTCTTATCCCGAAAGTGCTCCGCCGGTCTCTCGCCACCGGCATCACGTCCGGCATTCGTATCACCACGTGCCCCACGAGCAGCCGACCGGCTAAGACCGCGGCAGCGCGTCAGCGAAGACGCAGAAAAAATCCTCTCACCGCAAGGAGAGAGCGATCAAAACGGCGCGTCGCCGACCACGGCGGTGCGCTCCATGCGCCGGCGCTCGGGATAATAGTCATTGGCGGCATAGTGCTGCGTCGACCTGTTGTCCCAGAACACGATCGTGCCCGGCGCCCAGCGCAGCCGGAACTGGTATTCCGGCACGTGCGCCTGCGTGAACAGCACGTCGAGAATGGCGCGGCTCTCGGCCGGTTCGAGCCCTTCGATCCGCAGCGTGAATTGCGGATTGACGTAGATCGATTTGCGGCCGCTGACCGGATGCGTGCGCACCACCGGATGCGACGGATTCGGAAACATCTCCTCCATCTTGCGCAGCTTGGCCCGATCCTCGTCGGTGTTCTTGAACAGCACGCGGAAATTCTGGAAGTCGTGCACGGCGCGAAGGCCGTCGATCATTTTGCGGAAGGTTTCGCTCAGGCCCTCATAGGCCGCCTCCATGTCGGCCCATAGCGTGTCGCCGCCGACTTTCGGCATGATCTGACAGCGCAGGATCGTATATTTGGTCGGATTTTTTCGAAACGTCGTGTCGCTGTGCCACACGTCGGTGGACAGCACCGGATTGTCCTTGTGATTGTCGAGGACGAGAATTTCCGGGAACTCGCCCTGCGGCCGCATCGGATGGACTTCGAGATCGCCGAACAGCCGGCTCATGGCGACGTGCTGCGCGGTGTTCAGATGCTGGTCGCGCAGTACGATTACCTTGTGCTCGATCAACGCCGCCTCGAGCGCTGCAAACGTCTCCGGCGACATCGACGCCTTGAGGTCGAGGCCGTGAATTTCGGCGCCGAGCCGGGCGCCGAGGCGCTCGACCTCGAAGGGAGCCATCGCCTTCGCCATCGATTTTTCAGGCGCAACGTTGACGTTCATAGCAGACTCCACGGGCGTATCGTTGTGCATTGACTATGGCAGGTTCGCGGACCTATTCAACCCACTGGCCGGAGGGGCGCGCCATGTCCGACTATCTCGAGTTCGATCCCGCGACCGCCGACAAACGGCAGATCTATCGCCTGCTTACTGGCTCCGTGGTGCCGCGTCCGATCGGCTGGGCCTCGACGGTGAGCGCAAAAGGCGTCACCAATCTGGCGCCGTTTTCCTTCTTCACCGTGGTGTGCGTCGTGCCGCCAATGGTCTCGCTAACGATCGCGCGCAACCCGGACGGCAGCGAGAAACACACGCTGAGGAACATCCGCGAGACCGGCGAGTTCTGCTTCAATGTGGTGACGCAGCCGGTGTGGAAAGAGATGGTGGACAGCGCCAACGGTTTTCCCGAAGGCGATTCGGAATTCGAGGAGACCGGGCTCACCGCGATCCGGAGCGTGAAGGTCAAGGCGCCGCGCGTGAAAGAGGTGCCGATCCACTTCGAGTGCAGGCTCGAGCGCGTGCTCGAGCTCGGCCCGAACCGGCATCCGCTGGTCATCGGCGAGGTGATCTACATGCACGTCGACCCAGCCTGCATGTCGGGCAAGTATATCGACATGCGCAAGCTTGATCCGATCGGCCGGCTCAACGGCTTCTTCTATTCGACGCTCGGCGAGATTTTCGAGCGCGAATTTGAAGATGGTCAGCCGCGCTAGCGTTCATGAATCCATTCGACGCTTTCGTCTATGCGGTGGCGGTCGTCGCCATCATCATGGGCTTCAACGCCGGGCTGCTGCGCAGCATGGTGACGATCCTCGGCTATCTGGTGGCGGCGCCGATTGCGGTGGCGCTGACGCCGCGCCTGATGGGTCTGGTGCTTGGCCGGACGGCGATACCGCAGGACGATGCCTGGATCGTTTTATTCGCGCTGTTCATCGCGGTCGGCGTTGCCGTCAGCGCGCTGTTTCGCACCGTGCTCGGCGAGTTTGTCGGCCCCGAAAACAACCTGTTCGACCGCTGCGCCGGTGCGGCGCTCGGTGCAGTGCGCATCTTCCTGGTCGCAGTGCTGATCGTCGTCATCTTCGACCGCGTCATTCCGCCCGACCATCAGCCGCGCTTCCTCGTCGGATCGCATCTGCGGCCCTATTTGTCGGCAGCCGGACGCGAGGGCATGCAGACCTTGCCGCCCGAAATCGAGCTCTACATCGATCGCATCAAGCACGAACGCGGGCTTTGAGACTAAGCTCTCTTGAAAACCTCGACTCGCAGCGGCAGCACTGCGCCGAACCATGCTGCGTGCGCGGTGTGATCGGTGTAGTCGTCGCCGGTTTCCGGATGCAGGAGCACGGTCAAGCCATCGCGGTTGAGCATCAGCCAGGGCACGAAGTCCGCCAGCATCTCGGTCGGAAAGGCGATCTGATACATCGATTCGGTATGCGGCCCGACCAGTTCGTCATGCCAGCGGCCGAGCTTGGCCTGCGGAA
>Ga0335085_10007551_pt1 | contig 16824 bp, 15 predicted proteins | sample Lox_Sample_45_FD_206712 | JGI IMG/M metagenome (GOLD analysis project Ga0335085, IMG submission 206712) | Soil microbial communities from Loxahatchee National Wildlife Refuge, Florida, United States - Lox_Sample_4.5 | ecosystem: Environmental > Terrestrial > Soil > Wetlands | place: USA...
GGGCCGGGGGGTTGGGGTTTGGCGGGTGGGGGCGCCGCCGCGGCAACCGGGACAGCGGCCGGGGGCGGCGGGGCTTGGGGTTTGGGGGTTGGGGCAGGCGGCGCGGCGGCCACCGAGGCCGGGGTCGGGGTAGCCCCAATCCCCGTTGCCGATACCCCCACCCCCTGCTCGGTCTCGATCACCGCCACCACCGTCTGGATCGGGACGGTCTGGCCCTCCGGCACCTTGATCTCGGCGAGCACTCCGCCCGAGGGGGCCGGGATCTCGGCGTCCACCTTGTCCGTCGAGATCTCGAAGATCGGCTCGTCGCGCTTGACCTCGTCGCCGACCTTCTTGAGCCACTTCGCGAGCGTGCCCTCGGCGATGGACTCGCCCATCTGGGGCATCACGACATCCACTCGGGACATCCGCAGACTCCTGCGCCTGGGGTTTGGGGTTTGGGGGTGGGGGTGTGGGGCCCCAAACCCCAACCCCCAGGCCCCAAGCCCCGACTCCTCAGTAACTCGCCAGCTTCCTCGCCACCATCACGATGTCCGCGACCTGGGGCAGCACGTAGTCCTCCAGCGTCGGCGCGTAGGGCAGCGGCGTGTCGGCCGCGGTGACCCGCAGCACCGGCGCGTCGAGCCACTCGAACGCCGCCTCGTTGATGCGCGCGGCGATCTCGCCCGCCACGCCGCCGGTGCGCGTGTCCTCGTGCACGATCATGACCCGGTTGGTCTTCCGCACCGTCGCCAGGATCGCCGCGTCGTCCATCGGCAGCAGGGTCCTGAGGTCCAGCACCTCGACCGCGAGGCCGTCCTCCTTCTCGAGCTGCTGCGCCGCGTCCAGGGCCTTCCACACCATCGCCGAGTAGGTGACGATCGAGAGGTCCGTGCCCTCGCGCGCCACGCGGGCACTGCCGATCGGCGTCACCAGGTCGCCGTCCTCCGGCAGCTGCTCCTTGATCCGGCGGTACAGGTACTTGTGCTCGAAGTACAGCACGGGGTCGTCGTCGCGGATCGCCGCCTTGATCAGGCCCTTGGCGTCGCGCGCCGTCGCCGGGCACACGATCTTGAGGCCGGGCGTGTGCAGGAACGCGGCCTCGGGGTTCTGCGAGTGGAACGGCCCGCCGCGCACGTAGCCCCCGCACGGCCCGCGCACGACGATCGGGCACGCGAGGTTCGCCCGGTAGCGCGAGGTGGCCACGTAGTTGGTCAGCATGTCGTACGCGCAGGAGATGAAGTCGATGAACTGCATCTCCGCCACGGGCCGCATGCCGAGGTGCGCCGCGCCCGCCGCCGCGCCGACGATGGCCGCCTCCGAGATGGGCGTGTCGATGACCCGCCGGTCCCCGAACTCGTCGATGAACCCCTCGGTCACCTTGAACGCCCCGCCGTAGCGTCCGACGTCCTCGCCGAGGATGAAGACCCGCTCGTCCCGCCGCATCTCCTCCCGCAGGCCCTGGCGCAGCGCCTCGAGGTAGGTCACTTCAGCCACGGGGCACCTCGCGGTACCAGGGAGCGAGCTGGCTCGCCGGCTCGGCGTACACGCCGCCGAGGGCCGTCCCCGGCTCGGGGAGCGGCTCCTGCTCGGCCACCCGCACCGCCTCGTCCAGCTCGGCGGCGACCCGCGCGTCGGCGGCCTCCAGCGCGGCCTGGTCCGCCCAGCGGCTCTCCGTGAGCCGCGCCGCCCAGCGGGCGATCGGGTCGTTCCGCTCCCACTGCGCCAGCAGCTCCCGCGGCACGTAGTGCTGGTCGTCGTGCTCCGCGTGCCCCTTGCGCCGGAAGGTCACCAGCTCGAGCAGCGTGACGCCGTCCCCGGCGCGGGCCCGCGCGACGGCGCCGCGCGCCGCCTCGTAGACCGCGAGCACGTCGTTGCCGTCCACCCGCTCGCTCGGCACGCCGTAGGCCCTCGCCTTCTGCGCCAGCTCGGTCACGGCCGTCTGGCGCTCGAGCGTCGTGGAGTACGCGTACCCGTTGTTCTCGGCCACGACGACCAGCGGCAGCCGCCGCACGGCGGCGAGGTTCATCCCCTCGTGGAAGGCGCCGGTGCTCATCGCCCCGTCGCCCACGTACACCAGGCCGACCCGGCGCTCGCCGCGCATCCGGAAGGTGAGGGTGACGCCCGCCATCACGGGGACCATGTCGCCGAGGTGCGAGATCTGGCCGATGAACCCGCGCTCGAGGTCGCCGAAGTGCACGTTCAACTCGCGGCCGCGCGTCGGACCGGTGGCCTTCGCCATGTACTGCCGGAGCACGTCCACCGGACGCGCCCCCATCACCAGCAGGGAGCCGAGGTTCCGGATCAGGGGCGAGAGCATGTCGCCGGCCGACCGGTCGAGTGCGTAGGCCGTGCCGACCGAGTCCGCCTCCTGCCCCAGCGAGCGGAACAGGCCGCCGATCACCTTGCCCTGGCGGTACAGGTTGGTCAGCCGCTCCTCGAGCGACCGGGTGAGTCGCATGAAGTAGTACAGCTCGAGGAGCTGCGCGCGGCTCAGCCCGGCCGGGAGGCCGGCGGGGCCCGTGCGGCGCGCGATGTCACTCGTGCCGGGGACGCTTCGAGCGGGCGGCGCGACGGCGCGCCCCTTCGCCGGTCGGCGCTCGTCCGGCGCGGGGGCACTCGTGCCGGGGACGCTGCGAGCGGGCGGCGCGACGGCACGCCCCTTCGCCGGTCGGCGCTCGTCCGGCGCGGTCACTGCACTCCCTTGTCGCACATGGGATTACGGCCGGAAAAGCTCGCTGGCGGGTGAGACGGCGTCAAGCTTCGGGACGGCTCACGCGCCCAGGCGTGGGGTGAGGCCTCGCGTCCGACACCTTGCCGTCCGGCAACGGGGCTGGGTGGGAGAGGCGGCTGGTACGCGTTATGCTATAGGGGAGTCGCGGAGGTGCAAATGGCGAAAGTGATCCTGAAGGTGACCGGCATGACCTGTGGCCACTGCCAAAAGACGGTCGAGAAGGCGCTGGCGGGGGTGCCCGGAGTGTTCGGCGCCGTGGTGGACCTCGCGGATGCGACCGCGGAAGTGGACTACGACGACGACGCGGCGACCATCGAGGAGCTGACCGGCGCGGTGGTGAAGGCCGGCTACGCGGCGACGCTCGCCGCGTAGCCTCCGCCCTCAGTAGGCGCCGCGCGCCGCGTGGCCGGGCTGCTCGAGGGCGTGCAGCTCGGTGAGGAACCGCTTGGCGATGTCGTCGAGCTCGGAGCGCGACGTGTCGCGCGTCGCGAGCGTGACCCGCACGTAGTGCCCGCCCTCGTTCTCGACGTTCAGGTCCACCGTCCCCAGCAGGCCGACGTACCGGGCGTGATCGCCCGCACCGCGCTGCACCGCCAGGCCGCGGGGGGCGAAGTACTTCTCCGCGACCGACAGGACGGTCTCGGGCGTGGAGTGGGCGCGGTAGAAGTATTGCATCGCGGCTCCGGGGCGAGGGCGAGTGGGTGCGGGGTGGAGGGTGCGAGGCTACCGCGCGACGCTGGGCCTGAAGCGCCTGAGCCGCAGGCTGTTCGTGACCACGAACACCGACGAGAACGCCATCGCGGCGCTGGCGAACACGGGCGAGAGGAGGACGCCCGCCAGCGGATAGAGCAGGCCGGCCGCGATCGGGATGCCGACGACGTTGTAGGCGAAGGCCCAGAACAGGTTCTGGCGGATGGTGCGCATCGTGCGCCGCGCCAGCTCCAGGGCCGTCACCGCCGTCGTCAGGTCGCCGCTCATCAGCGCGATGTCGGCCGCCTCGACGGCCACGTCCGTGCCCGTCCCGATCGCGAGCCCCACGTCGGCCGTCGCCAGGGCCGGGGCGTCGTTGATGCCGTCGCCCACCATGGCCACGCGCTTGCCCGCCGCCTGCAGCCGCTTCACGACGGCCACCTTCCCGGCGGGGAGCATGCCGGACTCCACCTCGTCGATGCCCACCTCGCCCGCCACCGCGATGGCGACCTTGCGGATGTCGCCCGTGACCATCACCACCTCCAGGCCCATCGCCTTGAAGGCGCGCACGGCGGCGACGGCGGAGGCCTTGATCGGGTCCGCGAGGCCGATGAGGCCCGCCGGGACGCCGTCCACGGCCACGAGCACCGGCGTCCGCGCCTGGGCGGCGAGGCCGTCCACCGCGTCGGTGAACGGTCCGACGTCCACGCCCAGATCGATCAGGAAGGTGGCGCTCCCGACCGCGACGGCGTGGCCGCCGATCGTGGCGGTGGCGCCCCGCCCCTCGTGGGCGCGGAAGCCGGTCGCCTCCGGCAGCACGAGCCCGCGCTCGGCGGCGGCGCCCACGATCGCGGCCGCGAGCGGGTGCTCCGAGAGCCGCTCCACCGCCGCCGCCAGCTGCAGCACCGCCGCCTCGCCGTCCGCGGGCGTCCCGGCGGCCATGCGGTCGACGACCTCCAGCGCGACCAGCACGTCGGTCACGGCCGGGCGCCCCTCGGTGACGGTCCCGGTCTTGTCCAGGACCATCACGTCGATGGCCGACGCGGCTTCGAGCGCGCTGCCGCCCTTGGCGAGCACGCCCTGCTCGGCGCCGCGCCCGGTGCCGACCATGATGGCGGTGGGCGTCGCGAGGCCCATCGCGCACGGGCAGGCGATGATCAGCACCGACACCAGCACCACCGTCGCGTAGACGAAGGCGGGGCTCGGCCCGACGTCGAACCAGACGACGAAGGCGGCGATCGCGACGGCGATCACCACCGGGACGAAGACGCCGGCGATCCGATCGGCGAGGCCCTGCACCGGGGCGCGGCTGCCCTGCGCCGCCTCCACCAGGCGGACGATCTGGGCGAGCGCGGTGTCGCGGCCGACCCGCGTCGCCTCCACGGTGATCGCGCCGGTGGTGTTGAGGGTGGCGCCGACCACCTCGTCCCCGGGCCCCTTGGCGACCGGCACCGGCTCGCCGGTGAGCATGGACTCGTCCACCGCGGTGCGCCCGCCGCGCACTACGCCGTCCACCGGGATCTTCTCCCCGGGCCGCACCAGCACGATGTCGCCCACCACCACCGCGGCGGCGGCGATCTCCACCTCGGCGCCGTCGCGCAGGGCGCGCGCGGTGCGCGGCGCCAGCCCGAGCAGCCGTCGCATCGCCTCGGAGGTGCGGCCCTTGGCGCGGGACTCGAGCAGCCGGCCCAGCAGGATCAGGGCGATGATGGCCGAGACGGCCTCGTAGTACACGTCGGCCGGCAGGCCCGCGCCGGTGAACACGCCGGGCGCGAACGTGGCGACCGTCGAGTACAGCATCGCCGCGGCCGTCCCCACGCCGATGAGCGTGTTCATGTCGGCGCTGCGGTGCTGGAAGCCGCGCCACGCACTGACGTAGAACCCGCGGCCGGACCAGGCCATCACCGGCACGGTGGCGACGAACAGGGCGAGCTTGAGCGACTGCGGGTCGGCGGCGTACAGCCACGGCAGGGCCCGCCGCAGCGCGCCGTCCAGCGGCATGAGGACGCGGGCCAGCAGGTCGGCCGGCCCGACCGACGCGGCGGCCATCAGCGGCATCGACGCCACCATCGCGGCGACGGCCACCAGCGCGGCCAGCACCAGCTTCCGGGTGAGGTCGCGCACCTCCCGCTCGCGCACCAGCCGCTCGCGCTCCACCGGGTCGGACTCGGCGACCGGCACCGCCAGCACGTAGCCCGCGGCGGCCACCGCCTCCTCGAGGTCGCGCGGGTCGAGGAATCCGGGCACGTAGGTCACGCGGACGGACTCGGCCGCCGGATTGGCCACCGCGGCCAGGACGCCGCGCACCTCCCGGATGGCGTGCTCGAGGCGCGAGGTGTCGAGCGCCGAGCGGAGATCGGCCACGGCCACGGTGAGCGCGTCGGTGCCGACGTCGTAGCCCGCCTCGCGCACCGCCTGCATCACGTCGCGCGGCCGGGCGCCGTCGAGCTCGACGGTGGCCTTGGTGGTGCCGAAGTTGACCGACGCCTCGCGCACGCCGGGCGTGGCCCGGAGCTGCCGCTGGATGCGCGACGCGCAGGCGGCGCACGACATCCCCGTCACCGGGAAGGTCACGCGCCGCCGCCCGCCGCCGGCCGGCGCGGCGTCCACGGGCCCGGCGGCGGGCGCCGCGGTCACGGCCGCTCCCCGCGGCTGCGCGCCGGCCTGGGCGTCGCCAGGAAGTACCACAGCACCCAGGCGACGGCCACCAGCCCCGCCACCGTCACGACGGCCTTGGAGATCGTCATCGCGGGCGCTAGCGCTGGTAGTACTCGATGCCGAGGTGCGTGATCTGGTCCTCGCCCATCAGATAGCGCAGCGTGTTCTTGAGCTTGAACTGCTGGATGAACAGGTCGTTCTCGGCCACCAGGCCCGCGGCCGCCATCGGGCTCTTGAAGTAGAACGACAGCCACTCCTGGATCCCCGTCATCCCGGCGCGGTGCGCCAGGTCCATGAACAGCGCGAGGTCGAGGACGATCGGCGCCGCGAGGATCGAGTCGCGGCAGAGGAAGTCCACCTTGATCTGCATCGGGTAGCCGAGCCACCCGAAGATGTCGATGTTGTCCCAGCCCTCCTTGTTGTCCCGGCGCGGCGGATAGTAGTTGATGCGCACCTTGTGGAAGATGTTCCCGTACAGCTCCGGGTACATCTGGGGCTGGAGGATGTGCTCGAGCACGCCGAGCTTCGACTCCTCCTTGGTCTTGAACGACTCCGGATCGTCGAGGACCTCGCCGTCCCGGTTCCCCAGGATGTTGGTCGAGTACCACCCCGAGAGCCCGAGCATCCGCGCCTTCAGCATCGGCGCCAGCACGGTCTTCATCAGGGTCTGGCCGGTCTTGAAGTCCTTGCCCGCGATCGGCAGCCCCCGCTGCTGCGCCAGCTCCTGGAGGGCGGGCGTGTCCACCGCGAGGTTGGGCGCGCCCATCGCGAACGGGACGCCCTCCATCAGCGCGGCCCAGGCGTACAGCATCGACGGCGCGATGTCCACGTGGTTCTCGGCCATCCCCTTCTCGAACGCGGCGAGCGAGGCGTGCACCGCCCCCGGCCGGATGAAGATCTCGGTCGAGGCGCACCACACCATCACCAGCCGCTCGACGCCGCGGTCCTGCTTGAAGCGCCGGATGTCCTCGCGCAGCTGCTCGGCCAAGTCGCGCTTGGTCTTGCCCCGCTTCACGTTGGGGCCGTCGAGCTTCTTCACGTAGTACTGGTCGAACACCGCCGGCATCGGCGCGATGCCGCGCAGGAAGTCGGCGATCGGCGCCAGGTGGCGCTCCTCGAGCACGCCGGCCACCGTCGCCGAGCGGAACGCGTCGTCGGGGATCGGGTCCCAGCCCCCGAACACCAGGTCCTCGAGCCGAGCCAGCGGCACGAACTCGCGGATCGTCGGCGCGCGGCCCTCGGTGCGCTTGCCGAGCCGGATGGTGCCCAGCTGCGTGACGGAGCCGACCGGGCGGGCCAGACCGCGCCGCACGCTCTCGACCCCGGCGATGAACGTGGTGGCCACGGCGCCCATGCCGGGCAGGAGCACGCCCAGGCGCCCGTGCGCGGGCTGCACGGTGCGGGCCGCGTCAGGTTTCACGTCAATTCCCCTTCGGTGCTTGGCGGACGGCCGGCGTCGCCCCGCCGGCCCCGGGGCCGGCGGCGGAGCCGTTGGTCGCCCGGTACACGAAGGCCACCCGCTGCGCCACGGTGACCCAGGACAGCAGGGCGAGCACCACGATGATCACCAGCAGCAGGATGCCGTGGGGGCCGCTGCCGAAGAACAGCGTCGGCGCGCCCACGCCGAGAATGCGCTCGGGGCGCTGCGCGAGCCCGACGCGGCACTCCACGCCGAGACCTTCGGCTCGCGCCCGCGCGTAGGAGACGAGGAAGGACGCGGTGAGCGCGGCCAGCGCCGCGAACACGCCCATCACCGGGTGCGCCTGGGCCTCGGCCGTCTGGAAGTAGATGGCGATGCCGACGTACAGCGCCGCCTCCCCGATCCGGTCCAGGGTCGAGTCGAAGAACGCGCCGAACCGCGAGACCATGCCGCCGCGGCGGGCCACCTGCCCGTCGAGGATGTCCAGCAGGCCCGACAGCAGCAGCCACAGCGCCCCGAGCCGCGGCTGGTCGAGGCCGAACGCGGCGCCGGCGCCGATCACCACGATCGCACTGGCCGAGGTGATCGTGTTCGGCCGGACGTGCATCCGGATCAGCCACTCTGCGACGGGACGAAGCAGATTGGGGAAGCCCGTGACCATCTGGGCGGGGAGCAGCCTTACGCTACGGTCGTTCATAGGTCACGCTGGCTCGTAGACTAATCCCCGCGCGGGGAAGGCGCAAACCCGCTCAGTACAGCAGATACGGCCGGCGGAGCACGCGGAACCGCCGCGCGTCGCCGGGCCAGGTCACGGTGCCGCCGAGCCGCTCGCCGAGGCGGCGCGCCAGCCCGGTCTCGTCCACCACCACGCGGTCCGGCTGCAGCTCCCGGATGGCGAGCAGCAGGCGGAGCGCGTCCCGCACCGGGTCGCCGCGCGCCCGGTCCTGGGAAGCGAACCGCACGCCGGGCAGCGACACGCCGTCGTACTTGCCGTCGCCCGGGGCGTGCGGCGTGAACCGGACGACCTCGAGCGCCAGGTGATAGCGGCGGGCCATGGTCCGGGCCACCCGCGCGGCGTCGAGCCACGGAGCGCCCACCTGCCGGAACGGCGCGCCGGTCCCCCGCCCCACCGAGAGGTTGGTGGCCTCGAACAGCACCGTGCCCGGATACCACGCGACGGACGCGAGGTCCGGCAGGTTGGGCGAGGGGCGCACCCACGGCAGACCGGTGCGATCGAACCAGTCGCAGCGCCGCCAGCCGGCGACCGGCACCACGACCAGGTCGGCGGCGATCCCGAGGCGCGCGTCGGCGAAGCGCGCCAGCTCGCCCAGCGTCATGCCGTGCCTCAGGGGCACCGGGAGCACCCCGATGTCGGAGGCGTACGCCGTGTCGAGCAGCGGCCCCTGCACGGCGCACCCGATGGGGTCCGGCCGGTCGAGCACCACGATCGGCAGGTGCGCGGCCGCCGCGGCGCGCATCGCCGCGACGGTGGTGGCCACGTAGGTCCAGGTGCGCGTGCCGACGTCCGGCAGGTCCACGACCAGCACGTCGAGCGCCGCGAGCTGCCCGGGCTCCGGAGCGCGCCGGGCCCCGTACAGGCTGTAGATTGGGAGACCGGTCGCGGCATCGGTGGTGTCCGCGACCGGCGCACCGGGCGCCCCGGCGCCCCGGATCCCGTGCTCGGGCGCGAACAGCGACACGAGACGCACGCCCGGTTGCCGCGCCAGGCGGTCGATGGTCGAGATGCCCCGGGCGTCCACGGCGGCCTGGTTGGTGACGAGGCCGACGCGCCTGCCCCGGACGAGATGGATCGAGTCGGTCAGCAGGACGTCGATGCCGGGAAGGACGCGGCGGGCCGATTGACGGAACTCAGCAGTGGAGTCGCCGGACGGCACGCCGCCCGTGGTTGCCAGGCGGCGGTCGACGGATACCGAGAGCAGACAGGTGAGCGCCAACGCAGCAGCCGGGAGTGACCGGGCTTGAAACACTCTTCCCCCTTCGCCGTCTTCGCCGTCTGCCAGCTGGTGTGGTGCGGCGCCTGCGCCCGCGTCCTCTCCACCGCCGCGGCGCCGCCGGGACCCATCCCCTCCCCCGACACGTCCGCCGCCCAGCCCGCGCCCGTCCCGCCCGACAGCGGCGTCCTCGCGGCGGCGCCCGGCGTCCCGCCGCTCCACCTCACCCTGCGCGAGAAGGCCGCGCAGCTGGTGATGCCGTGGATCGCCGGCGACTACTGGGCGACCGACGCCGCGGCCATGGACTCGGCCCTCCACCTGGCGGCGGACGACGGCGTCGGCGGCTTCATCGTCGGCGTCAGCGCGTCGCCGTTCGACGTCGCCGAGAAGCTCAACGCGCTGCAGCGCGCCGCGCGGGTGCCGCTGCTGATCGCGTCCGACCTCGAGTCGGGGCTCTCGGCCCGGGTGCGCGGCGGCACCGCCTTCCCGGGCAATATGGCGCTCGGCGCCACCGACCGGGAGCTGGACGCCTACGAGGTGGGGCGGGTGGTCGCCCTCGAGGGACGCGCCATCGGCATCCACCTCGACTTCGCGCCGGTGCTGGACGTCAACAACAACCCGCGCAACCCGATCATCAACGTCCGGTCGTTCGGCGAGAACCCGCAGCGCGTGGCGGAGCTGGGCGACGCCTTCATCCGCGGCCTGCGCGAGCACGGGATGCTCAGCACGGCGAAGCACTTCCCGGGGCACGGCGACACCGAAACGGACTCCCACATCGCCCTGCCCGCCATCGCCGGCAGTCGCCCGCGCCTCGATTCGATCGAGCTGGTGCCCTTCCGCGCCGCGGTGCGCGAAGGGACCGACGCGGTCATGGCCGGCCACCTCGCGGTGCCCGGGCTCGCCGGCCCCGACGCGCCTCCCGCCACGCTGTCGCCCGTGGTCCTCGACACCCTGCTCCGCGGCGACCTGGGATTCCGCGGCCTGATCGTCACCGACGCGCTCAACATGGGGGCCGTCGTCGGCCGCTATGGCGCCACGCAGGCCGCGGTCCGCGCCCTCGCGGCCGGCGCCGACGTCCTGCTGATGCCGGTGAGCGCCCGCGCGACCATCGACGCCGTGGTGGACGCGGTGGCGGGCGGCGCGGTGAGCGAGGCGCGGCTCGACTCCTCCGTGGCGCGCGTGCTCGCGGCCAAGGCGCGGCTGGGCCTGTTCCGCCAGCGCCTGGTCGCCGTGGACCGCGTCGCCCAGGTCGTGGGGACGACCGCGGACGCCGCGCTGGCGCAGGACATCTCCCAGCGGAGCCTGGTGCTGGTCAAGGACTCCATCGGGCTGGTGCCGCTCCCGGCGGCGCGCCGCCGCATGGTGCTGATCGTGGCCTACGGCGACGAGACCAGCCGCGACGTCGGCGCCGGGATCGCGGCGGGACTGCGCGGCTCGGTGGACACGATCCGCACGCTGCGGCTGTGGCCCGCCTCGGGGCCGGCGTCGTTCGACTCGGTCCGCGCCGCGGCCGCCGGGGCCGGGGTGGTGCTGCTGGTCGCGGCCTCGCGGCCCACCGCGTGGCGCCCCGACGCCGTGGACATCCCGGACGGCGTCGCCACCCTGATCGGCCAGATGGCCGCCGCCGGCGCCCCGGTGCTCGCGGTGTCCCTCGGCAGCCCCTACGTGCTGGCCCAGATCCCGGGCGTGAGCAGCTTCCTCGCCGCGTGGAGCGACACCGACCCGATGGAGCGCGCCGTGGCCCGCGCCCTGCTTGGCCTGGCTCCGGTCACGGGCCGGCTGCCGGTCTCGCTGCCGCCCGCCTGGCCGGCGGGCAGCGGCCTCCTGCGCGGCGGTCCCGCCGCCCCGCCGCGCGCCGGCAGCGCGGCGCCGTGAGCCCGCTGCTCCTCGCCGCCGCCCTTGTCGCGATGACGCAGGACACGAGCTGGAACCAGCTGGAGCGCTACGTCGACGAAAGCGTGGCGCGCCGGGCGTTCCCCGGCGCCGTCGTCGCGGTCGGACGCCACGACACCACGCTGTTCCTGAAGGCCTTCGGCCGCCTGGACTACCGGCGCGGCGCGCGGGTCACCACGCGGACCGTGTACGACCTCGCGTCGCTCACCAAGGTCGTGGGGCTCACCACCGCGATGATGCAGCTGGTCGAGGAGGGCAAGGTCGGGCTCGACACGCCGGCGGTGCGCTACGTCCCCGCCTTCCGCGACAGCAGCGTCACCGTCCGCCAGCTCCTGACCCACAGCTCCGGGCTGCCGGCGTGGAAGCCGCTGTGGCGGCAGGTGCACTCCCGCGCCGAGATGTTCGCGCTGGTGGACGCCGAGCCGCTCGAGGCGCCGCCTGGCACCAGGATGGTCTACTCGGACCTGGGCGCGATGGTGATGACGCAGATCGTCGAGCACGTCTCGGGCGAGCGGCTGGACCGCTACCTGCGGATCCACCTGTTCCGGCCGCTCGGCATGCGCGACACGCGGTTCCGTCCGCCGGCGAGCTGGCGGCGCCGCATCGCGCCGACGGAGATCGACACCGCCTACCGGCACCGGCTGGTGCGCGGCGACGTGCACGACGAGAACGCGGCGGCGATGGGCGGCATCTCGGGACACGCGGGCCTGTTCAGCACCGCGCCCGACCTGGCGAAGTTCGCCCAGCTGCTGCTGCGCACGCTGCGGGGCGAGCGCTCCGGCCGCCGGACCCGCACCGGCACCCGCGGCGGCGGGGAGATCGAGCGGCACCTGCCGGGTGGGATCGTGGACTCGGCGACCGTGGCCGAGTTCACCCGCGTGCAGGATTCCGCCTTCTCCAGCCGGGCGCTCGGCTGGGACACGCCGAGCCGGGGCTCGAGCGCAGGCACGCGGCTCTCGCCCCGCGCGTTCGGGCACACCGGGTTCACGGGCACCTCGATGTGGATCGATCCCGGGCAGGACCTGTTCGTCGTCCTCCTCACCAACCGCGTGCACCCCACCCGGCAGAACGAGCAGATCCTCGAGGTGCGGCCCCGGGTGGCGGACCTGGCGGCGGCCGCGGCCGCCACGCGGCGCGCGGCGAACTGATCGGGGCCGCCGTCCGGCGCGACGGGCGCGGCCGCGACCGCTAGCCGCCCGGCGGTGAGGCGGCCGCGGCCGGCCGCCGTCTCCCGCGGCCGGTGGCCCACAGGAGCACGAGGCCCACGGCGATCCACACCGCCCACCGCAGCCGCGTCACGATGCCGGCGTAGATGCCGAGCGAGGCGGGAAGCCCCAGGATGCCGAAGATCAGGCCGGTGCTGCCCTCGCGGGAGCCGAAGTCGAAGGGCACGAAGAACAGCAGGTTGAGGCTGAGGGTGAGGAAGCTGCCCATCAGGAACGCCTGCACGTAGTTGATGGGGGTGCCGACGCTGCGGGCGATGAGGTAGTACTCCAGCATCGAGATCGCGCGGCCCCCGAAGTCGATCGCCAGCGCGAGGAAGAACCGGCGCGGGCTGCTATGGTAGAAGCCCGCGATCTGCTCGTCGAGCTGCATCAGGGTGTCGCGGCGGCCCTCGAGGGCGCGCGCCGCCCGCCGGAGCAGCGGGAGCTTCTCGAGCACGCCGAGCGCGAGACCGAAGATCCCCGCGCGGTGCCTGGAGAACACGAACAGGAACAGCAGCACCATGCCGGCGGCCGCCGCGGCCAGGGTCAGCGCGACCGGCGCCGCCGGCCGCAGCAGGATCAGCACGCCGAGGATGCCCACCAGCCAGCTGAGCACGTTGCTGAGCGCGTTCAGCAGGTAGTAGGTGAGCACGGTCCCGGTCGCCCGGCGCGGGCCCAGCCACGCCGCGAACGCGCCCACCTTGAACGGCTCGCCGCCCAGCTGCACGAACGGCGTCACCGAATTGAGCGCGAAGCCGGAGACCATGATGACCCAGGTACGGCCGTAGGACGGCCGGCCCGGGTCGTCGGCCATGACCAGCCAGCAGGCCAGCGTGTTGCAGGAGTACACCCCGGCGTACACCGCGACGATGGGCGCGAGCATCCAGCCCGTCTCGCGCAGGTTGCGGAGCAGGCTGCCGGGGCCGAGGTGCAGGAGGAGGAAGACGAACAGCGCGGTGCCGACGACGAACAGGGCGACCTGCGCTCGTCGGTTCATGACACCCCGACGGGCGGCCGGGCGGCGCCGGCGGCCGTGTAGGCGCGCTCGAGCACCTCGGCGACCGCGGCGATCTCGCGCAGATGGACCTCGCCCTCACCGCACTCCATGGCGTCGGCGAACCGGCCGAACAGGCCGGCGAACCAGTCCCGGTAGGCCGCCTTGTCGAGCGCCGCGGAGAAGTCGATGCGCTCGGCGCCGCCGTCCGCGTCGAGCCACAGCTCGCCGCCCGTCCAGGCGATCGTGCCGCGGTCGCCCCAGAAGCGCATCATGGTCTCGCGGCCGCGGCCCGCCCAGGTGACGAAGATCGTGGCGGCCCGCCCGTCCGGGTACTCGAGCGCGAGCTGCGCGGTATCCTCGACGTCGTAGTCGTGGTGCCGGAGCCGGCCGGTCCAGGCACGCACGGCCGCCGGCGCGCCCGCGACGTCGTCGAGCAGGTAGAGCAGATGGGTCCCGTGATCGAGCAGCACGCCGCCCGCGGCCCCGGCCCGCGTCCCCCGCCACGGAACGCCGTCGCCGCCGCGGCCGAGGTCGGCGTGCGCGCGGTAGGTGCGGAACTCGGCGAGATGCCAGCGGCCGATGCGCCCCGTGTCGAGCCACGCGCGCAGCTGACGCCAGGCCGGGTTGAAGCGGTACTGGTGACACGGCACCACGACCCGCCCGGCGCGCCGCGCGGCGTCCGCCACCCGGGCGGCGTCGCCCCGGGTCGTGGCGACGGGCTTCTCGCACAGCACGTGCCAGCCGCGCTCGAGGCCCCACAGCACCAGCGCGACGTGGGAGGCGGTGGGCGTGCACACGTCGATGAAGTCGAGCGGCTCGAAGGCCGCGAGCCCGGCGGCATCGCGGACCCGCGGCAGGCCGGGGAGGTCCGCCACGTCCGGGGCGCTCTCCACCACGGCCACCAGCTCCAGGCGGCGCGCCACCCGCGGGTCGGCGTAGGCGGGGTGATGGGACTGCCGCGCCACGCCGCCGGCGCCGATCAGCGCGCCGCGGAACGGCCGGCGCTCAGTCGGCAACGGCCGGCACCCCCGCGCCGCCCGCCGCGTCCCGCTCCAGGGCGGCGGCGGTGCGCTCGTGGACGACGACGGCCCCGATCATGACCAGGTTCATCGGCACGGCCGTGGCCCACAGGAACCAGGCCACGTGGCCGGCCACCACCGCCGCGGCCAGCAGCAGGAAGCGGATGTTGGTGGCGATCAGCGTGAGCACCGGCAGCACGCGCGCCTGGCGCCGCGCCCAGCGCTCGCGGTCCGCCGGCGCGCGGCCGGCGCGGCGGCCCGCCTGGAGGGTCCGGGAGGTGACCGGGAACATCAGCACCTGACGGCGCACGTAGGCGCGGTACAGCCGGCGCGCCACGCGCGACGGCGTCTCGCCGAGCTTCTCGCCGCCCAGGTCCTCGGGGAGGTCCGCCTCGCCGCCGCCGCCGGGCCCCAGCTCGAGGTACGCGTTCTTGGCGAAGTCCACCGCGGCGCCCTGCAGCGAATGGCTCCAGATCGCGACGCCGACCAGCACCAGGGCCGGCCAGCGCCAGCCCAGCACCACCACCAGACGCGCGAACAGGTGGACGTACAGGTTGAGGAACCGGGCCGTGTCCGAGAGGCCGTCGAGCACCCGGCCGAAGCGGCTCGACGTGCCCCGCAGCCGCGCCAGCTGTCCGTCGGCGCTGTCGAAGAAGTCGGAGGCGACGAACAGCCCGACGCCCGCCAGGTTGACCCACACGCGCGGGTAGTACAGCAGGTGCCCCGCCGCCAGGCCGACGACGAGGCCGGCCAGCGTGACCTCGTCGGCCGTGACCGGGGTCGGGGCGAGCGCCCGCGCGATCCGCATGCCGACCGGCCGGAACAGGTGGACGTCGGTCCACTCCTCGACCGACGCTCCCTTAAGCGCCAGCGCGCTCTGCGGCCTCACTCAGCACGCCCTTGATCGTCGCCAGGGCCTCCATCGCCTGATCCTCGGTGATCACCAGCGGTGGATTGATCCGGACCTCGGGGTTGTAGATCATCGCCAGCACGCCGCGCGACAGCAGCGTATCGAACACCCAGCGCGTCAGCTGCTTGTCGAGCAGGGTGCGCGTGCCCGGCTTGACCAGGTCCATGCCGATCATCAGCCCGCGGCCCCGGACGTCGCTCACGATGGGGAGCTCGCGCTCCCAGCGCTTCAGCTCGGCCAGCATCCGGTCGCCCAGGACGCGGGCGTGCTCGACCAGGTCCTCCTCGATGATCGTCTCGACGGTGATCCGCGCCGCGGCCGCGGCGAGCGGGTTGCCGCCGTAGCTGGAGGAGCTGCCGCTGGGGTTGGCGAACGGCTTGGCGAACGCCACCGGCTCGCGGATCAGCAGGCCGCTCATCGGGAAGCCGCCGCCGAAGCCCTTCCCGACGGTGATGATGTCGGGCACGATCGCTTCGTGCTCGACGGCGAACATCTTCCCGGTGCGCCCGAAGCCCGTGATCATCTCGTCGCAGATCAGCAGCGCACCGAGCTGGTCGGCGAGCGTGCGCAGCGCCTGCAGGTACCCGGGCGGCGGAACCACGTTGCCGGCGGTGCCCTGGATCGGCTCGACGATGATCGCGGCCACGTCGCCCGACGTCTCCAGCTCGATCTTCCGCTTCAGGAACTCGACGCAGTGCCACTCGCACGAGGGGAAGGTCTTGCCGAAGGCGCAGCGCGCGCACGAGGCGTACGGGGTGAGGTAGCTGCCCGGCATCAGCGGCCCGAGCGCGTGCTTGAAGTTGCTGCCGAGGACCGGGAGCACGCCGCCCGTCTTGCCGTGGAAGCCGCCCCAGAAGCCGACGAACTCCCTCCGGCCGGTGTGCGACTTGGCGAGGCGGAAGGCGGCCTCCACGGCTTCCGCGCCGCCCGAGTAGAGCTGGGTGCGGTTGATGTCCCCGGGGGCCAGCTGCGCCAGCAGCTTCACCAGCGCGGCCCGGTGCTCGGTCGTGAAGCTGCCGACGTGCACCCGGGCGATCTGCCGCTGCATGCCCGCCACGTACTTGGGGTGAGCGTAGCCGAGGCTCGCCACGCCGACGCCGGCCAGGAGATCCACGTAGCGGTTGCCGTCCGCGTCCCACAGCACCGCGCCCTCGCCGTGGTCCATGCACAGCCGGCTGAAGGTCGCCACGCTCTGGGTGCCCGGCGCGAGGAACTGCGCCTCGGCATCGAACTGCTGCCGGGATCGCGGTCCCGGCAGGCGGACGCCCGTCGGATGGGTGAGGGTCGTCAACGCGATCCCGCCCTTTCGTCGATGTAGCCGGCGATCGCCTCCGCCGCCGCGTCGCGGAACGGCGCGAAGCTCGGCC
>Ga0335085_10007553_pt1 | contig 16822 bp, 16 predicted proteins | sample Lox_Sample_45_FD_206712 | JGI IMG/M metagenome (GOLD analysis project Ga0335085, IMG submission 206712) | Soil microbial communities from Loxahatchee National Wildlife Refuge, Florida, United States - Lox_Sample_4.5 | ecosystem: Environmental > Terrestrial > Soil > Wetlands | place: USA...
TGCTCAAACCCAGGATGAAAATCACAGCCTAGAATCAGCATGACGTTGGCTCCTCTCACGAGCCTTGGTCGTGTTCATCGCATACCAATCTACTCGCGATGGGCCAACGTCGTTATGCAATCAAGCGGAGTAGCTGTTTCGCCTCGCGAAACAGCTACGGAGGATCCCTATCATCCACTGATTGCTGGCCAGCAATGTATCTCTCTGCCTTCTGAATATCCCTACCCGCTTCAACTCGGCTTTCTGTCGCAAAGTCCTGGAGATTCATTTCCGGCGCATCCGCGTCGCTGTCCTTCTCACATCCGCCTTCATCAGCGCCATCAGCTTGCTCACCGATCCGACTTTCTCCAGATTCCAGATCGCGTTCTTCAGCTTCTTCTGCGCGCTCTCTGACAGTACACCTTCCGCCAGCGCCGCAAACTTCTCCTCCACTTCCGCGTCCGAAAGCGGGTTGCGCGGATCGCCCTTGGGGTAGTCCAGTTGCTTGCTGAACGTCTGCCCGTCAGTTGTCGTCAGGTTCACGATCACCCGCTGCAGCGCGGGGAAGACTTTCTCGATCTCTGGATCGGCCACCACTTCAACCTTCCTCAACAGCGCCCGGATGGTCGGGTCCATGATCTTCTTAATCTCGAACTGCACCGGCGTGACCTGCCGCTCGGCGATCGCGGCCGCAATCACGTAGGGCAGAGAGTGGTCGGCTGTTTCCTTCGACTGCGGATCGTACTTGCTGGGATCAGAAAGAATATCGGCCGCCCGCGCTAAAGAACGAATCTGTACTTTCTCTACCTGCTCCGGCCTCAGGTCGTTCGACTTGACGATATCGAGCACCGCGGAAATCGGAGTGTGAGTAAGCGCCTCGGTGGGAAAAGCCTTCATCCCGCACTGCGTAATCCGCCACGACTCGCCTAGTCCATCGGTCAGCAGGTTCAATTTCCAGGAGGGGCCGAAACAGTGGGTCAGGCCTTCCTTGCCGTCCACCACGTGCTCAGGCCCGGTGTAGCCCCTTTCGGCCATGAGCGCGGCCAGTACACCGCTCTGCGTGGCCATGGGATCGACGGTGTTCTTCATCATGGTCAGCTTGCCGGCGGTCACGGCGCCCAGAGTGGCATGACGGCTGGCCGAGATGCCGATGGCATGCTGAATCTGCTCCCATCCCAGGTGCAGCGCCCGGCCTGCCACGATGGGCGAGACGAATGCCGTCAGGGTTGCATGATGCCAGCCTCGTTCGCGGATGCCGGGGAACGCGGCCTCGCAGAAACGCATCTCGAACTCATGTCCGAGAACCAGTCCCACGATCAACTCCTTGCCATCACTTTTCGCACGTTCGCACCCAGCCAGCGCGGCGGGAAAAATATCGGAAGGATGCGAGGGATCCTGCTTCCAGTAAATGTCGTTGTAGTCCATGCAACGGATCATCAGCCCATTGGCCAGCGAAGCCGAAACTGGATCGATGTGTTGGCCTGTGCCGATCACGGTCGCCGGACCGTTTCCGGCAATTTCGTCCAGCACTTCGAGCGCAATCTTTACATCGTGCTGCTGGTATCCGCCCAGCGCGCAGCCCACGGAATCGAGCAGAAAGCGCTTGGCCTGGTACACCGCTTCCTGCGAGAGCTGCGGATAGCTCAGGCCGGCAGCCCAACGCGACATGCCGGCGGTTATCGTTTCCTTGACGACTCCTGGTTTCGTAGCCAACGCAAACTCTCCTATTTCAGTTTGATATTTTTCGGGTTCTTGAAGGGCAAGAACGCCATGAAGTCGGCATGGTGAACGATGTAGGCCTCGGTAGTGCGCTTCACCAGGTCGCCTTCCGCGGCGTGGGCCGCGATGATGTGGCAGACGGCATCGGGCACGCCACATTCGAGCGCCAGCGCCACCCCGGTAAAAGGATGGCGCAACGCTTCTCCCCGCTCACTCTGCCGGCTCTTGCCGTCCGCGCCCAGTTCGTATTCCAGCAACTTGCCTACGTCCGCCAGAATGGCGCCCGCGATCACTGTATCCATGTGGATGGGCAAGGCGCGCCCCATGAATTGCTGCATGGCCTCTGCGCTCTCGCGCGCGATGTGTACTACGCAGCGCTTGTGCTCCATGAAAGTGATGGGGCAGTTAGGCACCAGCAGCGTAAAGGGAATGCGATTCAGGTCGTCAGGTTTCAGCGGGCTGCGCTCCAACGCCTTCACCCACGTCTGAGTCACCTGGCTGCGCAGCTTTTTGTCTTCGATCCATTGGATCTCCGGCCAAAGCTTGGCGACGGCTTCATGCATTTCTTGCGCCCTCCACAAAACCACTTAGCTTACCGTGACCACGTAGCAGGAGTCGAGTGCAGGCAGTGACCTTGGGTAGTAGTTCCTTCGTGGTACTTCGTGTCCTTGGTGGTCTAAGCTTGTGGCTTGATCGCGAAAGTGTCCCTCCCCGGGCCTTCCGGGCGTTTCAAGCGGTCCTTCCGGTGTTAAAGTGCCATCTAAAGACTTATATGAGACTGACGGTCGCAGGATCGGCGCTTCTGTGTCTTGCTCTCCTGGGACCGTCCAGAGCGCAACAGGGTGCGGCCACCGGCGAGCCTATCGTCATATCGCCCGCCCCCTTGCCCAAAGCGTTCCCGCGCCTGCCTTATCACTTCAAGCTGGAGGCGCAAGGCGGCATCACTCCTCTGACCTGGGAGGTGACTGCCGGGACCCCGCCTACGGGCATCGAACTGGCGCCGGACGGCACTCTCAGCGGCACGCCCACCGAAGTTGACACCTTTCGTTTCATCGTGACCGTCACCGATAGCGGCAAACCCCCAGCTCAAAAGAAGAAAGAATTCATGCTGCCCGCAGTGGCCCCCCTCGTGGTGGAGTGGAGCCGGAAGCCCAAAGTGACGGGCCACCGTCTGGAGGCCGCCATCCGGGTATCAAACCAGACGGGGGACGATTTCGATTTCACCCTGATTGCATTGGCGGTCAATGAATATGGCCGGGCCACAGCCGTCGGTTATCAGCACTTCACCCTGAACAAAGACACTGACGAGTTCGAAATTCCGTTTGCGGAGAACCTGCCGCGGGGAGCCTACCACCTGCATGTGGATGCGGTTGGGGAAGTGGCTGCAACCAACAGTATCTTTCGCGCCCGGCTGGAGCCGACAGAAAAGCTGCAGGTGGTGCAGGGCCCCTGACCGCAAAAAAATAAGAGCCCCGAGGTGATGTTAAGCCCATTCGTCTCGGCCAGTAGTTCGCTTTAGACCCTCACCGACCTGCTCTCGCAGCTACCCTTACGGGCTGCTGTGCGCGATCATGCTTGGGCTCCGGGCTCACCGCCAACCGGATAAACCTGCCTAACGCCTCGGGACTCTATCCTGCCTCCGACATATCTTCTTGTTCGCCTCGACCAGCGCTTTGCTATAGACCCTCACCCGCCTTCCCTCCGTCATCTTGCGATGCAGAGGGTGACTAGGCTTGAGCCCCGGACGCCGCACCAACCGGGAAAACTTCAGAAGCTGTCAAAGAACGAGTCTGTTTTTACTCCTTTCAATTTTAGAATCAATAGAAAAGAAACCGTTTTATCTGCTGCAAAATCAATCGAGTGCAAGCCGTCCACAGCCACCTGTCGCGTTCCTGGTGCAAGGCGCGGATATTACAGCCTGGTTTTCCGCAATCCGCCTTGATTTTCGAAGCGCAGGGGCCAAACGGAAACGCTTCCTGATTGTGAAAATCCTTCGAAATCCTTTGTGCTGGCGGCTTTAGTCCACGCAAGAAATTTCTCGCAGCGAAGCAACAGCCCCGGTTACAGTGAAGACTGAGAACTGTCATCGGGGAACTGACAACTGGTCTTGACCGCAAGCCATGAGTACGCCCAACGACTTTACCAACGCCGCAGCCGCCGCAAAGTTTCTGCTCTCACAGACGGCTCTGCGGCCCCGGATTGGACTCGTGCTGGGCTCCGGTCTGGGTGCTTTCGCCGACGAACTTGCCGACGCTACGCGCATTCCCTACACCAACATTCCATTCTTTCCGCGCTCCACGGCGTTGGGCCACGCCGGGCAGATGGTGATTGGAAACGCCGCCGGCGTGCCAGTGGCCGTCATGCAGGGACGCGTGCACTTGTATGAAGGCTACTCCGCCCGGGAAGTCGCCTTCCCTATGCGTGTGTTCGACTGCATGGACATACACAGCGTGATTCTTACCAATGCAGCCGGCGGCATCAATCGCGAGTACCAGCAAGGCGCACTGGTCGTGCTCACCGACCACATCAATCTGCAAGGGCAGAATCCGCTGGCTGGTCCCAATGATGATCGCTTCGGTCCGCGTTTCCCGGACATGACGCAGGCTTACTGGAAGCCCTATCGGGAGATCGCTCTGCAAGCGTCGGAGAAGACGGGCAAGACGCTCTACCAGGGCGTTTACGCGGCCCTGCTGGGACCGAACTATGAGACCCCGGCGGAGATCCGCTACCTGCGGACCATCGGCGCCGATCTGGTGGGGATGTCCACCGTCCTCGAAGTAATCGCCGCCCGCCACATGGGAATAAAAGTTCTGGCAATCTCCTGCGTGACCAACATGGCGGCGGGCATTCTCGACCAGGTCATCAGCCACAACGAAGTGCTCGAAACCGGCGAGCAGGTGAAAGCTGACTTCGTTGCCCTGCTGCGGGCGGTGCTGCCCGAAATGGCGAGAGACGTCGAAAAATCGCCTAGTCCCTAGATCACGGGAAGGTTCCGACTTTAGTCGGGCCATCAAGTCGTCTGGATCGGTTCGCGCTTCTGCGCCCGCCGTGGGAACGCTTTGCTCGGGAAGGCGCGAGTTCACTGGTGCCGATTGATTGCTGTCTCGACAACTTCCAACTATTTCTTCGCGCGAGGAAAGAAAATCGAGACCGGCGGCTGGATCGAATATGTTTCGGCGAAGCTGCCCTGATTTATCGCCAGGGCCAGGTGTCCCCGCGAATCGATATACAGCAGCGGCTTTTTCAAAGCCACGTCGCTGAAAGTCCTCACAAAAGGTATGTTCATCTCCGTCTTGCCCAGGGTGACGGGAACATTCTGCCCGTGACTGTAACCCAGCGTGAGAAAATCTTCGCCGCTGATGTTGGTCAACAGGTTGCCGTAGGGACCATCGGTGGCGATTACTTCGCCATTCAGTCCACGCGCGTCCAGTCGGGATGCAGCCAGATCGAGCCGGACCAGCCGATTTACCGCCATTTCCGGTCCGACCCGCGTCCAGTCCTCGCCGTGGGCCAGGTGTGCGCCCACCGGGGAAAAAATGTCCCGCCCATGGAAGGTGGACGACAACGCGGCGCCGATCATCCAGTCCCGGTTCGTGATCTCACGCACGGCTGCAATTCCATCGCGGTCATCGACCAGTGTCATCAGCCCGTTGTCAGGCAGCACAAAATACTGCCCCCGCTTCGACTTCGCTACTATCGCCTTGCGCGTGCTTCCAACCCCCGGATCGATAACCACCAAGAACACCGTGCCCGCAGGAAAGTAAGGCGTCGCACCAAAAAGAAAGCGAGCGCCGTCGAGTATCGAGAATGGCGTGACCTGGTGAGTCAGGTCCACAATGCGCAATTCAGGCGCAATGGAATACATCACACCTTTGCAGAGCGCCACCGAATCATCCACTACCCCGAAGTCGGTCATAAAGACCACCGTAGGCGGCGCTTTCGGTCCCTGCGCATGAACAGGGGCCGCGCCGCTGACGGCGAACAGCAATGCCGCCACCACAAAGGCCCACACTCCCCACCTCCGCCGCTGCGCACGGCGCATCACCGACTCCTCGGAAGATTCGCAAAAGTCCGCCATTGTAAACGATCGTGGTCCGCTGCCCCAAGACCACCCGCCCCGGCGGTTTGACCTTCCCACCCGGCCCTGACCGTCTATAATCTCCAAACCAAATATTTTCGCATCATTCTTCTCAGGAGGTATGCATGTCCTCGGCCATTCCGGAAAAGTTTCGTGATCTATTCAGCAAGCGCGCCTTCGCCAGCCTGGGCACGCTGATGCCCGACGGCCGCCCGCAGGTGACCCCGGTGTGGTGCGATCTGGAAGGCGACCTCGTCATTTTCAATTCCGCGAAAGGGCGCCAAAAAGACCACAACGTGCGTCGCGATCCCCGCGTAGCTCTGGCCATCGTCGATCCCGACAATCCCTATCGCTATCTCGAAATCCGCGGCCGTGTCATCGAAATCACCGAGGAGGGCGCTGACGCCCACATCGACAAAATGGCCAAGAAGTATCTGGGCGTGGACAAGTATCCCTACCGCCAACCAACCGAGACCCGCGTGATCTACAAGATCCAGCCCGAACACACGACCATGATGGGCTGAGAATGATCGTTGATCACAATCGAGGGCGAGGCGCCCTCGAACCCGCCGGCGGGATGCCGGCCTTACCAAGGATCCTATGCCGATTGCACCGACTGACACCATTGCTCTCGATCTCACCTGGGTACGCTCCCAATTCCCTTCGCTGTCGCAGACCGTGGCCGGACAGCCGGCGGTCTTTCTCGACGGGCCCGGAGGCACTCAAGTCCCTCAGCGCGTAATCGACGCGATCAGCGGCTATCTGAAGAACTCAAACGCCAACACTTGCGGCGCCTATGCCACCAGCCGGCGCACTGACGCCGTCATTGCCGACGCCCGTGCTGCCATGGCGGATTTTTTCCGCTGCGACAAGGATGAAGTGGTTTTCGGCCCCAACATGACCACGCTGACCTTCGCCCTCAGCCGCTCCATGGGCCGCGAACTCGGTCCGGGCGACGAAATTCTGCTCACCCATCTCGATCACGACGCCAACGTCTCGCCCTGGCGGGCGCTCGAGGAGCACGGCGTAACCATTCGCTTCGTGGAAATCAACCCAGCCGACTGCACCCTGAATATGGCGGACCTGGCGCAAAAACTCAGCAGCCGGACCCGGGTAGTGGCGGTCGGATACGCTTCGAATGCCGTGGGCACGATCAATGACGTAAGAGAAATTGTCCGCCTGGCCCATCAAAAAGGCGCTCTGGCATACATTGACGCCGTCCATTACGCGCCCCACGGTCCGATTGATGTCCGCGCTCTCGATTGCGATTTCCTGGTGTGCTCAAGCTACAAGTTTTTCGGCCCGCACATGGGGATTCTTTATGGCAAGCGCGAGCATCTGCAACGCCTGCAACCCTACAAAGTGCGTGCCAATACCAATGCTGTTCCCCAGCGCTGGGAATGGGGCACGCTGAATCACGAATGCATCGCCGGGATCGCGGCTTGCGTGGAATATCTGGCTGATCTGGGACGCCAGGTGGACCCTTCGGCATCCGCTCGCCGCGCCGCGCTGCTGGCGGCATACGGCGCCATCCAGCAGCACGAACGCGGATTGGCAGAGAAGCTGATTCGCGGATTGCTCGCGCTTCCCGGACTGAAGTTCTACGGCATCAGCGACCTCGCGAAGCTTGACCGCCGTTGTCCCACGGTCGCGGTGCGCATCGCAGGCCATACTCCCCTGCAGCTCGCCACTAAATTAGGCGAGCGCGGCATCTTCACCTGGGACGGCAACTACTATGCCCTGGATCTCACCGAGCGGCTTGATGTCGAGAAAGATGGAGGCTTCCTGCGCATAGGTCTGGCGCATTACAACACCGCTGCAGAAGTGGAAAGGCTGTTGCAATCGCTGCGGGAGATTGCCACTTAGCGCCGGGAGCTGGTTTTCCTCCGTGTCCTCTGCGTCCTCCGTGGTTAACGCTTTTTCCGGTCATCGCGCCGCAGTTCGATCACCTGATCCCCCTTCGCGATTAAAGCCAGGGCGGCCATCCCGATAAATAGTCCGTGCTCCACCACACCCGCTATCCTCTCCAGTTCGCGGGCCAATGCCGGCGGATCGGGAATCCTGCCAAAATTACAGTCGAGAATGTGATTGCCTTCGTCGGTGATGAACTTGCGGCCCGAAGAATCCGCGCGCACCCTGACCTGCGCACCCAGCACCGCAATCTTTTTCGCCACCAGAGCTTCGGCGAACTTGATTACTTCCACCGGGACCGGGAATTTCCCCAGCATCGGGACCTGCTTGCTGGAATCGGCGATGATCACAAATTTGCGAGTCGCTGAAGCTACGATTTTTTCCCGCAGCAAGGCGCCACCTCCGCCCTTGATCAGGCTCAGTTGCGGATCGACCTCGTCCGCCCCGTCGATGGTGACGTCGATGTCCTGAACTTCGTCCAGCGTGGTCAGCGGGATGCCCAGGCTGGCCGCCAGTTCCTGGGTGTGAATCGAAGTGGGTATGCCGCGAATCTTCAGCCCGGCCTGTACTCGTTCGCCCAGAAAGCGCACCGCGAAGGCGGCAGTGGATCCCGTTCCCAGGCCCACGATATCGCCATCGCGCACAAACTGCAGGCTGGCGCGCGCGGCCGTTTCTTTTTCCCGGTCATTCCCCATACGAGACCGATACTTTACCCCGTCCAGAGTCCAGGCACCAACTCGCCGCCAAGTTCATCAACCGCGAAGGTCCACGAAGGAGGCTCTTTAACTTTGCCTTCGTGTCCTTCGTGGTTCGTGGCTTGGCCAGCCCTAGCGCCCCGCCAATTGCACTGATTGACCGAAGCGCTGTGTGGCATAGCCGACGATCATGCCCACAATGCCGCCCGGAAGCATGATCTCGAAATAGTAGTGCTTGCCGCTGGGGTCCGGCATGGCCGCGACGGCATACGCCAGCAGCAAGCCAATGCCCAGGCCGAACAGCAGGCCCAGCGGCAGGGAATTCACCTTCTTGGCGAAGTAACCGATAAGGATGCCTGCGACCAGGCCTTTCACCGTCGAACCGATCACGATGCCTAGCAGTTGCGCGCGCACCGCAGGCGTAAACCAGGCACTCAGTCCGTCAAAGATGCCCAGAATTCCACCTACCACCAGCCCCAGCGCCACCTTGTTCATAATGTGCTCCTGCGGGCAGGTTGCCCGCTAGCGTTCTTATTCAACGTTGCGGAGAAACCCTTTAGCCACCCGGAATTCCAGATTTTCTATTTGAATCCACTATGATTTGAGACCTTGAAATCTGAAATCTTCAATCTGAAATCTAAAATGCTTCCCGCTCTACCTTCCCCGCCAAATAATGAACACCGCACGCATCACCAAATAAGCCACCACGAGCAGAATCCAGGCGCGGTTCTTGACGGCCCATCGCCACAGACGCACCGCTGGGCCCTCTGGATAGGCCCGGACCGGCAATCCATCCAGATAGCGCGCTACGTCGTTGGCCAGTTCTTCCACCGAACCATATCTTTGCGTCGCATCCTCTGCCATAGCTTTGGCGGCGATCGCAGACAGGGCCTTCGATCCGGAAAGCCCACGCTCCAGCAGGAACCTGAGCACGGCGCCCAGCGAATAAACGTCGGTGCGCGGCCCCACTGCCTCGACTTCGCCACGCTCCTGCTCCGGCGCCATGTACCCGGGAGTGCCGAGGACCGCACCTTGCGCCGTTTCGGCAGTGCTTTGGTCAGAAGGCGATCGCTGTTGCGGAATCCTCCGTAGCGCACCCTCCTCTGGCGGAATATCAGTAGTCAGCAACTTGGCCAGGCCCCAGTCCATGACCAGCACTTCCCCGAATGGTCCCACCATAATATTTTGTGGCTTCAGGTCACGGTGCAACACCTTGTGAGCGTGAGCGAACGAGACCGCATCACAGATTTTCTGGAAGGTTCGAAGACACTCGGGCACGCCTCCGAGGTCATCCCGGCACTGGTCGAGACGCCTGCCCTGCACCAGCTTCATGGTGTAAAAGACCCGGCCGTCGGGCAGGGTACCTACGTCGTGCACAGGGACAATTCCCGGATGCTCAAGCTGGGCGATGATTCTGGCTTCGCGCAACAGGCGCGCGCTGAACTCGCCGCTTGCATCCGCAACTCCAATCACCTTGAGGGCAACCTGCCGGCCCAGCGCCGTGTCCTCGACGCGAAGCACGCCGCCCATACCGCCCGCGCCCAGCTTGTCGAGCAGCACGTAACCGGTGCCGCTGAGGTCCGGCGCATCGGCTGCCGTGCGGAGGCGGTCGAGGGCCTGGTCTGAAAGCCACTTCATGCAGTCTCTGTCCTCACGGCGCGATTCCCAGCAAGGTGCGCGTCTCGCGCCGGAATTCTTCCTCGCTTCCGGTCATCTCGCGCAGTTGGTCGAGCACAATCCGGCGAAACTCGCGCCGGGCATAGGCCAGGTAGTTGGTGACGTCTGAAGGCTTCAAACTGAACTGGCGCGCTACCTGCTCATATGTCAACTCCTTGCTGGCCTCGTCGATGTCATAGAGCTCAAACAATCGGAAGTGCACTGACTTGCCGCGCTCCTCGCATTCCTGGCGCAGACGCTCGAGGGAAAGACTGAAGACACTGCGCGCCCACTCCCTCTCGAAAAAATCATCCATCGACCCGGGCGCCGGAATCTCGACCCGTTGCAACTCTCCTTCGGCGGATTCGAAATCGAGGGGAAGGAACTGCACCTTTCCGCCCCGCTTCCAACGTCTCGCCGCCTTGTCTTCATTGGCAATCAGATGGTCCACACAAACGCGCAGGAAAGTTCGCAGGCGCGCTCGCTGCGGATCGTACTGCGCGAGAAAATCCTTCTGCAGAAGGCGGAAGAAGAATTCCTGGGTCAGGTCCCGGGCCTGCTCTTTGTCCTTGTCCCACCGAAGGCGAACATATTTGTAAACCGGCTTCCAGTAAGCCGCGACCAGGATTTCAAAAGCGCGCTGGCGGGCTTCCGGCTGGGCACTGCGCGCCGCGACAATCAGGGACCAGCGTGTAGCTGGAAAATTGCCCTGGCCGCGTAGATTGTCGTCATCCCACATGGAAGCGAAAGGGAGTGTACGACGCCAGGCCGCGCTGAACAAGGCATCTCCGGCGGCCCGGCGGCGACGGCCGGCCCGGGCTGCACCCCCAAACAAAGCCTCGCTATTTCTGAGAATGTTCACCAATATCCACCGTGATTGTTCATTCCCGGTTTTCACTTGTGGAAATTTCTGCGCCATGATTCGCTGACGCCGCGAGCAGCGGCCATAATGTGGCTCATATCGTCGCTCCAGCAGCGCCTCATCTCGCATTTCCGCATCTCTCCGCATCACCGGAAATTTCCTTCCGGGAATTTGAGTTTTGCACCGATCTTGGGGATTGACCGCACCACCGATCACGGGTAGATTCTTTTTCACCTTCACAGAAAATCCAGCCAAGGCAAACTGCGTTTTTGCAGACAATCAATTCCATGAATCTTCCCTCCCCCAAGGGTGGAACAACGTGAGGAAAGCAGAAGGCGAATGGCAAATCTATCGCACGCGATTTTTGATCCGGGCTAGGCAGCTCACCGGTCCCCTGGAGTTCCGGGATGCGCTCGGACGTGAACATCGTGGGCAAAGAGGCGACTATCTTGTGGAATCCTCCGACGGCACGCTGAGAATCGCGCCTCGTGAAATTTTTGAGGACGTCTACGTAACCATGGGTTCCGCGGTTGAGAAGGGGCCCCTGCTGAACCGGCGAAATTTTCCCATTTCGGATCTAAAGCGCCGGAGCTCGGCCCGACCCGAGATGATGGCGTGAGCAGCAACCGAAGGTTGAGCCTCGACCGGGCAACAAAACACTCAAAACCACGCCAATGCGGGTGGCGCAGTCGAACGTGCATCCGAAATTTTTGGCCCGTGATGCCTCCGAAACTCAGCCTTGTGGAAAAGGCCAGACGAGGGGGGCAGCATCCCACTTGCTAAGACTGAGATACAATATATAGGGATGCCCTCTTGACAGCCCCAACATACGGGCGTACTGTTTGCATCCTATAAGGCTTTTGGACGCCTCCGCAAGAAGGCATTTTGGGGCTGGGCAAGGGCAAGAAAGCAAGGATCGGTCGAGGTTGAGGTGACTTCGGTCGTCCTGCCCCAAATAGTTGAAGAAGATGTCACCCGTTCTTGAGCGGGTTGCTGGTGCGGTGGCCGTTCCCTCGTTGCTGTGCGCTTTCGCTGAACTCCTCCCGGGGGAGCGACGACAGTTGACAAGTCAGGCTGTGGAAAATGCCTCGAAGTGAGGGCTGGTAATCCCTTTCCCTTCGAGGCCAAAAATTGAGGCTGGCATGGAAGTTCTGGAACGTATGGTTAGTGAGTCATTCGCTCGCTTCGGGGTCGAACCTGCGTTCGACTATCGCCGCGTGCAGTGGTCCCCCTGGTTCCGTTGTGTGGACAGCATGAGTGTGGCGATTTCCAGCAAGCCTGGCGTCTTTGCCCTGGGAGAAGAAATCGTCGCCCCGGTCACCGGTAGCAAACGCATGCTCGCCCTGTTCCAGATTTCCCAATCGGATGACTTGGGGATGGACCTCGGCCGTCTGTTCCTCCCCGGCAATCCGGCGCGCGAACGCCTGTCCGCTGGTCGCTGCTTCGCTCGCTATGCCGTCATCGAGGACGCAACCCAGCGTCATGCCGCCTATACCGCATTGCAGCGCTGGCTCTCTGAAACCGCCGAACTGGGAACAGAGAACTAGAAACTATCAACTGGTTTTTTAAAAGGGCCCCAGATTTGCGCGATACTGGAAATTAGAAATCGATCAGAAAAGCAGGATAACGACTCCAAAGGAAAGAAGAGACAGAAATGGCAGAGGTAAAAGCAGGAGCCCCCACCGCCGAAACCAGCGCAATCCCGGTAAACACCGTCAACAAGAAGGCCCCGGGCCTCAGCTTCCGCCGCTTCTTTACCAAGGCCGGCGTCTCCCCCTATGACGAGATCGAATGGGAGAAGCGCACCGCCCTGATTACCGACGCCAAGGGCAATACGATCTTCGAGCAGAAAGACGTCGAGGCCCCGAAAGACTGGTCGATGACCGCCACCAATATCGTGGCCAGCAAATATCTGCATGGCACGCTGGGGACACCGGAGCGCGAAAGCGGCGTCCGCGCCCTGGTAACTCGCGTGGCGGAAACCATCCGCGACTGGGGTCTGTCACAAGGCTATTTCAAGACCCCGGAGGACGGCGCCACGTTCCACGACGAACTCGCGCACATCCTGTTGCGCCAGTATGCCGCCTTTAATTCGCCGGTCTGGTTCAACGTAGGCTGCGACCGCATCGAGCCCAATTCTGACGCCCAGAACTGGCACTGGAACCCGGCCGGTGCAAGAGTCGAGTTCGGCGTCACCGGCTACAAAACGCCGCAGTGTTCCGCCTGCTTCATCAATTCGGTGAAGGACTCCCTCGATTCCATCCTTACCCTTGCCAAGACCGAAGGCATGCTCTTCAAGTGGGGATCAGGCACCGGCACGAACTTGTCTTCTTTGCGTTCTTCCACCGAAGGTCTCAGTGGCGGCGGCACTGCCAGCGGCCCGCTCAGCTTCATGAAGGGCTTCGACGCCTTCGCCGGCGTCATCAAGTCGGGCGGCAAAACTCGCCGCGCCGCCAAGATGGTAATCCTCAACATCGACCATCCGGATATCATTGACTTCATCGAGTGCAAGTCGAAAGAAGAAGCCAAGGCGCACGCCCTGATCGCATCCGGATACGACGGCTCCTCGCCCGATTCCGATGCTTACTCGTCCATCTTCTTCCAGAACGCCAACAACTCCGTGCGCGTGACCGATGACTTCATGTACTCCGTCCTGCGCGACAACGGTTTCACCACGCGCGCCGTCAAAGATGGCCGCCCCGTGCAGAACTTCAAAGCCAAAGATCTGCTCTACCGCATCTCCGACGCCACCTGGCGCTGCGGCGATCCCGGCATGCAGTACGACACCACAGTCAACCGCTGGCACACCTCGAAAAACACGGCCCGCATCAACGCCAGCAACCCGTGCTCGGAATACATGTTCCTTGACGACTCGGCCTGCAACCTTGCCAGCCTGAACCTGCTAAAGTTCGCGCCCAACGGCACGTTTGACGTGGAGGCCTATCGCCACGCGGTGGATGTCATGATCACCGCGCAGGAAATCCTGGTCGACAATGCCGGCTACCCGACGGAAATGATCGCGAAGAACTCGCACGACTACCGTCCGCTGGGCCTCGGCTATGCCAACCTTGGTGCCCTGCTCATGGCCGCCGGTCTGCCCTACGACTCCGACGCTGGACGCGACTACGCCGCCTGCGTTACCGCCATCATGTGCGGCGAAGCCTATCTGCAATCTTCCCGCATCGCCGAGTCCTGCCCGCCGTTGGTTCCAGCCACCGAGCCCACACAAAAAGGCTTGGCTGAAACGAATCTAGGCGCAAATGTTGGCAATGCCCACGTAGGGGCGGACGCCCTCGTCCGCCCGGCCGAGCAAAGCTCGGCAGGTTTTAAAACCATGCCCGGAGGAGCCTGCCCCGGCTGGTACATCAACCGCGAGCCGTTCTTAGACGTGATCCGCATGCACCGCGCGTCGGTAAATAACATCACCAGAACGAATGTCCCAACCGCACTCTACGAATCCAGCAAAGCCTGCTGGGACGAAGCCCTGGCCAGCGGCGAAAAATACGGCTACCGCAATTCACAAGTAACGGTTCTAGCCCCAACAGGAACAATAGGTTTCATGATGGACTGCGATACTACTGGGATTGAGCCGGACCTCGCGCTGGTTAAGTACAAGAAGCTGGTGGGCGGGGGGATGATCAAGATCGTGAACAACACGGTGCCTACGGCTTTGTTCAAGCTGGGGTACGATCACGACGAAGCTGACAAGATTGTTTCCTACATTGACGCGACCGGGACCATCGAGGGGGCGCCCGATATCAAGGACGAGCATCTGGCGGTGTTTGACTGCTCCTTCAAGCCGGCCAAGGGGACGCGGTCGATCCATTACATGGGCCATCTGAAAATGATGGCGGCGGCGCAACCTTTTATTTCTGGCGCCATCTCTAAGACAGTGAACCTGCCGGAGAATGCTTCCGTCGAAGACATAATGGAAGCCTACATCCAGGCCTGGAAGCTGGGGTTGAAGGCTGTGGCCGTTTATCGCGATGGATGCAAGAAGTCGCAACCGCTTTCGGCGGCGGGGACGAAGACCGCAACTTCGAGCAAGGATGACGCGATCACGCGGGCGGGGACGCCCGCGCCACGGGAGGAAGAAGATCTCAACGCGCCGCCGCGCGCCGTCCGGCACAAGTTGCAGGAGGAGCGCGCCTCGATCACCCACAAATTCAAGGTGGGCGACCATGAGGGCTACATCACGGTCGGGCTTTATCCCGACGGCAGCCCGGGCGAGCTCTTCATCACCATGGCCAAGGAAGGCTCCACGGTCAGTGGCCTGATGGACAGCTTCGCACTGGCCGTCTCCATCGCGCTGCAACACGGCGTGCCGCTGAAACTGTTCTGCGAAAAGTTTGCCCACACCCGCTTCGAGCCCAGCGGTTGGACCAGCAATGCCGACATTGGCTACGCCAAGTCGATCATGGACTACATCTTCCGCTGGCTGCAGCTGCGCTTCCTGACCGGCCAGCAGCAGCTGCTGTTCGAAAACCTGCGAATGAGGACGCCGGGCGCCGGAGCTCAGGCGTCAGGTGCAGACGATGTAAGCGGCTCGGCGGTTTCTGACCAGAGGTCCGAAGTCCGAGGTCCGACGCCCGGTTCCGTGCACGCCGCCGACGCTCTTGCCGGCATCATCGACCTGGGCGACGCCCCCACCTGCAGCTTCTGCGGCTCCATCATGACGCGCAATGGGAGCTGCTACCGTTGCGGGAGCTGTGGGAGTACGAGCGGGTGTAGTTAGGAGGCTTGTGTGGGGACGGGTCTCTGACCCGTCCAGGCTGAGTGAAGCTTCGCAGGATTTAGCGGTGCTGGCTGATGCATTTCAAGATCGTCGGCAAGATCAGGGACGTCGAGGTCATTGCCAGCGGCACGGCGGTCCGAGAGCGCAAGCGGTTATGGAAGCTCTATGGGAAAGCACGCTGGCAGAAGTTGAAAGGTATCGCAAGCGTCGAGTTTTCAGGTGGTAAGATTTGCCAGGCCGAGGTTCACTGGTACGAAGCTCATGGGATTGGCGCGAAAGAGCACAAAATCAAAAGGATTATCGAGTAACCCGAAGACTAACGCTCAACGGGGCGAAGCTCGGTTCGTCCTTTGCGTATTGAACAAGGACTACCCCGCCTCCCTGGAGTTACGTAAGGTTTATCAGGCTCTCACTGACGAGCAGGCTTCCAGATGCCACCAGGTTCGGGTGATCGACGAGTCCGGGGAAGACTATTTGTATCCGGAAGAGTATTTCATTCCCATAAAGCTGCCACAAGCGGCGGAGCGAGCGGTGCTGCGGGGCGGGTGATAGGCGCTCCCGACACGCGGGCGAGGGCGCCCGCGCCACACTTGCAGCTTCTGCGGATCCATCATGACGCGCAATGGGAGCTGCTACCGCTGCGGGAGCACGAGCGGATGCTCGTAGGTAGTCAGGTCGCTGATTCTTCTTTGATTGCGTGCCACGTGTTTGGCATCCCAAAACCTAGGTCCACAACCAAAATTTGAAAACGTACTGTGAGGGGGACACGGCGCGCCGTGTCCCCTTTCTCTATGCTGAATGCTGACGATTCCGAAAGTGTTCTCGCCATTCGCCTGCTGGCGGCAACCGCTGTAGCAGCGGAGAAGCCGATTGTGTTTTGGATAGGAGCAGGCGCAAGTAAATGGCAATATCCCGTACGATGCTGACTTCGAGAATCTCTTTCTAGCTCACATTTCCGCGATCAGCGCCTTCGGCTTTACTCCCCGTGCGACTCTGGGGAGCTCTGACTCTTTAAGTCAAAATCCCCGCCCTAATTTCGCAAAGAACGCGAAATTAGGATTGATTGGATAAGAGCGAAGGCTCGATTGACTCGGTAGTCTTGGTTTGAGGACAAAGACGCTGGGAAGAAAGGAGCCTTCGCAGATGATGATTATAGATGTGATTTCCATCCCAGCTGGCAACAAGTG
>Ga0335085_10007555_pt1 | contig 16818 bp, 15 predicted proteins | sample Lox_Sample_45_FD_206712 | JGI IMG/M metagenome (GOLD analysis project Ga0335085, IMG submission 206712) | Soil microbial communities from Loxahatchee National Wildlife Refuge, Florida, United States - Lox_Sample_4.5 | ecosystem: Environmental > Terrestrial > Soil > Wetlands | place: USA...
GGCCGACGAGCAGCATCACGTGGACAAGCACGCCTTCCAGGTGCCCTTCGTGTGCGGGGCGCGCAACCTGGGCGAGGCGCTGCGCCGCATCGGCGAGGGCGCGGCCCTGATCCGCACCAAAGGCGAGGCCGGCACCGGCGACGTGGTGCACGCGGTCAAGCACATGCGCGCCATCATGAAGGAGATGCGCGAGCTGACCGTGCTGCGCGAAGACGAACTTATGGCGCGCGCCAAGGAACTGGGGGCGCCCTTTGAGCTGGTGCGGATGGTCGCCCGCGAAGGCAAGCTGCCGGTGCCCAACTTTTCCGCCGGCGGCATCGCTACCCCCGCCGACGCTTCCCTGGTGCGGCAACTGGGGGCGGAGGCCATCTTCGTGGGGTCGGGCATCTTCATGAAGAATGCCACCGAGTTCGCCGCCCCCGAAGAGGCGGAGCGGCGCGCTCGCGCTATCGTCAAGGCCTGCACCCACTTCGATGATCCTAAGGTCCTGCTCGAGGTCAGCGAGGACGTGCCCAGCGCCATGCAGGGGCTGGCCGTAGGCGCGCTGCCTGAGGCGGACTTGTTGCAGAAGCGGGGATGGTAAACAAGCACTCAGCCGTCAGCACTCAGCCAACCCCGGGGCCGAATCGTCGTAGGCTGACTGCTGAGTACTGAATGCCGAGTGCTTCCTTATGACGGTCGGCGTACTAGCCATCCAGGGCGATTACGATGCCCACGCACGTCGGCTGCGCGAGCTGGGCGCGCGGGTCGCGCTGGTGCGCAAGCCCGACGAGCTCGACGCCGTGGATGCCCTGGTGATTCCCGGGGGCGAGTCCACCACCTTCCTCAAATTCCTGGAGCAGGGCGGCTTCCTGGAGAAGCTGCGCGCCTTCGCGCGCGCCAAGCCCACCTTCGGCACCTGCGCGGGAGCCATCCTGCTGGCCAAGGAAGTGGAGAACCCGCGGCAGCCCAGCCTGGAGGCGCTGGACGTGCGCATCCGCCGCAACGCCTACGGGCGGCAGGTGGAGAGTTCCATCCGCGAGGGCGAGACCCGGCTGGCGGGCGGCCCGCTGGAGATGGTCTTCATCCGCGCTCCCCGCTTCGAGCGCGTGGGCGCGGACGTGGAGGTGCTGGCCAGCAGCCAAGGCGAGCCGGTGCTCGTCCGGCAAGACAAGGTGCTGGCCGCCACCTTCCATCCCGAACTGAGCGCGGACCCGCGCGTGCACCAGGAATTCCTGCGCATGATCGCCAACGGGCGCGGCTGAGCGCGGCCGCTTCCCTTCCCCTCGTCTTCCCTTCCGGACCTCCCCGGCTCGAGGTCTGGCATGTCACAAGGTCGTGTGATAACATCTCGCGCCACGCGCACGCTTCGCAACGGCTTGCGGGTTTCTGTGTCCACTCTCGGCTTGGGGAGACGGTAGCTGATGGGTCTGGTTCTGCTGGTCGTCATCTGGCTGATCACCCTGGTAAGTTCCTATTTCTTTTACGCCCACACCTGGTGGTTGCCGCACGCGGCCAGTGCCGCGGCCCCGGCCATCGACCGCCAGTTCGATCTCACCTTTGTGCTCATGGGCATCGTCTTCCTGGCGGCTCAACTGGGGCTGGGGCTGTTCGTGTGGCGCTACCGCGACCGCGGGCAGAAGGCCCACTTCAGCCACGGCAACAACACCCTGGAGTTCACCTGGACGACGCTGACCGCGATCCTCTTCCTGGGGCTGGTGATGGCCAGCAACCGCATCTGGGCGGAGCAGCGCTTCACCCCGCCGCAGCCGGGCGCCATCCAGGTAGAGGCCACGGGGCTGCAGTTCGCCTGGTACTTCCGCTATCCCGGGCCAGACGGCCAGTACGGCCGCACCAAGCCGGAGCTGGAAGACGCCTCGGTGGGCAACGCCGTGGGCATCGATGACGCCGACCCCGCCGCCAAGGACGACGTGGTTTCGGGAGTGATGGTGCTGCCCGTCAACCGCCAGGTGGACCTCACCCTGCGTTCGCAGGACGTGATCCACTCCCTCTTCATCCCCGCCATGCGCTTCAAGCAGGACGCGGTGCCCGGGCTGATGATCCACATGCACTTCACCCCCACCCAGGTCGGCGACTACGAGATCGCCTGCGCCGAACTCTGCGGCTTGGGGCACTACAAGATGCACGCCGTGCTCAAGGTGGTCAGCGAACCAGACTTCGCCAAGTGGCTGGCGGAGCGAGAGGCGGAGAAACAGTAAAATCATGGCGACTTCGGAACAGGTCCACGTCCACCCCGCACCCACCGGTTTCCTCCGCAAGTACATCTTCAGCCTCGATCACAAGGTGATCGGCCTGCAGTACTACTTCCTGGCGCTGTTCTCGGTATTTCTGGGGATGGGGCTCTCCCTGCTGATGCGCATCCACCTGGTGTGGCCGGAGGCCCACCTGCCCATCTTCGGCGACATCAAGCCCGAAACCTACCTGGCGCTGCTCACCATGCACGGCACCTTCATGGTCTTCTTCGTGCTGACCACGGCGCCGCAGGGCGGCTTCGGCAATTACATGCTGCCCATCCAGATCGGGGCGCCGGACATGGCCTTCCCGGTGCTCAACATGCTCTCCTTCTGGACCACCTTCCTGGCCCTGGTGGTCATGGTGGCGGCCTTCTTCGTGACCGGGGGCGCGCCCCTGCACGGCTGGACCGGTTACGCTCCGCTGAGCGCGCTGCAATCCTCGGGTCCGGGCGAGGGCCTGGGCGCCGACCTGTGGATCACCAGCATCGCGCTGTTCTGCGTGGCCTCGATGATGGGTGCGCTGAACTTCATCACCACCACCCTGGACCTGCGGGCGCGCGGCATGTCGCTGATGCGCATGCCCCTGACCACCTGGACCTGGTTCGTGACCGCCATCCTGGGCCTGCTGGCCTTCGGCGTGCTCCTGGCCGCCGGCATCCTGCTGCTGCTCGACCGCAACGCCGGCACCAGCTTCTTCGTGCCCGGCGGGCTGGTGCTGAGCGGGCAGATCATCAATCACAAGGGCGGCTCGCCCCTGCTCTGGCAGCACCTGTTCTGGTTCTTCGGACATCCCGAGGTGTACATCGCCATCCTGCCCGGCATGGGGGTGTGCTCGCAGTTGCTCTCCACCTTCTCGCGCAAGCCCATCTTCGGCTACAAGGCGATGGTGTACGCGGTCCTGGCCATCGGGGTGCTGGGTTTCCTGGTGTGGGGCCACCACATGTTCATGAGCGGCATGAGCCCCTACTCCGCCTTCGCCTTCAGCTACATGACCATGGCCATCGGCGTGCCCTCGGCCATCAAGACCTTCAACTGGCTGGGGACGATCTGGAAGGGCAAGGTGCGGCTCACCACGCCCATGCTGTACGCCATCGGCTTCGTTTCGCTGTTCGTCTCCGGCGGGCTGAGCGGCCCCTTCCTGGCGCAGCCCTCGCTCGACATCCCCCTGCACGACACCTACTTCGTGGTCGCGCACTTCCACCTCATCATGGGGGTGGCCGCCATCTTCGGCATCTTCGCAGCCACCTACTACTGGTTCCCCAAGATGTTCGGACGGATGATGAACGACGGCCTGGGCAAGATCCACTTCTTCCTGACCTTCATCGGGACCTACGCCATCTTCATGCCTATGCACTACCTGGGGCTGGCGGGCCACCCGCGGCGCTACTCGCAGCTCACCGAGGTGAGCTACCTGCACGGGCTGATGCCCCTGCAGCACTTCATCACCATCGCCGCCTTCATCACCATCGGGGCGCAGCTCCTCTTCCTGGTCAACCTGTTCTGGAGCATGTTCAAGGGGCCCAAGGCGCCCATCAATCCCTGGGAGGCGACCACGTTGGAGTGGACGGTGCCCTCGCCCCCGCCGCACGACAACTTCGGCGGCAAGACCCCGGTGGTCTACCACGGCCCCTACGAGTACAGCGTGCCGGGAGCCCCCCAGGACTTCGTCATGCAGAACGATCCTAAGCAGTACGGCGAAGGGACGGCGCACTAGGCGGCATGGCGACCCTGACCCCACCCATCGCCCTCGACGAGCGTGAGCCCCGGCTGGGCGAGCGCGGCGCGGGGCGGCCTCCGCAGGGCGGCGACGAGGGTGGCTTGGCCCTCGCCGACTTCCGCCGGCGGCTGCGCCGCTACCGCATCGGCTTGATGGCCGGCCTGACCCCGGTGCTGATGCTCTTCGTCGCTTTCACCAGCGCCTACATCGTGCGTCAGAACCTGGGTACCTGGGACGATGCCACCAAGGCTTACGCGCTGGACTGGCGGGCCCTGAGTCTGCCCTCGCTCCTCTGGCTCAACACCGCCCTCCTGCTGGTTTCGAGCGTCACCCTGGAACTGGGGCGGCGCAGCCTGGCGGCGCAGGTCGCCGCCGCGTCGCGCTCCATGGTCCCGGCGCGCGCTCCCCGCTCCCCCTGGCTGGGGCTCACCCTGGTGCTGGGCGCCGGCTTCCTGCTGGGCCAGTGGCTGGCCTGGCGCGGGCTGGAGGCACAGGGCGTCTACATCGCCAGCAATCCCAGCAGCTCCTTCTTCTACCTGCTCACCGGGACGCACGCCGTGCACCTGCTGGGCGGGGTGCTGGCGCTGCTCTATGCCGCGCTCACCGCCCTGGGCACTGCGCCGCTGGCGCGCCGCGCCATCGTGGTGGACGTAACCTCGTGGTACTGGCACTTCATGGCCCTGCTGTGGGTCTACATTTTCGCTTTGCTGCACGTTCTGCGATAACCGGAGACGAACACGATGGCGGATGCGGCGGTGCATCACCCGGCGGTAGGGGCGTACGAGCCGCCCCTGTTCCGCACCAACTCCAAGAAGCTGGGCATGTGGTTCTTCCTCATGTCCGACTCCCTGACCTTCGGGGCGCTGCTGTTCGCCTACAGCTACGGGCGGATCTCGACGCCGGGCTGGCCCATGCCCTTCCACGGCGCCAGCATCGTGCGCGCCACCATCATGACCGCCTTCCTGCTCTCCAGCTCGCTGACCATGGTGCTGGGCGTGGCGGCGGCCTCGCACGGCAAGATGAGCGCGGCGCGCGGCTGGCTGCTGGCCACCATGGCGCTGGGCGCCGGCTTCGTCATCCTGCACGCCTGGGAGTGGACCGGGCTGATGCACGAAGGCATGCGCTTGCCCATCTTCCCGGCGCCAGCGGGCGCGGAAAGCGGCGGCGAACTGGCGCAGGTGCGCCAGACGGTGCCGCAGTTCGCCGGCACCTTCTTCACTCTCACCGGCATGCACATGCTGCACGTCACCCTGGGGGTGGTTTACCTGGGAGTAATCGCGCTGCGCAAGAAGTGGCTGCCCATCCTGGTGGTGCTGTGGGGGATCGCCGCCGGCGTGACCTGGTCCACTCACAACCTGGTCTTCTTCTACGGTTCCTTCGTGCTGCTGCTGGCGGCGGTGATCGCGGCCGTCATCCTGTTCCTGAAACCCAAGGCGTACGACGCCGTGGACGTCGAGGTCAGCGGGCTGTACTGGCACTTCGTCGACCTGGTGTGGATGTTCATCTTCCCCCTGGTGTACCTCATGTCCACCAGGATCCAGTAGGAGCGAGCGGATGACGGTTGATACCCAAGTCGCGAACCACGAGGCCGTGCCCCAGCACGGCCACAAGCTGGGAGTGTTCTTCTACGTCTGGGCGGCGCTGCTGGTCTTCACCGGGATCGAGGTCTTCCTGGCCTACCAGAACATGGAGCCGGTGAAGATGCTGCTCATCCTGATGGCGCTCTCCGTCGTCAAGGCGGCGCTCATCATCCTGTTCTTCATGCACATGAAGTACGAGAGCCAGCGCATGCGCCGGGTGCTGATGCCGGTGCTGGTGATCTGCCTGTGCCTGATGTCCATGTTCTTCGCCGATGCGGTGCGCATCATCCACCTGGGAGTGAGGTAGCCATGAAAAGGCGACTGGCGACGCTGACCCTGGGGCTGGCCCTGGCCCTACCGGCCTTCGGACAGGGCTGCTCCATGTGCTACACCTCGGCCGAAGGCGCCAACCAGAGGGGCCAACTCGCTCTCAGCCACGCGGTCATCATCCTGATGATCCCTACCCTGGGTCTGATCGCGGGCTTCGTCGGCATGACGGTTTACTTCAAGGACAGCCACCAGCGCGAGGACGGCGACGCACTGCTACCCGGCGACGAGCAGTTCTGAACCGCAGCAAGGGGAATGGGAGCCCGGGCGCGCGCGCCCGGGCTTTCGCATTTTGGGCGCGGCGGCAGCAGCGTTGCGCCTGGAGTTATAATCAGGGATTCCCTGCCCCATGCCGACCCGATCCGAGGAAGGTGCCGCCCTGAGGAGCCGACGGGGCGGCGAAGGCCCCGCCGCAACGGCCACCCCACACGAAGCCATCGTGGTGCGCGGCGCCCGCGTCCACAACCTGAAAAACATCGACGTCGACATCCCGCTGAACACCCTGACGGTGGTGACCGGGGTCTCGGGCTCGGGCAAGTCTTCTCTGGCCTTCGACACCATCTACGCCGAGGGGCAGCGGCGCTACGTGGAGTCGCTCTCCGCCTACGCCCGCCAGTTCCTGGAGCGCATCGAGAAGCCGGACGTGGACGTGATCGAGGGCATCGCCCCCGCGGTGGCCATCCGACAGAAGAACACCACGCGCAATCCGCGCTCCACCGTGGCCACCGCCACCGAGATCTACGACTACCTGCGCCTGCTGTTCGCGCGCGTGGGCCGCACCTTCTGCCTGAAGTGCGGCAGCGAGGTCAGGAAGGACACGGTGGACGAGGTCGCCGCGGCCGTGCTCGCGATGGAGGAAGGGACGCGGCTCCATGTCCTGTTCCCGCTGCGGGCTCCGGCCGCGATCCCGGCGGCTGAGGCCAAGCCCAAGGCACGGAAGAAGACCCGGGCCGAAACCGGGGGGCAAGCCGCGGCCACCTCCGACCTGCTCAAGTCGCGCCTCTTCGAATTGCGCAAGGCGGGCTTCAACCGGCTCTACCAGAAGGGGCAGGTCTTCGAGTTCTCGACGCCGGAGTCCCTGCTCGACGTCGACTTCTCCGCGCCCGTGTTCCTGCTGGTGGACCGCCTGGCGGTTTCGCCCGGGATCCGCGCGCGCCTGGTGGACGCCGTCGAGATCGCCTACCGCGAGTCCGGCGAGGTGGTCCTGGAGACCGCGCCCCGCGGCGACCAGCCGCCGCAGCCACTGCGCCTGGCCCAGCGCTTCGAGTGCAAGCGCTGCCAGATCCGCTACGAGGAGCCGGAGCCGCGCCTGTTCTCCTTCAACAATCCCTACGGCGCCTGCCCGCGCTGCCAGGGCTTCGGCAACACCATCGATTTCGACATGGACCTGGTGGTCCCCGACAAGCAGAAGAGCCTGGGCGAGGGCGCCATCGAGCCCTGGACCAAGCCCAAGTACCGCCCGCTGTTCGCCGACCTCAAGCGCTTCGCCAAGTTGCACGATATCCCCCTGGACACGCCCTGGGCGGAGCTGGAGCCCGCACAGCGGCAACGGGTGATGGAGGGAGACGGGCGCTTTCCCGGGCTGAACGGTTTCTTCGCCTACCTGGAGCGCAAGAAGTACAAGCTGCACGTGCGCGTCTTCCTGAGCCGCTACCGCGGCTACGCCACCTGCACCGAGTGCGGCGGAGCGCGCCTGCGGGCCGAGGCCCGCCATGTGCGCGTCGCCGGCAAGAACATCTGCGAGGTCTCAAGCCTGACGGTGGAGCAGGCGGCGGCGTTCTTTCGCGAGCTGGCGCTCACCCCGGCGCAGGAGGAGATCGCGGGCAAGGTGCTGGAGGAGATCCGCGAGCGTCTTGCCTTCCTCAACGACGTGGGGCTCGATTACCTCACGCTCGACCGGTTGGCCTCCACGCTCTCGGGCGGCGAGGCCCAGCGCATCCAGCTCGCCACCTCGCTGGGGTCACGCCTGGTGGGCGCGCTCTACGTGCTGGACGAGCCCTCCATCGGCCTCCACAGCCGCGACACCTCCCGCCTGATCCGCATCCTGCACGACCTGCGCGACCTGGGCAACACCATCCTGGTGGTGGAGCACGACCTGGAGCTCATGCGCGCCGCCAACCGCATCCTCGATCTGGGACCGGGAGCCGGGGAGAACGGCGGGCGTCTGGTGGCGGTGGGAGACTACGCCTCCATCTGCAAAGCGCCGGGCTCGCTCACCGGCCGCTACCTGGCGGGGGAGTTACGGATCCAGCCTCCGGCGCGGCGGCGGGCACCCGGCCCGGCGCAGCTCCGGCTGCTGGGGGCGCGCGCACACAACCTCAAGCGCATCGACGTCGCCGTCCCTCTGGGCACGATCACCGCGGTGACCGGGGTCTCGGGCTCAGGCAAGTCCACCCTGGTGCACGACGTGCTCTACCAGGCGCTGGCCGCGGCCAAGCATCAGAGGAACGGCGCCGGCGCCGCCGCCGGCCTCTACGATCGCCTGGAGGGCGCGCAGTTCGTGGACGAAGTGGTGCTGGTAGACCAGTCGCCCATCGGGCGCACCCCGCGCTCCAACCCCGTCACCTACATCAAGGCCTTCGACGGCATCCGCGAACTGTTCGCCTCCCTGCCCGAGTCGGAGAAGCGCGGTTACGCCGCCGGCCACTTCTCCTTCAACATCCCCGGCGGCCGCTGCGAAGCCTGCCAGGGCGACGGCACGGTCACGGTGGAGATGCAGTTCCTGGCCGACGTGGAGCTGATCTGCGAGGAGTGCAAGGGCACTCGCTACAAGCCCGAGGTGCTCGAGGTCCGGTACAAGGGCAAGAACATCCACGAGGTGCTGCAGCTCACGGTCAAGGAGGCGCTGGCCTTCTTCGCCTCCGTTCCCAAGGTCACGGAGAAGCTGCGCGTACTGGAGGAGGTGGGGCTGGGCTACCTGCGGCTGGGACAGTCGGCGACCACGCTCTCCGGGGGCGAGGCGCAGCGCATGAAGCTGGCGGCGCACCTGCAGCCCGCGGCGCACGCGGGAAGCAAGACGGACGCCAGCCGGCCGGGGCCGGCGCAGGGCGACGGGCGCCATCCCCGCCGCGTCCTCTACCTCTTCGACGAACCCACGACCGGCCTGCACTTCGACGACATCAGCAAGCTGCTGGCCGCCTTCCGCCGGCTGATCGAGGCGGGCGGCTCCATCCTGGTGATCGAGCACAACCTCGACGTCATCAAGACCGCGGACTGGGTGATCGACCTGGGTCCCGAGGGAGGCGAGCGCGGTGGGCAGGTGGTGGCGGCGGGGCCGCCGGAAACCATCGCCAAGGCCGCGAATTCGTATACCGGAAAGTGGCTGGCCCGCATCCTACGGAACAACGGGAGCGTGCGCTCCAATGGCCGCTGGTAAGACCCGACTGACGCTCTGCCTGGCTGCCGCGCTGGCCGCGGTCGCTCCGGCCGCCTGCGCCCAGAGCAAGCCCACCGTCCGCCATCATCGCGAGGTGGTGGTGGAGAACGCGGTCTCGCCCCAGGTGGAACAGGCGGAAGCCGCCATCGAGAAAAGCGACTATGCCGCCGCCGAACCCCTGCTGACCCAGGCGGTGGCCGCCAATCCCAAGGACTATCGCGCCTGGTACGACCTGGGCTTCGTCTACGGGGCCACCGGGCGCCGGCCGCAGGAGATCGACGCCTATCGCAAGGCCGTGGCCGCCAAGCCCGACCTCTTCGAACCTAACCTCGCCCTGGGATTGGCGCTGCTGGCTGCCGGCGATCCCGACGCCGCCACTTTTCTGCGCGCCGCTACCCAACTCAAGCCCGCTGCCCATCCCCAGGAGAGCCTGGCGCGGGCCTGGATGGCCTTGGGCCACGCCCTCGAGAACAAGCAGCCCGACGCGGCCCTGCTGGCATTCCAGCAGGCTGCCACCTTGCAGCCCAAGCAAACGGCGCCGCACCTCGCCGCCGCCGAGCTGCTGGAGAAGCAGAACGACCTCGCCGCCGCCGAGAAGGAGTTTCACCAGGCGGTGGTGCTGGATCCCAGGTCGAGCGAGGCCCTGGCGGGTCTGGTCAACGTCTACAGCAAGGGCAAGCGCCTGCCCGAGGCGGAGGCCGCGCTGCGCGCCTATCTCGCCCAGGACCCGCACAACGCAACCGCCCACCTGCAACTGGCCAGGGTGCTCGCCGCCGAGGGCAAGGACGACGCGGCAGCGGAAGAGCTGCAGACGGTCCTGAGAATCTCTCCCGGCGACCGCGACGCCCTGCGCGAGGTAGCCGGCATGAATGCTGCCGCCAAGAACTACGAGCAGGCGGCGGCGCAGTATCGCGCCCTGATCCAGCAGGACGCCAACGACCCCCAGTTGCACTACGCTTTGGGCACGGTCCTGATGCAGCAGCACAAGTTCGCGGAGGCCGAGGAGGAGCTGATCGCGACCCTGCGGCTCAAGCCCGACCTGGCAGAGGCCTACGGCGACCTCGCGGTCGCGGCCAGCGAGAACAAGGATTATCCCCTGACCCTGCGCGTGCTCGACGCCCGCGCTCACTACCTGCCGGAGACGCCGGCCACCTACTTCCTCCGGGCCACGGCTTATGACAATATGAGGGCCTACAAGCAGGCCTCGGAGAACTACCGCCAGTTCCTGGCGGCGTCGAACGGCAAGTACCCCGACCAGGAGTGGCAGGCCCGCCATCGCCTCCTGGCCATCGATCCGAAGGCGAGGGAGAAATAGGGACCCCGATGCGGAGGAGCTGGCTGCTCATCGTGGTTGTCGCGCTTTCCACCCTGGCCCTGGGAGCCGGCACTCCCGCGCCTCAGCCGGACCTGACTCTGCTCAAGCAGCGGGCGCGGGTCGCCAAGCCCGCCGACGCTGCCCTGGCCAACATGCGGGTGGTCGAGGCCGAGGTCGACGCCGCCGACCAGTATTACAAGGACGGGGACGTGGAGAAGGCCGAGGCCGCGGTGGCGGAGGCCGTCCACTACGCGGAGTTGGCCGTCGAGGCCGCTCACAAGAACCCCAAGCACCTCAAGCAGCCCGAGATCATCCTGCGGGAGGCGGGCCGCCGTCTGGAGGAGATCCGGCAGAGCTTGGCCTTCGACGACCAGCCCCCGGTGCAGAAGGCCGAGGACCGGCTGGAGAAGGTCCGCCGCGACCTGCTCAACCTGATGTTCGCACCTCCGAAATGAGGGCCCGGGCCCAAGCCGCCGTCCTCTTGCTGCTGGCATCGCTGCTGTCCGCGGCCTCCGCCCAGGTGCGCCATGACCCCCTCACCGAGGCCGAGACCGACCAGTTGCGCGAAGTCTCCCAGGACCCTGCCGCCAAACTCAAGCTCTACATCCTCTTCGCGCACGCGCGCATAGAGGCGGTCGAGAAGGCGCGCGCCGATGCCGGGCTCTCTCCCCGGGAGCGCGGCCAGAAGCTCCATGCCGCTCTGGAGGATCTGGAGAGCCTCATGGACGAGATCAGCGACAACCTGGAGTCGTTCGCCAAGCGCGAGCAGGACATGCGCAAGCCCCTGCGCGAGGTCATCTCCATGGACGGGGATTTCACCGCGCGCCTGGGAGTGCTCAAGCAGCAGGCCTCCGCCCCCGCCCAGGCCGCCGAGTATCAGGAGTTCCAGTTCATCCTCGACGACACCCTGGACAGCGTGAAGGGCGACAACGAACTGGCTCGCGATCTGCTGGAAGAGCAGAACCAAGCGGCGGAGCGAAAGAAGCATAAGAGCAAGTAGTCAGGTGTCAGGAGTCAGGGACAAGGGCTGCACGCTGCGGATCGGCTGGCGCCTGGCCACTGATTCCTGACTCCCTCGTTCTCCCGTGCTAATCTAGCCAGACCCACGTGACGCGCCGACTCCGGACCCTCTTTGAAGAGAGCTACCGCCACCTGCGCCCGCGGGCGCCGCTGCCCGAGTTCTTCCTCGAGTTTCGCCCCTTCGCCAACGTCAACCACAGCATCCGCCTGCGCGACGGGCAGGTGCACGCTCGCCTCTCCGACCTGTTGCAGGGCGCTCCCGAGGAAGTGCTGCGGGCCCTCGCCCACATCCTTCTGGCCAAGCTCTACCGCCATCCCGTGGAGCGGGCGCAGGCCGCGTGCTACCGCCGCCATGTGGCCAGCCGCGTCCTGGTGGCCAAGGCGCACCTGGTGCGGCAGTTGCGCGGGCGCAAGCACCTGGGCACGGCGCGCGGCCACATCTACGACCTGGAGGCCGTCTTCCAGCGCCTGAACCAGCGCTTCTTCGGGGGGCTTTTGGCGCAGCCCCGCCTGGCCTGGAGCCGCAACCACGCGCGCGCCAGCCTCGGCCACTACGATCCCGCCCACAACGCCATCGTGATCAGCCGCATCCTGGACCAGGCGCACGTTCCCGCCTGCGCGGTGGAGTACCTGGTCTACCACGAGATGCTGCACCTGAAGCACCCGGTGCGGCTCCAGGGTAGCCGGCGGGCGGTGCATTCGCGGGAATTCCGGCAGGAGGAGAAGCGCTTCCCGCACCGGGCGGAGGCGCAGCGCTTCCTGCGCGGGCTGTAGCCCCGTGTTCATGCGTCACACACATGTGTGACGGCCGCGGTTGACCGGCTTCGCGCGCGGCGGGTATCCTATGAAAGTGAAATTGAAATTCATTTTCATAATCGAGGGAGCCCGGTGCTCGAGGCCCTGACCGTCACCCTGCGCGAAGGGGTGGAAGCCGCCCTCATCGTGGGCATCACCTTGGCCTATCTGGCCAAGATCGGCCGCCCCGACCTGCGCAAGCCCGTCTACGCCGCCCTGGCGGCCGCCCTGCTGGCCAGCGTCGGCGTCGCCGTCGCCCTCTCCCGCACCGCCTACAACCAGGACCTCTTCGAAGGCTGGGTGATGCTGGCGGCCGCCTTCTTCGTGGCCACCATGATCGTCTTCATGATGCGCACCGCGCGCCGCCTCAAGGGCGACATCGAGGCCAAAGTGGAGTCGCTGGCCGGGCGCAGCTCGCGCCTGGGCCTGTTCGCCTTCATCTTCCTCATGGTGCTGCGCGAGGGCGTGGAGACGGTGCTGATCCTCTCCGCCGTGTCGCTGAACTCCACCCAGCTCATGAATTTCCTGGGCACGCTGCTGGGGGTGGGGCTGGCCGTGGTCTTCGGCGTGACCTTCGTGAAGGGCAGCGTGCGCATCAACCTGCAGAAATTCTTCCGCGTGACCACGGTGATCCTCCTTTTCGTGGTGGCGCAACTGGTGGTTTCGGGCGTGCACGAGCTGGGCGAAAACGGCGTCCTGCCCTCCAGCCGCCGGGAGATGGCGGTGATCGGGCCCATCGTGCGCAACGACCTCTTCTTCTTCGTGACCATCCTGGCGCTGGCCGGGCTGATGATCCTCTTCGAAGGGCGCCGGCGGGCCCCGCTGCCGGAATCCGGCTCGCCGGCGGCCCGGCGCAAGGCCGCCTGGAGCGCCCGCCGCGAGCGCCTGTGGATGGCCGCGGTGTACGTCAGCTCGTTCCTCTTCATCGTGATGGTGACGGCGCAGTTCGTTTACACCCGCAGCGTGAGTGCCCTCTCCCCGGCGACCCAGGTGGAATTCCACGAGGGCAGGATCGTGATCCCGCTCTCGCAGCTGGCGGACGGCGACCTGCACCGCTACCTGGCCGAGGTCCAGGGCGTCCCGGTGCGATTCCTGCTCTACCGCAAGCCCGACGGCAAGGTGGCCACGGTCTACGACGCCTGCGAGATCTGCGGGGCGGTGGGCTTCTACAAGTCCGGTACCGGCGTCATCTGCAAGAACTGCGCCGCCCCCATCAATCCCATGTCGGTGGGACAGCCGGGGGGCTGCAATCCCATCCCGCTGAAGGCCACGGTCACGGCCGAGGCGGTCGAGATCACGCAAGCCGACCTGGCCGCCGAGGCCAAGTACTTCGCGAAGTGAACCATGTTCCTGCGCCTGCTCTTCGAGTCCTTCCGCCGGCAGAAGCGGCGCAAGCTGCTGGCCGGGGTGGCCGTCGCTCTGGGCGTGGCCGTGGCCACCGCCATGATCGCCGTGGCCACCGACATCGGCGACAAGATGAACCGCGAGCTGCGTACCTACGGCGCCAACATCGTGGCCTATCCCGAGGAGGACACGCTCGACGTGCAGGTGGGCGGCGTGGATCTGAAGCCGGTGAGCCAGGGCGCTTATCTGAACGAAGCCGACCTGCCCAAGATCAAGGGCACCTTCTGGCGGCACAACATCCTGGGCTTCGCGCCCTTCCTGCCCGTGCACCTGGCCGTGACCGCGGGCGGCGCCTCCCTTCCCGACGTGCAACTGCTGGGCACCTACTTCGCCAAGCCGCTCAAGCTGGGCGACGACAGCTTCACCACCGGGGTGCGCACCACCCATCCCTGGTGGAAGGTCGAAGGGGCCTGGCCGGCGGACGATTCCGAACAGGTGCTGGCCGGCGAGGATCTAGCCCGCAAGCTGGGGCTGAAACCGGGCGACCGCATCCAGGCCGGCGGGCGTGCGCTCGAAGTCACCGGCATCCTTTCCGCCGGCCCCGCCGAGAACCAGGGCCTGGTGGGCCCGCTGAGCCTGGCCCAGGCCATCGCCGGGCGTCCAGGCGCGGTGCGCCAAGTGTTCGTGAGCGCGCTGACCAAGCCTGAGGACGAATTGGCCCGACGCGATCCTGCCTCCATGAGCCCGGAGGTGCGCGACCGCTGGTACTGCTCTCCCTACGCCAACTCCATCGCCTTCCAGATCCAGGAGGTCCTGCCGCACGCGCGCGCCGAGCAGATCCGCCAGGTGGCGCAGAACGAGGGTGCGGTGCTCAACAAGATCCAGGGGCTGATGCTGCTGATCACGCTGGCGGCCCTGCTGGCGGCGGGCCTGGCGGTCTCGGCGGCCATGGCCACCGCCATCCTGGAGCGGCGGCGGGAGGTGGGGCTGATGAAGGCCCTGGGCGCGGGCAACGTCGCGGTGGCGGCGCTCTTCTTCACCGAGGCGGCGCTGCTGGCGCTGCTGGGCGGGACGGCGGGTTACGCCGCCGGCCTGCTGCTGGCCCAGGGCATCGCCCGCTCCATCTTCGCCTCCAGGGTCGCGCTGCAGCCGGTGCTCTTCCCCTTGGTCCTGGGGGTAGCGGTGGTGGTGACCTTCGCGGGCAGCGCTGCTTCCATCCGCCGCGCTCTGCGCTTCGAGCCCGCGCTGGTGCTGCGAGGGGATGCATGAACGGCGACGGGCAGCCGCGCTCCGCACGTTCCGGCGGCCGGCCCCGGATGTTCGTGCGCCTGCTCTTGCGGGCCATGCTGGTGCGCCGCGGACGTGCCCTGACCGCCCTCGCGGCCATCCTGGTGGCTTCCGGCGCCACCGCCGCCATGCTGAACCTCTACGTGGACGTCCAGGCCAAGCTGCAGCGCGAGTTCCGCGGCTACGGCGCCAACCTCATCGTGGTCGCACCCCAGGGTGCCACCCTCCCCGAGGACGCCCTAGCCCAGGTGGATGCCGCCCTGGCCGGCCGCGGCACCGCCGCTCCCTTTGCCTACGTCATCGCCAAGACCAGCGACGGCGCGCCGGTGGTGGTCGCGGGCACCGACTTCACGCGCGCCCGCAAGCTCGACAGCTTCTGGGCGGTGACGAAATGGCCCGATACTCCCGCCGGCGCCCTGGTGGGCAGGCGCGCCGCCAGCCTGCTGTCGCCGGAAGGCAGGCCCTTCGACTTGACCTTCGGCGGCAAGCCGCTGCGCCTGGCGCAAGCCGGGATTCTCAAGACGGGCGCAGCTGAGGACAGCCGCGTGTATCTCTCCCTTCCTGAGTTCACTGCCTGGACCGGCGTAGGCGCCACCAGCATCGAGGTGGCCGCCAGCGGCACGCCGGAGGAGATCCGCCAGGTGATGCAGCGGCTGGCGAGCGCCCTGCCCGGGGCCGAAGTGCGGCCGCTGCGCCAGATCCAGGAGGGCGAGGCGCGGGTGCTGGGCAAGACCCGCGCCACCCTGCTGGCCAGCATCGCCCTGATCATCTTGACGGCTGCGCTCTGCCTGCTGGCTACCCTGACCGCCTGGGTGATGGAGCACCGCAAGGACTTCGCGGTCATGAAGGCGCTGGGCGCTTCGCACCGCATGGTCAACGCCTTCTTTGCTGCGCAGGCCGCCGCCCTGGGCGCGCTGGGTGCCACCCTGGGCTTCTTCCTGGGTGTGGGGGCGGCCGCCTGGATCGGGCGCGCCAACTTTCAGGCCGCGGTGACCCCGCGCCTGAGCCTCTTTCCCGCGGTGGTACTGGGCAGCATCGCGGTGGCGCTACTCGCGGCGGTGCTGCCCATGAGCATCCTGCGCCGGGTGCAGCCGGCCGCCATCCTGCGAGGTGAATGATGAGCATTGTGCTGGAGCGCGTCAGCAAGACCTACCCCGCCAAGGCCGAGGGCGACGGCGGACTCATCCGCGCCCTGGACGAGGTCTCGCTGGCGGTGGCCAAGGGCGAGTGGCTGGCGGTGATGGGACCCTCAGGTTCGGGCAAGTCCACCCTGGTGAACCTGGTCGGCTGCCTGGACCGGGCCAGCTCCGGCGTGATCCGCCTGGAGGCCCAGGACGTCTCCCGCTTCAGCGCCGCCGAGCTCAACCGCTTCCGCGCCGAGACCATCGGCTTCGTCTTCCAGCAGTTCCATCTGATCCCCTACCTGACCGCGCTGGAGAACGTGATGCTGGCGCAGTACTTCCACAGCATGACCGACGAGCAGGAGGCGCTGGAGGCGCTGCAGCGGGTGGGGCTGGGCGAGCGCGCCCGCCATCTGCCGGCGCAGCTCTCCGGGGGCGAGCAGCAGCGGGTGTGCATCGCGCGCGCCCTCATCAACGACCCCAAGATCATCCTGGCCGACGAGCCCACCGGCAACCTGGACGCCCAGAACGAGGAGATCGTGCTGCGCCTGCTGCGCGAGTTCCACCAGCAGGGGCGCACCATCGTGATGGTCACCCACGACCCGGTGGTGGCGCGGCTGGCCGACCGCCGCGTCGACCTGCACCACGGCCGTGTCACCTCCCAGGAGATCTTCGCCATGGCCGACGAACTCCAGTTCGACG
>Ga0335085_10007556_pt1 | contig 16816 bp, 11 predicted proteins | sample Lox_Sample_45_FD_206712 | JGI IMG/M metagenome (GOLD analysis project Ga0335085, IMG submission 206712) | Soil microbial communities from Loxahatchee National Wildlife Refuge, Florida, United States - Lox_Sample_4.5 | ecosystem: Environmental > Terrestrial > Soil > Wetlands | place: USA...
GCATTCAAATGTCCACCGGCGAAGCCGTCGCCATACTGAATGCTGACGATTGCTACTGCGAGGGCATCCTGAAAAAAATTGCCGCAGCCCTCGCCAGACATCCCGAATGGGATGGCGCCTTCGGCGACATGATTTTTGTGGACGACCACGGCAACGAAATCTTCCGCCGCGAAGAAGCCTGCTGGGATCCCCAAATCGTCCGCCTCGGCTTTGGCATCGGCCAGCACCAAACCCTCTTCATTCGCAAACGCACCTACGACCGCCTCGGCCTCCTCCGCCACAAGGATTTCAAAAACTGCTGCGACTACGAATTCCTCATGCGCATGGCCCACGCCGGCTGCAAAATCGGCTCCGTCCACGATTACGTCGTGCGCTACCGCTACCATCAGCACGGCCAATCCGCCGACGAACGCGTCACCGCCAACATGCGCCGCGAAGCCGCCCAAATCCGCCAGGAATACGGCGTGCCCGGCGGCTTCATCGGCAAACTCCTCGCTCAATACGCCCGCCTCAAACGTCAAATCGAGAAAATTTTTATCCTCGGAAAATGCGATCTGATTCCCGGCAAATGGCTCCTGAAAAAGCACATGCGACCCAAGACCGACTTCTCCTCCAACATCGGCCTCGATAAATTATAACTGGAGATCGCAGAACAAATCTCCGAAAAGCAACGAACAGCCGGTGATAGGTAGGGCGCGTCACTCCGTGCGCGCCGCTATTCCTTCCTCGTAGCAGCCGACATAAGGAGGCTCTAATGAATTAATTTACAACCCAACTCAACCCGTCTTCGTTGCCGTGATACAATGAAAAAAGCCCAACCGGTTCCCCACAAAGTGAATCTTCCCACCCCGCTCCTTTTTCATCGCCCCCGCAACATAATCCGCGAGCACCCAGCCCGGATTGTAGCCGCCCAGGCGAAGTAACATCCGGCAAAAAAGATTTATCGGTTTGACGTCGGAAAACGCCAGGTAATCCGCACTGTTAATCTCCGTGCGCACCTCGACGTCCTTCAGCGGCAGCGCGCCCAGCATCCGCCGCAACTCCTCGCGCGTGTAAGCCTTCGTGCCCGCGCTCTCGATGTGATTTGCCGCCGCCCAGCGAAATCCTTTCCATGGCTGGCCGCGCAACAACGCATGCTTCACCCACTTCTTGAACACACAAAGCGAATGCAGGTTATACAGCATGATTTTGATTTCGCCGCCCGGCCTCACCACCCGCACCAACTCCGCAATCGCCTTTTCCGTGTTCGGAGTGTGATGCAAAACACCAAACGAATAACCCAGATCAAAGGAATTCGACTCAAAGGGAAGATTCTCCGCATCGCCAGTCTGAATGCGTTGCGGCGCCGGCAGCCCGTAAATCTGAATCCGCTGGTTCAGGTTATCGAGCGCCTCCTGCGTCAAATCGATCCCCGACACAATCGCCCCCGCCCGCAGCCACTGGACAAAATCCGTCCCCGCGCCAAAGCCAACCTCCACCACACGCTTCCCATGATAGCGGGTGAATTGCGCGAACGCATGAATGCACGGCTGGTCCCGGTATCGGAACTTCTCAATCTCCTCAAAATACTCGCGCGAAAATTTTGTGGATGACGCAATGTGCGTATCGCAACTCTGGCGGTTCCAAAAATCATGAACCTCCTTCTTTAACTCGTCGCGCTCCACACTCATCGCACCTATTTCCCCTTCAGATTCCACGGCGTGATCACCTGCGTGCCTTTCGCAAACGAAATGCTCTGATACTGCGGCCACGGACAGCAAATCACCGCCACCTTCACATCATCACGCTTTTCCAATTGGGAAGGATCCTCCAGGTATTCAAACTCATGCACCGAAGGCGCCGTCGCCGGCGTCGCGCCATAATCATGCACAATCACGCGGTGCCCGTGCCGCTTCAATTGCTGCGCCAGGAAAAGCCCTGAAGCCTCTTCCGTGATATAGGTATCCGGCTTGTACGAAAGTCCGAGCACCGCCACCGTTTCCTTTTTATCCGCCAGCTTCGCAATCTTCTCAAACAAATCCTGGTTCGTCCGCTGATTCACGCGATCCGACGCCTCCGCCAGCGGCGCTTCCACGCCCACCTGCCGCGCCGTGAACGCCAGCAACCTGTTGTCCCGCGGAAAGCACGGCCCGCCATAACTCAAACCCGACCGCAGATATTTTTTCCCAATCCGGCTGTCCGTCCCGATCGCGCCCAGGATGTCATGAATGTTCGCGTTCGGAAATTGCTCCGCAATCATCCGCAACTGATTCGTGAAGCTGATCTTCATCGTAATGTAACTGTTCAGCGAAATCTTCGTCAGCTCCGCGCTGATGATCGACATGCGCGCGATGTGCGGTTGATTGCGATTGTATTTCTTGTAAAGCGCCTCCAGCCCTGCGCCACTTTCCGGGTCCGATTCCCCGATCAAAACCATGTCCGGCTCCAGCAAACCGTTAATCACATTCCCCAGCGCGATGAACTCCGGATTGTAACAAAAACCAAAATCCTTCCCGCACTTCCCGTTCAATTCGCGCTCCAGCATCGGGATCAACACCGCATCCACCGAACCCGGCGTCGTCGTCGAATTGCAAATGAACACATGCCCCTTCTTGCCCTTCTCCCGGCACGCCTTCGCAATCGGCTGCATCGCCTTCAACAAAAACTCCGAAGAAAAACTCCCGTCCGGCAGACTCGGTGACGGCGGAATGAAACACGACGCATCCGTATCCACCGCCTCGCGATGGTCCGTCGTCGCGCGCAGGCGCGAGCGCCCCGCCTGGATGGTTTCCGCCAGCAGCGGCTCCGGCACCGGCGGCTTGCCTTCGTTGATGTTGCGAACCTTCTCCGGGTCAATATCCACGCCCAGCACTTCGAATCCGCGAGCGGCCAAAGTAGCGGCAATGCAGCCCCCCAGTTTTCCCAGACCAAATACTGAAATTTTTTGAAGATGCTTCACGAATCAGGCCGTCGAAATTAGACATTCAACGCGAAGCGTCAAGCTCGAAGGACTCCCAAATCAACCCGTCCGTCCGCCCGCACCCTTCAACTCCTTCCGCAACCGCCGTATCTGAAACACGTTTACCCCCACACACACGATGCAGAACAACAACACCGCCACCGCAATGATCAGCAACAACCTCGCCGCCTCCGTCACATACGCCTCTTCCTGCGTCCGCCACGCCGCGATTTGCTGCACCTCGTGCAAATCGGTCGAAGAGCGGATTTCCTGGATCCGCTTATCCCGGTCATTCACCCGCCCCATCGAAATCACATTCGGAATCGCAAAAGCGAAAAACACCAGCGCCACCGCGCACACCGCCACCATCATCCACGAAGTCGCGGAAAGAAAATCAATGGAACGCCATCTCATCACGCATCTTTACCGCAGCTCAGCCTCTGAGGCAATGGGTCAATGGGAGGGATGTACCGGCGTCTCTATGAGCGCCGCCATATTTTAGTCCTCTCAAAACCAGGGGCTTGCTTCACCCCAACTTACGTCGATTTTCCCTTCCATTTTTCGACCAAAATCGAATCAGATTCTTCTATCACACAACATCTTCCAACTAAAAACTTACCGTAAGTTTTTCGTCGTAAGTATTTTCTGATAAAGTCCCCACCGATGGAAAAGGAGCCGTGGCTTTTGACTGTTGCGCAGTCCCGACGCGTCGGGACTGCGAGTTCCCGCACCGTCCCGGTCCCCGTCCGCGTAGCTTTCCAGCTCGCGGGTTCACCGGACTTTCCAGTCCGGTGTTCCGATGGTTTCCTCCCTCGACTCTCGACTCTCGTCCCTCTCGGTAAATCACGTTCAATCACGGTGAATCACGCCCAATCACGCCGGATAAAAAGGGAGCCCCTGGACTCTTCCTCGTTCTCACCCCCGGGATCCCGCAAAACCGGGCCAGTCCACATCGCACCGAATTGAAGTGAATTCCAGTAAATTGAACCTGATTGAAGCACCCCCCGGTGGGAACCACTCGCGCGGACGCTCCACCCCTGCCCTCCGAAGCCTCGGCAAAGGAGATTCTCTTATTTCGTTTTGCAGTTTTTTGCGGATTTTTGCGACGAATATTTTTGTCTCCACCCTCGCGAACCGCGTTTCTCTCAACCATCAACTTTCCAGGAGCCAGCATGAAAATCACGGAACACGGAACACCAAACAGATCCCCGCCCTTTTGAATTTGACTGCGCGCCGCTCTGCCGGGAACCTGTCGGCGAAAATGCAGTATCAGACGGCAGCCAGATCCGAAGACGTTCCCCGGCTTCTTTTCATCATTGGAATGTGGCGTTCAGGAACGTCACTCATCCACGCCCTGATGAACCAGCACCCACAGGTGGCCCTGATGTACGAAGCCGAGCCCCTGGAACTCTGGCCGCGCCGCTCCAGTTCCTTTCCCAGGCGCAACTGGCAGCAGCGCCTGGAGTTCTACAACAAAACGTTCACGCGGCACCATCTGAACCCCGAAACCTTCGCCGCGCTGGCGCCCGGCCCCGAAGCCGCGCTCGCCCTCTACCGCGAATACGCCCGCGCCCGCAAAGCCACTATCATGGGCGAAAAAGCGCCCTCCTACCACACACGCCTGCCCGAACTCGGAAAACTCTTTCCCGACGCGCAGTTCCTGATTATCTGGCGCGATCCCATCGAATGCTGCCGGAGCGCCGCCAAGGCCGCCCGCCTGAACCGGTTTTTCTCCCAGCGCGGCATGAGCCGCCGCATGTTATTCGGCGCGGAAACTTTCGCGCGCGGCGTCGAGGAACTGCACCGCCAAAAGAGAAGCGTCTGCGAAGTCGTCTACAACGAACTCATCAAAAACCCCGAAGCCGAACTCCGCCGCGTCTGCGATTTTCTCAAAATCCCCTTCGCACCCGAAATGCTGGACCTGAAATCAGCGGATACCTCCAGCCTCCCGTCCGGCGAACATCACCTGGGCGTGCGCTCCGGCATCATCGCCAGGGCCGCCGAGACCAATGAAATCCTTCCCCCCGCATTCATCGCCAAGGGCCGGCGCTACACCAGGCTCTGGCAAAAAAGATTCTCCCACCTCGGCTTCGCCCGCGCGCTGGCAAACCCTTCCGAAGCCGAACCTGGAATCGTGGAACGGTTCACAGACGGTTGCGCAAAAACGCTCGGACGCAGCGTGGGGGAAACAAAAAACTTCTTCTTCCGCCACGTCCCGCTTGTCGCTGAATACCGGCCCCTGCCACGCTCCGGAACCACCCATAAAAATCCGGGTGCGCCGCACCGCAGACGCGTCCTGCTTTCCGCCTTCGCCTGCGAGCCAAATAAAGGCTCCGAACCCGAAGTCGGCTGGCAGTGGGCGCTGCAAATCGCCCGCTTTCACAACGTCACCGTCCTCACCCAGACCGAACATCGGGCTGCCATCGAAAAGGAAATAAAAAAGCTGCGCAACGGACAGCCGGAACCGGAATTCGTCTATTTCGACTTGGGCAAGGGCCTGCACTGGATGAAAAAATCCTCCCTTGGGCTCAGAATTTATTACGTCCTCTGGCAAAAATGGGCCCGCGGTGAAGTCAGGCGTCTGCATCGCACCAACCCGTTTGACCTGCTGCATCATGTCACCTTCGCCGCCTTTCGTTATCCCAGCGTGATCTGGGGTCACAACGCGCCTTGCATCTGGGGGCCGGTCGGCGGAATTGAATCCACCCCCGTCGGATTGCTTCCCTGGTCTCATCCCGTTTCGTTGGTCGTGGAAATTTTTCGCAACCTGAGCAATCTCATCCAGGCCGCCCCGTTCAACGACCTGCCCCACCGCGCCGCCGCTTCCGACGCCGTGCTCGTCTCCACCGTCGAAATGCAACAAGGCCTCGCCAAACTGGACCTTCCCAGCCAGTTAATGCCCACCATCGGGTTGCGCACTCGCGAATTCCCCTGCCAAAAACACCGCAACCCCGAGGGACCGCTCCGGATACTTTTTGTCGGAAAAATCATCGCCCTCAAAGGCATCGATTTGGCCCTTGAAGCACTGAAGCTTTCCGGAACGGATGCCACCCTGACCTTGATCGGCACCGGAAACTATCTTTCCGCCGCCCGCCGTCACACTGAAAAACTGGGGTTGGAAAAACGCGTCACCTTCCGCGGACAAATGAGCCGGCAAGAGGTGCTCCACCTTTACCCGGAGTTCGATGTCATGATCTTCCCGAGCCTGCACGACACCGGCGGTTACGCGGTGATCGAAGCCATGTTTAACGAACTGCCGGTGATTTGCCTGGATTGCGGCGGCCCGGCTGTAGCCGTCCGCGCCGGATGCGGAATCAAGGTCCCGATTAAAAGCCGGCGCCAGGTCATCGAAGAACTCGCCACCGCAATCCGCTTTTACGACAAGGACCGCCAGACTCTTTTGGCCCACGGCCAGGCCGCACGCGAAACCATCCTCGAACGCTACGATTGGGACAAAAAGGGAATTCAAATGAACGATGTTTACGAAGAAACACTGGACCATGCAGAATTTCAACCCCTCCGAACCCGCGACCCCATCCGCCACTCACGCCGGCTGATTTCATTCCGGGGCACGGCCGTGGCCGCGCTCATCCTCTTCTTGATTGGCATGCTGGGATTTCTCAGCCTTAACCACCTCAAACACCAGGCCGACCTCATCGTGAATGATACCTTGCCGGGCCTCTCCTACGCCGGCGAAGCCAACGCCTACATCGTCGATGCCTCCCGTACATTGCTTTTCATCACGGATAAAGACCCTCAAAAACGCCAGGAAATTCTCCAACAGATCGATATCTTCAGCACCCGCACAACCAGGTATCTGACCATGTACCGCCAATCGATTTATGGAGACGAAGACTGGACCAATTTTCAGGCCCTCATTCGGGAACGAGACCGGTACATCCAGGTGCGGCAACACGTCCTCAGCCTCGCCAGCCAGGGCAGGGAAAACGAAGCCCTCGCTGTCTACAACGAATCATTGGTCCCAATCCATAAAAGCGTCAAAGACGCCGCCGACAAATTGTTCGAATACAACATGCGGCAAGGCCAGGCGCGCGGAAAAAAGATCATGGCCTTCTGCACCGTCACACAAATCGTCCTCGGCGTCGCCAGCGTTCTCATCTTCATCGTCGGTTTCTTCCTGGGACTGTTCAAATGAAGAGCAGCATCTACGCGCTGGCTTCCTTTACGAAGGACTCGATTCGCGGCCACACTTCCGCCTCCGCCCAGCCCTCGAGGCAGACCGGCCGGGCAAACCGGCAATAATCAGAACACGGCTTGTAAGGACAGGCCTTGCCATCCAACCATTTCGCCACTGGGTGCAACGGCGCGAACCACTCCGGCAATTGCGGCCCAAAAATCGTAAAGGTCGGCACCCCCATAACGGCCGCCAGATGCCCGGGCCCGGAATCATTTCCAATCAGCGCGCTCGCATGATCCAGCAACACAAACAATTCGGCCACGCTTCGCGGTGTTGCCACATCGGATTCGCCGTTTCGCAGCCACCAGTCCCGCTGGTCCGGATCGCAAACCACACGCACCCGGCATTGGCCCTGTCGCAGGTGCGCCACCAGCGCCCGGTAACTTTCCAGCGGCCACACACGCACTTGTTGCCCCGCTCCAGTATGAACGAGAATCTCGCCGGCATCCCCCCCGTTCCGCTTCGGAACGACAATATTTTCCCTCGCCGGCAATTCGATCCCTATCGCACGTCCCAGCGTCCGCCAGTTCTCGTAACGATGCGCGGCGGCCTCGGGACGATCGAGCGCTTTACTTAGAAAAATCTGGCTGCCGATACGAGGAAAACCAAACCGCTCCTTCACGCCGGCAAATGCCAGCAGGAAGTGGTCACGAGGATCCCAACGCGCCGAAACGCCCACATCAAACCCTTTCCCGCGAACTTCCCGTTGAAGCCGGAACATTTCACGCCACGGCCAACGATGAATCCGATACTTCCGCCGGAAAACCGTCCACGGAGCCACAAACGGGATGACGCTGGCCCCCGGCCAAAGTCTGGATTGCAACTCTTTCGCGTAAGGTTTTGCGACGACGGTAATATTGAATTTTTGAAGAGCTGCGCGAAGAAATGGCGTGGCGATTACCAAATCTCCCAGTCCCCAGAGTTCGACAATCAGGAGTTGCGGTTTTTTGGACGACGGCGGCGTCATGGCGCCGAAGAAGCCCAGGGGAAATGAGCCCATTTATCCGCGCTATACAAACGCTCCATTTTCGTCAATTTCTCAGTTGCTCGTCGCCGGCCTCGCAAGCTGGAGCGGTCGGAAACGATTGAAAGCTCTGACAGGCTGAGTGACAGGCACTGGCCTGGCTACTCCCCCATTGAGGCTGACACTAAAACCGACAAGTCCGACAAACGAAACCAGATCAGAATAGAACCCGCCGAAAACCACAACAAAAAGAACTAACTTCGCAATGAAATAACTCAGTAGCCACGTGTTGGCGTTCCATATATCGGGATCGCCATATTTATAGTTTGCCCACAAGACTTTCAACGAGGCTACCACAAACCACAAAAACCCAATCGCGCCCCAAATGCCAAACGGAATAATCAGAGACAACGGACCACTGTGATAGTCCCCCGCCAGCGTCAACTGGCCGCCGACTTCCCCACCGACCTGTGAGTTTCCCAAGGTCATATACATCGCCATGTCATTTGCGTCGAAAGTGAGCCCCTTGCCGAAAGCAAGATACTTGGGAACCTGCGGGAGAAGGTAGCTCCAGATCTCCAGCCGCCAATTGGAACTGGAGTCAGCGCTCATCCTGGCTATCGGAGCTATCTTAAGAGGAAGGAACGCCAGGCAGCGTTGGCAAGGCAACGGCAACTCGTCGGAGAAACAAACAACGAGTCCACCGGTCAAAAGCACGCCAAGTGCCACTATAGGCATCAGACGGCTGACCAAAAGGCCCTCAAAACAGAATACCAGCACCAAAGTCATGCCAGTAAGAATGATTGTGGACCTAAAACCCCCGAAAAAGGTCGACATGACAGCCAAAACGAAAAGAAGAGGTCGCCAAAACTTCCTTAAATCCAACACACCTTTGATGCCATACCGGGCTACGAGAGCATACGCCACAGCGCCACCCGCTACCGCGACCCCGCCAAACTGCTCAAGAGATGTTTCAGCAAAAGGGTTGTTGTTAAGAACCGGAGTTTGCGAGGTCGGAAAGAAAATGTAGAGAAAACGGAAAGCCGGTCCCGTGTAACCGAGCACACTGCTGATCGCCATCGTAACCGCCCCCAATATAAACAAATTAGTGTAGAACTTTCTCTTTTCCGGCGGTATGGGCTGGCTGAGCAGCGCAAAATATCCGACGATTGCCACCCAAATCCACAAGTAACGCTTGCCTCCAACAGACTCGTCGCCAAAAGCATGAAAACCAAGGCCCCCGCGGAATTTCGCTGTGACCGCGACGACTAACCCAATAAAAATCAGCGACCACCCAACGGACCGGGCCTCCAGAAATTTTCGATCACGGTTCAAAGCATAGTGGCCTACGGCAATACAGAGAGCCACGACCGCCACAGGCATCCATGCCAAAAAATTACCCGGCAGGAACGTAATGACTATCGCCATGTTCCACACAGCAATGAGCCAGGCGTGATACCAGCGAAGCAGCAACGGCAATAACAGGAGCATGAAAACCACCCCGAGAACAGAATCCGTCCACTGATCCAGTGGATCTGAAATCAAATACCCGAGAACAATCGCCAGCGGAATGCAGACCGCATAAACAATCAGCGTGCGAATGGCAGCAACATTATTCATTGGGCATATCGGGCAACTCCTAAGACCTTCGCGTGGGTCGCTTCGTTCAAATTGTTCTGCTTCTCGTTCGCCATTGAGCAGTATGATTAAACCCAAGCCTATCCCGATTGGCAAATGTTTTCATTACTCAATCGCAGTTCGTTTGAAATTCCTCCAATGCGCTTGCGTTTTCCGATATGCCATTTCACACTCCTTTCGCTGTGAATTCAGAACTCTCGTTTTTCATTCCATCGCGGAACCTCGTCATTTGTGGAATCTTTTTCCCAAAGAATCATTTGTTTTGTTCCCGGGAATTCAAGGTCTCGTGACCTTCCAGGCTTTCTATGAAACCACTCGAGTCCGACAATAAGGTAGCCCAGAGAGCCCGGGGCTCGTCCTGCCTGAAAATCATCGTGGGCATGATTGTGTTGCTGACAATAGTTTTTCACCTGAGTCTCGCGGCCAAAGGAAGGAGTGATTACCGCGGACAGCATTTGGGCACCGCCCTCGAATATGCAAAGGGCAAAATCGATCTGCTGCGGCCGGTCATCGTCGGATTTAATGCTGGCGGAACTCCCATCGCCCAGGAAATTCCCGTGTGGCAGGCCACTGCGGCCATTTTCTTCAAGTGTTTCGGCCCCTGGTTCGGATGGGCGAACTTGACCTCATGCCTGTTCATGATCGCCGGATTATGGCCGATATTTCAACTTGCCAAAACGGCCCTCGGAGAGCGTGGAGCGTGGTGGTCCCTGGTGTTCTTCACTGCCCAACCGCTTATTTTCTGGCTAGGCGGACGCGGCGGGACCGACGGCAGTTGCCTCACGTTCATGGTGTGGTTTCTGTTTTTTGCCGAGAAGCTGCTGCAAACCGCGCAGTTCAGATGGTTTCTTCCCGCCGTCTTCTTCGGAACCATGTCCGCGACAACCAAAGCGCCTTTTTTCTTTTGCGCCGGATTGACCAGTTTCTTTGTCCTGCTTTTCCAATTTCGCAACTCGCTCCGGCGATGGATTCTTTTGTCACTCGTTGGAATGCTGGCAACGGTAATTTTCCTGTGTTGGACCCACTGGACTGACAGCCTGTTCGCCCAAGCCGAGTTTCCATTCGTGGACCTGAGATTATCCGGTTCCACGGGGCAGGTTTCGACGTTTTATTGGTTTTTTGGAGACCTGTCCTACCGGTTGAACCCGGCAGTCTGGGGCAGAGCTGGGTGGCTATTTCTGAACGCGGAATTCGGGAGTTTTGTACTGGTCGGACTAAGCGCCGCCGGTTTTTTGTTTCTGCGCTCAGGCCTGTTTCGATATTGGTTTGCAGCCACCGCTCTCACGATATTGGTGTTCACCCACGTCATATTGCATCATGACAACTATTACCTGATGGTCAGCCCCGCTGTAGCCGTTTCAGGCGCGGCCGCGTTCTGTCGACTCGAAAGCGCTCTAGGCGAAAGGTATCCCAAAGTTACGCCATGGCTGGCCCCCGCCATGACGGCATTACTCCTATTGGCGACCGTGCAGGGAATGATAGGAATGAAATTCGTTCTGGATACAGATCCCTATCCCAGACAAATGGCAAAACTGATTCAGGAACACTCCACTGCTGCAGATAAACTCTTAATCCAGGGCGGTGACTGGGGAGGAAACGAATTGTTCCTCGCGCATCGAACCGGGTTGACCATCTGGAATACCGAATTAATAGAAAACCCGCAGAACTTGAATCGGCTGCGGGAGCTTGGTTACACCAAATTGGTGATGCTAAACGGTTCACCCTTGCTGGCCGCTGTCGAACGCGTTACCCCCGGAAAATCAAACACGCCACGCCGGTCTTTTCGAGACGCTCTGACGCCTGCGGCTGAACACTGGCCAACTCTCTTCGAAAATGATGACATGCTGATAAAGGAAATCCCTCCCCGCTGACGAATGAGAGTCATTTTCGACCACCCGAATCCCTTTCTGCTCTCCCATGGCGGATTTCAAATTCAAATCGAGCAAACCTATTCCTCCCTCCGCCAGATAGGTGTGGCGGTGGAACATCTTCGATGGTGGGAGGACCGCCAGCCCGTTGACATCATTCACTATTTCGGACGCCCGACACTCACCTATCTGCAGCTCGCACAAAAAAAGGGAATTCGGCTCGTCATGGAACAACTGCTGACCGGCCTGGGTTCCCGCTCCCGCCGGAAGCTCGCGATTCAAAAAATGATCATCAGCCTGGCGAACAAAACCTTGCCTCCGATCATCACGAACCCGTTCGGCTGGGAAGTCTTTCGAAAAGTCGATGCGCTCATCGCCAACACCACCTGGGAAGCCTGCCTCATGTCCTACATGTTTGGGGCGCCAAAGGAGAAAGTTCACGTCATCGAAAATGGAGTGGAAGAGGTCTTTCTCAAAAGCGAACGTTCGCAACGGAGCCCATGGCTGGTCTGCACTGCCACCATCACCGAGCGCAAGCGCGTTCTGGAACTGGCCGAGGCCGCTGTGATAGCCAAAACCCCGGTTTGGATCCTCGGCAAACCCTACGGGGATTCCGACCCTTACGCGCAGCGTTTCCTGGCGTTCGCGCGCCAGAACCCGCAAACCATTCGCTATGAAGGCGCCATTTCCGACCGTTCCCAACTCGCCCGGATTTACCGGGAAGCCCGCGGATTCGTGCTGCTCAGCACCATGGAAACCCTCAGTCTCTCCGCATCGGAAGCCGCCGCCTGCGAGTGCCCGCTTCTGCTCAGCGATCTCCCGTGGGCGCGAACGGCTTTCAAAGAAAACGCCTCCTATTGCCCAATCGCATCAGTATCACACACGGCTCAAATTCTCCGCCGGTTTTACCATGCCGCCCCAACGCTCAAACCGCCACCAACGCCGCCAACCTGGATCGAAATCGCCCAGCAATTCAAAGCCGTTTACGAGCAGGTCTTGAGAGCACCCTCCCCGAATCGCTGATCTTTTCATCGGGATCGCGAGCCGCTCAATACGCCGCGATAAATTTCCATATGTTGTTCCGCCACTGCCCGCGGATGAAACCGCGCCAGCGCCCTTTCCTTGGCGCGTTTAGCCACCTCAACCAAAGCAGAGTTGGTCTGCAAAAGTTTCTCCAACGTCGCCGACATGCTGCCCGGATCCAACGGATCGCAAAATAAACCGGTCACGCCTTCCTCGATCAATTCGGGCAAGCCGCCAACCCGCGCAGCCATGACCGGCACCCCCGCAGCCATCGCTTCCAAAACCACCATCGGGCAATTGTCTTCCAGAGAGGGCAATGCCAGGACCGTCGCGCCACCTAGGTATTCCTTGAGTTTTTCCCGGTCCGCAAGCCCCCCGAAATGGCACCAGGAACGTTCCCGAACAAGTTTCAAAAACTCATCATCATAAGGACGCCCCGCCACCGCGCCTCCCAACAGAATCAACTCAAATGTTCGCCGCGCCGCCAAAGAATCCAACGCCCGAATAAACGCATTCTGATTTTTTCGCAGGGAAATATGGCCCACGCACAAAACGCGAGGAGGCTTTTCCGCCGCTGGCCGTGCGTCCACCCCAAAAAAGGAAGCATCCACAGCATTCGGCGCCACCCACGTCCGCTTCGCCAAATCGCGCACCGCATCCTCTGTATAACGAGTAATGCAAACAACGCCGTTCGAGCGCGGAATGGTGAATGCCTCGAGTCTCGCCGCCAGCCACAGATACGAAAATGGTTTCGCGCCGTTTACTTTTGAAATCAATCTCAGGTTCCCGTGAATGGTCAAAACATTCGGATAGCCTGAGAACACCGCGCTGATGGCACAATCGCGCTCCGTTCCCTGCCCGTGAACAATATCCGGCCGAATTTCCGATAGTTTCCGTCGCACCGCTCGAATACACCCTTGATACGCCGTACCCATCCATCCGAGCTTCGAAACCCGCAAACTGTGAAAATAAATGTTAGACGCCAGCTTCTCGGGAGACTGCATTGGCAGCTTGGTGCAGGAAACCACATGCACTTCCACATCCGGCAATTGCGCAAACCCCTGCAGCAACGCCTCCGGCGCCGTGCCGAAATACGGCACGGGCTTCGAATACTGTCTGTAATGCTCGCGATTGTCTATTGTGAGAACGGCGACTTTCATCAGCCGAAATAGTCTCTCCAAACCAGGTGTCACACGAAAGCGTAAATCCGCCGCTCTGTGGAGTTATTACTCGACTTGCGCCACTCACTGATAAAAAATTCCGCGCTTTTGATGAAAATTGCTCTCTGCCTGGAATATCCAATCGATCAACACGGCGGGACTGAAGTTCTCGTTTCCGAACTCATCAGGGGCCTTTCCAGGCAACATCAAATCATCCTCGTATCACCAGGCAACGCGACAACACTTGCCCGTTCCTCGATTGGCCAGTTGGTAGCCGAGCACATTTCAATCATGCCAAACTGGAAATCCGCCGCGACCGCCCGGGACTTGGCGGAAAAAATTGCGCTCGCCAAACCCGACATCGCGCACTTCCACTTCGGAGGAGTCTACGGCTGGGGAAACCGCTTCCCTTTTCATTGTCCAATCTACTTTCTTCGGCGCAAAAACATCCCCTGTCTTTCCACGATTCACCTGGTGGTGAGCATCCTCAACGGTTACTGTGGCGAGCAAAAGCCCCTCTGGTTTAAACTATTGATGCTCCCACTGGCATGGAGCGGAAAATTGCAACAACTCCAATGCGTCTCCCGCGAGATAGCCGTTTCGAAGCATGATTTGCAAAAACTCCGTCGCTGGTACTGGCCGTTCCGCCAACGATTCACCCAGATTTATCACTCCCGACTTGCAGCAATACCACAAATGTCGCGCCGGGATTCCAAGCCCATCATCCTGAATGTGGGACACATCGCCTGGCGAAAAGGCCAACACGTCCTGGTGGCCGCTTTCGCGCGGATAGCAGCGCGCCATCCGGAATGGATTCTCCAACTGGCCGGTCCCTACACCGAGTCGTCAATACTTCAAATTCGCGATTTAATCGAGCAACACCGACTGCAAAACCGAATTCTGCTGCTCGGCGCGCGTTCCGATACTCTTGAATTAATGCAACGTGCGGCAATTTACGTCCAACCCTCGTTCTGGGAAGCACTCGGCTTGGCCCTCCAGGAAGCAATGTCCGCCGGTTGTGCCTGCGTCGGTTCCCGTGCCGGGGGCATTCCCGAACTGATTCAACACGAAAAAAATGGCCTCCTGGTCGAACCCGGAGATGTGGAACAACTCGCGCAAGCTCTTGAACGATTCATTCAAAATCAACCGCAACGCGAGCAAATGGGTCGGGCCGCCGCCGCCTCCATTCGAGAGCGGGGCATGACGGCAGAGCAAATGATCAAACACTATTTGGAATTGTATGAAACAGTGCGCCGGAGATAAATTTGGCGGGATGATAAGTGAGCCATTTAGAACCCGGATGTTTCGTGTCCTCTGGCAGCTTTCCGGTCGCCGGCAGAAAATAGACCGTTTTCTTTCTGATTTCTTGAAATACCGAAAATATCTGCCGGAATGTGACGCCGAAGAAATAATCCCCGGGTTTTCCGCCACGGAAATCCGGATCCGGCAATGTCCCCTCGGCACCTGGTCCACTCCCCTCGTCGACGTTTTCGTTTTGCTGAAAGCCGTCCTGGGCTTCCGCAGCAAGCGCATTCTGGAACTTGGAAGTTACCGCGGAGAAACCGCCCGCTTGCTCGCCGAAAACACCGGCGATGACGTTGCCATCCATGCCGTGGACATCGATGAAAGACACGGGGCCGCCTATCGAGGCCTGCCCATCGCCGCCAAAATCGTTCGCAAAACGGGCCGCATCTCCTCCGAAATGTTTCAAGCGGGCGAAAAATACGATTTGATTTTTGTGGACGCCAATCACGACTTCGCTTCTGTCATGAATGACACCGAAGTCGCTTTTAAGGTCTTGGAGCCTGGCGGTGTAATCCTCTGGCACGACTATGCTCAGGACAATTACTTTGCGGGCTTAAATGGCGTCGCCGAAGCGCTGAATTGCTTCTCAAAAAAATACCCGATTTGTGCAATACGTGGGACACGTCTGGCAATCTTCGTGAACCAGAAGAACCGAAACCAGCCGGAGCCGGCGTCCCCGTCTTCCACGGTTTCGACCGGAACCGTATGGGATGAAACGCACATGCGCGGATGACTGCCGCAACCGCCAATAACCGTGGCCGTTTTGTGATCGGCGTGCCACAACGGACGATTTATTACAATTCCTACGCCCGCACACTGAACAACGCCGGCTTGCTGCGATTTTATGCCCTGGGCACGCGGCGCGGCATTCCGGAAGTCCCGCCGGAACGCACCCGGCTGAATCCTCTCATCGGCGTTGGCACATACGTTTCAGCCAGGGTTCTTTCCCCCACCCAGGCAGAGTCATTCCGTTCAAGATTGTTGCCGTTGCTCGACTCATGGTTGAAGAAGCAACTCGTCCCGGGCGACCATATCATTTCCAGCTACGGCTATGTGAATGAGTGTTTCAAATTCGCCAGACAGTCCGGCGGCAAAACATTTTTGGACGCAGGCAACTCACACATTGAACATTACTGGCAGTTGATCAACGAAGAACATCAACGCTGGAAATGTCCGATGCCGCCCTTCTCGCGGTTTTGGTACGAACGCTCGCTGAAAACGCTTGCCGAAACCGACTTCGTGCTCTCGCCGAGTTCCTACGTCACAAACTCTTTTCTGGCTCGCGGATTTAGACCGGAACAGATCCTCAAAAATGTCTATCCGGTCGACCTTTCATTGTTTAAACCCGAAAACGAACCAAGACCCGCAAACCGTCCTCTGACGATCATCAACACCGGCAGCCTCTGCCTTCGCAAAGGCACGCCCTACTTGCTCGAAGCCTTTCGGCTCATTCAAAAGAAAATCCCCACTGCGCGCCTGCTCCTCACGCGGACCATTCAAGATGACGTCAAACCCGTCCTGTCGCGTTACGCGGATTTGCCGATTGAATGGGCGCCACCGTTGCCCCACCACCAACTCGTCGAGCGATTGCGCTCCGCGGATATTTTTGTTTTACCGTCCCTCGAAGAAGGGCTGGTGCGAACAGCCTGCGAAGCCATAGCCTGCGGACTGCCCGCGATCTTGACGCCGCATACCGGTGCGAATGATTTCATCCAGCCGGGC
>Ga0335085_10007557_pt1 | contig 16815 bp, 15 predicted proteins | sample Lox_Sample_45_FD_206712 | JGI IMG/M metagenome (GOLD analysis project Ga0335085, IMG submission 206712) | Soil microbial communities from Loxahatchee National Wildlife Refuge, Florida, United States - Lox_Sample_4.5 | ecosystem: Environmental > Terrestrial > Soil > Wetlands | place: USA...
GCGGCCTCGACGCCCACCAGCTCGACGACGGCGTCGGCCAGGAAGGCCGTCCAGATGCCCAGGGCGTTGGACCCGCCGCCGACGCAGGCCACCACGCACGCCGGAAGCGCACCGACCCGCTCCTGGCACTGGCGCCGCGCCTCCCGCCCGATCACGGCCTGGAGGTCGCGCACCAGCCGCGGATACGGGTCGGGTCCGACGACGGAGCCGATAATATAGTGTGTGGACTCCACGTTCGTGACCCAATCGCGGATGGCTTCGCTGGTCGCGTCCTTGAGGGTGCGGGTCCCGGACCCGACGGCGCGCACCTCCGCTCCCAGCAGGCGCATCCGGTACACGTTGAGCGCCTGCCGCGCCATGTCCTCCTCGCCCATGTAGATCACGCAGCCGAGGCCGAACCGCGCGCACACCGTCGCCGTCGCGACGCCGTGCTGCCCGGCGCCCGTCTCGGCGATGATCCGCCGCTTGCCCATCCGCCGCGCCAGCAGGACCTGGCCCAGCGCGTTGTTGATCTTGTGCGCGCCGGTGTGGTTGAGGTCCTCCCGCTTCAGCAGCACCCGGGCCCCGACCGCCTCCGAGAGGCGCGGCGCCTCCGACAGCGGGGTCGGCCGCCCGACGTAGTCGCCCAGCAGCCCGTCGTACTCCGCCCAGAACGCCGCGTCCGCCGCCAGCCGGTCCCAGGTCGCGGCCAGCTCCTCGAGGGCGCTCATCAGCGTCTCGGGCACGTAGCGCCCGCCGTACGCGCCGAACCGCCCGGTCACGGTGCCCGCCCGGGCCGGCCGCGCCGCTCCACGCCCACCAGCGCGCGCACCGCCGCGGCGGGATCGGCCGAGCCCGAGACCGCCGCGCCCACCAGCACCGCGTCGGCCCCGCGCGCCGCCACCCGCTCGACGTCGCCGCGCGAGGCCAGCCCGCTCTCGGCCACCGCCGGGATGCGCGCCGGGATCCGCGGCAGCAGCCGCTCCACCAGGGCGGCGTCCATGGCGAGGGTGTCGAGGTCCCGCGCGTTCACGCCCAGGGCCGCCGGCCCGGCCGCGAGCGCGGCCTCGAGCTCGCGCTCGGCGTGCACCTCCACCACGCAGGCGAGGTCCAGGTCCCGCGCCACCCGGGCCAGCTCCGCCAGGCGCCCGCCGGGCAGCACCCGGGCGATGAGCAGGACGGCCGCCGCCCCGGCCGCCCGCGCCTCGAACAACTGGGCCTCGTCGAGCAGGAAGTCCTTGCGGAGCACGGGCGCCCTCACCGCCGCCGCCGCGCGCGCCAGGTCGTCCAGCGACCCGCCGAAGTGCCGCGGCTCCGTGAGGACCGACAGCGCGTCGGCGCCCGCGCCGACCAGCCGGCGGGCGAGGTCCGCCGCATCGCCCGCAGCCGCACCCTCGAGCCGGCCCGCCGACGGCGAGCGGCGCTTGATCTCGGCGATCACCGCGACCGCCCGGCCCGCAGCCAGGGCGGCCGCGAAATCGGGCGGCGCGCTCGTGCGCGCGGCCTCGCGCTCGAGCCGGCCGCGCGCGGCCCGGGCCTCGGCGGCCCGCCGCTCCGCCTCCCGGAGGATGCCGGGCAGCACCCCGGCTTGTGCTTCGGCTTTCATTCGGTTAGCTTGTTTTCGGCGTCTGTTCGGGAATACCACGGTCGGTGCCGGTCCGGAAGGAGCCATGATCCCCCTCACCAAGCGCCAGCGCGAGATCCTGGACTACCTGACCGCCTACATCGGCGACCACGGCTACGCGCCGAGCTTCGAGGAAATCGCCTCGGCGATGAAGTACGCGTCGCTGGCCACGGTCCACGAGCATCTCTCCAACCTCGAGCGCAAGGGCGTGATCCGCCGCTCCTACAACGAGAGCCGGTCCATCGAGGTGCTTTCGAGGGCCCGGGCGCCCGGCGTGGTCGAGGTGCCGCTCTTGGGCGCGGTCGCGGCCGGCGAGCCCATCGAGGCCGTCCAGGAGCAGGAGTCCATCGCCCTGCCGGAGGAGATGCTCCCCGCCACCGGCCCCAACTACGTGCTCCGGGTGCGCGGCGACTCGATGATCGACGAGCAGATCCGGGACGGCGACTACGTCGTGATCACGAGCCGCAACAGCGCGCGCAACGGGGAGATGGTGATCGCGCTCCTCCAGGGCAGCCACGCCACCGTGAAGAAGTTCTTCCGCGAGAAGAGCGGCTGGGTCCGCCTCCAGCCCGCGAACCCCGCCGTGGAGCCGATCGTCGTTCACGAGGACGACGTCACGATCCAGGGCGTCGTGGTGGGCGTCATCCGCAAGTACTAGCCTCACCGCTCGGCCCGCAGCCGGTCCAGCACCGCCTGCGCGGCGCCCGAGTCCAGCGCCTCGCCGGCGCGCGTGACCGCCGGCTCCCACTGCTCGGCGACGCCGGCCGCCACCAGGGCCGCGGCGGCGTTGATCACCACGGCGCTGCGGCGCGCCGAGCGGTCGCGGCCCGCGAGGATGCCGGCCACGATGCGCGCGTTGTCCTCGGGGCTGCCTCCCGCCAGGTCCTTCGCGTCTCCGCCCTCGAGACCGAACCGCTCCGGGTCGAGCGTCCAGCGCCGCACCCGGCCCGCCGTGACCTCGTGGACATCGGTCTGGCCCAGGCCCGGCGGCGCGATCTCGTCCAGGCCGACGCGGCCGTGCACGACCAGGGCGCGCTGCGCGCCCAGCAGGCCGAGGGCGTCGGCCATCAGCCGCGCGCGCCCGGGGTCGGCGACGCCGACCACCTGGCGCATCGCGCCGGCCGGGTTCGCGAGCGGGCCGAGCAGGTTCATGATGGTCGTCAGGCCCAGCTCGCGCCGCACCGGGCCGACGTGGCGCATCGCGGGGTGGAACAGGGGCGCGAACAGGAACACCATCCCGCAGCGCTCGAGCGTGCCGGCGGCGCGCGCGGGCTCGAGCTGGACCGCGACGCCGAGCGCCTCGAGAACGTCGGCGCTGCCCGAGCGCGAGGTGAATGAGCGGTTGCCGTGCTTGACGACCCGCGCGCCCGCGCCGGCGGCGACGAGCGCCGCCGCGGTCGAGATGTTGAAGGTGCCGACCGCGCCCCCGCCGGTGCCGCACGTGTCCACCAGCGCCTCCGGCACGCCGGCGTCGACGCGGACCATCGCCGCGCGCAGCGCGAGCGCCGCGCCCTCGAGCTCGGCGGCGGTTTCGCCCTTGACGCGCAACGCGACCAGCAGCGCGGTGGTCTGCACCGGCGTCGCCTCGCCGGCCATCAGCTGGGCGAACGCCTGGGAGGCGAGCGAGGCCGGCAGGTCGCGGCGCTCGGCCAGCAGGCCGATGGCGCGGGAGACGGGATCGGTGGGGGGCATCGGTCGCGCCGGCGCTCGGACGGTTCGGGTGATCGGTCGGTGACCGGCGAGCACTCGCCGGAAGTTGCGCTTGCTCAAATAGAACAAGCACTTGCGTCGCTTGACCACCCCCCGCGCCACGGCTAGGTTTGGCGGACATGGCGGCGCGGCCGACCCTCATGCTGCTGCAGTACGATGGCGGCGCATTCGCAGGGTGGCAGCGTCAGCCGGCAGCGCGCACGGTCCAGGGCGACGTCGAGGACATCCTGGCGCGGCTCCTGGGCAGGCGGACGCCGGTGATCGGGGCCGGACGCACGGACGCCGGGGTGCATGCCACCGGCCAGGCGGCGGCGGCGATGGTCCCCGAACGGTGGCAGCCGCGGGACTTGGTGCGCGCGATGAACGCTCTCCTACCCTCCGACATCTGGATCGCCTCGGCGACCCGCATGGTCGCGGGCTTCAACCCGCGGCGCCACGCCGTCGAGCGCACGTACTGCTACCGCATCGGCACCACCGCGGCGGCCCGCTCGCCGTTCCGGCGCCGCTACGAGTGGGCGCTCGACGCGCCGCTCGACGGCACGGCCCTCGCGGCCGCGGCCCGCCAGCTGGTGGGGGAACACAGCTTCCTCGCCCTCTCGGCCAAGGGCCCGGAGCGGACGCACTGGCGCTGCAGGGTGCACGAGGCGCTGTGGCTGCGGCGCGAGCAGGCCGAGGGGCTGGAGTTCTGGGTCACCGCCGACCGGTTCCTGCATCACATGGTGCGCTTCCTGGTCGGCCTGATGGTGGACATCGCCCGCGGCCGCCGGCCGCTCGGCGACCTGCGCCGGCTGCTCGCGGCCCGGGACAACCGCTCGGCGTCGCCGCCGGCGCCCGCGCATGGCCTGTTCCTGGTCGGCGTGCGCTACCCGAAGCACCTCTACGCCACGGGCTCATGAAGATCTATCTCGACACCGCGAAGCTCGACGACATCCGCTGGGCCGCCGCCGCGGGGCTGATCGACGGCGTCACCACCAACCCGAGCCTGCTGGCCAAGGTGGCGGGCGACGCCGACCCGCGCTCGCTGCTGGTGGAGATCTGCCGCACCGTCGAGGGACCGGTCTCCGCCGAGGTGGTGGCGATCGACGCCGCGGGGATGTACCGCGAGGGCAAGGAGCTGGCGAAGCTCGCCGAGAACGTGGTGGTGAAGATCCCGATGATCGAGGAGGGATTGACGGCGATCCGCCGGCTGTCCGGCGACGGCATCCGGGTGAACGTGACGCTGATCTTCTCCGCCATGCAGGCGCTGCTCGCGGCCAAGGCCGGCGCCGCCTACGTGAGCCCGTTCGTCGGGCGGCTCGACGACGTCGGTCACGAGGGCATGGAGGTCGTCCGCCAGATCCGCACCGTGTTCCGGAACTACGACATCGAGACCGAGCTGCTGGCGGCGTCGCTGCGCCACCCGCTGCACGTGCTGCAGGCCGCGCTGGCCGGCGCGGACATCGGCACCATGCCGCCCGCGGTGCTGCGGCAGCTGCTGCTGCATCCGCTCACCGACCGCGGCCTCGACCAGTTCCTCAACGACTGGAGCAAGCTGGGCGGCCGCGCGAAGACCGGGGAGACCGGCGCGTGAGCGCGAGCGGGCGCCTCGCGGTCCTGGTGGGCGCCGTGGCGCTCGCCGCCCCGCTGGCCGCCCAGCAGCCGTACGACGTGGTCGGCGCCGGCCGCCACTCGGCGCTGAGCGTCGCGGCGGCGCGCGTGGGACCCGCGGTGGTGAGCGTCAACGTGGTGCGCCGCGAGCGCGCCCTGCCCCGCACCGTGTTCGACCTGTTCTTCCTGCCGCCCGGCTCGGAGCGCGTGGTCCAGGGCCTCGGCTCCGGCTTCATCGTGTCCGCCGACGGCATGATCATCACCAACCAGCACGTGGTGACCGGGGCCGACTCCATCGTCGTGACGCTGCGCGACGGCCGCAACTTCCCGGCGCGCCTGCTGGGCGAGGACGCCCGCACCGACGTCGCGGTGGTGAAGATCGACGGCGCCAACTTCCCGGTGGCCCGCGTCGGGCGCACCGGCGACCTGGCGACCGGCGACTGGGTGGTGGCGATCGGCAATCCGTACGGCTTCCTGCTCGGCAACAGCGAGCCCTCGGTGACGGCGGGCGTGGTGAGCGCGCTCAAGCGCTCGGTGGTCCCGTCGGCCGGCCAGCCGGGCCTGTACGTGGACATGATCCAGACCGACGCCGCGATCAACCCGGGCAACTCCGGCGGGCCGCTGGTGAACGCCGCGGGCGAGGTGGTCGGCGTCAACTCGTTCATCCTCTCCGAGTCGGGGGGCAACGTCGGTCTCGGCTTCGCGATCCCGATCGAGCGCGCGATGCGGGTGGCGCGCGACCTCCGGGCCTACGGCCGGGTGCGGCGCGGCTGGACCGGCGTGCAGATCGCGGAGCCCGGCGCCACCTCCGACGCGTGGCGCCGGCAGGTGGGCGTGGTGGTCCAGCACGTGGCGCCCGGCAGCCCGGGCGCCCAGGCGGGGCTCTCGGAGGGCGACACGCTCATCCGGGTCGGCGCCCGGCCGGTGCGCAACTACCTCGACTGGGAGGCGGCGCTGCTCGACCTCGACGTGGGCGACACGCTGCACGTCGCGCTGCGCCGCACCGGCGGCATCTCCCTCGCGACCCTCACCGCCTCCGACCTGCCGAGCGAGCGCGCCCAGCGGGTGACCCTGGGCGATCTCGAGCTGGTGACCGTCACGCCGGCCATCCAGGCGGAGCGGCAGCTCCGCAATGCCTATGGCGCGCTGGTCGTGACCGCCGGCCCGGAGTCGCAGCAGACCCTGGGCCTGCAGGCGGGCGACGTGGTGCTCCGGATCAACAACGAGGACATCACCGACGCGCAGCAGGTGCGGAAGATCATCGCGTACTTCCGCAACCGCGGCGAGGTGACGCTGTGGTTCGACCGGCACGGCGTGTACAACTGGGTCCAGTTCTGAGCGCCCGGTGAGCGACCAGGACCGCTACGTCTCGCCGCTCGCGACGCGCTACGCCTCGCCCGCCATGCAGCGGCTGTGGGGCGCGGCGACGCGGGTGGGGCTGTGGCGGCAGCTGTGGATCGCGCTCGCCGAAGCCGAGCGCGAGCTGGGCCTGGCGATCCCGGCCGAGGCCATCGCGCAGATGCGCGCCCACGCCGGCGAGGTGGACTTCGCCCGGGCGGCGGAGTACGAGGCGCGCTTCCGCCACGACGTGATGGCGCACGTCCACGCGTTCGGGGACGTCGCGCCGGCGGCGCGGCCGTTCATCCACCTGGGCGCGACCTCGGCGTACGTGACCGACAACGCCGACCTGGTGGTGATGCGCGAGGCCCTGCGGCTGGTGGAGCTGCGGCTCGGCGCGGCCCTCCGGGCCTGGCGCGACGTCGCGGCCCGGTACCGCGCGGTCCCCACGCTCGCCTACACGCACCTGCAGCCGGCGCAGCTCACCACCGTGGGCAAGCGCGCCGCCCTGTGGATGCAGGGCTTCGCGTCGGACCTGGCCGAGGTGCGGCGCCGCCGCGAGCAGCTGGTGCTGCTCGGCTGCAAGGGCACCACCGGCACGCAGGCCTCGTTCCTCGACCTGTTCGCGGGGGACCACGAGAAGGTCCGCCGGCTCGACCGCTGCGTCGCGGAGAAGCTCGGGTTCGCCGGCGTCGTGCCGATCAGCGGGCAGACCTACCCGCGCAAGGTGGACGCGCAGGTGCTGGCCGCGCTCGCGGGCGTCGCGCAGTCGGCGGCGAAGTGCGCGGCCGACCTCCGGCTGCTCCAGCACATGGGCGAGGTGCTCGAGCCGTTCGAGGCCGAGCAGGTGGGCTCGTCCGCCATGGCGTACAAGCGCAACCCGATGCGCAGCGAGCGGATCGCGTCGCTGGCGCGCTACGCGATGCACCTCCCCGCCAACACCGAGGAGACCGCGGCGCAGCAGTGGTTCGAGCGCACCCTCGACGACAGCGCGAACCGGCGGGTGGTGCTGCCGGAGGCGTTCCTGGCGGTGGACGCGATCCTGGTGCTGGTGGCGGACGTGGCCGCCGGCCTCGAGGTGCGCGAGGCGGTGATCGCCCGCCACGTGGCGCGCGAGCTGCCGTTCATGGCGACCGAGCGCTGCCTGATGCTCGGCGTGAAGGCCGGCGGCGACCGGCAGAGCCTGCACGAGGTGGTGCGCCGGCACAGCCTGGCCGTGGCCAGGGCGGTGGCGGAGCAGGACGCGCCGAACGACCTCCTGGACCGGCTGGCCGCCGACCCGGCGTTCCGCGGCGTGCCGGTGGAGGAGCTGGCCCGCACCCTGAGCCCGGCGGCGTTCGTCGGGCGCGCGCCCGAGCAGGTGGACGAGTTCCTGCGGGACGTGATCGAACCCCTGGTGGCGGGCCTGCCCGAGGCGCCGCCCGCGGAGGTGAAGGTATGACGGCGACGATGCGGAGCGATCTCCCGCTTCCCCTGGAGCGGCGCGGCAAGGTGCGCGAGGTGTACCGGGTGGACGAGGCCCGGCTGCTCATCGTCGCCAGCGACCGCATCTCCGCCTTCGACGTCGTGCTCGGGGAGCCCGTTCCCCACAAGGGCGAGGTCCTCACCCAGCTGAGCGCGTACTGGTTCGCCCGCCTCGCCGCCGCCCAGCCGCACCACTGCCTCACCGCCGACGCGGCCCGGATCGTGGCCGCGGTCCCCGGCCTGGCGGCCCACCGCGCCGCGCTGGAGGGCCGCGCGATGCTGGTGCGCCGCAGCGACCCGGTGCCGTTCGAGTGCGTGGTGCGCGGCTACATCTCGGGCTCCGCGTGGAAGGAGTACCGCCAGTCCGGCACGCTGGCCGGCGAGCGGATGCCCGCCGGACTCCGGGAGTCGGACCGGCTGCCGCAGCCCATCTTCTCGCCGGCCACCAAGGCCGAGGTGGGGCACGACGAGAACGTGACCTTCGACCGGGTGGCCGGCGCGCTCGGGGCGCAGCTCGCCGCCGAGCTCCGCGACCGCTCGCTGGCGCTGTACGGCGAGGCGCAGGCGTACGCCGCGACGCGCGGTATCATCATCGCCGACACCAAGTTCGAGTTCGGCCGCTCGGGCGACGGGGGGCTGGTGCTGATCGACGAGGTGCTGACGCCCGACTCGTCGCGCTTCTGGCCGGCCGCGGACTACCGCCCGGGCCGCGGGCAGCCGAGCTTCGACAAGCAGCCGGTCCGCGACTACCTCGACGGCCTGCGGCGGGCCGGGACCTGGAACGGCGAGGCGCCGGCCCCGGCGCTGCCGCCCGAGGTGGTCCGGGAGACAAGCCAACGGTACCGCGAGATCTTCCGCCGTCTGACGCAGTCCACCGTGGAGGGCCGCTGATGCGCATCGCGCCGGAGGGTTGGCCGTTCATCCGCGTGGCGCTCGCCCTGGACGCGGCGCTCGCCGTCGTCTGGTACTCGTGGCCGGGCTGGACCTGGCTGCCGTTCGCGCTCGGGCTGGTGCTCACGGCGTGGGTCGCCGCGTTCTTCCGCGACCCCGAGCGGACCGGGCCGCGCGGCGAGCGCCTGGTGATCGCTCCCGCCGACGGCCGGGTGTGCAGCATCGCCCGGGTGGAGGAGCCGATGTATCTTCACCAGCAGGCGACCCGCATCTCCATATTCATGAGCGTGTTCAACGTGCACGTGAACCGGCTCCCGGTGTCGGGCGAGGTCGAGGTGGTCCACTACAATCCCGGCGAGTTCACGGTGGCGAGCCACGACAAGGCGTCGCTGGTGAACGAGCAGGCGTCGGTCGGCATCGCGACGCCCCGCGGCCCGGTGCTGGTGCGCCAGATCGCGGGCAGCATCGCGCGCCGCATCGTGACCGACGTCGGGCCGGGCGATCGCGCCGAGCAGGGGGCGCGGTTCGGGATGATCCGGTTCGGGTCGCGGGTGGACGTGTTCCTCGACCCCGCGGCGACGGTGAAGGTGCAGATGGACCAGAGGGTGCGCGGCGGCGAGACGGTGCTGGCGGAGCTGGGGACGTGACCGCGCCCCGGCCCCGGCCGCGCGGGATGCGCCGCGCGATCGTCATCCTGCCGAGCGCCTTCACGTCGGGGAACCTGTTCTTCGGCCTGTGGTCGATCATCGAGTCGTCGCGCGGGGCGTTCGCCACGGCCGCGTGGTTCATCGTCGTCGCCGCGGTGCTGGACCTGCTCGACGGCCGCGTGGCGCGGATGAGCCGCACCGGGAGCACGTTCGGCGCCGAGCTGGACTCGCTGGTGGACATCGTGTCGTTCGGCGTGGCGCCGGCGCTGCTGCTCTACTTCTGGCGGTTCCGCCCCGGGGAGTGGGGCTGGCTGGTGTCGTTCATCTACGTGCTCGCGGCGGCGCTGCGGCTGGCGCGGTTCAACGTGATCCAGGCCGGCCAGGCCAAGACCCACTTCATCGGCCTGTCCTCGCCGGTGTCGGGCATCACCCTCGCGTCCTCCTACACCTTCACCCAGACGGCGTGGTTCGCGCGCAACCTCGGCTTCGTGCCGGTGCCCCAGGTGGTGGTGCTGCTCGCCATCGTGCTGGCGCTGCTGATGGTGAGCCAGGTGCCCTACCCCGTCGCGCCCCGGATCGGGCTCCGGACCTGGCGCGGACGGCTCGCGCTCGCGGCGCACGTCGCGGCGGTGGCGCTGGCCCTCTACTACCCCGAGTACTTCTTCTTCCCCGCGGGCCTCGCGTTCATCACGTTCGGCCTGGTGCGGGCGGTGTTCGTGGGGCTGCTGGACCGCCTCCCCGAGCGGGATCCGATGCGCGACGACGAGGAGGACGAGCAGCGGCCGGTCGAGTACGACCTCGCGCCGCGGCGCATGCGCTTCCACATCGGGCGGCGGCGCCACCACGGCGGGCCGCGCTCGGGGACGGGCGCGCCGTGAGCCGGTTCCTGGCCCGGGTGCGGGTGATGCCGCGGACGTCGATCCTCGACCCGCAGGGCCAGGCGGTGTCGCACGCGCTCGGCGAGCTGGGATTCGCCGGCGTGGGCGAGGTGCGGATCGGCCGCGCGGTGGAGGTGCTGCTGGACGCCGCGTCCGCCGACGCCGCGCGCGAGGGCGCGCTCCGGATGTGCGAGCGGCTGCTGGCCAACCCGGTCACCGAGGACTACGTGCTCGAGGGCGTGGAGCCGGCCAGGTGAAGCTCGCGGTGGTGCGGTTCCCCGGGTCCAACTGCGACGCCGACGCGTGGCACGCGGCGCGCGCCGCCGGCGCCGAGGCCGCGTACGTGTGGCACCGCTCCGCCGACCTGGAAGGGGCCGACGTCGTGGTGCTGCCCGGCGGCTTCTGCTACGGCGACTACCTGCGCCCCGGCGCCATCGCGCGGTTCTCGCCGGTGATGAAGGCCGTCGCCGCGCACGCGGCCGCCGGCCGGCCGGTGCTCGGCATCTGCAACGGCTTCCAGGTGCTGTGCGAGGCGCAGCTGCTGCCCGGCGCGCTGGCGCGGAACGGCGGCCTGTCGTTCGTGTGCCGGCCGGTCACGATGCGGGTGGAATCGGACGCGACGCCGTTCACGGCGCGCTACCGGCCGGGCCAGCTGGTGACGATGCCGGTCGCCCACGGCGCCGGCCGCTACGTGGCGGACCCCGGGACCCTGGACCGGCTCGAGCGCGAGGAGCGCGTGGTGTTCCGCTACGTCGGCGGCAACCCCAACGGCGCGATGCGCGACATCGCGGGTATCACCAACGAAGGGCGCAACGTGGTCGGGCTGATGCCGCACCCCGAGCGCGCCGCCGAGGCGCTGCTCGGCTCCGACGACGGTGCGGCCATGTTCGCGCTGGCGGGCGTCGCGGCCGGCGTATGAGGAGGGAGCCATGACACAGGCGATGATCTGGACGGCCCTGGCCGCCGCGGCGCTGAGCGCCGCCCCGCTCCGGGCCCAGGACACCACCAGCGCACCCAGGCCCGATACGGCCGCGCCCGCGGCTCCGGCCGACACCGCGGCGCAGGCCGCCCCGGCCGCGGCCCCGGCCATGCCCGTCGACTCCTCGGGCGCCGTGAAGCCGGGGATGAGCGAGGCCGACGTCCGGGCCCGCTGGGGCGATCCCATTACGGTGCGGCGGATGAACGACTGGACCTACCTGTTCTTCCGCAACGGGCGGGAGCGCGAGGTCGGGTTCTACGACGTCGTGTTCCTGCAGGGCGGCCAGGTGGTCGACGCCATCGTCCGCTCGGAGAGCCACGTGTACGCGGGCCAGAGCAGCTCGCCCGAGGGGCGGCCGCCCGAGTACACGCCGCCCGAGCCCGCGCCGGCGGACACCGCGGGCGCCGTGACCGGCGTGCGGGTCAAGCCCAGCCCGTGACGACGGCGCGCTCCCGCCCCGGGGATCCTCCCGTCACCCCGGAGCTCGTGCGCCAGCACGGCCTCACCTCCGAAGAGTTCGCGCGCATCCGGTCGCTGCTGGGCCGGGAGCCGACCTACGTCGAGCTGGGCATCTTCTCCGCGCTGTGGAGCGAGCACTGCGCGTACAAGCACTCGCGCCCGGTGCTCAAGACCTTCCCCACCCAGGGGCCCCAGGTGCTCCAGGGCCCCGGCGAGAACGCCGGGGTCGTGCGGATCGGCGAGGGCTGGGCGGTCGCCTTCAAGATGGAATCGCACAACCACCCCTCGGCCGTCGAGCCGTACCAGGGCGCGGCGACCGGGGTCGGCGGCATCCTGCGCGACATCTTCACCATGGGGGCGCGGCCCGTCGCCGTGCTGGATTCCCTCCGGTTCGGTCCGCTGGAGAAGGACCGGCAGCGCTATCTGATGAAAGGGGTGGTGCGCGGCATCGGCGACTACGGCAACTGCGTCGGCGTCCCGACGGTGGCGGGCGAGGTCGCCTTCGACGCCGCCTACGAGGGCAACCCGCTGGTGAACGCGATGTGCGTCGGGCTGCTGCGCGAGGACGAGCTGATCCGCGCCCGCGCCGCCGGGCCGGGGAACCCGATCATCGCCGTCGGCGCGCGCACCGGCCGCGACGGCATCCACGGGGCGTCCTTCGCCTCCGAGGAGCTGTCCGAGCGGAGCGAGGCGCGCCGCCCCCAGGTGCAGGTGGGCGACCCGTTCACCGAGAAGCTGCTGGTCGAGGCCTCCCTGGAGCTGATCCGCTCCGGGCACATCGTCGCGATCCAGGACATGGGCGCCGCCGGCCTGACCTCCAGCTCGGCCGAGATGGCGGCGCGCGGCGGCGTCGGCGTGGACATCGACGCCCGGCTGGTGCCGACGCGCGAGACCGGGATGACGCCCTACGAGATCCTGCTCTCCGAGTCGCAGGAGCGGATGCTGGTGGTGGCGCACCGTGGGCGGGAGCGGGAGGTCGAGGCGATCTGCCGCGCCTGGGAGCTCGGCAGCGCCGTGATCGGACACGTCACCGACGACGGGATGTACCGCGTGCGCTGGGGCGACGAGGTGGTCGCGGAGATCCCCGGCCGCGAGCTGGTGGATCGCGCGCCCGTCTACCACCCCGCGGCGCGCGAGAGCGCGGAGGTCGCGGCGCTGCGACGGCGCCCCCTGCCCGCCGCGCCGGAGGGCCAGGACCTGGGCGACGTGCTCGAGCGCCTGCTCGACCTGCCGACCATCGCCTCGAAGCGCTGGGTCTACGAGCAGTACGACACGTCGGTGCAGACCAACACGGTGCTGGGACCCGGCGGCGACGCCGCGGTGCTCCGGGTCCGCGGCACCAGCCTGGGCATCGCGGTGAGCTGCGCGGCCAGCGGGCGCTACGTGTGGCTGGACCCGTACGAGGGCGGCAAGGCCGCGGTCGCCGAGGCGGCGCGCAACCTCGCCGTCACGGGCGCGCGTCCGCTCGGGATCACCGACTGCCTGAACTTCGGCAACCCGGAAAAGCCCGAGGTGTTCTACCAGTTCCGGGAGGCCTGCCGCGGCATCGGCGACGCGTGCCGCGCGCTGGACGCGCCGGTCACCGGCGGCAACGTCTCGTTCTACAACGAGAGCCCGTCCGGCGCGGTGCTGCCGACGCCGGTGGTGGGCATGGTCGGCGTGCTGGCCGACGCGGCGGCCCGGGTGCCCGCCGCGTTCCAGCGGCCCGGCGACGCGATCCTGCTCCTCGGCCGACCGCGGGGCGAGCTGGGGGCGTCGCAGTATCTTTCGCTGCTCACCGGCGAGGTGTTCGGGGCGCCGCCCCGGGTCGATCTGCCGGCGGTGCGGGCCCTGGTGGACTGCCTCGTGGAGTGCGCGCGGTCGGGCCTGCTGGCCTCGGCGCACGACGTCTCGGAGGGCGGCCTCGCGGTGGCCCTGGCCGAGAGCGCGGCGCTGGCGCTGCTGGGCGCCGACGTGAGCCTGGAGCCGGCCGGCGACGGGACGGGCGCCGCCGCCGCGCTGTTCGGCGAGGACCAGGGCGTGGTGGTCGCCTCCGCGGCGCGGGAACGGGTCGCCGCGGTCCGGGAGCTGGCCGCCCGCCACGGCGTGCCCTGCCGGGCGGTCGGCGCCGTCGGCGCCCGCGAGGGCGACCTCCGCATCCGCATCGGGAGCGCGCAGCTCGCCCGGCCGGTGGCGCGGCTGCGGCGAATTTACGAGGACGCGCTGCCGCGCCGGCTCGACGGGGCCGGCGGCACGCAGCTTGCGCGAGGCGACTAGGCTCGATGTGCGGCATCATCGGCGTATCGCATCACCCTGAGGCGGCGCGGCTCGCCTATCTCGGCCTGTACGCGCTGCAGCATCGCGGCCAGGAGTCGGCGGGCATCGTGTCGGTGGACGACGCCGGGGTCGCCCGCACCCACCGCGGCATGGGCCTCGTGTCCGACGTCTTCTCCGAGGGCGTGCTCGACAGCTTCGAAGGCACCACCGCGATCGGCCACACCCGCTACAGCACGGCCGGGTCGAGCGTGCTGGCCAACTCGCAGCCGGTGCTGGTCCGGTTCAGCGGCGGGACGCTGGCGCTGGCGCACAACGGGAACCTGACCAACGCGGCCGAGCTGCGGCGCGAGCTGGTGGACGGCGGCAGCATCTTCACGTCCACGATGGACTCGGAGATCCTGGTCCATCTCGTCGCCCGGTCGCGCCACCGGGATCCCGCGGACCGCATCCGCGAGGCGCTGTCGCGGGTCGAGGGCGCCTACTCCCTGGTCATGACGGTCAACGCGCAGCTGTACGCGATCGTGGATCCGCGCGGCTTCCGGCCGCTGATGCTGGGCAAGGTGGGCGACGCCCCGGTGGTGGCTTCGGAGAGCTGCGCGCTCGACATCATGGGCGCGCGCACGGTGTGCGAGCTGGAGCCCGGCACCTTCGTGCGGATCGACGGCGGGCGGATCGACTACCTCGAGCCGCTGCCGGCGAAGCCGCCGGCCCACTGCGTCTTCGAATTGGTGTACTTCTCGCGGCCGGACAGCCTGATCTTCGGGGAGAGCGTGGACCAGTTCCGCAGGAGCCTCGGCAGGCAGCTGGCGCGCGAGCAGCCGGCGCCGGGCTGCGACTGCGTGTTCTCCGTCCCGGACTCGTCGAACGCGGCCGCCCTCGGCTTCTCCGACGAGTCGGGCATCCCCCTCGAGCACGCCCTGATCCGCAACCACTACGTCGGCCGGACGTTCATCCACCCGGCGCAGGCCGGGCGCGACGCCAAGGTCAAGATCAAGTACAACCCGGTGCGCGAGGTGCTGGCCGGCCGGAAGGTCGTGGTCGTGGACGACTCGATCGTGCGCGGCACCACCAGCCGCGGGCTGGTCGAGATGATCCGCCGCGCCGGCGCCGCCGAGGTGCACTTCCGCGTGGCCAGCGCGCCGATCGTCGGGCCCTGCTACTACGGCATCGACACGCCGGAGCGCGACGAGCTGATCGCGGCGACGCACCCGGTCGAGGAGATCCGCGCCTTCCTCGGCGTGGACTCGCTCGGGTATCTGTCGCTCGAAGGGATGCTCGGCGCCGGGAGCCGCGACGCCTCCCGCTTCTGTCACGCCTGCTTCTCCAGGCACTACCCCACGCCCGTGCCGGTCGAGGCCGCCAAGCTGCGCCTCGAGGCCGGGCTCGAACCCACCCACAAGGGTCTGACATGAGTCGCTACGTGTACGCCTTCGGCGCCGGACGCGCCGACGGCTCCGCCAAGATGAAGAGCGTGCTCGGCGGCAAGGGCGCCAACCTCGCCGAGATGACCAACCTCGGCATTCCGGTGCCTCCCGGCTTCACCATCAGCGCCGAGCTGTGCAACGCCTACATCGCCAACCAGACCTATCCGGCCGAGCTGAAGGGCGAGGTGCAGCGGGCCCTGAAGCAGGTCGAGGACATCATGGGCCGGAAGTTCGGCGCGGCCACCAAGCCGCTCCTGGTCTCGGTGCGCTCCGGCGCGGCCGTCTCGATGCCCGGCATGATGGACACGATCCTCAACCTGGGGATGAACGACGCGGTGGCCGCCGCGCTGGCCAAGGAGACCGGCAACCCGCAGTTCGCCTACGACGCCTACCGGCGGTTCGTGCAGATGTACGGCGACGTGGTGCTCGGCCTCAAGGGCAGCCGCAGCCCGTTCGAGCCGCTGCTGGCCGCGAAGAAGAAGGCGAAGGGGGTCGAGCGCGACATCGACCTGCCGGCCGAGGACATGAAGGCGCTGGTGGGCGAGTACAAGGCCGCGCTGAAGAAGCTGCTGCCCTCCGGGTTTCCCGAGGAGCCCGAGGCCCAGCTGTGGGGTGCGATCGAGGCGGTGTGGCGCTCGTGGATGGGCGACCGCGCCGTCGCGTACCGGCGCATCCACCACGTGCCGGAGACGCTCGGCACCGCCGTCACGGTGATGGCGATGGTGTTCGGCAACTTCGGCGAGGACTCGGGCACGGGCGTCGCCTTCACCCGCGATCCCTCGACCGGCGAAAAGCGGTTCTTCGGCGAGTTCCTCGTCAACGCGCAGGGCGAGGACGTGGTGGCCGGCATCCGGACGCCGGAGCCGGTGGCGCTGATGGAGAAGAAGTTCCCGCCGGCGTACCAGCAGCTGGTCGAGACCTACCAGCGCCTGGAGCGGCACTACAGGGACATGCAGGACCTCGAGTTCACCGTGGAGCGCGGCAAGCTGTTCCTGCTCCAGACCCGGAACGGCAAGCGCACGGGCGCGGCGGCGGTGCGGGTCGCGGTGGAGATGGCGGAAGAGGGCATGATCACCCAGCAGGAGGCCCTGCTCCGCGTCTCGCCCGACGCCCTCGACCAGCTGCTCCACCCGATGGTGGACCCGGCGGCCAAGGTCACCGTGCTGGCGACCGGCCTGCCGGCATCGCCGGGCGCGGCGGCCGGCCAGGTGGTGTTCGAGGCCCACGAGGCGTTCGACTGGGCGAAGGACGGCAAGGCCGTGATCCTGGTGCGGGCCGAGACGTCGCCCGAGGACATCAAGGGCATGGCGGCCGCCAAGGGCATCCTCACCGCCCGCGGCGGGATGACGTCCCACGCGGCCGTGGTGGCGCGCGGGATGGGCAAGTGCTGCGTGGTGGGCGCCAAGGGCGTCGAGGTGGACGAGGCCGCCGGCGTGTTCCGCTCCAACGGGCGCGTCGTCAAGCGCGGCGACTGGGTCACGCTCGACGGCTCCACCGGCCGGGTGATCGACGGCCAGGTCAAGCTCGCCGAGCCCAAGCTGTCGGGCCACTTCGAGACGTTCATGCAGTGGGCCGACCG
>Ga0335085_10007560_pt1 | contig 16802 bp, 7 predicted proteins | sample Lox_Sample_45_FD_206712 | JGI IMG/M metagenome (GOLD analysis project Ga0335085, IMG submission 206712) | Soil microbial communities from Loxahatchee National Wildlife Refuge, Florida, United States - Lox_Sample_4.5 | ecosystem: Environmental > Terrestrial > Soil > Wetlands | place: USA: Florida...
GGGTAATCCGCAGACGCAAATTAAGAAGACCGCGCTGGTCGGCTTTACGGTGCGATCGCTGAGCAGTGGCCTGATGAATCAGGTCACCAACCCGGCTTCACCCGTCCGAAGCTTGCTCAACAACCTCCTCCAACACGCCCGTTGACGCAACAAACATAGCGGCATCTCGGCATAGCTCTACCAGTTTTCGTTTCATCCCTTGCCTCACAGCAGGTGTTTTGCATAACGTCTTGGCGGATGAATCTGGCCGCTGCCTTCGCCCATTGCGCGGAAAAGCACGCCTCCAAAATTGCCATCTTTTGGGGCGAGCTGGAAATTTCCTACGCCACGCTCCTTGCGCAGACGCAAACGGTTGCCGCCCGCCTGCAAACCGGGTTCGGCGTCAAGCCCGGCGATCGCGTGGCGCTGTGGATGAAGAATTGTCCGGAGTTTGTCCCGGCGGTGTTCGGCACTTTGACGACCGCCGGCGTGGTTGTGCCCGTCAACAACTTCCTGAAACCAGCCGAGGTAAGCTATATCCTCAACGATTCCGGAACCAATGTCATTATCACCGACGCGGAACTGGGCGCGCATTTTGCCCGCTTGTCCGACGCGCGACCGCAATTAAAGCTACTCAAAGTGGAGGAATTTGCGTTTCCGGGCTCGCCGGGGTCTGCCACCCTCTGTAGCGGAGCCACGGCGGAGGACAGGAATCCGGCGAGGTCCGAAACCGGCGAGCGCCAATCACCGGTCGCCGACCTCACCGAGCAGGATCTCGCGGCATTGCTTTACACCTCCGGCACGACCGGGCATCCGAAGGGGGCGATGCTCACCCACGGAAATTTTCTCCACAACGTGGCGAGTTGCATGGCAGCGCTCGATGTGCGGGACGACGAACGCGTCGTGGTGGCGCTCCCGCAATTTCATAGCTTTATGTTTACCGTGGGCACGCTGCTGCCGATGCTGTGTGGCTGCGGGATTCTGCTGTTGAAAACGCTCCATCCGTTCAAGCAGGTGCTGGAGGAGATTGCGCGACATCGCGGCACGATCCTGCCGGCGGTGCCGTCGTTTTACCGCACGTTGCTGGCCGTCCCCGAATTCGGCCGGCTGCCGCTGCGACTGTGCATCAGCGGCGGGGCGCCATTGCCGGTCGAGGTGTTCAACGAATTCACTCGCAAGTTTCCGTTTCCGCTGCGCGAAGGTTATGGCCCCACGGAGAGCAGTCCTGTGGCTTCCGTCAATCCCATCCACGGCCTCAACAAGCCCGGCTCGATCGGCAAGCCCATCCCGAACGTGGAACTCAGCGTTCGGGACGACGCCGGCCGGGAATTACCCGTCGGCAACATTGGCGAAATCTGCATCCGCGGCGGAAACGTGATGCGCGGCTACTGGAACCAGCCGGAAGAAACGGCGAAGGTTTTGCGCGGCGGCTGGCTCTATACCGGCGACGTGGGCTATTGCGACCCGGACGGTTATTATTACATCACGGACCGCAAGAAGGATATGCTGCTGGTGAACGGCATCAACGTTTATCCGCGTGAAATTGAGGAAGTGCTTTACCAGTTTCCGGGAGTGAAGGAGGCGGCGGTTATTGGCACGCCTGACCCGCGCAAAGGCGAGCAGCCGGTGGCATTTATCGCGATGGCAGAAGGGCAAACGCTTGACGAAAAGGCCTTGCTGCAATTCATTCGCGGCAAACTGGCGGACTACAAATTGCCGAGGCAAATAGTCCTTCTTCCCGCGTTGCCGCGCAATGCGACGGGCAAAATCCTGAAGACCGAATTGCGGAAACAGGCGGTGACTCAATAAACCTGTATCAGCATGTAATCTCAGGGCAATTTTCAGCCGTAGCCGGGAAACTGACACGATTCATCCCCGCGGGAGGCAGCGCAACCCCGCCAGCACCCCATCTAACGACGCTCATGCCAACGGCCATTCGGCATAACATAACTGATTGATATTCAATATGTTGACATCGGTCCTTTTACGGGTTGCTTTGCCGAATTCTTCCCGTTATCCTGTTGTCGCCGTTCGGGCATGAAGCGCGGGCGGCAATGATTTTATGGCTGAAGGATATTGCGTCAAATGCAAGGCCAAGAAAGAGATTGCTAATGGCGTTGAGGAAACCATGAAGAACGGACGCAAGGCGATCAAGGGCAAATGTCCGACTTGCGGGACGGTAATGTTCAAAATCTTGGGCGGCAAGGCCGCTCCCGGAAGCGTAACCCCAACCCCGCCAGCCGCGACGGGTTAACTATGTCCAAGCAGCTTGCCTACGTCATCATTACACCCTATTCGCTCTACAAGTCGCGCACGGGCGGAATCCTGAGCCGGTTGATTTCGCGCACGGGCCTGGACCTGGCGGCGGCTCGCATGTTCGCGCCCAGCGCCGAACTGATAACGCAATATGCCGAGAACATCGTTTCGGCGCATGATCCGCAGGACCGGAAAATCCAGGAACTTCTCAAACAATACGTGGTGCAAAATTTCTCGCCTGATCCCAAAACGGGGCAGCGACGGCGGGTCATGACGCTTTTGTTTCGCGGCGATGAGGCTGTGAGGAAAGTGCGGTCGGTAGTCGGCAATCTCGGACCGGATCGCCGGATGGGTGAAACCATCCGCGATACGTACGGTGACTTGCTCATGGAAGAGAACGGGCAGGTGCGCTATTTCGAGCCGGCGGTGCTGGCCGCGCCCAACGTCGAGGAAGCCGAGATGAAACTCAAACTGTGGGCGCGCTATTCGGACAGCGATGGCGGGGTTTTGGAGAATGCGATTGCCTACAAGCCCGGCGAAGTCGGGCAGCGCACCCTGGTGTTGATCAAACCGGACAATTTCCGTTTCGCGACCGGTCGGCCCGGCAACGTGATTGATTTTTTCTCGCGGACGGGCCTTTTTATCGTGGGCATCAAGGTCCACTGCATGAGCGTGGCCCAGGCGATGGAGTTTTACGAGCCGGTTCGTGAGGTCCTCCGAACCAAGCTCAAGGACGTCGTCGGGGCCAGGGTTAAGGCTGTGCTGGAAAAGGAATTCCCCATCAAAATCGCCCCGGCCGAGGAGCGGGGGCTGGGAGAAGTCCTCTGCCCGACCTTTGGCGAGAACCAATTCGAGAACATCGTTCGTTTCATGTCCGGTCACGCGCCTTCCGAATTGCCGCGTGAACAATGGACCCGACCCGGCACGGAAAAGTGCATCGGGTTGATTTACGAAGGGGTGCACGCGGTTTCCAAAATCCGCGACGTGTTGGGTCCGACGGACCCGTCCAAGGCGCCGCCCGGCTCCATTCGCCGCGAATTCGGTTCCACCATCATGGTCAACGCCGCGCACGCCAGCGATTCGCCGGAAAACGCCAGGCGCGAAATGAACATCGTCAATGTCGGCGAGAATAATTTCCGCCAGATGATCGAGGAGGTTTACGGAAAGTCGTAGGCGCGCAGTTTGTCCAACAGGCGCGCGTCGGCCGCCGGAAAGTCGTGTTGATCCAGCTCATCTTTGCCTGCCCATTTGATTCCCGCACAACCGAGCGGTTGTGGCACTCCGCGTTCCAGCCGGCAGATGAAAAATCTCAGGTGGACCTTCTTTTCCGGATATTCATGCGTGATTTGCTCGAAGAGTTCGCCGACGGAAGATTCCACGCCGAGTTCCTCTCGCAATTCGCGGATCAGACATTGCTCGAACGTTTCTCCCGGCTCGCGTTTGCCTCCGGGAAATTCCCACAGCCCGCCCAGGTACGCATCCGCGTGGCGCCGCGTGATAAGAATTTTGCGCTCGCGGAAAATCAGTGCCGCCGAAACCTCGACGGCTGTTTGAGGGACGAGCGGCAAAGGGTGAATGCCGGAAACAGCCGGTTTCGACTCTCGACCCTTGGCTCGCGACGATTTACTCACCTTCCCACGCTCTGGTAAACCCACCCGGCCTTCTCCATTTCCCCGCGGTCAAACAGGTTGCGGCCATCGAACATTATCGGGTGGCTGAGGGCCTTGCGCGCGCGTTCCAGGTCGAGCTTTTTGAATTCGTCCCATTCGGTAGCCACCACCAGCGCATCGCAACCGTCGGCCACAGCGTTCATGTCATCCACATAAGTCACGTTCGCCAGCACCGATCGGGCTTTTTCCATCGCCTTCGGATCGTGGACCCGCAGTGCCGCGCCCTCTTTTTGCAGGCGCTGACAGAGTTCAATCGCCGGCGACGTCCGCACGTCGTCGGTGTTTTGCTTGAAAGCCAGACCGAGGACACCGATTTTTTTATCTTTGAGCACCCAGAGTGTGTCGGTGATTTTTTTAATGAACCGCTTCATTTGCTCGTCGTTGATGCGCTGAACTTCCTTGAGCAGCCGGAAATCGTACCCGATTTGCTCGGCAATCTTGATGAAAGCACTGAGGTCCTTCGGAAAACAACTGCCGCCGAAACCGATGCCGGCGTCAAGAAAGCGGCGGCCGATGCGTTCGTCCATGCCCATGCCGGCGGCGACTTCCTGCACATTCGCGCCTGTCGCCTCACAGAGCGCGGCGACGGCGTTGATGTAGGAGATTTTGAGGGCCAGGAACGAATTGGATGCGTGTTTGATCAGCTCGGCGGAGTTGATGTCGGTAATGATGATGGGCGCGTTGAACGGCGCATAAATCGCCCGCAGGGCCGCGACGGGACGTGGCGAGCGAACACCAACCACGATCCGGTCCGGCTTCATCAAGTCACCGACGGCGAAGCCTTCGCGCAGAAATTCGGGATTGCTGACGACGTCAAAATCGGACTTGGCCAGGCAGTAGCGTTTGATGGTTTCGGCGACCTTTTCGCCGGTTTTGACCGGCACCGTGCTTTTATCCACTATGATTTTGTAGGTGGTCAGGGCGGCGGCGATTTCGCGTGCGACCTTTTCGATAAAACTCGAATCCACCGAACCGTCGGGAAGCGGCGGCGTCGGCACGGCAATGAAGATCACCTCCGATTCCCGGACGCCGTCGGCGATGCTGGCGGTGAACGAAAGGCGGCCGGCGGCCGTGTTTTGCCTGACGAGATCTTCCAGCCCCGGCTCGTAAATCGGAATGCCGCCGGATTGGAGCAATTTGACCTTGGCCGCGTCGTTGTCCACACAGATGACCCGGTGTCCGACCTCGGCGAAACAAGCGCCCGTAACCAGACCGACGTAGCCGGTGCCGACGATGGAAAGCTTCATGCTCAAGGCTGGCCCGCCGCCGCGGTTGCGGGCGTCATCTTCGTTCTCAATTCCATCGCCTGCATCGCGGCTTCCTGCGCGGGCGGGCCACCCGGACTGTTGCGGGCGATGCTCTCATAGTAATTGAGTGCGTCGGTAATTTTCCCAAGCCGCCCATCAATCCGCGCCAGCGCGAATTTCGCGGCATTCACGGCCACGATGTCCGAGGAGAAGCCGCTGAGGACCCGCTGATAAGCGCTTGCGGCTGAATCCAATTTGCCGAGTGCTTCGAGGCTGGCTGCCACGCCGAGGGCCGCTGACGCGGAAAAATCGCCATCGGGATGGGCCTCAAGAAATTTCTGGAATTCTGATTGTGCGTCGGCAAACCTGCCTGCGTTGAACAGTGCCGCCGCGCCCTGCAACCATGCGCGCCGACCCGCCCGCGTATCCGGAAATTGGCCGGCGATTTTCAAATACGCCTCGGCCCATTGGCTCGGGCCTGAATCGGGCGGCAAAGTCAGCGCCAGCCCGGTGACCGTCCGGCCCGCCTCGATTTCTTTCTGCTCCCCGCGCCAGGACATAAACGAATACAGAAAAATGGCAACCAGGATAATGGCCGTGCCGACAATGACCCGGGTTTTGTTGGCCTCCAGCCAAGGCCAGAATTTGAACAGAAAGGCAGTTGGTGCGTCTTGTGATTGCATAACGAGTGTGCAATCTTTCGCGTGACGCCCATAAAACGCAAGCTCGAAATGTTCCGGCCGCGGCGGAAAATTTGCTTGAGTGCCGGGCGCGCGCGGGTTTCACTGGGCGCGGTGGAGAGATGGCCGAGTGGCTGAAGGCGGCGGTTTGCTAAACCGTTATACGGTCAAAAGCCGTATCGGGGGTTCGAATCCCCCTCTCTCCGCCAACACTAATTCTGTCACATATTCACAATGGTTTTGTGAGATTCTGGCCTCTGCTCTAGTAGCCCATTCAGAATGATATTCAGAATAAAAACGCCAATAACGGACACCGATTCTCTTTGCTAAAATCTTTCTCCGCGATGTAACCGATAAAATCCGGGGGGCAGGTTAGAGCGTAATGTGCTGCTGGGGTCGCAGGCTGTTTCAATTCGAGGACGCAGCGGAACCGGATTTTGGCGCTTATTGAAACATGAAATCGCGGCGGCGGCGGTTTTATTGCGCCGTCGCCCTGTAGAACCTGCTTGTGAAAGCAGCAGGCGCATCCTGGAAATACATGGTAGCCGAGTTACCGTAGAAGTTAGTGAGCGTGGTCCAGTTGACGAGGTTACTGGAAGTTTGCACGGCGTAATTGAAGCCGGGAATACCATCGAGCGCCAAGCTAAGCCGGTTCGTCCCGGCAAGAACGGGTGAGGCAAAGCGCAGCAGCGGGCCCGTAACGGCGGAAACCGGCGCGATCCGGTAGAACCGCCAGGGTAGATTGGTCGCAGCCGGATCACTAAGGACCGTTGGAATATTCGTGCAAACGAATTTGAGCAGGCCGGTCCAACTCACCAGGTCCGAACTGGCTTCGAGCACATAGTTGGAGCGCGGATTGCCCAGTACGGTTAACTGAAAACCGCCGCTTGATAATGGTCCGGCTTGCGTAAACTCCAGCGGGTAGAACACCAGCGGGTTCAGGCCGGCACGATATTTCTGGAGGTTGGTGAAACCGTCACCGGCGGGATTATCATTAGGACCAGCTCCCGGGGCGTTGAGCGAACCGAAATATTGGAGCTGCCAGCTATCGGGCAGACCATCGTTGTTGCGGTCGTCCGCCAGGAGAGTGCGAATCAGGAATACCTGGTTGCCGGTGGTGCGGAAAGCGAGACCGTCCGTTCCCCAGGTAATCAAACTCGTGGGCGTGCCGGAGAGGTTGTTGATTGTGACGGCACCAGTTTCGACAAAATTGCTTACATTCACTGCATGCAGGGTTCCGGTCGAACCGGAAGTGGTCAGGTAAAAAATCTTGCCGGCACCCGAATCCGGGCGAACCAGACCGCTGTAAGACAGGTTGGTAATCACCACGTCGGCCAGGGGATCAATCACTTCGCCACCGGCGGTGTAAAGCCGTCCGGCGTCAAAATGAATCTGGTTATCATAGGTGCGGATGAGGCCCAACCCGCTGGCCGTGGCGCCGGAAGAATCAATCCCAATGCGGAGCAGCCCATCCGTCATGCCTTCATACGCCAGCGTGTTGGTGTCGGTGGCAGCCAGATAATAATCGAAATTGTAGGCGCCGGGGCCGACCACATTTGCACGCGGCACTCCGCTGTCATAAACCACGAACGTCGTGTGGGCCGTCACCGCCACGGTCTGCGGACTGCCGGGCAGCACCGCCATGTCAGCGACGCCGCCGTAGCCGGTCGGGAATTTCAAATCCGCCGTACGCAAGGCCAGATTGATTCGTTGAATCGAGGTGTCGCTGTTGATACCGGCGTAAAGATATTGACCATCGTCTGACACAGCGAGTTTACCCGGATCCAGTGCGGTCGGGACACGCGGGTCGTAATTGCCAGAGAGCGGATCCAGCACGATGATGCGGTTGCCAAGCAGCCAATCTGCGTTAGGCGCGCTGGCGAAAATCCGGCCGGAGATTTTGTCCCAAACCAGGTCGCTCGTGGGCAACGTCAGCCCGGTCACTGTGTCATGCGCGAGCGGCTGGGCGACGGGCATCTCGAGGTGCAGCACGTTGTTCGTCAAATTCGGATCGAGCGAATCGCTCGTGACGCTGGCGACGGCGGCCAGCAATCCGGGCTTGAGGGTCTGAAGACGAACCGTCACGGTCGCGAGGTTACCGGCAGGAATCGCCTGCAACAAACAAACCAGCCCGCCGCCCGTTACCGTGTTGGTGCCGGCACTGTTGGTCGCCGAAAGGAAAGTTGAATTGGCCGGCAAGGTTTGTGTCAGCACAACGTTTTGAGCCGTGTTTGGCCCTGCATTCGAGACAGTCAGCGTGTAGGAAAATGCGTTGCTCGGACCCAGCGGTAGCGGCGGCAGTGTGGCCGAGAGTTGCAGGTCTGCTGGCGCGCCGCCCGAGATGAGCGGCGTCCGCACGAGCGCGATTTTTGTGCTGTTTACGCGCAGCGCAAACCCGTTGGTGCCCCAACGGAGGAAGCTGCCGGCGGCTCCGGTCACACCCGGCAACGCCGTGGCGCCGACGGGCAGCAATGTATTCTGGTCGTAAGCCACAACCGCGCCCGCCGAAACCAGATAGTAGCGGCCTGACGCCGCGTCGTCACTGACCGGCGTGTTGTTGAAGGTGCCGATTTGCAGGCTGCGCGTCGGATCAAAAATTTGTCCGGTCGTGGCGAAAATCAAATTGCCTCGGCAGGAAATGTCCACCCCGAACCCCTGCGGGCCACCCCAGCCGCCGATCGTCGTAATGCCCGAAGCATCCACATGCATTACCTGACTCCCGGCCGGGCTGCTCTCGTTGTCGTAGCCGTAAATCGTGTCGGGCGAGCGGGACGGCTCGATGACGTTGGCCCCGAGGAAGCCGCCGGCGATGTTCGGCCGCGCCACGCCGTTGTCGTAAATCGCCACACCGGCGAAACGCGGACTGCGATTCGCGACATACCGCGAGACGGCGACGGCGGCCGGGCTGCCGAGCACCGGCGACATATCATCCACATAATTCCCATCGAGCGTCCACGCGTTGACGACCAATTGCGAATTCACGTCGAACTGGCAGATGTGGTTCGTCGGCCCGTTGAGCGCGGCGAAAATGTATTGGCCACCGTCCGAGGCGCAGAGGCGGCCGGAAAGGTTCGTGACGGAAACCGGCGTGCCCACGGTTCCGGAGAACGGATCAATCGGCGTGAGCGTGCCGCCGTTGGTGATGCTCGCGTAGAGCAGCCGGCTGGTGGCGCTGTAGGCAAGGTCGCTGGCCGCAAGGTTGATGAGATACACGGTCGGCGGTATTACATCGAAGGCGCCACTCGCGCTGCTGAGGCCGTCGCTGTCCGTGGCTAAAATGCGAACTCCGCTAAAGGCCCACGAGGGCACGGTAATGTTGCCCGACCACTGGCCGTTGACCATGCTTACGCTCAACGGTGAAACGGGAACAGGATTGCCCGAAGCGTTGGTCGCGGTCAACGAGAGCGTGCTCGAATAGCCCGTCAGCAGGACGTCATTGACATCGCGAGCCGTGATGGTGACGCCAAATGACACACTGCCCTGCTGGGGTGAAGCAATGGCGCTGAAATCGAAGTGATGCAGGTTGGGCACCGGGTCGGTGTTGAGAATCGTGGCGGTGACGGTGCCGCCGTTGGCCAGTTCGGCATTGGTGGGATTGGACAGATTCAGGGAGAACGTCTCGGCCGATTCATGGACAAAATCATTCGACACCGTCACCGCCACGGTCAGATTGGTGACGGGCGAGGTGAAGGTGAGATGTCCGGACGCAGCAACATAATCCAATCCGGCCGTAGCCGTGCCGTTGGCGGTGGCATAATCCACCTGGATTGTCTGGACGTAGGGGCCACCGACAAACACATTGAAAACGGCGTTGGTGGTGGTGTAGCTGCGCTCGACCACAGTCGCGCCGCTGATGTAAAGCAACGGCGGTTTCACCGTGAACGCTGTTTGTGAGGAATTGTTCGTCAGATTCGGATCAACACTCACTGACGCAAGTCCGGCGAAATTCGTCACCGTCCCAGGCAGGAACGGCTCAGTCGTGATGGTCACGGTCGCCGTCTGGTCTGCGGACAGAGTTCCAATCGCGCACCGGACGACGCCGCTCAAGAAGGAACAAGTGCCGACGGTGGACGTCGCCGACAAGAACGTCTGATTCGGCGGCAACAGGTTGGTCACGACCAGTCCGGTGCCGAGGCCGGGCCCAAGGTTGGTTACCAGCAGCGTGTAGATGAGGTTGGTACCCACGCGCGGAGAACTGGGCGTGATGGAAGTTCGCAGCGCAACATCCGCGAAGTTCACAACGTCGAACGGTGCGGCGTTGCCGAAGTCGCCGTTTTCATCATCCACGTGCAAAACCAGATTCGTAGCGCTGGCGCCGACAGTCAAATTGCCGGTCCAAATCCCGTTCGTGAAATACGCCAACCAGAGCGGGGTCAGCGGAGGCGCGCTGACCCGGACGTTGTCAGCGTAATTCCAGACACCGGATTCGAGGTAGCCGCGGTCAAAGCGCACCGAAAGCTGGTAATCACCATTGGTTGGCGCTTGAAAAACAGCCGCCAGATTGGTGTGAAAAACCTGGGAACCGATTTGTCCGAAGACGCCAAAACTGAAAGTGCCGATTTCCTGGCTGCCGACAAGCAAATGCGCCGTTCCCGGATCGCCGTTGATTCCACCGCCTTCATTCTCTGAGGCGATGTCCGCCGAAATCTGGTAAATCACGCCGGCTTGCAAGGTGACCGGCCGCGTGATGCCATCCGCCGGGCCGGAGTTCGCTGCAATCCGGAAAGCCAGCGAGGTGTAACCCAGTCCCGGCACGTCGAAGGGAACAATCTGGTAAGGCCCGGGACTGCTGCTCAAATTGAGCGGCGTCCATTGGCTGAAATCGCCTTCTTCAAAATCAAACCAATAGCTGGGCGTGCTGGTCACGCTGCCGGTCAAAGCCACGAAGCCATTGAAGTTCGTGACCACGTTGTTCAAGGCGTCGCAAGCGGTGACGGTCAAGGCGAACGGAACCTTGGTATCTTGTGGCGAGACAATCGGGCTGAAATTAAAATGATCCAGGTAGCCCGGTTGCCCGTTAAGGCTGACGATGGTTTCTGCCCCGGGCGGATTGATCAGGGCGTTCGTCGGATTGCTGAGGGTCACATAGAAAATCTTGTTCGGTTCGTAGAGCGTGTTGCCAATGACCGGCACCGTGATGGTTTGATTGGTCACACCGGGATTGAATGTCAGCAAACCGTTGGTGGCCGTGTAATCCGTCCCGGCCAGCCCCGAGCCGTCGCCGGTGGCATAATCCACCCAGATGGTCTGGTAGGAAGAGGCGGACAGGAAGACGTTGATCACAAAATTCGTCGTCCGCACATTCGGTTTAAAAATGGAGGCGGGAGCGACGGTCACGGTTGGGATGGGATCGTCGTTGAGGATCGTGCCGGTTCCAGAAGCCGCGTCAATGGCGACATTCGTCGGATTGGCCAACGTGACGGAAAAGGTTTTATCCGGTTCATAGTTCCGGTTGCCGATTACCGCGACCACGACCGTTTGATTTGTGGCGCCGGGAGCAAAGACCACCGTTCCGTTCGTGGCAACGTAGTCGGACCCGGCTGCCGCGCTGCCATCGGCCGTGGCGAAATCCACTGACACCGGCACGCCCATGGCGGAGGAAAGGGTGAGGTTGAAAACCAGATTGGTTGTTCCCACGTCGCCTTCCAGGGTCGTCGCATTGGTAATGGAAACCGCCGGCGGTGGCTTGGTGCGCGCGGGGTCGTAAATCTCGGTCGTGGCCAGAGCCGGGCCGATTTGGTTATTGGCGGCCTGACCGCCCACAATCAGCACGGAACCGTCCCGGAGGGTTGTGGCGGTGTAATACAGCCTGCCCACCAGCATATCTGGCGCGCGCGAAAAACTGTTGTTCGTCGGATTGAACAAATCAGTTTGTTGGCCGAAGCCTGCCACCAACACGCTGCCGTCCGGGAGGCGGTTCGCGGTGCAGAACCAGTGCGGGCTGCGCATCAGGTTGGTCGCGGCGGTATAGGTCATGGAGTTCGTATCGAAAAACTCTGCGGTCTGGCCGGAACCGTTTCCACCGGCGATCAAGATACGGCCATCGAGCAGTTGCACGCCGCCGTAGATGGACCGCGGGTACTGAAGAGGTGCCGTGGCAACGAACTGATTCTGGGCCGGGTCGTAATACTCGCTACCCGTGGACGAGTCGAAACCCGATCCGATGGTGCCCCCTGGGAGGAGAATCCTGCCATCAGCCAACCGGAACGACATGCGGCGGTTGGCGGAATCCAATGTGCCGCTGATGTTGGTGAAGGCGTGCAGGCCGGGCACATAAATCTCGGCGGGGTTGTAGGGATAATTGTAGGAATTGCCTTCCACCAACACGCGCCCGTCCTGCATGAGTGTGGCCGTGCCGCTGACGTGCCAGTTGTTCAGGCTGCTCACCGAAGTAAAGGTGCCATTGGTGGGGTTGAACAATTCCGCGCTGATACCAGAATTGAAGCCGCCAGCCACCAACACCGTGCCTTCGGCCAGCAACGCCGCTACATGCGAGTTTCGTACAACTTGCATGTTGCCGGTCAAGGAGAACGTTTTGGTTGCCGGATCATAAATCTCGGCGCTGGCCAGCGGATTACCTCCCCAGCCCGTGTTGCCGCCGGCAATCAAAACGCGGCCATCCGGCAGCAGGGTTGCGGTGTGCCAGGATCGTGCAACGTTCAGATTCGGCCCGGGATAAAACGTGAGTGGCATCACCAGGACGGTTTGCACGAGAGCGTTGTCCGCCGGATTAGAATCGGTTTCATTTTCGCTCACGTTGACGGAGTTTGTCAGCGTCCCAAACGGTCCAGGAGTTAACATGATTTTTACCGTCGCCGTGGCGCCGACACCCAGCAAACCGAGACTGCATGTGACGGTACCGTTGGTTTGGGTGTAACTGCCTTGTGACGGTGTGACGGAGAAAAACGTCGCGTTGGATGAAATGGTGTCAAGCAACGTCACGCCGCTGGCCGCGGCGGCGCCGCCGTTCGTAACCGTCAATTGGACTGTCAACAACTCGCCCACTGAAACCGGAGAGGGCGAGGCAGTGCCGGTCAATCCCAAGTCCGGATCCGGCGCTCCCCAGCCCGAAACTGCGTGAAACCAGACGGCAATCATTACCATGAGAAACTGCCTGCAAGTTGAATAAGCAACTCCCCTCGTTGAAATCGGAATCCGAGCAACCATAAACCGCTTAAGGGTTGAATTTAGCTGTTGATTAATCTATCAAGTGAGACGTCGCTGTCAATTCAATAAAGCTGAAAAGGCACACGGGCTACAGGAGTCGTTCCTGCATAAAGTGTTTACGCTGTTATCGCCAATTTACCGGTCAACACGCGGCTTTCAGCCATGAAGGAGGCGACCTTGGCCGGATCAGTAGGGGGCAGCGCCCAATATGGTCCAAGTGCGAAAAAGTCCGTAATTTTCCCGCCCCAACACGCGCAACCAGAATTCCCGCCCGTTCTCGAACGTTGCCGTGAACTGCAAGACGGGATGGCGCACGATCGCCAGACCGTAAGTTTTTGTAATTCTGTGCAAGGAGTTCTGTCTCCATCATGCCGGCCCAATCCCGCCAAGCGTCAAACATTTCATGGGCGCGCCGGTTAGACCAAGAAACAAATCATGCAATCAAGATGGGACGATAAAATTGGCACGAAAATTTCTTCACAAATAACTTGACGGTAACTATTCTTGTGTGGTAACCGTCTATGCGTTCGATGAAAACCTGTATGAACATATCAGCCACGAGTTGGCCGACGATGCGAATCGCGCAAGCGACACGTCAAAGTCGGTATAACCCGGGTTGTGCGTTTAGCCTTGGTCTATCCAGGGCAGATTTAGGGCAGAAACCCGAAATCAATTTGGATAGACTGGGTGTAAGCAGGTGAAGAATCGAAGTAGACTTTCTCTAACCCTGCTTACTGAAACGTAAGCAGGGTTTTTTGTTTATCTGAGTAACCGAGAGTATGAACGATAACTAACGAAAGATTAGCAGTCTGTGAACAAAGACAAGACGACATCTAGATGATGTCAGGTAGCGACAATCTAAAAATGGCGCAAGAGAGCCGAGGTTCTCAACCGGTGTGTTGTACTCATAAGTTGCCGGAAACAGCGCCGAGATGGTTTGACCTGATTTTACAAATTAAGGGCTTCGGAGGAGGTGTGCCCCTAAACACCGAAAGAGCCACTGTGAAACCGTGGGTTGGTATCGCAAGATAGCAAGAGGTGTTTGTTCTTTGTTGAAATGGCATGGGCCGGGAGGTCCTTGCGGACGGCCACAAACGGACGCAGCTCCCGGCCCGCCTTTTCAGTAATACGCGCCACGTGAGATGGGAGCGTAAATAGCGCATCTACTTGCGGTTTCATGTCACTCGCCACTCGTCACATCCGGTGCTGTTGTGATTTAACAGCAGAATGGCTCCTCGCCAGGGAGGTCCTTGCGGACGGCCAACATCCGGGTGCATTACAATTCGCGACAGCGAACAACGAGATTTGGGACACCCATATCGTAAGGCTTGGGAAGCCCATTTCCGGCAACCGCACCATCCTATTTCCGATTTCAGGTTTGCGATTGACGATTTGCCGCGCCTTACACGTCCGCTACAGGTCGCGCACCAGCCGTGCAGCCGAGTCTCCAAAACTCAGCTTGCCTGGGGCAGCACCAGGGCGACTTGCCAAATCTTTAATCGCAAATCTTAAATCATAGATCCTTTGTTGGGCGTGGCCGAAAAGTGAGGCGCCTACCTTGCAAGCAGGCTCAAGCGGGAGCGCTACCCGCCGTCCTCCAATATTTAACGACGAGGATAGAAAATAGAGGATGGAAATTGGCGTAAGCCGCTTTTGCTATCTTCCATCCGCCATGTTCCATCTTCGTGTCTAAAACTGCGGGAAACTCGACCAAAGCACAGAGAGAAGCCTCATAAACTTCTTTAGGTGGGTGTGACTCCCACTCCCGCGATCAACCTGGAGGTTGAAGGCAGAATGAAGAAGGCTGAAGTTAATCGGCATCCGCTCAAGATCTGTTTCTGCATTCTGCATTCGTCCTTCTGCCTTTCTCGTGGGAGGTGATCCGGCTACCCGACTGTAAATCGGGTGTCACAAAACAAAGTCGGAAGTGACGAACTGGAGCGTTACCAGTACTTCCCACCATTTCGGACTCGTAGCTCAACAAGCAGAGCGCCCCGTTGTCTGCGGGAGGGTTGAGGGTGCAACTCCCTTCGGGTCCGCCAATTTCTGGATCTTATCGCGGGACTGTTACCAAGGTTCAGTATCCCGCAGCTCTCCCGCCCCGATGCCTTAAGTCCTTCGGGGCGATTCAGCGCGTGGTGTAGTAGCAACATGCTCAGCCTGGAACCGAGGGACCGCAGGTGCTTTGCAGTTCGCGACAGCGAACAATTTCATTTGGGGCATCCATCTTGCAAGACTTGGGAAGTCTACTCCTGCCGTGCTGACCAACTTTCGCTCGCCGGGCTGAGGCTTGGCTGGCCAATTTCGAACGCTGCCGTGGCCGAAGATACGAGGCATCCGCCTTCTAAGCGGAACGATGCGGGTGGAAATCCCGCCGGCAGTGCCATTGCCAGGTGGTGTTAAAGCAGCACGACGGTTTGTTAAACCGGACGGTGTTGGTGCGAGTCCAACCCTGGCAGCCACCTTGGGTTGAGTGTTCATAGTTGAGAGTTGAGAGTCAGCAAAATTCCACTCTGCCGGGCGCTAGCTCTTAACCATTAACTTTCAACCATCAACTATTTTGGAAGGCAGGGCGATATAAGCTGGCCCCGAAAGCTTTCGGGGCTGGCTGCACCTGTCCCGAAAACAGGATCGGCACCACCGAGGTCGGAGCATTACCGACGCCTTCCGCCAACCATTAACCATTAACGAAAGGAAATCCCATGAAACCGATTATGCGCTACCAAAGTCAACTACTGTTTCGCAAGAGCTTTAAACCAAATCGTGTCATTCGAATCCGCCCGACGAAACTGAAATTCGCGTTTCGTCCGGTGCGCTTCGGCTTGAAACCACAAATCAAAATACTATGAACGCCGACCACGATCGTAAACTCGCAGAAAACGCCGCCCAAGAAGTGCAGTCGAACTCCGGTCCCGGCAGTTACTCTGCGGAAGATACCGTTTCGTCAAATCGAGAGGAGGCTGCCTGCGCAGCCTCAATACTGCCTTGTAGTAAATCATCCGCGTTCACAAAGGCCGTATATTACTGGGTCCTATCCCGGTTCTGATAGACGCATTTGTCCCGTAGCTCAAAAGCAGAGCGCCCGGTTGATAACCGGAAGACCGCGGAGCGTTACCGCGCGGGACGACCAATTTGGAATTGGATTAATGGATAAATGGATTGTTGGATGAATGATAGTCTCCCCATTAATCCAACTATCCACCAATCCAACACCCCATTTCCCCGTCCCCTGGGTAGCTGAGGCAGATTAGCGCCTCGCTGAAGCCGAGGAGACGTCGGCGCAATACCGACCCCAGGGGCCACTTTCAAGGTGACAGGCGGCGAGTGACGAGTGACGTGAACTGTCTATGGAAATTCGTACGCGCCAATTCGTGTCACTTGTCACGTGTCACAGTTCACTTCTCGAGTCCGTGAATGCAAAGCAGCTCGCGCAGCCGGCCCTTCAAGCCGGGCCTAATCGGTGCAAGCCCGATCACGGATGCCATTTGATGTGAAATGTGACGAGTGACATGTGACAAGACGGTGAGCAGCGTTTGTCAGTTTCATGTCACTTGCCACCTGTCACCCGTCCACGCTCTCAAGGTGTAATCAGTTTCTGCACGCCGCTCTGCGAAGGCGGAGGTTCGTGGTGCGAATCCACGTGAGAGCACCACTTCAAATGACGAAACCCGAATGTCGAACGACGAATGATACGACTTTGAGCACGTAATTGCACTATTCTCGGTTACGGTAGCGTTTGCTTGTTCGACCAACCAGGGGTGAGAGACCAACCTCCGCACGCATTCAGCTTTTTCACAAAGCGG
>Ga0335085_10007561_pt1 | contig 16802 bp, 14 predicted proteins | sample Lox_Sample_45_FD_206712 | JGI IMG/M metagenome (GOLD analysis project Ga0335085, IMG submission 206712) | Soil microbial communities from Loxahatchee National Wildlife Refuge, Florida, United States - Lox_Sample_4.5 | ecosystem: Environmental > Terrestrial > Soil > Wetlands | place: USA...
ACAAGGACTTATAAGAAATCACAAGGATGGGCGTGAAAATGTATCTATCTGAATTCAGGGAATTTATCGGATCTTGGCGGGACTCGACGCAGAAAAAAAGGGGGCCCCAAAATGAAGGTATATCCCATGATGTTAATGAAAACAAATGGAGAAAAAGCGTCGGTTCTTGCCGATGCCATAATGTTTATGAAAACAAAAGGCTTGTTTTGTTAATGCCATAATGTTAATGAGAAGAAAGGAACTTAGCGTCTCGGAACCAGCGCGTTGCGTTAATCGGCCTACATCTTGGAGCGCCATATGCCCGGGCTGGGGTGAGCTGGATGAATCTGTCGCGAGCGACTTCCTGGGATGCCATTGTATGGGCCAAACTCACTCAACCCCCATATCTACCGCACTCTTCATCGTGAAGTTGCCGGTATGATATAGTCTGGCCGCCTGAATTGGGTGGCGACGCAAATGAAAACCTGCCCCACTTGCCAAGCAGCGTACTCTGACACGATCTCCTTTTGCTCTCATGATGGCGCGGAGCTGCGAGCCACGGGTTCGTGGGTCCCCGGGGCTCTCGTTCGTGGCCGATATCTCATTCTCGGCAAAATCGGAGAGGGGGGCATGGGTGCGGTTTACAAGGCGCAGCACACCGGATTTGACGAGCTGCGCGCCATCAAAGTGCTCAATCCGGAACTCACCGGCGATGAGAAATTCCACCAGCGCTTCAAACAAGAGGCTTACATCACCCGGAAACTTCAGCACCCCAATGCGGTGCGGGTGGAGGACATCGACCTGGCGGAAGATGGCTGCCCCTTCATCGTCATGGAGTACATCGAGGGCAAGGGCCTGGACCGAGTGATGCAGGAGCAAGGCGCGCTGCCGCCCCCCCGCGCGTGCGCTATCGCCAGGCAAGTGGCCTCAGCTCTTGACGCTGCCCATCGCCTGGGAATGGTCCACCGCGACATCAAACCGGAAAACATCTTGTTGGTCCAAACTGCCGAGGGGGAAAGGGCCAAGGTATTGGACTTTGGCATCGCCCGAGTCAAAGAAGGTGGCAGGAAAGATGATGCCAAAGGGGTGGACCTGACGGGTGGAGCATTTGTGGTGGGTACTCCCCTGTATATATCGCCCGAGCAGGCGCAGGGAAAGCGGGGCGATGACCTAGACGGGCGCTCTGACATTTATTCACTTGGTATCGTCATGTATCAGATGCTGACGGGCACGGTGCCTTTCAAGTCGGACGTCACCGTGGACCTCCTGATTGCCCATATCCAAAAGGCGCCCAGCCCGATTCATGTGGTTCGGCCGGATCTTCAGATCCCCGAGGCCCTCGCCCGCCTGGTGATGCGGATGTTGCAGAAGAAACCGGAACTGCGCCCGCCTACCGCCTCAGCCTTGATCGAGGACTTGAAGCGTATAGAGGGAGGGATGCCTGTGCCGGTGTCACGTATTCCCGCCAGGCCCGCGGAAATGGGTCCTCCGGCACAACGGGGAACTATTTTTGCACCCTCCCTGCCGGCGCCGGTGGCTCCGCGCCCGCCCTATGTGGCTAGCCCCGACGCTTCAACGTCCAGCGAACCCGCCAGAGGTTCACTAAGCTTCGGACGGGCACTTATCGTGATCCTCGCGGTGGGAATTGTGGGAGGGATTTGGTATCGCTCCACCCACCGGCCGGCGGACGAAGTTGGGCGCCATCAAGGGGCCGCCTCAGACCTTGAGAGGAAGCAGCAATACCCGCAGGCTGAACAGGAATACCGCGCCGCCCTGCAACTTGATTCTAACAACGCGTCACTCCAGGCAGCCCTCGGGCATGTTCTGCTTCAGGAACGAAAATGGGACGAGGCGATCAGCACTCTTCGCGGGGCGATCTCTTCGCAGCCCGACGATGCAGTGGCACACAACAACCTTGGCGTGGCTTTGCAGACAGTGGGAAATGTGGCCGATGCCGTTCCGGAATTCCGTGAAGCCATTCGCCTCCAACCGGACTACCTGGAAGCGCATTCCAACCTGGGCCACGCGCTCGAAAAGCAGAATGACCTGATTGGCTCGATCACCGAATACCGAGAGGTGCTGCGGTTGAAACCGGACGACGCCGAAGGGCACTTCCACCTCGGGCTGGTGTATTACAAGCAAGGCAATTCCATCGCCGCTGTCGATGAATATCGTGAGGCGATCCGACTCGAGCCTGGATTTGCACTCGCCCATTTCAGCTTGGGCGGGGTTCTCTATAACCGTGGGGAGCGCGAAGCGGGCATCGAAGAGTTGCGGACTGCTTACGCACTTTCCCCGGATGATCCGGAAATCCGGGCCGCCTACGAGAAGCTCCTCCAAAGGTGACGGCAATTGACCTCTAATACCCGCGTTTCTTATCCACCACATTCAGCAGAGGCAAGCCGGTTACGTAACGCCGCACGTTTTCACATAAAAGATCCATGCATCTCTGCGTTGAGCCGTCCGACACCGCGGACGAGTGTGAAGTGATGATGATGTTGCCCGCCGCCCACAGAGGATGATCCGCGGGCAGCGGTTCCGGTTCCGTTGCGTCGAGCGCCGCGCCCGCGATCCGGCGTTCTTTCAGAGCCCTGACCAGGGCGGAGGAGTCCACCAACCAGCCGCGCGAGACATTGATAAAGTAGGCGCTGGGCTTCATCAAGGCGAAGATTTCATCATTGAACATGTGATGGGTGATGGGTGTGTGTGGCGCGGCGCTGAGTAACACGTCAACTTGCGGGACCATTTTCGGGAGCCATTCGGGCGAGTGGAGTTCCGCCACAAATATGGGCTTCGGCAAAGGCTTGGGGTCTGTGCCCAGGATTCGCATGTGGAAACCGTAATGGGCGCGGTAAGCCGTGTCCGTCCCGATGCCTCCCATGCCCACGATGCCCATGGTAAGTCCGCTGATTTCTCTGAGCCCATCCAGGGAATTCCAACGGCTTTCGTGGGTCTGTAGAGTGTAATCGTTAAGACGGCGGGTGAGAGTTAGCAGCAAGCCAATGACCGATTCCGAGATGGTAGGCGAGTACATGCGCTGCATGTTGGTGAGCACCACGGGGCTCTCCACCAACTCCGGGAAGAGGATTGATTCGACGCCCGCGGCTGGGAACTGGACCCAGCGTAACTGTTGGGCGGCGAGAAAATCTTCCCGGCTGAGAGTGCCGAAGACGATGTGGGCGTTAGCAACTTCATGATGAAACTCCTCTTTGCTCCCACAGGTTTTAATTTCCAGGTTGGGAGCATAAGCTTGCAGCTTTTCCTGGTAGGCGTTGGTGATTCCTTTTCCCTCGGTCACCAGCTTGATGCGGGCTTGGCTGGCTGCGGGGCTGGATTCGACTAGGGGATATGTTTCCGCGGTCACCGGCCAGGGCGGCGCGGGTGGCGCCTCGGCGGTCGTGGCATGCGCAACCGGCAGGGAAGCCAGAACCGCACCCGTGGAGCCCACCGTCGTGTTGCGAAGAAACCTTCGCCGCGAGAGACCTTCTTTGTTCATAATAAGCCCTCCAAGGTGAGATGAGAGAGAGTGTACCACCGCGATTTTGCTTCGGCGACCTTTTCGTGGGGCAACGGCAGGAATTCGCTGCGCTAGCCCGTTCGCTCACCTGCAAGGCTTGATTTCGGCTTTATTGTTTGGTAAGTTTAGATGTGTGGGGAGGGCAGGGATTATCCCTGACATGAATCCCAGGAGGAGCTTTCATGCCGATCGAGCTTACGTCTAAAGCCGTGTCCAAGGTTAAGGAAATCATGTCCCAGCAGGAACCCGCGCCGCTCGGGCTGCGTGTCGGAGTCGCCGGAGGCGGCTGTTCCGGATTCTCGTACCAGATGAACTTCGAAAGCCAGAGCAATCCCATCGACAAAGTGTACGAATTTGAAGGTCTGAAGGTCTTTATCGACCAGGCCTCACTTATGTACCTGAACGGGACGAAGATCGACTACGTGGAAACTTTGGAAGGCGCGGGATTCAAGTTTGAGAACCCCAACGTAAAGACGACTTGCGGCTGCGGCAGTTCCTTCAGCGTGTAAGCTCAAAAGCTGCAGGGCGGGAGATTGAGTCCTGCGCTGACGACAATCTTGCTGATCCCCGGTTCACTCGCAATCCGCCCTAGGGGTTTTGCTTTTGCAGCTGACAACTCCGGGTTGCCGTGATCCTTTCCTTTCAGGGCAAAGAAAAGCGCGGCCACCGGTTCGGGGCCGCGCTGGCTATCAACATTAAACAATACAATGGTCAGTGCATGGTGACTTCTCGGACAAATAGCCCGTTCCTTAATTCGGTAATTGATGAACTCCTCTCGCCTGCAAGACCCATGTCGGTGCGGTCCAGGCGGCCCCTCCGTTTGCTGTTCCGCTCGTCTGCTCGTAGAACAAAAGTCCACGGGTGTTCAATGTGGGGGCGGGGGTAAGGTTGATCAACTCGCTGAACCCGATGAAGTTAGTTGCGGGGTACGTGAGCACAGTGATAGGGTTCCCACCGAATAGAGCGCCGCAAGGGGTCATGGTAAAGCCACCCGTCTTGCCGTCCGATCCCGCCACCAGCAAGGTATTGAAGTTCCCCATGACGTTTCGCGGCCGCAGGAAAAGACGGTTCGCCGTCATTGTCGGCGGAGAGCCCGATCCGAGGTCCCCGAATACAGCCACCCTTTCCGCTACACCCAGAGTCTTGGGGCTGAAAGTGAACGCTTGGCGATTCCAAATGCGCCAATTCGTAAAGTAAGTGGTGGTGCCCGTCAACGTGACATTAAGTCCTGAATGGAGCGGGATTGTGCCATTTAGGCTAGGAATTTCATCACCCACGAGCAGGGTAAAGGAAGTCGCATTCCCGGAACCGTCGCGCGTGACGCTGATCACCTTTCCCAGGAAAGCCGATTTTCGGGTCGATGGCGACGTTTGCTCTTCCGCATCGACGGTTTGCGCGATGATCTGACCGCTGGTGTTGACGATGGCATCAACCTCAACAAACATATTTGCTGTGAGGTCTGAGAAACCTGTTACGCCATCCCCTTCAAATACAGTGCTGCTGTCGGAAAGGATCGTGAACGTCTGTCCCGTGCCGTCGGCCACGGTGAGCATGAAACTGCCCGTAAAACCCGTGGGAAGGTTGCTGGTGCTCACGCTTTGGACAATTCCATACAGTGAATCGGCCTCACCCACGGTTGATCCGGAGGTGGTGGCGGCGGCGACGGTGATTTTGGGATCGACCGTTCCCGTGACTTGGCCAGTTCCGTCAACCTGCAGGGATTTGCGCAGGTTAAAGTCCATCGTGAGCCCACTGGTGGTGGAACTGGAAACAACCAGTGCAGGATTGATGGTGATGCTGAAGGTTGTGGCCGTCAGGGTAGCCGGGATTGGCAGGGGAGAGGGTGGGCTGGTGGAAGTATTCAGCGCGATCAGTTGCGGGCTCGTTAGCGTCATCTGCAACTGGCTGTATGTTCCGGGCGCGACGCTTGCGGTGCTGAGGATGTTGGTGAATTCCGCCAAGCGGCTAAAATCCACAGTAGTCGGCGCCGTGGCGGTAATCAAGGGGACGGACTGGCCGCCACCTTGTGGCACGAGGTTTGCAGAGGTGATTGTCGTGGTAAACGATTCCACATCGCAGATGGGCGCATCGGTCCCGAATGTGACGACTTGGCCGGACTGCGTAGTTGAGTCCGGAACCGAACTCGATCCACCGTTTGATCCGCATCCCACCATCAGCGCGGCGGCCAAAACCACCGCAAAGGCTGGCAAGAACAGCATATTCCTTTTACTCATACTACCCTCCTATTGTTTTGATTTTGTGTCCATCGCTGCATAAATCACGCGCTGGCGATATGGGATCGTTTTGCGTTCAGGTTTGAATTGCAATCGCTCCGCCAAATTCAACTTCCAATTAACCAGTGTGAATACTGTCAATTAAACGGATCATCCCTCATGATTCACAATTCTGACGGGAAGAATCTACAAACCCCGGTGTACTTATGCCAACCTTTTTGCTCTTCCCCGGCTTACAAGGTGCCGTGACAATGGGAAAGTCCGCCCCAATTCTGATTCGGCGGCTGAGCACCGAGCCCCTTGGGGAGTGCATCGAACCTACCGCTTTCAACCCCGGTGCAAGCCGAAAGTTGCGCGGGGGAAGGGAATGAAGGTACGGCAGGCGTGATTCACCTAGTTGAACATGGCCCGCAGGCGGCGGATTCCGGTAATGGCGAGGGTGTATTGGGGGTCAATTTCTACGGCCGTTTGGTAAGAGGCAAGAGCGCGAGCGAAGTTGTGCTTGAGTTCCCATATGCGGCCCAAGTTGAAGTGCGGGAAAGCCGGATTGTCATAACGCAAAGCGCGCGTGGCAATTTCCAGCCACGGAATCGCTTCGCTGATTCGGCCTTTTTCGATGAGGTAAGCGCCGATATCGTTGTAGGGGTTGCCGAAGTCCGGGTCAATTTCGATGGCGCGCTGGCACTCGGCGATGGCAGCATCGTATTCGCCCATGAAGCTGTAAGTCCACCCGAGAAAAGTGTGCGCTTCCGCGGTAGGATAGGTTTCAATGGACTGACGATAGAGTTCTACTGCCTCCTTTAGCTCGCCCTTCATTTGGTGACGGTAGGCGTCTTGGAAGATCTCGATGGCGAGATCGAGGGTTTCGTCGTCAGCCATGACATTGCCCCCTAGGGTTTTCGACAACCCGTGCAAAAGGTTCGCTATAATTATACCGCAACTTAAGGATAACCCGTGAAAATCGCACTGGCTCAAATTGACACCACGATCGGCGACTTTGTCGGCAACGTGGCGGTGATCGTTAAGTATGCGGAATGCGCACGCGACCGCGGTGCCGACCTCGTCGTGTTTCCCGAACTCGCCCTTTGTGGTTACCCGCCGCGTGACTTGTTGGAGAAACCGGGGTTCATTGAGCGCTCGCAGAGTGAGTTGATCCGGCTGGCACGCAATCTGCCTCCCATTCCCGCTTTGGTGGGTTACGTCCGGCGGTCGCGGGTGGATCAGGGCAAGCAGGTGACGAACGCCGCCGCCTGGCTGGAGGGCGGCCAAGTGCTGGTGGACTACGCCAAAATCCTCCTCCCCTTCTACGACGTGTTTGACGAATCGCGTTACTTTGAACCCGGCGCCACCGTGTGCGTCCATGACTTTGGCGGCTTCCGGGTGGGCATCACGATCTGCGAAGACATTTGGAACGACAAGCATTTCTGGACGAATCGCCTTTACACCCGCGACCCGGTGGAGGAATGCGTTGCGGCAGGAGCGAACCTGCTGCTGAACATCGCCTCGTCACCCTACAATACGGAAAAGATTCAATTGCGCTACGACATGCTCAAGACGATTGCCACCAAGCAGGGAATTCCGGTGGCCTATGTGAACCACGTGGGAGGAAACGATCAGTTGCTGTTCGATGGCTCCAGCCTGGCCTTTAACGCTCGCGGCGAATTGTGCGTGCGTGCTCATGCTTTTGCCCAGGATTTGGTGATCTTCGATACCTGCGACGGCGTCAGGGAAATCCGCCCCGCCCCTGAATCCGAGGCGGAGGAAATCTATCAGGCGCTCTGCCTGGGCGTACGCGACTACGTGCAGAAATGCGGATTCAAAAAAGTGCTTGTGGGGCTAAGCGGCGGCATCGATTCCTCCTTGGTGGCTACGTTGGCGGCGGACTCCCTGGGCCCGCGGAACGTGCTGGGGGTGGGCATGCCCGGCCCCTATTCGTCCCCGGCCAGCATTCGTGATGCGGCGGCGTTGGCAGAGAATTTGGGTATTGAATTCCGAGTAATCCCCATCACCCCGGTGTTCGAAAGTTACCTGGAAACGCTTGATCCCGCGTTCGGAGCCGCACCCCGAGATGTGACCGAGGAGAATATCCAGGCGCGCATTCGCGGCAACATTCTGATGGCCCTATCCAATAAGTTCGGCTCGCTGCTGCTGACGACGGGGAACAAGTCCGAGTTGGCCGTGGGATACTGTACCCTTTACGGCGATATGGCGGGCGGACTGGCCGTCATCGCCGATGTCCCCAAGACCACCGTATACGCGCTGGCCCGCTACGTTAACCACGCGGGAGAGCGCATTCCGCAGGCCTGCATTGAGAAACCTCCCTCCGCCGAACTGCGGCCCAACCAGACTGACCAGGATTCGTTGCCGCCATATGAAGTACTGGATGCCATCCTGAAAGCCTATATCGAGGAGAACATGGGGGCTGATGAAATTGCCGCCACCCTCCAGCAAACGGACCCATCCCTGGTGCGCCGTACCGTGCGCATGGTGAACGCCGCCGAGTACAAACGCCAGCAGGCACCGCCCACCCTCAAAGTCACCGCCAAAGCCTTCGGCATGGGCCGCCGCTTTCCCATCGCGCAGAAGTTCTACGAGTAGACGCCGGTCGGTTTTTGTAGAGGCGCCCTCAAGTGCGGCAGGTCTTGTTCTCTTATCGTATTCGGCTAAGCCAGGTTGGTGCGAAAAGCTGCCCGGCTGAAGCCAGTCTCTACAAAAGACGAACCGCATTATCACCACACCTTCAGTTTAACGTTCCCCCGACCGGGATTCTCGAACGGTCCGGGAGTTGGGTTCGATTCGTCCCGGCTCCGCGCGAAGTAGTCGGTGTTGATGCGTATCGGCTTTCCATCGCTTTGTTCGTAGGAAGCGTCCGAGATGGACGCCCGGCCCAGCAATTCGCTTCTCAGGAGTTTGCACGTTCGCTCCGTGTTCCAGGCCGGGTCATACTTCATTTCGATATAGAGTCCGTCAGCCTGCTGCACCAGTTTGATGGCGGGATCAAAGTCCGGTTTGACGAGAGGTTTTTTTTCATCCTTGGAGGGCTTGGCTCCGTTAAGGAACACATTGCCACCCATCCACATGGACAATGGAGCATGGTCATATACGCTTAAATCGGCCCCCTGCACAAATAGATTGTTGTAGTAGCGGTCGTCGCCGTTGGGGTTGTCGTGATATCCCGCAACTTTCGTGGAATGCGACTTGAGGAAGGGAGTCTGGCGGCTGTCGTAAGAATGCAGCTTGATGGCTCCGGTGAACAGGTTGTGTACGTAAGCGCCGCCCTGCGATAGGTCTCTTAGTGACAAGGCCGAGAGGAAGAGGTTGTTGTCCATTAAGAACGGTCCGTGATCCACTTCCACAAATACATCCTCGCTGTTGTCTTGGAAATTGATTTCCACGAGCTGCTGATTGGGGTTTGTGCCCCTGAACTGCGCCCAAATCGTGGTGTTTTTCTCGCCCACATCACCAAACCAGAGGGCGCTGCTTCCCAAGGGTTCCATCACATCTTCCCGCTTGGCCGCCTCAGTCAGCCATTCGCCGTTGAGATAAACCGCGCCCGTGTGATGATCGCGGCCCTTGGGATTGAACCAGTCGCCGTGGATGAGGTCGCTGTAGGGATTGAAGCTGCCGAAGAACGAATTGGGGAGCCTCACTTTCCAAGTATCGTTCCGATCCTTCACCCAGTTCTTGACGACTTCCGACCCCTTGATTTCAACTTTCTCCCCCGGAGCGGCCTGATAGATGATGCGTTTCGATTCGGATTCGCCCCCACGCGGCGGGCTGATGCGTTCGCGGTAAACGCCTTCATGCACGGTGATGACATCCCCCGGCTGGGCAACATCGGCTGCATGCTGAATGGTGCGGAACGGGACCGTACTCGCGCCAGGGTTGGCGTCATTTCCGTTAAGCGCGACATGGTAGTCGGTGGCCCGCGTTACGGTAGCAAATGTGAGGGCGGTTAAAAATGCGATGAGTATAGTTTTCATTTTTCTGCTTTTCGTGGTTCTCGAATCCCGTTACCGGGTGGGGGAGGCTGCCATCCTCCAGGAAGCACGGCATTCCCGAATTCTTGAGGAGGCTATCACGAAGTACTCCTAACAGGATACCCTAAACGTAGGCCCCATCGTGGAAGCAAGGATAAACGGATTATTCGTAACCGAAGTCAGCGTCTTAGCGGTAGAATCAGCAACTCCCTCGCGCCCGTCCTGCCGGAACGGTTTGACCCGAATCGAAAGGTCTAGCTCATGAACTCCAAGCAACGTGTGCACGCAGCCCTGCGCCGGGATCCCGTCGATCGACTGCCCGTCTTTATGTGGTTTCATCCGCAAACAGCCGAGCGTTTTGCCCGGCTGCTGGAAATACCCATATCCTGCCTGGCCGAGGCGATGGGTGATGATGTGCGGCAAACCTGGGTGAATAACAACTATGCCATGGAAGGAATCGTTCACGAGAAGGAGGGCGAATCGCACGTGGATATGTGGGGCGTGCAATGGACGAAGCAGTACGGGTTCAACCAGATTACCGGATTTCCCCTCGCCCAGGCGAGTCGAGACGACGTCCTACGCTATAAATTTCCCATCGACCACTTGGAAGAACTAATGCGGCTGATGCTTCCGGTCGTTGCCCAGCAGCAGGACTACTTCATCGGCTGCGACGTTTCTCCATGCGTTTACGAAATGTATTGGCGTCTGCGTAGCATCGAAATGGCATTGCTGGATATGGTCGAAGATCCGGGCTTCGCCCACGAAATGCTCAAGCGCTGCGCCGACTTTTCATTGGAACTTTCACGGGCCGCACTGGATCGCTATGAACTGGACTGGCTGTGGACGGGCGACGACGTCAGCTCACAGTTCTCGATGCTCATGAGCCCCGCGACCTGGCGCAAGCTGATTAAGCCGCATTTGGCGCGCATTGCGGCGGTGGGGAAGGCGAAAGGAATGTGGGTAGCCCACCATTGTTGCGGCGCGCTGCGGCCCATCATTCCCGACCTCATCGACATCGGCATCGATGTGCTCAACCCCATACAGTGCAACTGCCCGGGAATGGACCCGCTCGAATTAAAGGCGGAGTTTGGCAAGCAGATGGCCTTCATGGGGGGCGTGGATACTCAAGGCCTCCTTCCCACCGGAACGGTGGATGAGGTGCGGCGAGCGTCGGCCCGACTGATTGAAGGCATGACGCGTGACGGCGGCGGCTACATTCTGGCGGCTTCGCACACAATTCCCCCCGAAACTCCCGATGAGAACATATTCGCCATGTACCAGGAGGCAGGCATCAGTAGGGAAGAGATCTTCGATCGCGCGGCGCAGATCCGGCGGGGCGTGGGCGCATAGTGTGCCGTTTCGCGAAGTTTCTGCAATGAATCGACGGTGTTCTCCCGATCACGGGATCACCCGATCACCCGATGGCATTAAGTATCGCCATGGCCTGCGCGACGGTAGCCCCATCGTGAACCACGGCATGGCAGGCGCGGACCATTCGCTCCGGATGCGGGTGCTGATAAATGTTCCGCCCGTAGACAATGCCGGAAGCCCCTTGCTGGACCAGGGTATAGGTTCGCGCGAGGATCTCCTGGTCGGAAACCTTCGCCCCACCGCGTGGCAGAAGGGGCCGGGGCGCGGCCGCCTCCACTACCAGATGGTATTCGGTGAGATTCTCAGCGATATCCGCCTTGACGACGTCTGCCCCCAACTCCACCGCCTGCCGCGCCAGCGCCACGGTTCTGTGGATGTCAGGATTGGTTTTGTACCCGCCTTTGCCATCCGCAATCATCACCAGCGGTTCCACCATCAGCGGCATGCCGAAGCGCTCGCACTGCGGTTTGAAACGAATGACGTTTTCCACGCACTGCCGGTGCAGGTCAATCTGGTCGGGCGCCCACAGCAGGTTGACGACGATGGCGACCGCATCCAGGACCACCGCTTGTTCGATTACGCCCTCAATGTGTATACAGAAGACCTTCTCCGGTATCGGAACATTGGGGGTGTTGGGGACATCTCCCCGCACTACCAATGCCGGTTTGGGTTTCTGTGGCAGATCCTGGAGCCAATGGGCTTGCCCCGCGGTCATGAGCATGGCGTCAGGATGGGCCGCGGCGACGACACTAACCACCTGTTTCATATTTTCCATGCCGGGAAGCGTACTGGGTTCGTTCGCCACGGCGTGATCAAGTGCGACCTGAAGGCACTTTCCGTTCTGGGCAAATAACCGGTTCAACCTGGGGCTCACTGACATGCGTATGACTCCTTGAAAATTAAAGTAGTGAAATTAAAGCGGGCTGATAGCCTGTTAGTGCGTTGAGCATTAGCTCCGCACTCGCGGACTAAAAGGCCGGCGCGTACGCCGTTCCTCATCAACCTCTCACGCCATGCCCTTACGATAGGGGAATCTTTCCTCCATACGAATTATTTCCTGCCAGGACTTGATTGCGCCCGTGGTGGTAAGGTCGCCTAGATTCATACCTCCGGCGCAGGTGGCAAATCGCAGGGTCTGGTCATGATTCCAACCCTGATATAACCCGTAGAGAATGCCCGCGCAGAAGGAATCGCCGGCTCCGGCGCTGCCCACGATGCAGTCATCGGACACGTCGAGGGAAGGTTGCCTTAACTCTAGGCCATCTTTGGAAAGGAGGTAGCTGCCCTCGGGGAAATGAATGACCACCAGATCTTTAACTCCGAACGAAAGGATCGCAGCACCAATTCTGCCCAAGTTTTCATGAAGTAACTTGCCCCCCACTCGCAGCGGGATTCCCGTAAGCCTCTCCGCTTCCCAATCGTTGATGATGCAGTAATCGGTATACTTCAGCGCCGGCGGCACAATGTGACGAAAGCGGTCGCTGTTTTCCGAGACCAAGTCAATCGACGTGAGGATGTTCCGGGATTGCAATTGCGCCAGGAAGCGCGCCGCCACGGTTCCAAATTCTGCGTCAGGCTGATCCATGGCCTCCATCATAAGCAGGTAGCCCAAATGGAATATCTTCACCGGCAGGCTATCCACATCGACGTGTGCGGGTTGGAACAAACGGTTCGTTCCCAGGTAGTGAAAGAAGGTGCGGCGTCCGCTGGCCTTGATACTGAAAACGTCGGTGTATGACGTGGCATCGCGGTCGGTGCGGCGCAGTTGATCGACGTTGACATTGGGGAAGCGGCGGCACTCGCTTACCAGATAGTCGGCGTAAGCGTCGTTGCCAATGATGCCGACAGCATGGAGGGGCAAACTTGCATCAAATTTCGCCAGGTTGACGACGACATTGTGGGCGCAGCCACCGCCGCCGCGGGACATTTCCGAAATGTACGCAATCGAATTCTCCTGGGGATAGTGGTCAATCACTTTGACCAGATCAACCACCCAAATTCCACCGCAGGCAATACCTTGGCGGGCATCCACTGTCATAACGGTCTCCTGAATTTACGAAAAGTGACGAGTGACGTGCAGACGAAAGACGAGTATCGAAATTCGGAAGTCGCTGCGATTCTCGCGCTTCGACTTTCGAATTTCGGCCCTTGCCACTCGTCACTGCTTACTGGATTGCCAGTACTTGGGATAGTCCGCTCCCAACAGGTGGAGGGGTTCCTCATCCTCTACGATCGCCGGGAAACGGCCCACGGTCTTGTGGAAGCGGTTGTCGTTCTGATCGTCATTTACCAGGGACACCTCTCCCACCAGGACGCGATCCTCCGCGCCCCAAAACTCGTGGTAAAGGCGTGGCGTGAGGGTGATGCTTTCCCCCGGGGCTAACCGAACCACGTCCCCCGCCTTGACTTGTCGCTTGACGCCGTCGAGGCTGGCGACGACGGCCGTGTCCGCCAATCCTTCGTCGTCAGTGGCGTTGTATAACTGGATTTCGAGCTTTCCCCCGCCGCGATTGATGATGTCCTCAACCTTATTCCAATGGAAGTGCATGGGTGTCACTTGGCCGATACCCACCACCATCAGTTTCTCGCAATAAAGCTTGCCCCGCTTCGCCCGCATTTCAGTCTGGCTGCCGTTGCGGACGGTGAAAAGGAATAAACCCTCAGTTTCGAACCGGCCGCTTCCAAAATCGGTGATGTCCCAGCCCATTTGATTCTCGACGATCTCGCGAGCCTCTTCGCCCTTGGTTTTCCACTCTGCCGGAGTCCAATAAGCGAAGGGGGGAAGATAGAATCCGTGTTGGCGGATGAATTGATCGGCCTCACGCATGATGGCATTTATTTCCGAGCGCTTCATACTTTTCCTCCTGCCTCTGTCCTTGCGATGCTACTGAGGGGGGACCTGCATGGGTTCGTAACACAAATTAGGTCGCGGACATATTACCAATAGAGAATGCTGCGGGTCTACAGACATTCCGCCTTGGCGGGGGAAAACGGCGCCGGCATTGGCAGCGGGCAGGCATTAAGATTAAGAAAATCCTGCTTGACAAATGCAACTCAATAGCTTATTATGTAACCGAATGGTTACATATGGTCCGACAGGATATTGAATTATCACAGCACGAAATGCCGGTTTTCACCGCCATTGCCGACCCCACCCGCCGTGCCATCCTGCAACGGTTAGCGGCTGGCGATATGGCGGCTGGCCACATTGCAGAGGCCTTCCCGATTAGTCGCCCGGCGGTTTCCAAGCATCTGAGAATTCTTCGCCAAGCAGCGCTGGTCCAGGAAGAACGTCGCGGCCGCCGCCGCATGTACCGGCTGAATGTCCAACCCTTGCGCGATGTGGACCATTGGTTGGAACAGTACCGGACTTTCTGGGAAAAGAACCTGGCCAGCTTGAAGCGCCATCTGGAAACGCATACAAAGGGGGAGAATGATGAGTGCAAACGTCAGAATCGTTGATGAGAGCATCGTAGGCGAGGTCGAAGTTGCGGCTCCGCCCGAGCGCGTTTTCGCTGGCCTCACCGATCCTGCGGAACTCGCCGTCTGGTGGGGCTCATCTGTCGTGTAGTGTTGTTAAATTCCATCAAAAGGAGAATCTCATGCGTAAGATTCGAGAATCCTTGGTACTGTTGTTGGCGTTGATCTCAATTGCTGGCGCGGGTTGGGCGGCCAGCAAGTCCCAACCGGAATTCGACCAGGTTAAATCTCTCGCCGGTAATTGGCAGGGGAAGGCCACCGACGGCAGGCCGGTCCACCTCAACTACAAGTTGGTTTCAGGGGGCACGGCTGTTATGGAGTCGATTCAAGAGGGCGCCGAAGCGCAGATGGTCACGCTTTACTATTTAGACGGCGACTACCTCATGATGACCCACTACTGTATGGCTAACAATCAGCCTCGCATGCGTGCCGATATTTCCACCAGCAGCACAAGCGCCATCAGGTTTGCCTATGTCGACGCCACGAACCTTTCCAGTCCTGACGCCGGACATATGCACGCCCACTCGATCATTTGGAAGGATGGCGACCATGTGACTCAACAGTGGACCTGGAAACAGAAGGACCAGGAAAAAGTTGAGACCTTCGAACTTGAACGGGTGAATTAGGCCGAGACGGGCTTCTTCGGCTCACCCCCTGATCCCTGTCCGTGACGGTCGCTCTCCCCAAGGGCAGGGAACTCTTATCCCCGGGTCTCCTCCTTTCGCGGCGAATCGAGACCCGGGGACAGTTTCCCTGAGCCGCGAGCCCCTACCTAAGTGGGCTGCGGAATTCCCGTTGAGGTGACCCCGGACCTTCGCCCCCTCAGTTGAAGGTGATTGGACCCTTCAAGGCCGCGGTTTGACCACAGTCTTCATTCTTCCAATTTCTCAGGTCTCACCTACCATCGTCCCTCGGAATCCGTCTCGCTTGGGTCAGTTGCGCAGATCCGGAAAAGTCCTTGAGCCTACCCCCACGCGCAGTGGCTCCCACGCGTGCCATCACCTATGCTTCCGACGGCAGGATTCACGGGGGAGGAAGGGAAGTGCCCACGCGAGTGTACCGGCCCCCGAATTTGGCACGCTGCGGCCAGGGCGGAATTCGCTTGGCGGTCATCCGAAACGGGCATGTCGACGCGATGACATAGGGAATAGAGCACCGTAAAGGAACGGGGAAGCAGTGGGGCAAAAGGGAGCGATTTTTCCACAGGAACGTCCGATAATGTTTTTGTCGGCGACGCTTAGGTTAACATAACATTCTTTCCAAATAAGTCACAGAAATTTCCGAAACCATCAAGTTGAAAATTTGATAATTCGCTTAATCTACTGAAAGCAAACATGAAAATTGTTCGTCCCATGGTTCCTCTGAGGAGAACCTCCCGGAGGCTGAGTGCCTCTCATCCCTGAAGAGGCCACAAAGATGCTTCCGGCGAGGGTGCCGAAAAAAGCTCTTCGACAAGGTGCGACCCGAATAAGAGTCGAACCAGTGCGGCGACACCAGCGCAATGCGTCCGGAGGCTCAGGGTGATATGGCCCGTAAGGGGTTAAGATTAAAGTGTCACTTTAAGATAAGAAGCCGTTGGCATAGAGTCGAACGCGTACGCGAGGAATTGTGATCGATAACAAGTTGGCGAGGCATCTCCCGCCAGGGCTAATGGCCGCTTTTTCTCTTCCCGCCTACGGGCTCGTGTGCTAACCTTTTTGTTTGTCGGCGCGTCGACATTGGCCATCTAATGCCTCTGCGCGAAACGGAAGCCATCGTTCTCCGAACCTACCGCCTGGGTGAAGCTGACAAGATTGCTTCGCTTTTTACGCGGCAATTGGGCCGCCTGAGGGCAGTGGCTCGCGGCGCGTTGCGCACCAAAAGCCGTTATGGCGGTACGCTTGAACCCCTGAGCTATGTCCGCCTCTGGATTTTCGAGCGTGAAAATCGCGACCTGCTGCAACTGAATTCCGTCGAGATCATCGAGTCATTCTTCGACATGCAGAAGGACTACCGCGTGCAGCTTGCCGCGCAATACCTCGCCGAGGTGGGGGAGCGGCTGCTGCCGGAACGTGAGGTGAACGAGCGCATCTTCCGCCTGCTGCTGGCCGTTCTGAGGGCACTCAAGCACTCCGGGGAAGTCAACCGGCCACTGCTTTATTTTGACTACTGGATGGTGCGGCTGGGTGGATTTCTCCCGGAATTTGAGAAGTGTGCTTCCTGTGGACGGGCCTTGGGGGAGGAGGGCGGTTTCTACGCGCG
>Ga0335085_10007562_pt1 | contig 16800 bp, 14 predicted proteins | sample Lox_Sample_45_FD_206712 | JGI IMG/M metagenome (GOLD analysis project Ga0335085, IMG submission 206712) | Soil microbial communities from Loxahatchee National Wildlife Refuge, Florida, United States - Lox_Sample_4.5 | ecosystem: Environmental > Terrestrial > Soil > Wetlands | place: USA...
GCCGCCAGGGCGGCAATGCCCGGCTCCAAAATCTCACGCAACTCGGCCAGGTGCACCGAACCGTGCCGCTGCCCGATCCGGGTCATCAGATCGAGGGACTGCCGCATCACCTGCGAGGTGCCGTTGGTAATGAACGTTCCCCGGCCTGAATAGGCCTCCACCAATCCCTTTTCGCTGAGCACGCGGACCGCCTCGCGCACGGCGGTGCGGCTGACGCCGAACTGCTGGGCCAGTTCACGCTCAGAGGGAAGCTGATCTCCAGGCTTCAGCACGCCGCGCGTAATCGACTCTTCAATCTGGCGGACGATGTGCTCGTAAAGGCGGGACGTTTGCACTGCTTTGTACAAGGCGAGTCTCCCCACTCGACCTGACGAAAGGCACGACCGAACCCTCAACTATAGCAAAATTGGAGGCGGTAGAGTTGTCCGACCGCCGAGCGGGAAGATGGGGCACGGGCGTCGGTGCCGCGGAAGAAAACGGCTGCTAGCTCGGCGACACGACCACCAAGTGGAAGGTCCCCGGCTCCGGCTTCGGACGAGGATGCGGAATCTCCGCCGTGGGCGCTGGTGGCGCACCCAGAGTCGCGGCCGGCAAATAGATTTTCTTGGTCTTCGGGTCGAGCGCCATGGTGCGTGCGCTCCTCTCGGTCTTCACTTCCTGCAGAACCGTATATTTGTCGGGGCCATCCTGCTTGATTACGGTAAGGGTTCCGGCTCCGTTGGAGGAAAACACCAGCCTGGTATCGGGGTCGTACCGGGCCGCATCCGGGCCGTCGCCGATCGCCACTGTGGCCACGACTTTGCCATTGCCGGCGTCTACCACCACCATCTTCTTCTCGTCGCACACCGAGAACAGGCGGTTGGATGCGATATCCATTGCCAGTCCCGAGGGACCTTCGCAGGGTGCGACCGGCCAGTGCGCCAGCACTTTTAATCCCTGGGGATCGATATGCACAATTTCGTTCTTGTCTTCGACGTTCGCGAACACATTCCCTTTGCCGTCGCTGACCGGGAACTCGGGCTTCCCTCCAACGGGAAGCGTTGCCAGCACCTTTCCGGTCGCGCCATCAATTGCCGTAGCATCGCTGCTTTTTCCGTTGAAGGCAAACACGCGCCGGGTAAATGGGTCGTAGACAATTCCGTCAGGATTCGTGCCGGCCTTCACCTTCTGCAACACCTGGTGCGAGTTCAGGTCGAACACCACGACCTCGTTCGCGCCGCCATCGCTGATGAAACCGCGGCCAAGATCATGTGCCAGCGCGATGCCGTGAATACGGGTCATGCCGTCAATCTTGCCTACGATCTTCCCGGAATCGAGGTCGAGCAGTTCCACTTGCGTGCCGTGAGACACGTAAAGCAGGCGGTTGCCGCCGTCGGCGACCAGGTAATCCCACCCCCAGTCGCCGGGAATCGGAATGGTTCCCGTCACTTTGTATTGTTGGGCCGCCAGCGGCAGAGTCACAACCACCAGAACCAAGAGCGCAGTCAGGGAACGGCAGGGTTTCATGGAAGATCTCCTGAAATTCGCCCCCGATTGTACGCAGTTCACCTGAAGCCAGTCTTAATTCGTGACCGATGGATTTACGCGTCTGCGACGGGATTGCGCAAGGTGCCGACACCCTGCACCGTCACCTCTATCACGTTGCCAGCAACCACCGGCCCAACGCCTTTGGGAGTTCCGGTAGCGACCAGATCTCCGGGAAAGAGAGTCATGAAATCGGAGATGTAGCGCAGAATCGTATCGAGCGGGAAGATGAAGTCACGGGTGTTGCCTTGCTGGCGAATCTCGCCGTCCACGCGGGTTTCCAGGTTGACTCCCGTCCAGGGATCGAGCTCATTGCTGATCATGGGGCCGACCGGGCAAAACGTGTCGAAGCCCTTGCCCCGCGTCCACTGCCCGTCTTTCTGCTGCAGATCGCGCGCGGTGAAATCATTGACCGCGGTATAGCCGAGGATGAACGGTCGCACATCTTCGTCGGGCTTCAGTTTGCGGCAAGTACGCGCGATTACCACTCCCAGTTCGCCTTCGTAGTCGGTGCGGTTCGAGATCCGGGGACGGACAATGGTGCCCCCCGGATCGAGCAGCGAGCTCGGGGGCTTCAGAAAAATGAGCGGCTCTTTGGGAACTTCGTTGCCCAGTTCCGATGCATGCTCGCGGTAATTACGCCCGACGCAAACAATCTTCGAGGGCGCGACCGGAGCCAGCAGTCGTGCGCTTTCCAGCGGAACCGGGCTGATGCGGCGCGCGCTGTCTTCACCTTCCATCGGGTCGGCCAGCACCGCGGTGATGGCATCTTTGCCCGCCGAGCTTTCCATCAGTCCGTATTGCGGTCGTCCCTCTAACAGGAAGCGGCAATATTTCATCCGGGTGGTGCCTCCGCACAACATGCCAATATTTGCTGGCCACTACGATAGCAGTTCGTCAACGGCCAGAGATGCAAGTCACGAGAATAAAGTCCCTGCTCGGAGCTATATGCAATTGCTTTCATATTGACAAGCAGGAATGGGCAACCGCACACTTTGCGGTGCGCAGTCTGGGTGGGTGTAGTGTCTCGCGATTACGCAGGAAAATCGCACACCGGTGCTCCACCCGCTTCAACCGTGGGCTTTCGGAACCAGGTTTCACCTCAGCGTATTGGCAGAAGGAGTTTTCATGAAGACGGGAACGGCCACACTCTCCAGGCGAGTCGGCTTCGTGGTGTTCGCATTGGTCGCGGCGGCGACATTTCTGTTCACTTTTGGACACGCGCCCGCTGCCCACGTACACGCGCAAACGACCTTGGGCGGCCCCCTGGCAGGACTTACCAGCGGACAGTTGACTCACTTCCAGACGGGCATGACCCAGTTCGATTTCTCCTGGGATCCCGTTCACGGCCTCGGCCCCGTCTACACCAACACGAACTGCAATAACTGCCACGCCCAACCGGTGTTCGGCGGCTATAACAGCAGCCTTCGGACAACCTTCTTTGGAAAGCTGACCAACAACGGGACCTTCAATCCCCTGACCAACAAGGGCGGATTCATTCTGCAGCCGCTGAGTGTCAGCAAGTTTATTCCGAACTGCGCCCTGGCGGGAGAAACCACGGCCAACACCGGAGCTACCATCATCGCCCAGCGGGTTCCACCACCCCTGTTCGGGGATGGCCTGATCGACTCCATTGATGATTCCACCATCATTGCCAACTCGGGCCCCAAAGGGCTGGGCATTTCTGGCGTCCCCAACATGGTGACCGATTACACCGGTGTCACGCGCGTGGGCCATTTCGGACGCAAGGCCCAGTTCGGTTCCCTGCTGCAGGTGGTGGGCGAAGCCTTCCTGCACGATGTCGGCATCACCAACCCGGTCGTCCCCACCGAAGATTGCCCGCAAGGCAATTGCAACGTCCCCAACGTGTGCTTCAAGAAATCCACCTCGCAGTTGAACGATCCCAACGGCGTGGAGACGATACAAATCTACGATTTCATCGTGTACCTGGCGCCGAATGTGCCGGGGACGGGCAATAGCAACGGGCAGACGCAGTTCAACAATGTCGGATGCAATCTCTGCCACACGCCGAGTTACGTGACTGATCCTGCGGCCAAGGTGGTGACGGACTTCAGCGGCCACAGCAACGGCCCCATCGGCCCGCTGAGCAATCAGACGGTCGGCCTGTATTCGGACTTGCTGCTGCATCACATGGGCCCGAACCTGGCGGACGGAATCGGTGGAACCGCCATTGCCTATGGTCAGGCAGCCGGAGACCAGTGGCGCACCGCGCCGTTGTGGGGACTGTCGTTCCGCACCGTGTACCTGCACGATGGCCGCGACAACACTCTGATGCAGACCATCGAAGATCACTTCAGCCTGGCCAATGGCACTTATCCGGCATCGGAGGCCAACCAGGTCATCACCAACTTCAACAATCTCTCGCCGCAAGATCAGGCTGACCTGATCAGCTTTATCAGTTCGTTGTGAAGCCGAGATTCAGGAAGCGACGACACCGGGCCTTCGCGCCCGGTGTTTTTTTTGCAGGATTTCGCATGAACAAAACATGGATGGCGCTGCTTCTTCCGTGCGTTCTCGTTCTGTCGGCTGCCGCTTCGCCGCGCCGCGGCTCTCCCGCTCCCTCGCCCGCCGGCGCCCAGCCAACGGCCCCCACCCTTCAAGCAGGAAACCTCACTCTGATCCGTTGTCCTGACGTTCCGGCTTATTGCGGAACGCTTGACCGCCCGATTGATCCCGCCGGACAAGTCTCCGGCACCATCAAGATCGCTCTCCAGCTTTATCCCCACCGCGAACGCACTCAACCGCCGCTCGAAGCCATCGTGGCTGTCGAAGGCGGTCCCGGCTATCCGAGCATCGGATCGCGCAGCAGTTATATTCCGCTCTTCGCCCCTTTCCTCGATCGCCACGATGTTTTGCTGGTGGACAATCGCGGCACCGGCGCCTCGCAGGCGATCATCTGCCAACCGCTGCAATCATCGGCGTTCCTCACCATCGCCGGGATCACGACCTGTGGACAGACGCTCGGCGATACCTCCGACCTGTATGGCAGCGGCACCGCGGCTGACGATCTCGCCGCGGTGCTCGACGCCCTCGGATTCGCGCAAATTGATCTCTACGGCGATTCTTACGGAACCTTCTTCAGTCAGACATTCGCGGGACGTCATCCCGGCCGCTTGCGTGCGGTCGTGCTCGACAGCGCCTATCCGGTGGAGCATGAGTCGCCGTGGTATCCCGAAGCCGCACCCGCCATGCGCAACGCCTTCAATTCTGCCTGCGAACAATCGCTCGCCTGCCAGAATCTTCCCGGCGAATCCGTCACCCGCATTACCGCTCTGTTGAATTCCCTGCGCGCCAACCCCCTGCGTGGACAGGCTCACGACGGCGACGGCCATCTGGTGAACGTGCAAGCCGACGCCAGCACACTGGCGCTTCTGGCCTTCGGCAATGCCACCGGCCCCGTGGTTTACCGCGAACTCGACGCCGCTGCGCGCGCCTATCTCGGCCACGGAAACCCGTCTCCCCTGCTGCGCCTGCTGGCGGAGAATAGCGTCATCTCGCGTTCCGGCGTTCCGCCCTACAGTCCGACCTACTACAGCGCGGGCCTTTTCACTGCCGTGACCTGCGAAGACTATCCCTTCCCTTATGATCTGACCGCAGCGCCCGCGGTGCGGCTCACGGAGCGTAACGCCGCCTTCGCCGAGGAGCTCGCCACCGCACCCGGCGTCTATGCTCCCTTCACCATCTTCGAATACAACTCGCTCCCGCTCGATTACAGCGTGCTCGACACCTGTTTGACCTGGCCCCTCCCCTCGCCCTTGCATCCCCCGGGACAGCCCGTCCCTCCCGGCGCCACTTTCACCTCGGCTCCCGTGCTGGTGTTGTCAGGAACGCTCGATTCGCTGACTCCCGCCGAGCAGGGCAAGAAAGTGGCTGCGCTGTTTCCCAATGCCACGCAGGTGCTCGTCGCCAACAGCTTCCATGTCACCGCGCTCGGCGATGAGGATGATTGCGCCTCCCAGATCGTCCGCTATTTTGTTGAGAATCTGAATCCCGGCGACACGATTTGCGCCTCGCAAATCGCCGAAGTGCGCACCCTTCCCCGCTTCGCGCCGCTGGCGACGGAGCTTGACCCGGCATCTCCCTTGCCCGGCAACCAGGGCACCGCCGCCGATCTGCGCGTGGCCGCAGCCAGCGCTTATGCCGCCGGTGACGCCATCGCCCGTTGGTGGATGAACCTGAGCGGCTCCGGCGTCGGCCTCTACGGCGGAACCTTCCAGTACACCTACGCGAACAACGCATACCAATTCCGCCTCACGAACTTTGCCTGGGTGCAAGACGTCAACGTCACCGGCACCATGAGCTGGGGATACACGAAACCCGGCACCGTGATGGCGCAACTCACCATCGGCGGAACGGGCACCCCGGCCGGATCGCTATCCATCAGCTGGAATGACCGCCAGCCCCACGCCATGGCCACCATCCGCGGCCAGATCGGCGGTCGAAACATAGCCGCCACGATGTACGCGCCGTAGGCCGGAGCTTGCCGGCTAAATCCAACTCGAAACCACGCCGAGAGTGGCTCGTCCGATCCAGTTCCAGGCCAGTGTGCAATCGAAATGGCGTCCGCCATCAGCCAGGCAGTGCCCAAAACGACAAAATGAAGCCGGCGATCTCCAATCCGTTGCTGATGACTTCCCTTCCCCACGGCTTTGGTGAGCATATTAAGCGAACATGAGTACAATAGTGTGCAGGACTATGTCGACTCCGACTCGTGTCACGCCTTCTGCATCCGCCACCGCCGCCATTCCCGCCGTCCCGCTCACCATTGAAGGTTACAGCGTGCTGCACCAGATGATGCGTATCCGCTGGTCGGCGTGGCGGCAGCTGCGCTCCACGCAGAAGACCGCCATCGTGCATGAAGCGGCGGCGGTGCTGGGCAAGATGGAGCAGAACTCCGGCGGCCAGTCCGCGCTCTATTCCCTGCTCGGCCACAAGGGCGATGTGATGTTCGTCCACTTCCGCAAGTCCTTCGACGAACTTAACCAGGCCGAACTCAATCTCTCGCGCATCCGGCTGGGCGACTATCTTGAGCCCACCACGTCTTACCTCTCGGTGATCGAGCTCGGGCTCTATGATTCGACCGTCAAGGTGTACAAGACGCTGGTCGAGCGCGGCCTCGAGCCGCACTCCGACGAGTGGAAGAAAGAGATCGAAGAGACGCTCAAGCGGCAGCGGGAAGCCATGCACCCGCGCCTCTTCCCCGATCTGCCCAAGCACCGCTACCTCTGCTTCTATCCCATGGACCGCCGCCGCGGGGAAGACAAGAACTGGTACATGGTTCCCATCGAAGAGCGCGCCCGGCAGATGAACGAGCACGGACTGGTCGGCCGCCGCTATGCCGGCGAGGTCCGCCAGATCATTACCGGCTCCATCGGCTACGACGACTGGGAGTGGGGCGTCGACCTTTTCGCCGACGATCCCGCGGTCTTCAAGAAGCTGATCTATGAAATGCGCTTCGATGAAGTCAGCGCCGTCTATGCGCTATTCGGTGCCTTCTACGTGGGCATGCGTGTCTCCGCCGCTCAGTTGGGGAGACTTCTGAAAGGCGAATTACCGAAGGCATAACAGCAGACGCTTCGTTATATCTCAGACCTTGGAGTCCATCCGGTGAGGGGGGCGGAGCGCATCGCGCAGCGACGCAATTTCGACACATATCATTCGGAGACCGCATGAAACTCATCGAATACCAAAACGCCGGTCCGGAGGTGCGGGCCGTCTATGACGACATCATGGCCACGCGCAAGACCGACTGGATCAACAATTTCTGGAAAGCCCTGGCCAACGATCCCACCACCCTGAAGCGCACCTGGGAAAGCATCAAGCAGATCATGGCTCCGGGCGCGCTCGATCCTCTCACCAAAGAAATGATCTACGTCGCCGTCAGCGTCAGCAATCAATGCAACTACTGCATCGCCTCGCATGGCGCTGCGGCGCGCAAGAAAGGCATGACCGATGCCATGTTCCACGAATTAATGGCGGTGGTTGGCATGGCCAACGAAAGCAACCGCCTGGCTTCGGGATATCAGATCGAGATCGATGAACAGTTTAGATAAACCTGGGCTTTCGGCTTTGGTTCGGGACCTGACCGCGATCAGTGGGAAAGAGCCTGCGGAGTTTTCAGAGCTCGTATCCAAAGTCGAGAACCCAGAACCTTAGAGACCAGAGCCTGAAGCAAGAGCCGGATTTTGCCATCCCCTTCCTCCATCGCCGCCACCATCCGCCGCATCCCGCGGGGAAAAGTCTCGACCTACGGAGCGGTCGCTCGCGCCGCCGGGTACCCCCGGGGAGCGCGCCTGGTGGCCCGGGTTCTGCGCGGCGCCTTCGATCTGCCCTGGCAAAGAGTGTTAGGGGCGGGGGGAGAGATCAAGCTCCGTGGCGAGTCGGCTGCCGAGCAGCGCTTCCGCCTGCAGGCGGAGGGGGTTACCTTCCGCGGCCGCCGGGCCGACCTGAAGAAACACGAATTCCACTTTACAAAAGCAAAGCGGAAAACTGAGCGGTGAAGCAGGCGCAGCGGGTTACGCGGCTGCGCCTTTGCGGAAGGATTCGATGGCTTCTTCTTCGCTGTCGTAGACTTCGAAAATTGTCACCAGCTTGGTCACTTGCAGCAAGTCTCCGACACGCTGGGTGAGATTGGCCAGTTTGATGGATCCGCCGGCATTGTGGGCCGTGGTATAGAGCGAAACCAGGGTTCCCAGCCCGCCGCTATCGATGTAGTTGACGCCGCCCAGATTGAGCACGATGCGCTTGTTCTCGGCGATCAGCTTGCGCAGGTTGTCGCGCAGCATGGCTGACTCCTCGCCGAAAACGATCCGTCCATGGCAGTCCACAATCAGAATGCCGTCCACGGTCCGGGTATTGATACTCAGTTGCATAGAGCCTCCCCCGCGGTCAGCAAGACGACATTTCTGGCCGCCTTAGAAGCCTATCTTGTAAGAAGAGTTTTGGGCAAGGACTTTGCAGCCCTTCTCCATACCGTATAATCAAGCTTTCCCGATCATGAGCTATCAGGTTCTGGCGCGTAAATACCGGCCGCAGAGGTTCTCCGAAGTCATCGGGCAGGAACACGTTACGCGCACCCTGAAGAACGCCCTCGAGCAGGGACGCACGGCCCACGGCTACATTTTCAGCGGGCACCGCGGTATCGGCAAAACCACCGTGGCCCGCATCCTGGCCATGGCGCTGAACTGCCGCGCCTCCGACCATCCGGCCACGGAACCCTGCGGGGTCTGCGAATCCTGCACCGAAATCCGGGCCGGAAACTCGGTCGATGTCATCGAGATCGACGCCGCTACCAATCGCGGCATCGACGAGATTCGCGAGTTGCGCGAGGCCGCCCGCTACCGCCCGGCGCGCGACCGCTTCAAGATCTACATTCTCGACGAAGCCCACCAGATTACCGACGCCGCCTTCAACGCCCTGCTGAAAACGCTGGAAGAGCCTCCCGGGCACGTGGTCTTCATGCTGGCGACGACCCAACCGGAGGACATCCCGCAGACCATCCGTTCCCGCTGCCAGCATTTCAGCTTTCGCGCGGTGCGCTTTGAACAGATTCTCGATCAACTGCGCGATCTCTCCGCACGCGAGAACATCGCCGCCGACGAAGAAGCCTTGGCCCTGCTCGCCGAAGCGGGCGATGGCTCCATGCGCGATGCGCTCTCGATTCTTGACCAGGCGATCGCCTCCTCCGACGGACGCCTGACCGCCGAATCTGTCCGCCAGCTTGTGGGTTCGGCTCCCTCGGGAGTGATGGAAGAGGTGATGCAGGCCGTGGCCCAGAGTTCAAGTCAGGATATTTTGCGCATCGTGGATCGCCTGATCGGCGAAGGACACAGCCCTACACATTTTGCGCGGCAGATGGTGCGCTTCCTGCGCAATACCATGGTGGCGAAAGTGGCGGGCGGCGATTCTTCTTTGCTTCAGATTTCCGGCGATGAGCGCCAGCGCGTGGCCCGCGTCGCCGAACTGTTCAGCGAAGAAGATCTGGCCCGGCATCTGCAGATCATGCTGCGCACCCACGGAGAAATCGGATACCGCCAGGAGCAGCGCTTCCACCTGGAACTTGGCCTGTTGAAGATGGCGCACGCGCAGCGCTTGTTGCCGATCGAGCAGTTGCTGAGCGATGCCGGAGTTTCGAGCCCGACGCCTCGCCCGGTGGCCAAGCCTTCGGTTGTGCCGCGGGAATCGCCTCCTGCGCCGCGCACCAACGCTGTTTCTCCTTTTGCCGCCGACTCGGCGCGCAAGACCGGATCGAAGCCCGAAATGTCCGCCGAGCCTGGGGCAGGCCCCCGCCCGGTCGCAAATCTTCCGGCACAGCCGGCAGTCGTCATGGGAGCGGCCGCCCCAGACCTCAGCAAGCCTCCTGCCGCGAGCGATCTGACGGGCGATTCCCTGCGCGGCCCGGTGCTGAACGCGCTGTCGTCGCAGCCTATGTTAGTGGCGATGCTCGACAGTGGAGAGTGGCGCATCGAAGGCAACGAACTGATCATTCAGGTGGCGGCCTCGAACACCATGATCGAGATGTCGGTCAATAACGACATGAAGCGGCTGATCATCGCCGCCGCCAGCGGAGCCTCGGGACGCCCGCTGAAACTGCGAGTGATTTCCGGCGGCCTCAGCCAACCAGCCGCAGTCAAACCGGCTGCGAACGGCGGAAGTGGGCGCAGCCGGGCCGAGCAGGATCCGATCGTGCAGCGCATGAAAGACAAATTCGGCGCCGAGATTCGCACCATCATTGATTACAAGGAAAGGCGATAAACCGGGCTTTAAGATACGAATCCCTTTCCGCACTTGGTTTAATCCGGAGCCCAGCCCTAGAGTTTTTTTTATGACCAACTTCAACATCCAGGAACTGATGTCCCAGGCCAAGCAGCAATATGAAGTGCTGCAGAAAAAAATGCAGGAGACCGTGGTTGAGTCGTCCTCCGGCGGAGGCAGCGTCACCGTCAAAATGGACGGCCGTAAGCAGGTACTGGGCATCAAGATCGACCCCGAGGCGGTAAAGTCCGGCGATCTCGAGATGCTGCAGGACCTTATTACCGCCGCCATCAACGGCGCCGGCCGCAAAGTGGACGAAGCCATGCAATCGTCGATGGGCGGCTTGCTCGGCGGACTGGGAGGCATGTTCTAGTTTTGCAATCGGGTAGTTTCGTCATCGGCATCTCCGCAACGAGTGCGGCCCCGCAGGGACGGCAAGAACAAATTCCCCGATGATCGACTTTCAAAATGTCTAAATTTGCCGAACCCATGGCGCGGTTGATCGACGAGATGAAGAAGCTGCCCGGCATTGGCAGCAAGACCGCGCAGCGCCTCGCCTTCCATATTCTCCGCTCGAGCGACGAAGACGCCGAAGCCCTGGCCGCCGCCGTGCGCGACGTCAAAGCCAGCCTGCGCCTCTGCTCGGTCTGCAACAACATCACCGACGTCGATCCCTGCGTCTATTGCAGCAGCGCCACGCGCAACCAGCGCCTGGTCTGCGTGGTCGAAGAGCCTACCAATATCGCCGCCATCGAAAAGACCCGGCACTTCAACGGCGTCTACCACGTGCTCCACGGATCGCTTTCTCCCGTGCACGGCGTCGGCCCCGAACAGCTGCGCATCTCGAACCTGCTGCGCCGCGTCGAGGGCGGACAAATCGACGAAGTCATCCTCGCCACCAACCCCACGGTCGAAGGCGAAGCCACCGCTGTCTACCTCTCCGAGCATCTCCGCCGCCCCGGTCTGCGCGTCACCCGCATCGCCATGGGCATCCCGGTTGGCAGCGACATCGAATACGCCGATGAGATCACCATGCTGAAGGCCATGGAAGGACGCCGCGATCTCTGAGCGCGGAGAACTCCTCTGCGCGCCCGGTGTGCAATCTTTTTGTCCGCCCTCCAGGCGCGCCCTCCCGCCCCGCGAACCTGAATGCCCTAGATGACTTGATATCAATGAGTTGCCGGAGCACCTCTCGACCACCACCTCACCTTCCATTGGCATCACTCTTGCACTGTCCCGATCCGTTCCTGCCTCGCTCTCATCAGTTCCTGACGCGAGGGCGTGCCGCCGGGAAACCGGTTCTGGCCACAAACGGCGGCCAGAGGCACGTTTCGGGCGCCAGCATTGCGCCGCGCTCGGATGTAACCGCATCCAACTCGACGCTACGAGAAACCGGGCCAACCAGCCCGGTTTTCTTTCGCCCGCCCAACGGACCCCGAGGCTGGCTTATTATGTGGAAGCATTTCCCACGCGATGACCACTCTGAAACCGCTAATACGGGTAGCCGCGCTCCTGTTGCTTTGCTCCACCGCAATCTCCGCAGACAACAATTTTGATTCAGCTTTGCAACAGGTGTCGCAAGCCGACTTCTTTTCATTCGGCCCGGTGGGTTATCCGGGCCACATCACGGTCGCAGAAAGAAGCTATTGGTTCCTTGTCAGGCTCTCGCCTGCAGTTGCGCTCCCGACTTTCGAGCGAATCTACGCAGGAGGTACTCCCGAGGGCAAAGCGTATGCCCTCTGCGCCATGAGAAGGCTCGATCCTGAGCGATTCAAAGAACTCCTGGAGGAGGTGCATTCTTCAAAGCTCTCTGTAGAAGTGGCCAGAGGATGCACTAGCTCACAAGAGCCGCTTCCACAATTGGCCAAGGAGATCGAGCGCGGAGAGTTTCTCTTCGTTTATCCATAGCCTGAGGTCAGCCCTGTTCTGCCAATCGCAGAATCGGCTCCCTCGAGTTTCGCCCCGCTCAAGCGATCGCCCCGACCTCACACCCTTGTCATTCCGGCCGAAGGGAGGAATCTGCTTTGGCTCTGAGCCGGAAAGGTTCGTATCAGGGTATGGCCTCAGCCCTACCATCACTGCTCCGTTAGAGAAGCGCATCTTTAGGGCCTGGATGAACCGAGCGGCCAGCCCCTAAAGGGGCCTTAAAAAGAGCCGACTTGCGGTACGGCTGAAGCCGTACCCTGATACAAAGCGAAGCTTTCTCGCAGCCTGTGAAGGCGAGCCCTGATATGAGTCGTTTTGAGCGTTAGGAAACCGTTGAAACCCATTACTAGCGAAGTCGCGCAGGGGGATGGGAAGAGCGGAATTCGGGGACAGACTGGCCCTTTACACTTCCATCGCATCCGGCTCCAAAAACACATTCGCTTCTGGCTCGCTCAACCCCTCCGGCAACGTGCCGCGGTTATACTCCGCCATGCGGTTTTTCCACTTGAGGAAGTCAGTAATGCTCTGCGGCTCGATGCGCACTTCGACTCGCCGCAGGCTTGCCAGCAGCAGGTTCATCTCGTAACGAAACCCTGTCTGCGATCGCAAGTCGCGTGCCGAAGCCCGCGTCATCTCCACTTTGCGATTGTGAAATTCGAGCAATCCCCACTTCTCCGGCAACTCTTCCACTCGCAGCAATCCGCGCGGAACCAGGTAAAAGCGCTCACACCCCACGCCGCTCTGCGGCTTCTTGCGGAAAGGCTTGTCGCGGTCGGCCAGAAAATCCGCGCGCGAAACTTTGCACTCCACCAGCACCGAATGGCAGGCCCGCTTCCATCCGATGGCGTCGGGCATCTCGCCGCTGGCGCACGCCTGCTCCGAAAGCACCACCCCGCAGCGATACCGGCGCAGCCAGCGCACCGCGACTTCCACCAATTGTGCGTGAGTCATAGGGCGAATGTACCGAACGCCGCCCTGTGGAAGGAAGTGCCCCCAGAGTTTCGCGCTAGGCGCAGGGCTTCCGCCGGCTCCTCTGCAGCTAACAGCTTTTGTTTTTCCAATCAACAATCAAAATTCAATAATCAACAATTCTTAAGGTTTCAGGCCCTCTACCTCACCAACCGCAGGCTCGGCACCATCATGGCCTTCACCATCACCGGACGGCGGTACACCAACTCCAGCAAATGCCGCGCCGCCGCAATCTGCTCCGCTATCCTCTCGCGCGCAGAATATCCTTTGGCCGCCACCACCAGCATGCCATCCTGCTCGCGCACGTCAACTCCGCTGATCCGCCCATCCCGCATGCCATCGAAGGCATCCGCCAGTCGCAGAATCCCCGCCAGCCGCAGAATCTTCTTCCGTTCTCCCGGACTCCATCCCGCCATCGCGCTCTGCCCCGCCCGCGGCAAGGCCCCGCGATGATAGCGAGCCACTGCCGCCGTGATCCGCAAATCCCTCTCCGTCCAACCCAGCGGTGGAGTCATCCCGGCCACCAGCCGAAACGTGCTCTTATGATGGCCCTTGTCCCGCTTCGACCGTCCCACGTCGTGCAGCAGCGCCGCCAGCCGCAGAATCTCGCGCTCGTCCTGTTGCTCCTTCCCCGCCGTTTCCTTGCCTGGCAGTCCGTCGTACAGTTCCAGCGCCAGCCGTGAGATGTGATCAGCGTGCTTGAAATCCGGATCGAGCACCGATCCCCAAATGCGCAAGCGGTTCAGCGCCGCAGCCTGAATCTCAGGCCCCTGGGGCAACTCCGCCCGCCAGACGCCCCACAGCGTTTCCTTCCCCACCATGCGCTGGTGGTAATGCGCTACTCGCTTGGTCCGCTCCTCCAGCACCCGCTGGTGCCAGCGCATGCGCGCCTCGGCATCGGGAAAGGCGTGAATCCTGACCGCCGTCGCCCACAGCACATCCAGATCGTGCACTTCTCCTAACTGGTCCTGCAGATCCTTCAGATCGTCTTTCCACTCCAGGTGCTGTTGCGGAAGAAAGTTTTCCACGATATAGCGGAAGCGTTTCAGCCCGATGCGCAGGTTGTGCAGCGACACCTGCGAGCGGTGGCGCATCGCCCGCCGGTGCAACTCGCGGGCTGCCATCCATTTTTCCAGCGCCAGGTGCTTGAAAATCGCGCTTCCCGGACGGAATTTCGCCGCCCGTCGCGGCAACGAACGCGCCCACCGCGCCCATTGTTTGCGGTCAAACTGCCGCAGCGCCTCGGCTGCCGCCGTCTTAAGTTCCCCTTCCCGGCTCCCAAGATAAGAAAGCAAAGCCTGCGCCGCCGGGTCCTCGGCCCCGTCCAGTTTGTGCACCCACTCTTCCATCACCTGCACATCGCGCAGCTCGCCCAGGCTCGAAAACAGCTTCTTCCCCGCTTTCTTCATCTGCTTCCAGCCGGCATCCGGATCCATGGCCATCAGCCCATCCGCCATCGAACGGCAGCGCCGCAACGCCACTCGCAGGTCGTGCACGGGATCGGCGGCAAAGTCCGCCGCGGCGTGCTCGCACTCCGCCAGCACGCGCTCCATCCAGAACGCCAGTCCAGCCGGCGATTCGGGACGTTTGAGGTCGGAAGTTTGCGCCGGAGAAGACAAGGACACTCCTTGCAAGCTGGGAATTCGCACCTATTCTCGCCGCAAAGCCCGATTTTCGCCAGTCCGGGACAGGGAACGCAATGAAAATTGCTGCCCATCAAGCAATACCAGACCCGGCATCGGCTACGCTCCCCGCCCGAGGGTGTTTCGTTTCCGAATCTTCTGCGTCGTCTGCGGTTTTTATCGCGCCTGCGATCTTCCGCCGCATTCCCATTACCTTCGTAATGTGCGCGAACTTACCTTTCGCATTACGCTGGAACGCGTAGGCAGAATTGCGTAGGAGCGGGCGTATTCTTACTACCGATACCAACAAAGAGGACCGCAGCGGATCGGCGCGGGCGTTCGTCCATAGCCTGAACATTCTAGTGAAGTATGTTCGCCTCTATGGCTTCGAGCACAAGCGTACCGAGGGCCAGTTTGAAAGCACCTGGGCCGAACTGCAGAACGGCCTGCCGAAGGGTCCGGATGGCAGCTTCCTGCTGGGCGTTTCGGGAAACAAATTAGTGTTGGACGGTATGGCTCTGGAGACGGGGCAGGCGGAGCGCAGCTTTGCGCAGCTTCTGACCACGGCCGGTCTGGCCAGCATCCATTTTTCCAATCAAGTCACGATTGATGAGTTTGCGCGCCTGGTGCGGGCGTTCGCCGTTGGCGGTTCGAAAGCGCAAGACGTCGTCAAGCAGATCAAGGAAACCTTTGGCGACAATAAGCAGGCCAGCATCCGCATCAACGAGGTCAAGTTCGTGGCCGCCGATCCCGCCACGGGCGAGGTCAGCGTGGCCGCCCAAATCGCCGCCCAGACTCTCGGTCCCGAGTTCAAACAGTGGCTGAATGATCCCCAGAAGCTGCTGCAACTGATCGCGGCTGCGGAAGGTGCCAAGAGCGGCGGAGGCGGCGGAGGCGGGGAAGGCACCGCGCCCATCGGCAGCGTTCCCACCGTCAAAGTGAACGGTGGAGGGGGTGGTGGCGGCGGCGGTCAGTGGGCCGGCGGCGTCGTGCCTCTGCAGGAAGAGGAAGTCATTCAGGCCATCCGCCTGCTTACCCGTTTCGGCGAAGCCGGCAACACCGGGGGCGAAGTGGCCCTGCGGCCGGAGTGGGTGCAAAAAGAACTCAGCACCGTCGACGACAACACCAAGGTCAATCTGCAGCAACTGCTCGAAAGCCTGGCCTCCAACGTGCCCAGCGAGCAGTCCGACACACCCTTGCTCATGAAGGCCGCGGAGCACATGGCCATCCGCTTCGCCCTCGAACGCTTCCAGAAGGGTGAGGTCAAGGTGAACGCCGTCCATCAGATGCTCGAACACATGAGCCGCCAGATGGACACCCTGCGCCAGATCCTGCGCATCCAGGAAGAAAAGATGGGTAAGGCCGGCATTCTGGTCGAGTCCCACGCCGACATTCTCGACCGAATGTTCTGGGCGGAAGTGCCGGAAGCCGGCAAGAAGAGCGTGCTCATGTCGCATGAGGCGCCCTGCGTCCCGGCGCGCAACCTGCGCCAGTTCGTCGAACTCCTGCTGGAGCGCGGCGACAAGCAGGCCGCCATCGAGATCCTTCAGAACTATTACGGATGCCTCGACCTTAAAGAGGTGGAAGCGCGCAAGAAGACCGCGATCGGCATCAGCCAGCTGGCCGACCTGTTCGCCTCCGCCGGCAACGAGGTTATCAGCGCCACCGTCAAGAAAGTCGGCGACGCGCTCTCCAAAGAATCCGATCCTGAGTTGCAAAGTTTGTTGGGCGCGGCCTTTGTCCGCCTCAGTTCCGAAGCCAGCAACCGCAAGCAGTTCGGCGCGCTCAGCGAAGTTTGCGCGGCCATGGACGTCGTGGCCAAGCAGCGCCCGGTGCTCGCCCAGGAACTGCGCCCACGCATCGGCGTCGAGAACCGCCTGCCGGAATTCATCGAAGAGGCCCTGCGCCTGCCCACCGTGCCCCACGACCTCATGGAAGTGCTGCGCCGCACCTCGCAGGCCTCGGTCGATCACCTCGCCGACCG
>Ga0335085_10007563_pt1 | contig 16800 bp, 18 predicted proteins | sample Lox_Sample_45_FD_206712 | JGI IMG/M metagenome (GOLD analysis project Ga0335085, IMG submission 206712) | Soil microbial communities from Loxahatchee National Wildlife Refuge, Florida, United States - Lox_Sample_4.5 | ecosystem: Environmental > Terrestrial > Soil > Wetlands | place: USA...
CCCAATTTCGACCCCACCGACTTCGTCAGCGGCATTTCCTACAAGGATTGGAACAACCTGATGAAGGACAAGCTCCATCCCTTGGAAGACCGCGCCATCAATGGGCTTTATCCGCCGGGCTCCATCTTCAAGCCCATCACGGCCCTGGCGGCTCTCGAGGACAATGTGATTGACCTGAACAAGGTTTTCCTCTGCACCGGGATTTTCTGGTACAAGACCTGGCCTTACCGCTGCCACAACCACGCGGGTCACGGCTGGGTCAACCTGGAGCGGGCCATCATCGAGTCCTGCGATATCTTCTTCAACCAGGTGGGGCTGTTGGTGAAGGTGGACAAGATCTACCGGGTGGCCCGGCGATTCGGCCTGGGCAGCCGCACCCAGATCGACCTGGATTCGGAGGCGTCGGGCCTGGTTCCCAACCCCCGCTGGAAGGAAAGCACCCAGCACATGCCCTGGTTCCCGGGGGATACCATCCACTTGAGTATCGGGCAGGGCTATCTTTTGACCACCCCCATCCAAATGCTGGACGTCATCAGCGGCCTGGCCATGGACGGCAAGATTTTCAAGCCCCATCTCTTGTACCGCGTCGTGGACCATACGACGGGCCGGACGGTTTTTGAGGAACCTCCTGATCTTTTGCGCGAAGCCGAAATCGTCCCCAAGGACTTGTCCTTCCTCAAGGCGACATTGGAAAAGGTGGTCAATTCGCCCCATGGGACAGGAAAAAAGGCCCGCATTCCGGGGGTAAGGGTGGCGGGCAAGACGGGAAGCGCGGAAAATCCCTATGGGGATGACCATGGGTGGTTCATGGCTTATGCCCCGGCGGAGGACCCCAAGGTGGCGGTCCTGGTCATGGTGGAAAACGGCGGGGAAGGGGGCTTGGTGGCGGCGCCCATCGCCAAGCGGTTGATGGAGCTGGAACTGGGCCAGGATGTGACCCCGATGGAAACTCCCACCCCGGGAACGACCCCGGGTGTGGTCGGCACGACGGTACCGGCACCCACGGCTACCAAGGGGGGCAACCCATGAAAGGCGCGATCAAATCCTACCTCAAGGGCATGGACTGGGCCGTGGCGACGAATGTCCTCGTCTTGTCGTTCATCGGCTTTTTCGTGGTTTATTCGGCCACGTCGCACAATTTCGACCTCACCCAGCCTTGGAAACGGCAGCTCTTCTGGTTTTCCATCTCCTTGTTCGTCATGTGGCTCTTTTCCCGGATCGACTATCGTTTTTGGATCGAGGCTTCCTACATCTTTTATTGGGTCTCCATCGTCTCCCTATTGGCGGTTTTGGTGGTTGGGGACGAGACCAACGGCGCCCGGCGCTGGATCAAGCTGGGCATCCTTTCCTATCAGCCTTCCGAACTGGCCAAACTGTCGGTGCTCTTGGTCTTGGCCCGGTACATCGGCAGTAAGACCGTTGAACTTTTCTTCCTGGGAAGGCTTCTGTTGCTCATGGCCATGCTGGGCCTGCCCCTCATCCTTATCTTGAAGCAGCCCGACTTGGGCTCGGCTTTGCTGCTGGTGCCCGTCTCCATCATTCTCATGTACGTGGGAGGGGTGCCCTTCAAGTGGTTGATCTGGCTTTTCGTGCTGGCCCTGGCCTCCACTCCGATGATTTGGTACTTCCTCAAGGATTACCAGAAGGAACGCCTGGAAGTCTTCATCAACCCCCAGGACGATCCCTTGGGCGCGGGGTACAACATCATCCAATCCATGATCGCCATCGGGTCCGGCGGCATTTCAGGGAAGGGCTACATGCAGGGCACCCAGACCCAGTTGTCCTTCATCCCCGAGCACCACACGGACTTCATCTTCTCGGTCGTGGGGGAGGAATGGGGCTTCGTGGGCTGCGTCCTCATCCTGGGCCTCTATTACTTTATGATCCAGAGGACCTTCGAGATTTCGCGCAAGGCCCGCGACCGGGAAGGGTCCCTGCTGGCCCTGGGGATCGCCTCCATGTTCGCGGTGCAGATCGTGATCAACGTCGGGATGACGGTGGGCCTCCTGCCCGTAACCGGCCTCACCCTTCCTTTCATCAGCTATGGCGGCTCCTCCCTCGTCTTCAGTTACGCCGCCGTGGGCATCCTGCTCAACATCTCCTACGCCAACCGCCGGCCCGTGCTGGTGACGGGGAGAGGGTAAGGATAAAATGAAAAGAATTTATTTCTTCATGCCAATAGTCTTCTTTTGTTTTGGAATTGTTAATGTAGTTTGGCCGGGACAAAAAAAACTTGAATACATTAGGATTCGACACGTTGGTGATGTTAATTACCCTATATATCCGATATACATTGCCAATTTTCAAAAACAGGAATTAAAAAAAATTAGTGACGATGAAATATCCGGATACGGCGGTTCTTATTATTGGTATGTAACCGATGATGACACCATGGATGCCATAATTAAAAATCTCTCACAACTAATTTCAAAATTGAAGCCTGTGAAAGTTCCGAAAGCCGGAATCCAATTTGATAACGGCACCTTTCTTTTGACGATTAAGAACAATAAAGAAAACGGTGCAATTGTGTCCAGATCCGAAATTAAAATCATGGTTAAAACGATTGAAAACTCTTTAGGGGATAAAAGTTATGATGAACTATGCTCCAAACTGAATGATTTAAAAAAGATGGCAGTTAAGTGAGAGCGTGGACCACTTATCGCTGATTTTTATTATCGGTTTGGCCAATGCAACTATCTTTGCTTCGCCGTCTCTTAATTCCGATATCTAGTAACTTCATGACCACCCTTGCTTCCTGAAATCCTTATTTTTTCAATCATTTCAGCCCCCTTTTGCTATACTCGATCAAATTTTCGAGGGAAAAATGGAAAAGAAACCCAAACAACTAACCTGGAAGACCGGCCTGATGATTTACGCCGCCTGCTGGGTGGCCACCTTCCTGGCGGTTTTCGGCCTGCGCCAGGCGCTGATCCCCCGGGACGAGCTGGATTGCTACGCGCGGGTTCAAGCCCTTCAAAGCGCCGTCAACCAGTGGAACGCCGCCAACCCCTCCAAGCCGGTGACCGAGGACATTGACGAAAACGCCCTCGTCCAAGCCGGGTTCTTGAAGCCCCTTTCCTACGACCACGACAAGCATTACTACTTCGTGGGCGAGACGGCCCATGGCTTGAGGGTGAAGTGCAACAAGCACGAGGATAACCCCCTGATCTTGAAGTTGACGGGGGATACCCTGCTGGCCACGTTGGTCTTCATCGTTTTTTGCATGCTCCGCGGGTATGTTTTGTTTGCTCCCACGACAAAAACCTAAAAAAAGGATTTGGAAATGTCCGAAGTTCTCATTGTCGGTTCGGTCGCCTATGACGGCCTGAAGACCCCCTACGGCTCGGCGGACCGGGTTTTGGGCGGCGCCGCCACCTATTCGAGCTTCGCGGCCTCGCTTTTCGCCCCCGTCAAGATGGTGGGTGTGGTGGGCAACGACTTCAAGGATAAGGACATGGCCCTCATCAAGCGCCATGGCATCAATACGGATCTCGTCACCCGGGAAAAGGGAAAGACCTTTTATTGGAAGGGTTATTACGAAAACGACATGGCGGTGGCCCATACGGTCAAGATCGACCTTGGCGTTTTCGAGCGGTTCGACCCCCGTATCACCGGCCGCTCCCGCAAGATTCCCTTCGTCTTTTTGGCGGCCATCCATCCCGACCTACAAATGAACGTCCTGAAGCAGATGGTGAAGCCTAAGTTCGTGGTTTTGGACACCCGGGACCTTTGGATCAACATCACCAAGCCGGCCCTCATGAAGGTCTTGAAGATGACCGACCTAGTGGTGGTGAACGACCAGGAAATCCGCCTTTTAACAGGCGAAATGCACCTGATGAAGGGCGCCCGGGCCCTGCAGAAGCTGGGCCCCAAAACCGTTATCGTCAAGAAAGGGGAGCACGGCGCCATGTTGTTCGGCCCCGGTTGGACCTTCCTTTCCCCGGCCGTGCCGCTGGATTACGTCGTCGATCCTACGGGAGCGGGAGACACCTTCGCGGGGGCCTTTATCGGCTACGTGGCGAGGGCGGGCAAATTGACCCCGGATGTCCTCAAACAGGCGGTCATCGCCGGCAACTTGGTGGCTTCCTTTACGGTCCAGGGACTCGGAACCAAGTCCATCGCGGCCCTGAATAAGGCCAAATTGAGGAAACGGGCGGTCGAGTACCACCGTTTCGCGAGCATACCGAAGGTGAGCATCTAATTCTTAATTGTGAATTTTGAATTTTAAATTGGCGGTATTTTTAATTTAGAATTCAAAATTAAAAATTTAAAATCAAGGTGTTGAAAGTGCCCTTACAAACCGAAGCGAATCTCATTAAAAAATTCCCTCCCTATTTATTCGCGCGCTTGAACGCGGAAAAACTGGCTGCGCGCCATAAAGGGGAAGACGTCATCGACTTCAGCATGGGCAATCCGGATAATCCCACGCCTCAGCCCATCGTGGATAAGCTCATTGAGGTCGTGCGGGACAAGAAATCCCACCGCTATTCCACCTCCAAAGGCATCCCGGCCTTCCTGAAGGCTGTTTCCCGCTGGTACGACCGCAAATACGGCGTCTCGATCAATCCTTACACCGAAGCCGTATCGGCCATTGGCTCCAAGGAGGGGCTGGCCCATTTGGGGCTGGCAGTCATCAACCGGGGGGACAAGGTCCTCACCCCTACGCCCACCTATCCCATCCACCATTACAGCGTCATCATCGCGGGGGGAAGCTTGGTTACCATTTCCATCCTGGATGGGCCCGAAGCTTTCCTGCGGAACTTGAGCAAGGCCTATTCGAAAGCCCGCCCCAAACCCAAAATATTGATCATCAATTTTCCCCACAACCCAACGACGGTTTGCGTGGAAGCCGAGTTTTTCAAGGAAATCGTCAAGTGGGCCAAGAAAAACAACGTGTTGGTGGTGCACGATTTGGCCTATGCCGACATCGTTTTCGACGGCTACAAATCCCCCAGTTTTTTGGCGACTCCCGGCGCGAAGGACATTGGCGTGGAATCCTTCACCCTTTCCAAGTCCTACAACATGGCGGGTTGGAGGGTGGGATTCATCGCGGGTAACCCGAAGGTCATCGCCTCCTTGGCGAAGATCAAGAGCTATATGGACTACGGCATCTTCACCCCCATCCAGGTGGCGGCCATCACCGCCCTGGACAGCCCGGAGGAAAACTTGAGGAAATTGGCGGCGGTCTACCAGGAACGCCGGGACATCATGGCGGATGGAATGAACAAGATGGGTTGGCCCGTCGATAAACCCAAGGCCGCCATGTACCTTTGGGCCAAGATACCCCAACGCTACGCCAAGATGAACTCGCTCGACTTTTCGATGATGTTGTTGAAGGAGGCGGCGGTGTCCATTTCGCCGGGCTCGGGTTTCGGAAGCGAGGGTGAGGGTTATGTGCGAATAGCCCTGGTTGAGAACAAGGACCGAATCCGCCAGGCCTTGAGGAACATCAAAAAGCTGTTTTCCTAAGACGACACTACTTTAATTTGGAGGCTGAATGTTCAGGCGATTGGATATGGTCATCTTGAAAAAAGATTTGCCCCTGCATCATTTATATCGTGGCGCCGCCGGAACGATTGTGACGGTTCACGAGAAAAGCGCGGGATACGAGGTTGAGTTCAACGCATCGAATGGAAAACCGGCGATAGTCGTGTCGCTCAAATCCTCCATTATTCGGGCGGTTGATTAATTAATAAGAGGGCTGCTTGGCATGGTCTTGGAGGAGGGTTAATACCGCCTTTGCCAGGTCTTGAGGAACATGAAGAGGCTTTTAATTTCAAGTGAAGACACACTATGGACCGAGAAGTCTTAAGAATTAAATCCTATTTGAAAATCGGTTTATATTCCTCTTTGTTTTTTGCGGTCCTCAAAATTGTTGCCGAACTGATTAAAATCCCCAAAAGCTCCCCGGTTGAAATTTCCGTAATCCTTCTTGATTTTGTGATGGTGGCGGGCCTGGTCTACGGAATCAGCAAAAGAAGCAGGATCTGCGCGATCCTTTTTGCGGTTTATTTTTTTACTGATCGCGTTTACACCCAAAGCCTTTATCCCGAAGCCAGCGATTTTACCATGGTTTATTTGCTTGCCTTTGGAGTCACACAATTACAAGGCTTGAGGGGAATTTTTGGTTATCATAGGCTCCTCAAAAAGGGAGCCGCTTTTTAATCTTTCCGAGAATTCGAGGGAAAAGATGGAAATCTCTGAACGCATGAAACAAATTGCCCCGTCGATGACGCTGGCCATCGACGCGAAGGCCAAAAAGCTCCAGGCCGAGGGAGTGGATGTGCTTAGCTTTGGGGCAGGGGAGCCGGACTTCAACACCCCCGCGCCCATCTGCGAGGCAGCCAAAAAAGGGATCGACGCCGGGCATCATAAATACACTCCTGTCCCCGGCACCCTGGAACTGCGAAAAGCGATCTGCCATTATTTAAGCCAGCAATACAAAGTTCAATATGAGCCGGGAGACATCGTCGTTTCCGGCGGAGCCAAACATTCCCTCTATAACGCTTTTTTGGCCCTGGTGAATCCGGGCGATGAGGTCCTGATTCCATCGCCTTATTGGGTCAGCTATCCGGAACAAGTTAAGTTCGCCGGGGGAGTGCCGGTTTTCGTGGAATGCTCCGAGAAGGACGAGTTTAAACTGACTCCCGAGGCTCTCAAGGCCAAGATCACCCCCAAGACGAAGGTCCTCATCCTCAATTCCCCCAGCAATCCCACGGGGGCGGTTGTGGGACGCAAGGCCATGGAGGGAATCGCCGAGCTGGTGGTGAAGCACAAGATATGGGTCATCTCAGACGAGATTTACGCCAAACTGATTTACGGGGAAGAACATGTGTGTTTCCCGTCTTTGTCCAAGGAAGTGGCGGCCCAGACCATCCTGGTCAACGGAATGTCCAAGGCCTATGCCATGACGGGCTGGCGGCTGGGTTACGCGGCGGGACCCTCCAAAGTGATGAAGGCCATTGGGGATTTCCAAAGCCACTCAACATCCAACGCCACGGCCATCGTCCAGGATGCCGGTGTGGCCGCTTTGGCTATGCCGGATTCGGAGATTCAAAAAATGGTGGAAGTCTTCAAAAAACGCCGGGATATGATCGTGGACGGTTTGAATGCGATTCCCGGGATAAAGTGTTTGAAGCCTGCCGGCGCTTTTTACGTGTTTCCCAACGTGAAGGGGCTCTTCAAGCCGGGTCGTTCCAACTCCATGGAGCTTTCCGACTTCCTTCTCGACAAGGCCAAGGTGGCCCTGACGCCCGGAATCGCCTTCGGCGCCGAAGGCTTTATGCGCATGTCCTACGCCACCAGCGAGAAGATCATTCAAGAGGGTTTGAAGAGGATCAAAGAGGCCGTTTAGCCGGGCTTTTTCTTGAATTGACCCCTGTTTTCTTATAATCTAAGTCTCCTTTTCACCAAACGCCCCGGCTTTTAGGCAAGCGCGGGGCGTTTTGTTATTTGGGCTCAAGACAGGGAGAGGAATCATGGCTGAAGTTAAATCCATCGTTCAAGTCGGCATGATCGGTTTCGGCAACGTGGGCCAGGGGCTTTACCGCCTCCTGGAGAAGAACCGCACCCTTATCGAGGCCAAGGTCGGGGCCCAGATGCGCATCAAGCGCATCATGGTGAAAGACCTCACCAAGACGCGGGAAGTGTCCACGCCCGAGGGCATGCTCACCGATAAATATGAGGACATCCTCAACGACCCCGAAATCGACGTGGTCTTGGAACTCATGGGGGGCTACGAGCCCGCCCGCACCTACCTGCTGGACGCCATGAATAAGGGCAAGCACATCGTCACCGCCAACAAGGCGGTCCTTTCGGTGCATTGGGACGAGATCATCGCCACCGCCCGCCAGAACAAGGTGGACATCTATTTCGAGGCGGCGGTCTGCGGCGGCATCCCCGTGATCCAGGCCATCAACGACGGGTTGGCGGCCAACAACATCACCTCCATCTACGGCATCGTGAACGGCACCACCAATTTCATCCTGCAAAAGATGACCGAGGAAAAAAAGAGCTTCAAGGAAGCCCTGCAAATGGCCCAGAAGAAGGGCTTGGCCGAGGCCGATCCGACCCTGGACATCAACGGCATGGACGCGGCCCACAAGCTGGCCATCCTGGCCTCCCTGGCCTTTTCCAAGCGGGTCAAGGTCGAGGACATCTACGTGGAAGGAATCGACCGCATCACCCTGCAGGACATCGAATTCGCCAAGGAAGAGTTCGGCCGGGTGGTCAAGCTTTTCGCCATCGCCGAGGTGGAGGGGGACGAATTGGAAGTGCGCGTGCATCCCACCCTCATCCCCCAGGAACATCTCTTGGCCAAGGTGGACGGCGAATACAACGGCGTACTGGTGACCGGCGATTTCGTGGGGACCACCATGTACTACGGCCTGGGCGCGGGCAACAAGCCCACAGCCTCGGCGGTCATGAGCGACCTCATCTACGTCTGCCGCAGCGTGAGCGACAATGTGGCGGGTGAAATCTCCAACTGTTGGTTTCTCTCCGACAACCCCCAGATCAAGCGCCTTCGCAAGGTGGGGGATATCAAGTCCCGTTACTACCTCAAGTTCACGGTGCTGGACCAGGTGGGCGTGCTCTCCAACATCTCCCGCATCCTGGGGGAACACCAGATTTCCATCGCCTCCGTCATCCAGAAAGAGCAAAAGAAGGGCGACAAGGTGCCGGTTGTCATCGTGACCTACGAGGCCCTGGAAAAGAACGTGCAGGACGCCCTCAAGAAGATCAACGGCCTTCCCTTTATCCAGGAAGAGACGCTTCTCATCCGCATGGACCGGGGAGAGTAACGGCAGTCGGCAGTTGACAGCTGGAAGCAAAGAGAAAATCAAAGGCAAGAACAATGGCATATTGGAAAGGTTTAATCGAGGAGTACCGGCAGTACTTGCCGGTTTCCGAAAAGACACCCGTTATTACCTTGAAAGAGGGCGATACGCCGCTGCTCTACGGCCCCCGCATTTCCCAAAAACTGGGCAACGGGGTCAAAGTTTATTTCAAATTCGAAGGGCTGAACCCCACCTGCTCCTTCAAGGACCGGGGCATGACCATGGCCATCTCCAAGGCCGTGGAAGAGGGCTCCAAGGCGGTCATCTGCGCCTCGACCGGCAATACTTCCGCCTCGGCGGCGGCCTATTCGGCGCACGCGGGCATCTCCTGTGCGGTGCTCCTGCCGCACGGCTCCATCGCCCTGGGGAAGCTGGCCCAATCCATGATCTACGGCGCCAAAGTGCTGGCGGTGGAAGGAAGTTTCGACCAGGCCCTGGCCCTGACCCGTCAATTGGCCGAAAAACACCCCATCACCATGGTGAATTCGAACAACCCTTACCGCATCGAGGGGCAAAAGACCGCGGCCTTCGAGATCGTGGACACCATCGGGGACGCGCCCGAATACCACGCCATCCCCGTGGGGAACGCCGGAAACATTACGGCCTATTGGAAAGGTTATAAGGAATACAAGCAGCTGGGCAAATCCACCCAGCTCCCACGTATGTGCGGCTTCCAGGCCGCCGGAGCGGCCCCCATCGTCAATCAGAAGATCGTGGAGAACCCCCAGACCATCGCCACGGCCATCAAGATCGGGAATCCCTATTCGTGGAAGTCCGCCGAGGCGGCCCGTAACGAGTCCCGGGGACTTATCGAGGCGGTGACCGACGAGGAAATCCTGCAGGCTTATGAGATGCTGGCCTCCCTGGAAGGCATCTTCTGCGAACCGGCTTCTGCGGCCTCCTTGGCAGGGGTCATTAAAAAGAACAAAGAGGAATACTTCATCGACGGACAGCGGCGGATCGTTTGCACCCTGACCGGGCACGGCCTGAAAGACCCGGATACGGCGGTGATGCGCAGCACCAAGCCCACGGTCATCAAACCCGACATGGGCGAGATCCTCAAGGCACTGAAATTGTGAATTTTGAGTTTTAAATTTTGAATTGTCGTCAATTTCCGCGAAGCGGAAATTACCTTCACTCAAAATTAAGAATTCAGAATTAAAAATTCACCGAAGGTGTGAAAATGGCATTGATCGTCCAAAAATTCGGCGGCTCCTCCGTGGCTGACGCGGCCAAAATGCTGGAAGTGGCGGGCCGGATCGCCAAGACCCGCAAGGCCGGCCACCAGGTTGTCGTCGTGGTTTCCGCGCCCGGGGACACGACGGACGACCTTATTGGAATGGCCCACAAGATCACCGACAGCCCCAATGAGAGGGAAATGGACGTTCTGTTGGCCACCGGCGAGCAGCAATCCATTGCCCTTTTGGCCTTGGCCATACAGGCCGCCGGATGCGATTCCATTTCCTTTACGGGGCCCCAGGTGGGCATCGTCACGGATAACGTGCACACCAAGGCCCGCATCGTCAAGGTAGGGGACTCGACTATCCGTAAAGCACTGGGCCAAGGCAAGGTGGTTGTGGTAGCGGGTTTCCAGGGCATGACCCGGAACAACGAAATCACTACCTTGGGACGCGGCGGCAGCGACTTGACGGCCGTGGCTATCGCGGCGGCCTTGAAGGCCGACGTTTGCGAGTTTTATAAGGACGTGGACGGCGTTTTCACCGCCAACCCGGGCATGGTGAAGGATGCCAAGAAGCTTTCGCTCATCAGCTATGATGAAATGCTGGAAATGGCCAGCGCGGGCGCCCAGGTCCTGAACGCCCGGTCGGTGGAATTCGCGAAAAACTTCGGCATCAAGATCCACGTGAGGCCGACATTCAACGAAAAGGAAGGGACGATCGTCATGCAGGAAACTAAAGCCATGGAAAAGGTGGTCATCAGCGGGGTGACCTACAACAAGAACGAAGCCAAGATCACGGTGCGGGGCGTGCCGGATAGGCCCGGCATCGCCTCCATTCTCTTCTCCAAGCTGGGTAAGGCCGGCGTCAACGTGGACATGATTATCCAAAACATCGGGGAAAAGGGCCACTCCGACGTTTCCTTCACCGTGGATAAGTCCGAGTTCAAGAAGGCCATGAAGGTAGTGGGCGAGGCGGCCAAGACCCTCAAGCCCGCCGGAATCCTTTCGGATGAGGGCATCGCCAAGGTTTCGGTCGTGGGGGTGGGGATGCGTTCCCATTCCGGCGTCGCGGCCAACATGTTTACGGCCTTGGCCGAAGCCGGCGTCAACATCGAGATGATTTCAACATCCGAGATCAAAATTTCGGTCGTGATCGACGAGAAGGATGTGGCCAAAGCGGTGGCGGCCATCCATAAGAAATTCAACTTGGGCAAGAAAGTGGCGGGAGTCCGTGGATAAAAAGATCGTTTTATATGACGCCCTTTTAAGGGAAGGCCCCCAGACCCAGGGCATCAACCTGTCGGTCGAGGATAAACTCGCACTCGCCCAGGCTTTGGACGACCTGGGGCTGCATTACCTGGAGGGCGGCTGGCCCGGCGCCAACCCGAAAGACACCGAGTTCTTCCAAAGGGTGAAAAAGCTCAAGCTTAAGGCCCGGTTGTCGGCCTTCGGCATGACCCGCCGCGCCAAACACAAGGCCAACGAGGATACTAACCTTTTGAACCTTGTCAAATCCGGTGTTTCCACCATCACGGTGGTTGGGAAGACCTGGGATTTCCATGTCACCAAGGCCCTGGGTATCACCCTGGATCAGAACCTCGAGATCATTTTTGATTCGCTGAAGTTCCTGAAGTCGAAGACGGACGAGGTTTTTTTCGACGCCGAGCATTTTTTCGACGGTTATAAGGCGAACCCCGAGTTTTCGCTTAAATGCCTGGAAGCGGCCCTGGACGGCGGGGCGGACTGCCTGGTGCTTTGCGACACCAATGGGGGTTGCATGCCGGAGGATATCACGGCGGTAGTTACCCGGGTCCTGCAGCGCTTTCCCCAGGCCGCCTTGGGCATCCATTGCCATAACGATTCGGACCTGGCGGTCGCCAACAGCCTGGCGGCCCTGGAAGCGGGCGCTATCCAGGTTCAAGGCTGCATGAATGGTTATGGCGAGCGGGTAGGGAACACCAACCTCACTTCCCTGATCGCCGACCTGGCCCTCAAGACGGGCTATTCTTTCCTGAAGCCGGTGAAGCTCGAGAAGCTCACCGAAGTGTCGCATCGGGTGGATGAGATCCTCAATTTGCCCCCCCGGCCCAACGCCCCCTATGTCGGTAAGAACGCCTTCACCCACAAGGGAGGCATGCACATCGACGCGATGCGCAAATCCAGCAAGGCCTATGAGCACGTTGACCCGGAGGAAGTGGGGAACCAACGCAAGTTGGTCCTCTCCGACCAGGCAGGCCGGGCGGGGGTCTTGCACCAAGCGGGGGTCCAAAGCATCAAGTTGGGGAAGAACACCCCTGAAACCCGGGCCATCATCGACGAAGTGAAGAAGATGGAAAGCGAAGGTTACCAATTCGAGGGAGCCGAGGCCTCTTTCGAGATCCTGTTGAAAAAGGCCCTGGGAAAGCACAAGCCCTTCTTCGAACTGGTCAGCTTCCGGGTCATCGTGGAAAACCGTGGCGATGGAAAGCTTGTTTCCGAGGCCACCATCAAGGTTAAGGTGAATGGTGTCTTGGAAAACACCGTGGGAGAGGGGGATGGCCCGGTGAACGCTCTGGATCAGGCCCTGCGAAAGGCCCTGACCAAGTTCTACCCCTCTTTAAGCGAGGTCCACCTCACCGACTTCAAGGTTCGCGTGCTGGACGCCAAGGAGGGTACGGCGGCTAAGGTGCGGGTCCTGATCGAAAGCCGCGACAAAACGGATTCCTGGGGCACGGTTGGCGTTTCGGAAAACATCATCGAAGCCTCCTGGGACGCCCTGGTGGACTCCATCGATTACAAGCTGTTGAAGGACGCGGCCAGGCGGGGAAAGCGTTGAAGCACCACCCGATCGGTGTCTTCGATTCGGGCCTCGGGGGATTGACGGTCGTCAAAGCCATCCAGAAGGAAATGCCCGGGGAGAAGCTGGTCTATTTCGGCGATACGGCCCGCATCCCTTACGGCACGAAAAGCCCCGAAACCATCATCCGCTACGCCCGCCAGATCATCCGTTTTTTCCGAAAAGAGAAAAAGGTGAAATGCGTGGTGGTCGCCTGCAACACCTCCTCGGCCTGGGCCCTGGAGACGGTGCGGGGGGAGTTCCCCATCCCCATCCTGGGAGTGATCGAGCCGGGAGCCTACGCGGCGGTTTCGGTGACGCGCAACGGCCGGATCGGGGTTATCGGGACCGAAGGCACCGTCGCCTCGGGGGCTTATGTCCGGGCCATCCATAAAATTTTTCCCAAGGCCAAGGTCTACTCCAAGGCCTGCCCTCTCTTCGTGCCGTTAGTGGAGGAAGGAAAGCTGACCGGGCCCGTCACGGAAGCCGTGGCCCGGGAGTACTTGCGGCCCCTTTTGAAAGCCAAAATCGACACACTCGTCCTGGGGTGTACCCACTACCCCCTTTTAAAGAAAACCCTGGCGAAGGTCGCCGGGAAGAGGGTGAGGATCGTGGATTCGGCGGAGGAGACGGCGCGAAGCCTTCACCACAACTTGGCGATGCACGACGTTCCCATGAACGGCCACGGCGGATGCGATTACTATGTCAGCGACCTTTCCCGAAAATTCAAGGAACAGGCCCAGCGCTTCCTGGGGCGCAGCATTTCAAAAGTCGATAAAATCTTTATCGAGAAATACTAGGGCGTCATCCACAAGCGACCCGGTTTGTTGACATTGGGGTCTTTCGCCTTAAAATAAGAAAAAATGGAGGCTCCCGTACAACTCTTACGCATACCCCTCATCTTCCTTCTGCTTTCTACGGCTTCCTTTGCCTGGGCCAAGGACGAGACGGCCTCTTCCCCGACCAACTATGAAATGGTGGAGGCCCCAACCGCTTATACCCTCATGCACGGCGGGTACGACCTCCTCACGGAAATGTACGAGAACGGCGGGCTTTTTGTCCGGGGCAACGTGGGGTTCGAAGACTTCTTCATGTTCGGTTTTTCCGGCAATGCCACCAATGTGGTGGGCCAGGGAACCATCCAGGTCCAGACCCCGGGGATTGGCCTTAAATTCAAGGTTTTGGATGAGAAGGTCTCCCCCGTCGCCCTGGCTGTCGGGTGGGACAACCGGGGTTACGGGACGCAGGTCAACGGCGTCTTTTTTCCGGGAACCCAAAAGGGGTTTTATTCGGCTGTGAGCCACGAGTTCAAGGAGCTCGGCTACCTGCAGGCCCATGGCGGGATCAACGTGATCACTTTCGACAACTTCGATTCCAGCCAGGACTTGGGGGTCTTTTTCGGGACTTCCTTCGCGGTAGCCCAACCGTTGATGTTCGATCTTGAGGTGGACAAGCTTTTGAGCAGCTACTGGCAATTCAACGCCAATGTGATGTTCAATGTGGACAATCCCTTGAGGGTAGGGGTCGATTTCCGGGACATCAACCGGGGCGACCTGTTCTCGCGGATTGTGCGTGTCCAATATATGGGTTTTTTCTGAGCCGTCCTTAACGACGTCTTCCGTTGGCCGATCCTTTTTCCAAACTCCTGTTGCCGAGGCTCTCATGGGCAAGAAATTAGTGGCGACAATCCTGGGAATCCTGTTCTTGGTGGGGTGCGGCAAGGGGGATAAGATTTCCCTCGCCGCGCCCGCCCAACGGCCGCAGGCGACGGAAATTAAGGCGGATTTTTTTAACACAACAGACCGCTTGAGCCTAGCCGGGATGAAAGGGAAGGTCGTGGTGGTGGATTTCTGGGCCACCTGGTGCGGCCCCTGCCGAATGGAAATTCCAACCCTGGTGAAAATTTATAACAACTACCATGCCAAGGGGCTGGAACTCTGGGGCCTATCGGTGGAAGTGAACGACCGGCAGCCAAGAGACTATTTCAATAAATTCATCGCCGACTTCGGCATCCCCTATCCCGCGGGCCTCGCCAGCTCGGAGACGATGAAATCCTACGGGATCGACCCGATCCCCGCGACATTTTTCATCGACAAATCGGGCAGGATTGCATTGGCTTTTGTCGGCGTTCATCCGGAAGAGGACTTTACCCGGGCCATTGAAAAACTTTTGTCCGAATAGCGGGTGTAACCGCCGCCTTCCGGCGCGCTTTGTTTGGGAAGTGAAAAGGGGTATAATCTCGAAAACAAGGAACGGGGGATGCCATGGTTCCATCACAGGACTCCGACGTACGAGAGGGTTTCCTTGAGCTTTACCGTGAGCTGTTTTCCCACGTCTCTTACCTGGAAGTCGTGATCGAGCGCCTTGTGCACGGCCAGCACGTGGACCGGGCCATGCTGGAAAATCACCTGGCCCAGATGATCGCCTCGATCGCCGTGAACCAGAAGAAATACTCCAAACCACGCATAGGCAAAAGGGTTCGAAAGGACCATCCGGATTACTTCCGCAACGAGATGCTCCGGGTTTCTAAGGTGATTAAGGGCCAGTTGTCCGTACTGTTGAAAACATCCTTCCTGGTGGACAGCCGGGAAGTGGAGGAAGACTACCTGCAAACCTTGAGCGATGTGACGGACAACATTTCAGGCGCCTTCCAGCACGTGGTCCGTTCCAATGTCTTGATGCCAGTCATGTTGAACTGAACCCCATTTAAAATCAGCAGTCCTTTCGAACATGAGCTGTTGAGGATACTGTTTTATGAAAAATTTGGTCAGTGATAAAAGCGGCGCAAGGGAGCACGAGGTCTTCACCCGCTACCTCAAGGAAAAGGACCTTAAGCTGACGGCCCAGAGGGAATTGATCTTGGAGACTTTCCTGGCCTCCCAGGGGCATATTTCCGCCGAGGAGCTCTACCAGAAGGCCAAGGAAAAGCAGCCCCATATGGGTTTTGCCACCGTTTACCGGACCCTCAAGCACATGACCCAGTGCGGCCTGGCGCGGGAGTTGGATTTCGGGGACGGCCGGTTCAAATATGAACCGGACTTCAACCGGCGGCACCACGACCATATGATCTGCACCCAATGCGGGACTTATATCGAGTTTTTGAACCCCCAAATCGAGGAACTGCAGGAGCAGGTCAGCCGGAAACACGGGTTTAAAATCACGTCCCACCGGATGCAGTTATACGGGCTGTGCCAGAAGTGCCAGAAGAGCGGAAAGTAATATTACAAGGCTCATGAGGAGAATCAAATGTCCGACTTTCTCGTATCCCGGGTCACCCGGGACAAACTCCAAGATGAGCTCAACAAGCTCAAAACCGTCCGCCGACCCCAGGTGGCGAAGGCCCTGGAGGAAGCCCGTGCCCATGGGGATTTGAAGGAAAACGCCGAGTACGACGCGGCCAAACAAGAACAGGGGCTTTTGGAAGCCCGCATCCGCGAACTGGAGGACAAGCTGGCCCGCGCCCGTATCCTGGAAGACGAGAACATCACGGGGGAGCATGTTTCCATCGGGTGTATCGTCACCGTGAAAGACCTCAAGACTAAGCAAGAAGAGATTTACCGGTTGGTCGGGGAAGAAGAGGCGAATTTCGCCCAGAACAAGATATCCATCCGCACCCCCATCGCCCGGGGACTGATCGGCAAAAAAGTGGGGGAGAAGGTGGACATCCAGGTCCCTGCGGGGCTTTTGCGGTATGAGATCCTCAAAATCGAGGTGGCCGCGGCGGACTAGGGCCCTTCCCTTGACAGGAGGGCGGGCTCTTCAGTAACATCTGTCCAACAATTTATCGCTCTTATCGCGAGTGGCGGAGGGACAGGCCCTTTGATGCCACGGCAACCGGACCCGTAAGGGTCGCCAGGTGCCAAATCCTGCTCCGGAACGGAAACAACGATTCGGGGAAAGATGAGAGATGGAATTCCAAATACCGAAAGGCTTCCATCTCAGGGTGGAGGCCTTTTTTGTTAGTGAAT
>Ga0335085_10007564_pt1 | contig 16798 bp, 13 predicted proteins | sample Lox_Sample_45_FD_206712 | JGI IMG/M metagenome (GOLD analysis project Ga0335085, IMG submission 206712) | Soil microbial communities from Loxahatchee National Wildlife Refuge, Florida, United States - Lox_Sample_4.5 | ecosystem: Environmental > Terrestrial > Soil > Wetlands | place: USA...
GCAGCGTGTCGACCAGCCCGAGCCGGCTCATGATGCGGTAGTTCTCGACGATCAGCACCTCGGGCATCACGAGCAGCTGCACCAGCACCAGGCCGAAGGCGAGGTCGCGCCCGGCGAACTCGAAGCGCGCGAACGCGTAGCCGGCGAGCGTGCACAGCACGAGCTGCGCGCCGAGGATCATGGTCACCAGCAGCACCGTGTTCAGGAAGTGCCGCGGAAACGGCGCGTAGGTCCAGGCCCGGGCGAAGTTCGCGAGCGACACCGGCGCGAGCGGGTCGAAGCGCGTGGCGTACTGCACCGGGTGAAACGCCGCCCAGAACGCGTACAGCAGCGGCGAGAGCCACAGCGCCGCGAGCAGCCACGCGGCGGCGACCTCGAGCGGCGGCGCGCGCCGGCCGGCGGGGCTCACCGGTAGTGCACCCGCTTCTCGACCAGCTGGAACTGCACCAGCGCGAGCCCCGCGAGCAGCACGAGCAGCACCACGGTCAGCGTCGAGGCGTAGGCGGTGTCGAAGAAGCTGAACGCCACCTGGTAGATGTAGTACAGCAGCAGGCTGGACGCGTTGTCCGGCCCGCCCTTGGTGAGGATGAAGAGATGGTCGACCAGCTTGAACGAGTTGATGGTCGCGTTCACGAGCACGAACAGCGTGGTCGGCATCAGCAGCGGGAACGTGACGCGCCGGAAGAAGTACCAGCGCGAGGCCCCTTCCATCTTCGCCGCCTCCTCGAGCTCGGGCGCGAGCGATTGCAGCGCGGCGAGGTAGAAGATCATGAAGAAGCCCGCTTCCTTCCAGATCACCATGACCATGGTGCAGCCCAGCACCGTGGCGGGGTCGCCCAGCCAGTTGTGGCTGCGCGCGCCGAACAGCGCCGCCCCGATCTGGTCGAACAGCCCGATCTGCGGCGTGTAGAAGAACAGCCACAGGTTCGCCACCGCGATCATCGGCAGCACCGTGGGCGTGAAGTAGGCCATGCGCGCCAGCGCGCGCGCCGGCAGCCGGTCGTTCACCCAGATCGCCATCAGCATCGCGATCGCCATCGAGCTGGGGATGGTGCCGAGCGCGAACCACAGATTGTTGCCCAGCACCTTCCAGAAGATCGGGTCGTGCGCGAGCGCGGCGTAGTTGCCGAGGGCCACGAACCGGGACGGACGCACCACCGTCCCGGTCGAGAACAGGCTGTCCCACAGCGTCGCGGCCGCCGGGTAGTGCGTGAACCCGACGAGCAGGACCGCGGCCGGCGCGAGCAGCAGCCAGCCGTAGACGTGCTTCATCGTGCTAGCGATAGGGCGCGAGCAGCCGGTCGGCCTCGTCCTGCGCCGCCTGCAGCGCCTCGGCCGGCGTCTTCTGCCCGGTGAGCGCCGCCTGGACCGCGTCGTCGAGGAGCTTGCGCACGCGCCCGGTCTGGAAGGTGGCGAGCTCCGCGGTCGCGTACTTGAACTGGTCGCGCGCGACGACCGCCTGCGGGAAGTCGGCGGCGTAGGCCTTCAGCGCCGGCGTCTCGTAGGCCTCGGGTCGCACGGCGACGTAGCCCGTGGCCATGCTCCAGTCGGCGGCGCGCTCGGGCGTGGTCATCCACATCACGAACGCGAGGGCGGCCTTCCGCTCCGCGGGCGTGGTGTTCTTGAACATGTAGAAGTTGCCGCCGCCGGTCGGCGAGCCGCGCTGCTTGGAGGCCGGCAGCATCGCCACGCCGAACGGGAACTTGGCCGAGGTCTTCACCGCGGTCAGGTTGCCGGTGGTATGCCACATCATCGCGGTCTTGCCCTCGGTGAACTGCTGGCGCAGCGTGCCCCACTCGACGGTGCCTTCGGGCATCACCTTGTCCTTCGCGCCGAGATCGCGCCAGTACTGCAGCGCGGCGACCACGTCGGGGTCGGCGTAGTAGGTGCGGTTGCCCTCGGCATTCATGAGGTCGTGGCCGTTCTGGCGCGCGAAGGCCTGGAACATCCAGTACGGGTAGCCGGTGGAGGGCACCATCACGCCCCAGCGCGTCACGTTGCCGCCGGCGTCCTTCTGCACGAGCTTCTGCGCCATCTGCGCCATCTCGGTCCAGTCGGCGGGCGCATGCTCGGGATCGAGGCCGGCTTCCTTGAACGCGTCCTTGTTCCAGTACAGCACGATGGTCGAGCGCTGGAACGGGATGCCGTAGACCTTGCCCTTGTAGATGCCGTTCATCATCAGCGACGGATAGAAGGCCTTGAGCCACGCCTTCTCCTCGGCCGTGGTGGCGACGTCGTCCCAGGGCACGATCACGTCCTGCTCGAGCAGCTCGTACAGGTCGATCGAGTACAGCACCGAGATCTGCGCCGGCTGCCCCGCCTTCAGCGCGGCGAGCGCCTTGATGCGCGCGTCGTCGTAGTTGCCGGCGTAGATCGGATGCACCTTGATGCCCGCGTGCTCCTTCTCGAAGTCCCGGGCGTAGCCGTCGATCACCTTCGTCAGCGGCCCGCCGACGGCGATCGGGTAGTAGAACGTGAGCTCGGTGTCGGCCCGCGCCGGGGCGGCGGCCGCGAGCAGCGCCGCGGCGAGCAGTGCGAAGAGCGATCTCATGCTTCCCTCCCTTGAATGTCAGGTTGCGCCCGATCCATTGCAGCCTAGTTACGCCGGCGGCCTCGCGTCTTGATCCATGTCAACCCGCTCGCCGCTCGCGGCGTCGAACAGGTGCATGTCCTCCGGCGCCCAGCCGAGCCGTACCGCGGCGCCGCCGGCGAGCGCCACCCGGCCGGGGGCGCGCGCGAGCAGCGATTCCCCGCCCACGCGCACGGTGAGGATGGTGTCGGCGCCGTGGTATTCGGCGTTCGACACCACGCCCGGCACGCCGCCCTCGGCGACCAGGCGGATGTGCTCGGGACGCAGCCCGAGCCGGCGCCCGGCGCCGCGCCCGGCGAGCACGGCGGCGCCGTCCGCGCCGCGGATCACCGCGCCGCCCGCGCCGTCCTCGAGCGCCACCAGGTTCATCGAGGGCGTGCCGATGAAGCGCGCGGCGAACATGCTCGCGGGCCGCGCATAGAGCTGCTCGGGCGTGCCCTCCTGCTCGATGCGTCCTTCGCGCATCAGGACGACGCGGTCGGCCATGCTCATCGCCTCGACCTGGTCGTGGGTGACGTAGACCACGGTCATGCCCAGGCGCTGCTGCAGCGCGCGGATCTCGACGCGCATGCCGTGGCGCAGCTGGGCGTCGAGGTTGGACAGCGGCTCGTCCATCAGGCAGATGCTGTTCTCGGCGATCACGGCGCGCGCGAGCGCCACGCGCTGGCGCTGGCCGCCCGAGAGCTGCGCGGGCTTGCGCGCGAGCTGCTCGCGAAGACCGACCAGCTCCGCCACCCGCGCGAGGCGCGCGTCGCGCTCCTTCGCCGGCGTGCGGCGCACCTTGAGTCCGAAGACGATGTTCTCGGCCACCGTGAGGTGCGGAAACAGCGCGTAGGACTGGAACACCATGGAGATGCGGCGCTTCTCGGGATCGAGCCGGGTGACGTCGCGCCCGCCGATGACGATGCGGCCCTGCGTCACGTCCTCGAGGCCGGCGATGAGGCGCAGGATCGTCGACTTGCCGCAGCCCGAGGGCCCCAGCAGCACGAGGAATTTCGCCGCGTCGGCGCGCAGGCTCACGCCGTCCACGGCGCGCACGGCGCCGTAGAGCTTGGACACCGCGTCCAGGACGATCTCGGACATGCCGGCGCCGATTATGCGCTACCGAGCCGCGGCATCCTCAGCGCGCGATGTTCGGATAGATGCGCGCCGCGACCGCGAGCAGCACGAGCAGCGCGCCGCCCAGCACCGCGAAGTCCAGGCCCAGCCCGAGGCTGCCGGGCGGCGCGCCGGCCAGCAGCAGCGCGCGCAGCCCGTCGACTTCATAAGTGAGCGGGTTGGCGTGCGAGGCGAACCGCAGCCAGCCCGGCATCATCGAGGTCGGGTAGATCGCGTTGCTGGCGAAGAACAGCGGCATGGTCAGCAGCTGCCCGACGCCCATGAAGCGCTCGCGCGTCTTCACCACGCAGGCGATGATCAGCGAGAAGGTCGAGAACACCGCGGCGCCGAGCACGATCAGCGCCGCCACGCCGGCGAGCGCGGCCGGATCCCAGCGCACCTTGACCTGCAGCAGGACCGCGAGCGCCACCACCACCGCCGCCTGCACCAGCGCGCGCGCGGCCCCGCCGATCGCCTTGCCGAGGACCAGCGCCGCGCGCGGCGTCGGGCTGGCGAGAAACTTGTGCACGATGCCCAGGTCGCGCTCCCAGATGATCGAGATGCCGTTGAAGATCGCGATGAACAGCACGCTCTGCGCGAGGATCCCGGGCACCAGGAAGTCGAGGTAGCGAAGCCCGCCGGTGTCGACGATGTGGCCGCGGCTCATCACCTGGCCGAACACGAGCAGCCACAGCGCGGGCTGCAGCGCGCGCGTGAACAGCTCGGTCGGATCGTGGCGCAGCTTGCGCACCTCCATGTCGGCGATCGCGAGCGACTTGCGCGCGAAGGCGGCGACGAGCGCCCCCGCGCCGCCCGGCTCAGCCGAGTCGGCTGGCGGACCGGCGAACGTTGGAGGTGTCTGCATAGCGTCCGTCGCCTTCGGGCGACCCGCCGGTGAAATGCGCGAACACGTCGTCGAGGCTGGCGCCGGGCGCGAGCCGCGCCTTGAGCTCCGCCGGCGTGCCCGCGGCGACGAGCGCGCCGCGGTGCAGGATGGCGATGCGACCGCACAGCGCCTCGACCTCGTCCATGTAGTGCGTGGTGACGACGACCGTGGTGCCGAGCTCGGCATTGATCCGTGCGAGGTGCCGCCAGACGGCGTGGCGCGCGAGCGGGTCGAGCCCGACCGTGGGCTCGTCGAGGAACAGCACCTGCGGGCGATGCAGCGTCGACTGGGCGATCTCCAGCCGCCGGATCATGCCGCCCGAATACGAGCGGACCAGGCGGTCGGCCGCGTCCGTGAGGTCCATGAACTCGAGCGCCTGCGCGATGCGGGGCCGCAGCTCGGCGCGCGGCAGGTCGAACAGGCGCGCGAACACCAGCAGGTTCTCGTAGCCGGTCAGCTCGCCGTCGGCCGACAGCGCCTGCGGCACGTAGCCGATCACCCGCCGCACGCGCGCGGCCTCGCGCACGATGTCGCAGCCGGCCACGGTCGCGGTGCCCGCGGTCGGCGGCAGCAGCGTGGTCAGCATCTTGACGGTCGTGGTCTTGCCCGCGCCGTTGCGCCCCAGCAGCCCGAAGATCTCGCCGGGCGCGACGTCGAGCTCGAGCCGGTCGACCGCGCGCGCCCGGCCGAAGTCGCGCGTCAGCGCGCGCGCCGTGATGCCGCCGCTCACGGCCGCCGCTCGCCGACCAGACGGCCGTCGACCAGCTCGACGATGCGGTCGCACTGGCGCGCGAGCTCGTGGTTGTGCGTGACGATCAGCACGGTCGTGCCCCGCGCGCGGTTGATCTCGCGCATGAGGTCGAACACGCCCTGCGCCGACTGCGTGTCGAGGTTGCCGGTGGGCTCGTCGGCGAGCAGCAGCGCCGGGCTCATCGCCAGCGCGCGCGCCACCGCCACGCGCTGCTGCTGGCCGCCCGACATGTTGAGCGCGAGGTTGTCGCGCCAGGGCGTCAGGCGCACGCTCTCGAGCAGCCCGGCGGCGCGGCGGCGCATCTCGTCGTCGGGCCGGCCGCGGTCGACCAGCATCGGCATCATCACGTTCTCTACCGCGGTGAACGCCGGCAGCAGGTGGTGGTACTGGAACACGAAGCCGATACTATGCCCGCGCAGCCGCGTGATCGCCGCGTCGTCCAGCCCCGTGGTGTCGCGGTCCTCGATCAGGATGCGCCCGCCGCTCGGGCGGTCGAGCAGGCCGACGAGGTTGAGCAGCGTGCTCTTGCCGGAGCCGGACGGCCCCATCAGCGCGCAGAACTCCCCGCGCGGCAGCGCGAGGTCGACGCCGTGCAGCACCTCGGCCTCGTTGGGCATCCCGGCGTTGTAGGCCTTGCGCACGCCTTCGAGCCTGAGGACCGGATCAGCCACGGATCGCCACCACGGGGTCGAGGCGCGCGCCGCGGATCGCGGGCGCCACCGCGGCCGCGAGGCCGGTCAGCGTCGCCAGCACCGCGGCGCCCGCGAACAGCCGCCAGTCGAAGTCCATCGGCAGGTAGGGCGTGCCGTCGGGAAAGCGCGCGTAGATGCGCCAGAGCAGGATCGCGAGCGCGCCGAGCGCCGATCCCGCGACCGAACCGGCGAGCCCGAGCACCGCGCCCTGCAGCAGGAACACGCGCAGGATCTGCCCGCGCGAGGCGCCCATCGCGCGCAGGATGCCGATCTCCTTGGACTTCTGCACCACCGAGACGATCAGCACCGCCGCGATGCCGAACGCGATCGCGAGCCCGACGAAGAAGCGGATCGTGGTGTTGGCGATGATCTGCGCGCTGATCGCGGAGAAGAACTGCGCGTTGGTGACGATCCAGCTGTCGGCCTCGACGCCCTCGGCGGCCGCGATCGCCTGCGCGATGTCCTCGGCCTGGTAGACGTCGGCGACCGTGACGTCGATGCTCGAGACGCCGCCGACCAGCCCGAGCAGCGCCTGCGCGGTGTGCAGCGCGACGTAGGTGTAGCGTTGGTTCACGCCCTTGCTGCCGAGGTCGACGATGCCGGTGATCGTGAGCGTGGCGGTCGCGCCCGAGCTGGCGGCAATGTTCAGCTTGTCGCCCACGGTCACGCCGAGGTCGTTGGCCAGGTCGACGCCGATGACGATGTCGCTCGACGTCAGCCGCGCGCTGCCGGCGACGATCTTGTCGGGCAGCGGGATGATGCGGAAGTACTGCTCGGGGTCCACGCCGAGCACCGTTACGGCGCGCGCCGCCTCGCCGCGCTGCGCGAGCACGGGGCCCGAGGCCATCGGCGAGACCGCCGTCACCGCCGGCATCGCGGCCACCTCCTTCATGATCTTCTGCCACTGGTCGATCGAGCGCACGCGCTGGTAGGGCTTCTGCACGATCGCCGCCTCGGCGACATCCCCGCGCAGCGGGCGCGCGACTTCCTGCGGCGGCAGCAGCTGGATGTGCGACTGCGCGCTCAGCACGCGCCGGATGAAGTTGGCCTGCATGCCGGTGAGCGCCGCCGACATGAAGATGATCACGCCCACGCCGATCGAGACGCCGGCGATGATCGACAGCGACTGCAGCCGCCCCTCGAGCAGGAAGCGGCTCGCCGCCACCCACTCGAACGGCAGCCAGTCACGCATGGGGCACCGCGCGCAGGCGGCTGCCGGCCTTGATCGAGGTCGCCGACGTCGGCACGACGAGATCGCCTTCGGCGAGCCCCTCGAGCACCTCCACCGCGCCCTCGCCGCGCAGCCCGAGCTTCACGAGCTGGCGGCGCGCGGCGCCGTGTCGCACCACCAGCACCCACGGCGCGGGGCCGGTCAGGTCGTGCACCGCGTCCGCGCGCAGCGCGAGCGCGTTGGGACGGCGATCGACTTCGATGTCGGCCGACACCGTCATGTCCTGGCGCAGGTAGTCCGGCGGGTGCGGCACGCGCAGGCGAACCTCGACGGTGCCGCGCTGCGCGTCGACGCCCGGGTTGATGTACATGACCTCGGCGGGGAAGCGCTGCTGCGGGTAGGCGTCGGCGGAGGCGAGCGCCTTCTGCCCGAGCCCGAGGCGGCCGAGATTGCGCTCGTCGATCTGCAGCACGATCTGCGTCTCGCCCGCGGGCGCGAGCACCATCAGCGCCTTGCCGGGCTGCACCACGTCGCCCTTCTCGACGTCGCGCGCGATCAGCACGCCGTCCCAGGCCGCCGCGATCGTCGTGTAGCCGAGCTTGGCGCGCGCCGCAACCAGGTTCGCCTGCGCCTGCTCGAGCGCCGCCTGCGCGATCGCGGTGTCGCTGCCCGCCGGGCGCGCGGTCTCGACCTGCTTGCGCGCCGACTCGACCTGCGTGCGCGCCACGTCGAGGTTGCGCCGCGAGTCGTCGAGCGCGGACTGCCCGATGAAGCCCGATTCGGCGAGGCTCTTGTTGCGCTCGTACTGCGACTGCGCGTTCGCGAGGTTGGCCTGCGCCTGGCGCAGCGCCTGGTCCGCGACCGGCAGCTGCACCTCGCGCAGCTGCCGCAGCCGCGCCTCGGCCTGGGCGACGGCGACCTCGGCCTGCTTCACGTTGGCGAGCGCTTCGCTCGACTCGAGCTGGATCAGCGTCTGGCCGGCCCTGACCGCCTGCCCCTGCTCGACGGGAACCTCGGCCACCGTGCCGACGACCTGGCTGCCGATGTCGACGCGGTAGGGCGTGGCCACGCGCCCGCTCGCCACCACGGACTGCACCACGTCGCGCCGCGTCACCTGCGCCACCTCGACGCGCGGGCCGGCCGCCGCGATGAACAGCAGCCAGCCGAGCGCCGCCGCCGCCGCGGCCCCCGCCAGGATGCGCCCGCGCCAGCGCCAGGCCCGGCGCAGCACGCCGCCCTCAGGCAAATTCATCCGCCGATTCTGCCCCACCGGCGGGCGCCGCGGGCATCTCGGGCAACTTGGCGATCATGCACTCGGTGGTGAGCACGAGCCCCGCGATCGAGGCCGCGTTCTGCAGCGCGCTGCGCGTCACCTTGCACGGATCGAGCACGCCCATCTGCACCAGGTCGCCGTACTCGCCGCTCGCGGCGTTGTAGCCGAAGTTGCCCTCGCCCTCGGCCACGCGCTGCACCACGACCGAGGGCTCCGCGCCCGCGTTCCTCACGATCTGGCGCAGCGGGTCCTCCAGCGCGCGGCGCACGATGCCGACGCCCGCGTCCTGGTCGCTGTTGTCGCCGCGCAGGCTGGAGAGCACCTTGCGCGCGCGCAGCAGCGCGACCCCGCCGCCGGGCAGCACGCCCTCCTCGACGGCCGCGCGCGTCGCGTGCAGCGCGTCCTCGGTGCGCGCCTTGCGCTCCTTCATCTCGGTCTCGGTGGCCGCGCCGACGCGGATCAGCGCCACGCCGCCGGCGAGCTTCGCCGCGCGCTCCTGCAGCTTCTCCTTGTCGTAGTCGCTGGTCGCTTCCTCGACCTGCTGCTTGATCTGCGCCACGCGCGCGTCGATCGCCTTCGGCTCGCCCGCGCCGCCGATGATCGTGGTGTCGTCCTTGTCGATCTCCACGCGCCGGGCGCGCCCGAGCACCGAGGGCTCGGCCTTCTCGAGCGTGAGGCCCGCCTCCTCGGCCACCACCTGGCCACCCGTGAGCACGGCGAGGTCTTCCAGCATCGCCTTCCTGCGGTCGCCGAAGCCCGGCGCCTTCACCGCGCAGCTCTTGATCACGCCGCGCAGCGTGTTGACCACCAGCGTCGCGAGCGCCTCGCCCTCGACCTCCTCCGCGATTACGAGCAGCGGCTTGCCGACCTTGGCCGCGTGCTCGAGCAGCGGCAGCAGCTCGCGGATCGTGGAGATCTTCTTGTCGTGCAGCAGGATCAGCGCGTCCTCGAGCACCACGCGCTGCTTCTCGGGGTTGTTGATGAAGTACGGCGACAGGAACCCGCGGTCGAACTGCGTGCCCTCGACCACCTCGAGCTCGTTGGCGAGCCCCTTGCCGTCCTCGACCGTGATCACCCCTTCGCGGCCGACCTTCTCCATCGCCTCGGCGATCATGTCGCCGATCGAGCGGTCGTTGTTGGCCGAGATCGCGCCCACCTGCGCGATTTCCTTCTTCGCCGAGCAGGGCTTGGCCATGCCCTTCAGCTCGCCGACGACCGCCTCGACCGCGCGGTCGATGCCGCGCTTCAGGTCCATCGGGTTCATGCCCGCGGCGACGTACTTCATGCCCTCGTTGACGATGCCGGCGGCGAGCAGCGTCGCGGTCGTGGTGCCGTCGCCCGCGACTTCCGAGGTCTTGGCCGCGACCTCGCGCATCATCTGCGCGCCCATGTTCTCGAACGGGTCGGCGAGCTCGATTTCCTTGGCCACGACCACGCCCGAGTTGATCACCACCGGCGCGCCCCAGGATTTCTCCAGCACCACGGTGCGCGCCTTCGGGCCAAGCGTCACTCGCACGGCGTCGGCGAGCGTGTTCATGCCGCGCACGAGGCGCGCGTGGGCGGTATCTCCGAACAGGACCTGTTTGGCGGGCATGGGTTCCTCAGCGGTTCTTCGGCAGCGACGCGCCGATGCACTCCGCCATCGCGGCGTGGGTCTCGGCGGCGGCGTCGTACAGCGCCTTCCAGTACGCCATCGACTTCTTCTGGTTGGCGGCCAGCCACTCGGTCTGGATGCGCAGCAGCGCCTCGGGCGTGGCGGCCTTCGCCAGCGCCTGCTGGGTGGCCACGGCGTCGGCGTGCGCCGCCGCGGCCGCCTCGAGCTGCACCTCGCGCATGCGCTCCGAGCCCTCGATCACCACCTCGGTCAGGCGCATCGCGGCGTCGAGCTGGCGCTTCCACGCGTCCAGCATCGCGTCGTTCGTCGTCATCGGTTCCTCCGTCCTCGCGTTCATCGCTGCATCACGTACTCGCCCGGCGCGTCGCCGAGCGATTCGCCCATCGCCGGCGGCGCGGCAGGGGCGCCCGAGCGCGCGGCGAGCCAGGCCTGCCACTCCGGCCACCACGAGCCCTCGTGCCGCGACGCGCGCGCGGCCCAGGTCAGGGCGTCGGCATGAGTTTCGCCGCGCCGCCGCGTCGCGACCTGGTAGCGCCGTCCCTCGCGCCCGGGCTCGCTCACGATGCCGGCGTTGTGGCCGCCGCTCGCGAGCAGGAACGTGAGGTCGGTGTCGGTGTACAGGCCGACCTTGTAGACCGAGTGCCACGGCGCGACGTGGTCGCGCTCGGTGCCGATGACGAAGAGCGGCGCGCGGATGTCCGACAGCGCGACCGGCCGCCCGTCGACGTCGTAGCGCCCGGCGACGAGGTCGTTGCGCAGGAACAGCCGCCGCAGGTACTCGCTGTGCATGGCGTAGGGCATGCGCGTCGCGTCGGCGTTCCAGGCCATGAGGTCGCTCATCGGCGCGCGCTCGCCGAGCAGGTACTCCTTGACGCGGCGCGACCAGACGAGGTCGTTCGACCGCAGCAGCTGGAACGCGCCCGCCATCTGCCGCGTGTCGAGGTAGCCCTGCGCCGACATCATGTCCTCGAGCAGGCTCACCTGGCTGTCGTCGATGAACAGCGTCAGCTCGCCCGCCTCCTCGAAGTCCACCTGCGCGGCGAGCAGCGTGACCGAGGCGAGGCGCTCGTCGCCCTCGCGCGCCATCGCCGCCGCGGCGATCGCGAGCAGCGTGCCGCCGAGGCAGTAGCCGGCGGCGTGCACCTTCCGTCCGGGGACGATGCGCCCGATCGCGTCGAGCGCCGCCATGACGCCCAGGCGCCGGTAGTGGTCCATAGCGAGGTCGCGGTCCTCGGGCCCCGGGTTCGTCCACGACAGGATGAACACGGTGTGGCCGCGGCCGACGAGGTACTTCACCAGCGAGTCGTGCGGCGAGAGGTCGAGGATGTAGTACTTCATGATCCAGGCCGGCACGATCAGGATCGGCTCCGGATGGACCTCGGCGGTCGCCGGCGCGTACTGGATCAGCTCGGCGACGCGGTTGCGCATCACGACCGTGCCCGGCGTGACGGCGACGTCGCGCCCGGGCCGGAAGCCTTCCGCCCCGGCGGGCGCCTGGCCCAGCAGCTCGCGGCGCGCATCCTCGGCGAGATTCTCCGCGCCGGCGACGAAGTTCATGCCGCCCTGCGCGGCGGCCGCGCGCAGCACCTCGGGGTTGGTCCACGGGAAGTTCGACGGCGACCAGAAGTCCAGCATCTGGCGCACGGAGAAGGTGACCACGTCCTCGTGGTGCGGCGAGACCCCGCGCACGCCCGTGGTCGCGTTCCACCACCACTGCTGCGTGAGCAGGAACCCCTGCTGGATCGCGTTGAACGGCCAGGTCCGCCAGGCGGGGTCGGCAAAGCGCGAATCCTGCGGCAGCGGCTCGATGCAGTCGGGGCAGGCGCCGCCCTGCGCAGCGCGGCCGAGGTAGGCGAGGTAGCGCAGCCACTTGCGCTGCGCCTTGCGCGCGAGCTCGGCCTGCTTGCCGGGGGCGCCCGCCAGGTGCATCGCCCAGTCGCCGAAGGCAAGCGCGAGCGCCGCCGGCGAGAGGCCGGCCGTGGCGCGCGCCGCGTAGGCGTGCGACAGGCGGTCGGCTTCCAGCGCCATCAGCGCCGGGGCGTCGTAGTCCTCGTCCCGCTTCATGCGAGAAGCCTACCGGGGCGGGGGGGCGGCCCGGTTGACCTAGGTCAACGGCTCAGCGCGGGTAGATCTCGATACTGTCGGCCACCGAGTCCGCCACGTGCTCCTTGGTGAGCACGCCCACGACGTCGGCCGCGCGCGGCACGCCGTCCCCGCGCACCACGACCGCCATGGTCGCCTTGTGGCGCCACATGCGCCGGATGACGTCGATGACGATGTCCTGCTCGCGCGCGATCGTGAATCCCTTGCTCGCGATGTCGCCCAGCGTGACGCCGGTCGCCTCCCGCTCGCGGTGGCGCCGCAGCGCATTGTTGACGCGCAGCACCCCCGCGATGCGGCCCACGTGCGCGACCACGATGTGCAGCATGCGGTCGCGGTTCTCCGGCCGCGCGAGGAACGCCTCGAAGTCGGCGTCGGCCGGCGCCACGATCGCGTCGCGGTGCATGACGGCGCCCGCGCGGCGCACGAGGAACATGTTCGCGTGCAGCGCCTTGGGCACGACCTGCCCGCGGCGCACGAGCTTCAGCGTGTAGATGCTCTCGGCCGAGAGCAGCCGGCGCACGCCCACGCTGAGCGCGACCGCCACGATCATCGGCAGGACGATGCTGTAGTTCTGCGTCATCTCGAAGATCATCGCCACCGCGGTCAGCACCGCGCCCGTGGCGCCGCCGACCATCGCGCCCATGCCGACCATGGCGAAGGACGGCACGCCGACGTGCACCGGCAGCGGCAGCAGGTTGACCAGGCCGGCGAAGGCGCCGCCGATGGTCGCGCCCATGAACAGCGACGGCGAGAAGATGCCGCCCGAGGAGCCCGAGCCGAGGCTGAGCGAGGTGCCGGCGAGCTTGCAGGCGAACAGCAGCGCGAGCAGCCAGTACAGGCTCATCTGCCCGCCGAGGATCGCCTGGATGGTCGCGTAGCCCACGCCCTCGACGTAGTAGTGCCCGAACGCGAGGTGCAGCACGTAGATCATCACGCCGAACATCAGCATGCCGAGCGTGTGGCGCAGGTAGCGATTGCGGATCCGGTCGAACTGGTCCTCGACCAGGTGCAGGCCACGGATGAAGCCCGCCGCCGCCAGGCCGGCGATGAGGCCGAGCAGCGCGTACAGGCCGAGGCTGATGACCGCGGTGCCGTCGAGCGCGAGCGGCGCGAGCTGCGGCACGCTGAAGGCCGGCGCCTGGCCGAAGAACAGCTGCCCGACGAAGGTCGCGGTGCCGGTCGCCAGCGCGACCGGCAGGAAGCTCTGCACGCTCACCTCGGGCAGCATCAGCTCGATCGCGAACAGCACGCCGCCGATCGGCGTGTTGAACGTCGCGGCGATGCCCGCCGCGGCGCCCGCGGCGACCAGGATGATGCGGTCGGCGGCGACCACGCGGATGATCTGCCCCAGCGTCGAGCCGAGCGCCGAGCCGATCTGGATGATCGGCCCCTCGCGGCCCACCGCCGCGCCGCTGCCGATCGAGACCGCCGAGGCGAGCGACTTCACCACCGCGACCGCCGGCCGGATCGTGCCGCTGCGGTAGTAGATGGCGTCCAGCACCTCGGGCACGCCGTGGCCGCGCGCCTCCGGCGCGAACTTCTCGACCAGGAAAGTGACGCCGAGCGCGCCGACCACCGGCACCAGGATCACCAGCGGCCCCCAGGGGCTCGGCGGCGTGAACTCGTTCGCGTTGTACGCGACGTGGAACTGGCCGAGGAACAGCGCGTTGTGGATCAGGCCGATGAGGTCGCGGAACAGCAACGCGCCGACGCCGGTGACGATGCCGATCAGCACCGCGAGCACCGACAGGCGCACCGTGCCGATGCGCCGGCCTTCCATCGATGCCGGCGCCTGCTCGAGTGCTGTGGTTTCTGTTTCCAAGACGGGGCGGCCCGGATTTTACACCCGCGCGGGCGCCGCACCCGCCGCGGGTCACGCCGTTTCGGAGTGCAGCACGCGGCCTCCCGCGTCGACGACCTCGACCGCGACGGGCACGCCATGGCGGATGCTCTGCGTCACAACGCAGAAATCCTCGAACTGCTGCATGCATCGCTCGAGGTGCGGGAGGGCGCCCGCCTCGTCGGCGAGCTCGATGCGCACCCGCAGCCCCGCGATGCGCGTGCGCCCCTGCTCGTTCCTGCCGACGCGCCCGGTCACCGTCGCGCGCAGCGGCCCCGGGTCCTGCTTGAACTTCGTGCGCAGGCAGAAGACCAGGCTCGCCGAGAGGCAGTTGGCGACCGCCGCCGCGACCAGGCGCACGGCGTTGGGGCCCGCGCGATGGCCGAGCGGCTCGGGCTCGTCCAGGCGCAGCTCGGGCACGTCGGGCCAGTCGAATTTGACGCGGAAGTCGAAGCCCTCGGCCTGCTCCAGCGTCAGGGTGAATTCGTGCGCATCGCTCATGGCACTCCTCCCTGTCCGTACTGTCCGTACGGTGGGCCTTCGGCCCACCCTACGTCTGTGCATCCCTTTGTACGGTGGGCCTTCGGCCCACCGTACGGGCGGCGCGGGCGGCCACGACGTAGTAGAGCACCGGGATCACGACCAGCGTGAGCGCGGTCGAGACCAGGATGCCGAAGATCAGCGAGATCGCGAGCCCGTTGAAGATCGGGTCGTCGAGGATGAACGTCGCGCCGAGCATGGCCGCCAGGCCGGTCAGCGCGATGGGCTTCGCACGCGCGGCCGCCGACTGGATCACGGCCTCCTCGAGCGGCATGCCCTCCTCGAGCTTCAGGTTGACGAAGTCGACGAGCAGGATCGAGTTGCGGACGATGATGCCGGCGAGCGCGATCATGCCGATCATCGAGGTCGCGGTGAAGTTGGCGCCGAGCAGCGCGTGCCCCGGCATCACGCCGATCACGGTGAGCGGGATCGGCGCCATGATCACCAGCGGCGTCAGGTACGAGCGGAACTGGGCGACCACGAGCAGGTAGATGAGGACCAGCCCCACCGCGTAGGCGAGCCCCATGTCGCGGAAGGTCTCGTAGGTCACCTGCCACTCGCCGTCCCACTTGAGCGCCGTCTCGCGGTAGGGGTCGGAGGGCTGGCGGATGAAGTACTCGCCGATCTTCGGCAGCGCGGCGCGCGCGGCGAACATGCCGTAGAGCGGGCTGTCGACGCGCCCGGCCTGGTCCGCGACCACGTAGACCACCGGCAGCAGGTCCTTGTGGTAGACGGGCCGGTCGCGGACGCCGGCGACCGGCGTGACGAGCTCCGAGAGCGGCACCTGCGCGCCGGAGGGCCCGCGCACGGTCAGCTTCAGCAGGTCGTCGAGGGCGCCCTGGCGCTCGGCCGGCAGCGCGATGCGCACCGGCACCTCGTACTTGGACTGCCCGTCGTGCAGCGGCGTGACGTCGTCGCCGGCCAGGCCCACGCGGATCGCCTCGGCGACGTCGCGCCGCGCGATGCCGGCGAGCGCGGCCTTGCCCGGGTCGACCGCGAGGCGGATCCGCGGCGCCGCATCCTCGACCGAGTCGTCGATGCCGACGACGTCGGGCGTCGCGGCGAGCGCCGCGCGCACCTGCTTGGCCGCGCGGATGCGCGTCGGCTCGTCGGCGCCGTAGACCTCGGCGACGATCGGCGAGAGCACGGGCGGCCCCGGGGGAACCTCGACCACCTTGACGTTGGCGTTCCAGCGCCGCGCGAGCGCCTCGAGCGCGGGTCGCACGCCCTGCGCGATCTCGTGGCTCTTTCGGTGGCGCGCCTCCTTCGGCGCGAGGTTGACCTGCAGGTCGCCCTGCTCCGGTTCCGAGCGCAGGTAGTACTGGCGCACCAGGCCGTTGAAGTTGATCGGCGCGGACAGGCCCGCGTAGGCCTGGTAGTCGGTCACCTCCGGCACCTTCGCGAGCTCGGCGCCCAGCTCGTGCAGCACCGCGGCCGTGACCTCGAGCGGCGTGCCCGCCGGCATGTCGACCACGACCTGGAACTCCGACTTGTTGTCGAACGGCAGCATCTTCAGCACGACGAGCTTCGCGCCCGCGAGCGAGACCGAGGCCGCGATCATGGCCAGGATCGCGTAGAGCAGGCGGCGGCGGTTGCGGCCGGAGGCGAGGAAGGGCTGCAGGACCCGCCGCGCGAGCCGCTCGAGGCGCCCGCCGTGCGGCTCCGCGTGCGCGTGGTGCGTGCGGCGCAGGAACTTCAGCGCGAGCCAGGGCGTGACGCTGAACGCGATCGCGAGCGAGATCAGCATGCCGAGGCTGGCGTTGATCGGGATCGGGCTCATGTACGGGCCCATGAGGCCGGTGACGAACGCCATCGGCAGCAGCGCCGCGATCACGGTGAAGGTGGCGAGGATCGTCGGCCCCCCGACTTCGTCGACCGCGTCGGGGATGATGCCGTGCAGCGGCCCGCCCTCCATCGCACGCCGCCGGTGGATGTTCTCGACCACCACGATCGCGTCATCGACCAGGATCCCGATCGAGAAGATCAGCGCGAACAGAGACACGCGGTTCAGCGTGAAGCCCCAGGCCCAGGACGCGAACAGCGTCGTCGCGAGCGTCAGCAGCACCGCGACGCCGACGATCAGCGCCTCGCGCCAGCCGAGCGCCGCGAACACCAGCACGATCACCGACAGCGTCGCGAAGACGAGCTTCTTGATCAGCTGCTGCGCCTTGGCGTCGGCGGTAGTACCGTAGTCGCGCGTGACGGTGACGCGCACGTCGTCGGGAATCACCGTGCCGCG
>Ga0335085_10007565_pt1 | contig 16797 bp, 10 predicted proteins | sample Lox_Sample_45_FD_206712 | JGI IMG/M metagenome (GOLD analysis project Ga0335085, IMG submission 206712) | Soil microbial communities from Loxahatchee National Wildlife Refuge, Florida, United States - Lox_Sample_4.5 | ecosystem: Environmental > Terrestrial > Soil > Wetlands | place: USA...
GACGCTGCGGCCGGATTGGAGCGCCTGGCGCGCGTTGGCGAATTGCGCGGTCCAAGGCGCTGAGCCTGTGAGACGCAGGGCGGTGAAACCCGATTGCTTTGCGTTGCGAATTTGCCGGGCGGTGGCTGGCGAGCAACTGCCACTGAGCACGAGCAGGCGGTCGACGGGCGAGGCGGGTGCGGGAGCATTTACGGGACGGATGAGGCCTATGGATTGCCAGTACTGCAAAAGGCCGTGCGTGAGGCCGGAGCTGCCCACGGCGAAGAGAGGGCGCTTGACGGCGCGATTCCAAAGGATGCGCGCGGTTTCATGCAGCATGGCGCTGGAGAAGCCGTCGAAGACGATGCCTGCGGCTCCGGCGGCCACTTCAGTCTGGAGTCGCGATTCGGCGGCGTGCGACTGGAATGCAGTGGTGTCAACGAGGCCCAGCGGCAGGGAGGTTTGCTTCGCGAGATGAAGGCGAAGGTCGGCCTCGGTCATGGGCGTGACGGGATGGCGGCGCATGGTGGGATGGCGATCGATGCGAGCCATGATGCCATCGACATCGGCGAAGAGATTGCCATAAACCACGGCGCGTCCAAGGTAGGGAGCACCGACGACGATGGGGACCGGTTGTGAGCCGAAAGCGGCGCGGCCCAATTCCAGGGCGCGGCCGATGCTGCCGACGCGAGGCGAACTGTCGAAGGTGGAGCAGACCTTGTAATGGTTAACGGGAGTGCGGAGGCTACGCAAAGCGCGGAAGACCGAGGGGAGGTTGCGGCTCATCCACAGCGGATTGCGGCTACGGCTTTCTCCTGCGATGCCGATGGCGCGGCAGTCAGGAAATGACTTGAGATCGCGCGGACGCGGCGGGCGCGTGAAGAGCACCACTGGCACACCATAGAGACCGAAGGCTTCAAGGACGTCTGTCGAACCGGTGAAGTCGTCGCCGTACCATGAGTAGAGAAGGGCGTCGCGAGAGTGTGTTGTCTGGCGGTTGCTCACGCGGCGAAGGCCTCCAGTGCGGCGCGGAGCTCTGCGCGATTTCTTGCGTAATCAGCGAGAGGGACGCCGGCGGCTGCGGCCTCCCAAGCCTGATGCAAGCTGCGCACGCCGGCGGCTGGACCGGTGGGGTGAGCGAGGATGCCGCCTCCGCAAGCGAAAATGAGGTCCATTGAGCCGAGGGCTTTGTAGGTCTCGGGAGCCTGGCGCGCCGATTGACCAGAAGAAAACACGGGCATGATTTCGCAGCCCGGGTGCGGAGCAGGAAACATGGGGGTGAGACATTCACGGGCCGAGGCGATGACGCTGGCGTCGTCCTCACAGAATTTGTTGCGCAGGCCGTTGACGTGGATGTGATCGATGCCGGCGAGGCGCCAGAATTTCTGATAGGCGATGAAGCTCATGCCGGTTGCATGGGAACGGCCGAACATGCCCCACCCATTGCGATGGCCGTGAACGGCGACTTGAGCGTGGCGGCGAAGCGCGGTGAGGGCAGGCAGGCCGATGCTGTTGACGCTGACCATGACACACGTGCCGCCGTGGGCGAGGACGAGGTCGTGACGGCGCAGCATCTGATCGATCTCGCCGGTGACATTGGCCGCGTACATCAGGCGTTTGCCGGTTCTTTCGGCAATCTCGTTGAGGACGCGGAGGACAGCGGGGACGCGCTGATCGAAAGGGCAGTGTGGACCGTCGGCCTGCAGTTCGTCGTCTTTGATGAAGTCGACGCCGGCTTCGGCAAGCATTTTCACCTGTGCAGCCGTCTGATCGGGTGACATGCCGACGCTGGGCTTGATGATGGTGCCAATGAGGGGACGGTTGTAGACGCCGGTAAGTCGGCGCGTGCCTTCGACAGCGAATTGGGGACCTTGATAGACGGAGAGGAACGCGGGAGGGAGAGCGATATCGAGGAGCTTGAGGCCGGAGAATGGTTTCAGCTCGAAGAGGTTACCAGCGACAGTGGCGAGAAGATTGGGCAGCGACGGCCCCATATTTTCGATGGGCCATGAAAGCGAAACTTCGGCAATGCGGCGCACTGCGGGGCCGACGAGTTTTTTAGGCATGCCGGAACCGGAGAGCGATGGCGCGTCGACGGCGCCGAGCTCCTGGATCTGCTCGACGCGGGCAGCGTAGCGCTCGCGGAGCTCGTCTGTCTCGCCTGGGACGCGCACGAAGGTTCCGGTGGATTGCTCGCCGGCCATGGTGGCAGCGGCATCCTCAAGGGGGAAGGCGGTCTCGATCCAATAGCGAGCGTAGATGCGTTCCGGGGATGGGTGCGGGATGGTCATTCGTGACTATTCAGCGCGCTGCGAGTACATGGTGTAGGCTTCGCCGGTGACGAAGTAGAAGGGCACATAGGTGCGGGTTTGCGCGGCAGAGCGCGCCGCAAAAGCGCCTGGAGATGCGGTGCTGGGCTGAAGTGAATCGATGGGAGCGTGCTCGAGGCCGCCGGCTGCGGGATTGCGCTCGACGTAGACGAGCGGACCGCGCAGGAGGGCGACGGTCTCGGGGTGGAGATCGTCAATCGGCTCGGCGCGAAACTGCTGAGGGAGATTGAAGAAAAGCGTGTCGCCGTTGGTCCAGCGATGGTGGATGACGGCGAAGCCGCGGCGGACGTCCGCGCGGACTGGCTTGCCGTTGAGATGGAGTGACGGTGTTGCGCCGACCCAGCCGGGGACGCGCACCTGCATCGAGAATTGAACCGGGGCGGAGCAGGTGACACGCAAGGAAACGGAGCCGCCCAGAGGATAGTCGGTTTCCTGAGCGAGGGTCACGGGAGTTCCGTGCTCGTGCCATTGCAACTGCGATGGCGCGTAGAAATTCACGGCGACGCCGCCGGGAGTGCGGAAGTAGATGTTCCTGACGTAGTCGGCCACGCCTTCGACCAGTGTTCCCGAGCAGCATGGCCATTTTTGCGGATAGAAAACTTTGCGGACCTGTGAGCCGTAGGTGGAGTAGTAGGGATAATCGCCGTCGGAATCGGGCTCCTTGACGGCAAGTGTGCCGTTGAAGAGCACGCGCTCGAGCCCATCGCCGTAGCGCGCGTCGCCGGTGGCGCACAGCAGATAGCGGGCGAGCTTGATAGCCGCATAGCTGCCGCAGGGAGTTTCAAAGTGGTCGGCGGTGGTGTGCAGGCTGTCGAAGAGTTGGCCCTTGTGCGGCTCGATAAAAGTTTCGTTGGGGCCCCATCCTCCGGTGGCGTACTGCTGGGTAGATTGCAGGAGGGCCCATGCGTTTTGCATGGCGCGGAGATATTTCTCGTCGCCGAGGACGAGGCGGGCCTTGCCTGCCGAGCTGAGTGCGATGACGTGGCTATACGCGTGGCGGCCGGGCAAGACGTCACGGCCAGCGGCGAGGGGATCGAAGTAGTCGCGGTCGAGCAGGTACGCGAGGGCACGATCATAGAAGGCGCGATCGCCGGTCATCTCGTAGGCGAGGAAGAGAGATTCGGGCAAGACGTAGGTTTCGTCGTAGGGAGGATTCCTTTTGCCGATACGGTCGCGTCCGTGCTGGGGGATGTAAGGAAGCGCACCGTGAAAGACGCGCGGAACAAGGTCACGAGCATCTTTGATGCCGCTGAGTTTGTACGCATCCATCAGACCGGCGAGGTGCTTGTCGAGAATGTAGCAGGGCCAGACGTTTTCGGCGTTGGGCGCGGCGAAGGGCATGTTATGCAGGCCGAGAGTGGCTGCAAAGCCCGCGACCAGTTCGCCCACTTTTGCCGCACATGCAGGATCGCCGGTAGCGCGGCCGAATCGGGAGAGGCCGGAGATGTACTGGCCGAGGGAGTGACCGGGGACGAAGCCGTCGCGGCCATACCAACCACCCATTGGAGCTCCGGGCGCGGGCAGGCCAGCGCGAAGGCGATAGACCCTGAGCAGCCGATCGTTGTCGAGGGCCATGTAGGCTGCATGAATCCGGTCATATTGGCGTTTGAGAGGACCGCCGGTGAGTTGCACAGCACCGTATTCAAATTCGGAGAGCGGATCTGAGACGCGGGGTAAGGCAGGCAGCTGTGTTGCGCCGGCCAGCGATGCAGCAACCGCAGTGGCCAAGAAGTCCCGCCTTGTCATGTCGAATTCCATCGAGGTGGAAACGTCTACTCCTGAACTCTATGGTGGGGCCGGGAAGGGCCGGATGGTCAAACTTCGACAGCGCTTCTGTTCCGGGTTGCGGAATTGTCGGGACCGGCGATCACCTTGCGAGGCGCGCCCGTGGCGGGTTCATCGAGGGGGTAGATGAGGTCGACGTTGCGGGGCGTGAGGAGCTGATGCTTGACGAAGATGGCGGCAGGCGCCGGTTTGTGTTGCAGGATGTTGAGAGCGAGCGGAATGAGCTCGTCGCCGTAGCGTTCAGGGAAGTAAGCAACGGACCCGACGAGCCGGGTGCCGGGACGACGCAGCTCCGCGCGCGCTTCACGAAGCGCATTTTGGCCCATGACTGCACACTGTTGCGAGGCGCCGGCCTCTTCAAAAGCGCGCAGAGCGGCGAGGGCGCAGATGTCGTTAACGGTGCCGACGAGTGTTCGCCGGGGGCCACGCCGGCGGAGATATTTGCGGAGAACATCGAGCACCTGTTCAAAGTTGCCGCGCCCGTTGAGGCGGACGAGGGGAGTTTCCACAATTTTGGGCAGTTCGGCGCGAAGGCCGTCGACGAGGCCGGAGAGGCGCAGCTCGAGCAGGGAGCCGGCGATGGGAAGTTCGACGAGAACGAGCTGGTCGACCTTGCCGTCCCAGTTTTCGCGCGCCCAGCGACCGAGGGCGCGGCCGCCAATGAGGCCGGCCTTGTAGTTGTCGGCGCCGAAGTAAGTGGCGCCGGGATGAGGCACTTCAATGGCGACGACGGGGACGTTTGCGGCGAGGAATTTGGATGCGATGACGGGAGCAACGCGCTCGTAGGTTTGAAACTCGAGGACGAGATCGACGCGTTCGCGGATGAGCACATCGGCATTGCGCAGCGCTTCGCGCGCGCTGTAGCGGTTGTTGAGCGTGATCAGTTGCACGTGTTCCCGCGCGGCGGCAGTGACCATGCTGCGCGTGACTTCACGGGCGAATTCGGTGTCGCCCTGGCTGGCGAAGCCTATCCGGAAGGGACGCGCGGTGACGGGGCCGAAACTGTTGCGATAGACGCCTGCGCTGACGCGCTCGATAAGGCCGCCATGAATCAGCGTGCGGAGAAGGCGGAAAGTGGTTGTCTTGGGCAGGCCGGTGCGCTCCATGACGCCGGTGAGGGGCAGTTCTTCGCCGAGATGACGAAAAGCTTTGAGGACTTCACAGGCGCGCAGCACGGTCTGCGATTCGTTGCGGTCGCCGCTGCGGTCATGGACGCCTGGCGCTGCGGGGGATGCATCTTTCTTGGGCGCCAAGTTTTGACGTTGTTCGTTTTGTTTACGCCGCGCCATGCTCTTCTCCCGTTCTGTCGATCTTCAGGCGGTACGGTACATTCCGCGGCTTGGAATTGGCAAGTTCGACTTTTTCGCAATGCGGCTTCAGCCCGATGAAAACGAGAGCGGAGCAGGCAAGAGAAAGCTCGGCAACAATTGAATGCAGGCAGGGAAACGCCCTTGGCAAATCCCGGCGAACGGACGCCGGTTTGGCATCCGTCCGCAGATTACCCCATCAAGTCAGGCTTTAGAAAATGAGCTTAAGCGACAGCTGCGCAACGCGAGGAGAGACGTCGGACGTGATTCGCCCAAAGCTCGCCGACGACTGCGACAGATTTGGATCGCCCAGGTTGGTGTGATTCAGGAGATTGAAATATTCCGCACGAAATTGCAGGCTCGTGCGTTCAGTGAACCTGAAGTTTCGTGTCAGGCTGCCATCCCAATCGACATAGCGCGGTCCAACAAAAGAATCCTTCTTGAGATTTCCAAAAGTTCCGTTTGCAGGACGGGCAAATGCTGTCGGATCCAGAAAGCCTACGCAAGTCGTGGTAGCTGGTGTTCCGTAGCCGCAAGCGTTACTTCCGCGCCCATTGCCGATCCGGTTCGGCACATCAATTCCCGAGCCCAGGCCGGCCAGGGAAACGTCGGCTCCGACCGTGATGTTCAAAGGATCGCCGCTGTGGATCGAGGTGATGCCCGCCGTCTGCCATCCGTTGATAATTTCTCGAACGACCAAAGGGGCGCTCTTATATTCAGGGAGGATCCAGACGTAGGAGAGAGTGATGTTGTTGCGATGATCAAAAACCGATGGGCCATAATCCAGGTGTTTGTAGTTCGGCACGTACATCGGCAAAACGTACCCGCCTCCGGCGCCCGCGCTTGTGTCTGGCGTGACATAGGGAACGTTGTCCAGGCTCTTCGACCAGGTGTAATTCAGAGTTCCGCTCAGGCCGTGGATTGCCCTGGTACTCAAGGTCATTTGCATGGCATGATACGCGGAGTTTCCGCCCATGTTGGACAGAGCAATATTTGTATAACCCTGGAAAGGCCGGCGGGCGTTCTCATTCCCTGCAGTCTCATTGCTCGATGGAAATGCAGGATTGAGCTCTGGACATGTGAAGATGTGGCTTCCGTGCGAAGCGACGTAGGCGACGCGCGCGCTGACAACCGGCGTTATCTGCTGCTCGACCGCCATGTTCCAGTCATAGAGCAGCGGGACCTGGAATATTCCGGACGCGTCGAATGTGATGACCGAGATAGGCACATTGAAGGTCGTGTTTGAAGGAAGCGGCGTTGGCGCGGGAAAAGGATTAGTCGCGGCGCCATAAGGATTGCTGAAGGTGGCCGTAGGATCGGTGGCTGACGTGTTGGAAGAGGAGTAGGACTGAACAAATGGACTGGAGCCGATCCAGCCATTGTTGAAGAGATCGTTCATGCGCGTGTCATAGAAAAGCCCGGCCCCACCGCGGATGCTAGTCTTGCCGTTGCCGAATACGTCATAGGCGAAGCCCAGGCGCGGCATGAAGTTCTTGAAGTTTGAGCGGAGGCCTGCTTGAGGTACGCCTCTGTCTCCGGGGAATAGCAAGCCTGCCGGGGCATTGGGAAACATCACGGAGTGCGTGCCGGTAGCGTAGGCAGCGGGGTTGAACTGGCCCATCCGTCCGCCATCACTCTGAGGGATGAAGGGCTCGTAGCGAAGGCCGTAATCCAACGTGAGATCGTGATTCACCTTCCAACTGTCCTGAGCGTACAGACCGAGGAACTTGGCACGGTTGTTTTGGAACTGTCCATTGGCCTGCCCGAACGAGCTCAAATATCCCAGGAAGAAGCTTGCCATTGCGTTGTTGGTTGTGGTCGAGGTGAACGAGAACGTGCCAGGGGCGTTGAAATCATTGACTACGTCGACCTTTGCCACCTCGCCATGAAATCCGAATGCGACGTTATGCGAGCCTCTGACCCAGTGCAGGTCGTCTGCGAGAGTGAGGTTCGACCGTCTGAAGGTCGCGTGCGGGTTTTGTCCAAAAGAGAAGTCGCCCGAGACGCTGATGGATTGAATTGAGTGGAACGCCGGTTGCCAGATTTTTACACCGAGATCGGCTACATCAACACCGCCGGGAAGCGGGCCGCGCACCGAGCCTTCGCGCTGATAACTCAAAACCAGGTTATTCAACACATGATCGCTGAACGTGTGTGTTTCAGAAACGAGTGCACTCTGATAGGTGATATCCGACTGGTCCTGATACGTCAGATAGTTCTTCGGATCAAGCACGCCATCGAGATGGAATTTATCGAGGAAGTACCGCATGGCCATGTGATCAGAGCTAGTAAGTTCCTGATCGTAGCGCGCGATGAATTCATCGTAGTTTTCTCTGTCAGGCTTCAGATAGGAAAATGGAGTGCCGTTTGCCGCGGCTACGGGAATGATATTCAGGAGAGCAAGAGCGGCTTTGTCAAAGCGCTGAGTTGGAATTGTGGCGACATAGTTATTTCCGCTGACGTTGGTATAGGGGAAGCACGTCTTGTTCTGCGGGTCGAGAATGCAATTCGAAGTCGTGACGGTTCCGGCGGCCGTAAACGGGAATTGGCCCTGCTCATTCCCAGTGGAAGGCAGCGATGCGTCATTAGAGGATGTGGCTGCAATATCGCGCCAGCGGCTTCCCTGGTACCCGGCGAAGAAAAACCCCTTTTGCATCTTCCAGAAGGGCGGAATTCCTACGGGTCCGCCGGCAGTTCCACCAAACTGATTCCTCTTCAACGGATCGGTATAGGGGGTAAGCACTCCGTTCTGCACAATCGCCGAAAAGTGGTCATGCGCGTTGAATATGCGGTTACGGAGATATTCAAAGAGATCGCCGTGATACTTGTTGGTGCCGGATTTGGTGATGATGTTGACGACTCCGCCGGCGTTTTGGCCATACTCGGCCTGATAGTTGCTGGTCTGTACGCTGAATTCCTGGAGGGCGTCAGGGAAAGGAAAAGGCGCATTGACGTTCGTATACTCATCAACGTTGTTCCCGCCGTCGAGCAAGTAATCTGTTTGATTGGTTCGCGCGCCGTTTACGGTAATCAGGACAACCACCGGGAAAGTCTTGGTGTTGCCCTGGTCGATTGAATTGATATTTGGGGCGACAAGCACACCTGCGGTTAACGTTGTGAGTTGCGCGGCATTGCGGCCATTCAATGGCAGCTCATTCACGCGCGCGGTGTCGACCACCTGCGAGAGCGTACCAGTGGTTGTGTCAATCTGCGGGGCCTCGGTGGTCACGGTAACCGAAGTGCTCGCCGCGCCAACCTTGAGCGACGCGTTTACCGTAACGGCCTGGTCAGCCTGAAGCCGGACGCCCGGGTGGGCGAGCTCTGCAAAACCGCCGGCGGTGAAGGTGAGGGCATATACGGCTGGAGGCAGCACCGGAAATACATAGGCGCCAGTTGAATTTGTGAGGACGGTCGTCTGCACGCCAGTCCCGCTCTGCGTGGCGACGACGGTTGCGCCGGGAACGGCAGCTCCACTCGGATCAGACACAGTGCCCACTATGCTTCCCAGTCCCTGAGCATGGGCCGGCGTCAGCGCAGTACTGAACGCGAGGCACAAAACGGTGGTCAAAGCGAAACTTGCCCAAAGTGGTTTTGGCATGTGTATGCGGGAATGTTTCATAGTGAGACGGATGCTAAGCAACAGGAAACCGCATGTCAACAAATATCATCATGGCAGCATATTTATGCGCTTTTATCCTCATCGTTGCATATTTATGCAACACGATGTAATCTAATTTCGGTTCTCCTGGAAACGGGCAGTTCAAAGGAATGAATGGCGCGAAATGACAAAGTCCGACTTATAACGAAAGTTGCGCGCATGTACTATTCGCAGGGGATTCGGCAAACCGAGATCACCGAGCGGCTCGGAATTCACCAGTCCACTGTTTCGCGGTTACTGAAAAAGGCGTATGAAACAGGGATCATCAGGATTAGCGTGACCGTTCCAAGTGGGATTCACTCCGATCTAGAGGAGGCCCTGGAATCGCGCTTCGGGCTGCACGAAGCGGTGGTGGTCGATTCCATAACGAACGACGAAGGACAGATTGTGCGTGATCTGGGCGGAGCGGGCGCTTATTTCATGGAACTGGCGGTTAAGCCGGGTGAGGTAATAGGCATCTCCTCCTGGAGCGCGTCTCTGCTGGAAATGATCAATGCCATGCATCCTTCAAAAGTGGGCAAGGCCAGCAAGGTGGTGCAGATTTTAGGCGGTCTCGGGAACCCCGCCGCGCAGATGCATGCCACTCATCTGACCGAACGCCTTGCCTATTTGATCGGCGGAACCGCGGTGCTGCTTCCCGTCCCGGGCATCACCACTTCGACTGATGCCAAGAAAGTGTTGCTGAAGGAGACATATGTGCGCACGGCAACGGAACTTTTCGATCGAATGGACATGGTGCTTGTGGGCATCGGAGCGGTTGAACCGTCGCGCTTGCTGGCGAGCAGCGGAAATGTCTTCTCATCGCACGAGCTCAACCAACTGCGCAAGCAGGGTGCGGTGGGCGATATTTGCCTGCAGTTTTTCGATTCCTCGGGTCAGCCTGTGCGCACCGACCTGACGGAGCGTGTAATTGGAATGTCTCTGCAGCAAATCAAAAAGGCAAAGCGGGTGATCGCGCTGGCTGGCGGGAAACGTAAGGTGGACGCGATTGTAGGCGCATTGAACGGGCACTGGATCAATGTCCTGATTACCGACAGGGGTACCGCAAAGTCTGTGCTGGAAGCCACTGGCAACTGAAGCATGCAGAGAAGCCACCGGGGCGGCTTGCTCGCATATTTATGCCAATCGGCATTTTTCTACAGACAAGCGCGCGGGATAATGGAGAAGATAGTTTTGATGAGGGGATTCCTCTTTGATGAATAGAGCAGCAGGCAGATGAAACCTACACAGATCGCTACAAGCCCGGAGATAGAGCGAAGGCTGTTCCTCACAAGTCAGAGAGTGCGTATGCAAGCGCTGCAGATGGCCGCCCACGCGAAACTTGGTCATCCTGGAGGGGATTTGTCTGCAGCAGACGTGCTGGTTGCGCTTTACTTTGCCGTCTTGAAGATTGATCCGGAAAACCCGCGATGGCCGGACCGGGACCGCTTCATTCTCTCGAAAGGGCACGGCGCAGCCGCTTACTACGCTACGCTGGCGGGGCGGGGGTTCATTCCGTTGGCGCAACTGAAGACATATATGGACCCGTTGTCGATGCTGAATGGGCATCCCGATCGCAACAAGGTGCCGGGCGTGGAGGCGAATACGGGGCCGTTGGGCCATGGACTGCCGATCGCAGTGGGTGCTGCCCTGGCGGCCCGGATGAAAAAGGAAGCGTGGCGCGTGTTTGTGCTGACCGGGGACGGCGAGTTGCAGGAGGGATCGAACTGGGAAGCGGTGATGACGGCGCAGCAATACGGGCTCGATAACCTGACGGTAATTGTGGACCGGAACCGGATCCAGCAGGGAGATTTCACGGAGAACACGATCCGCATGGAACCGCTCACGGAGCGTTTCGCGGCATTTGGATGTGCGGTTGAGGAAGTTGACGGACACTCGATTGGGGCGCTGCTCGAATGCTTCGCGCGGTTGCCGCTGGAGCGGGGAAAGCCCTCGTGCGTGATTGCGCGCACCGTGAAAGGCAAGGGAGTTTCATTTGCGGAGAATCAACCGGCATGGCACCACGGGGTGCCGACAAAAGAGCAACTGGCGAAGGCTGCGGAAGAACTGGGCGTGGAGGTGGAATGGTGAGTTGTGAATCCGCCCCGGCAAGCAGACCCCAGCTCTTTGATTGCCGCGACGCTTACGTGAGCGCCCTGGAAGAAATGGCCGCGAATGATGAACGCGTGTGCGCGGTAGCGAATGACTCGTTGTCGTCGGCAAAGCTGAAGAACTTCAAGGCTAGATTTCCTAATCGCTTTGTGAATGTAGGGATCGCGGAACAGAACATGGTGGGAGTGGGCGCCGGCCTGGCGAACGGCGGGATGGCGCCTTACGTTTGCGGTGCCGCATGTTTTTTGACGGCGCGGGCGCTGGAGCAGGTGAAGGTTGACCTGGCGTACACAAAGGCGAACGTGAAGCTATGCGCCATGTCTCCGGGAATGGCGTATGGCCAACTGGGCCCGACGCACCATTCGATTGAAGACCTGGCATGGATGCGGGTGATTCCGAATATGACAGTCGTTGTACCCGCGGACCCGGTGGAGACGGATGCGGTGATGCGCTACTCGCTCAAACACGAAGGGCCGATGTTTTTGCGGGTTGCACGGGTGCCAGTGCCGAAGGTTCACGGCGATGGCTACGAATTCAAGCTGGGCAAGGCGGTTGTGCTGCGCGAGGGTGGGGACGTGACGCTGATCGCGAACGGGTTGATGGTGAGCCGGGCCCTGGATGCGGCGCGGGCCCTGGAGGGGCGGGGAATCTCGGCGCGTGTGCTGAATATGAGCACGGTGAAACCGCTGGATCGCGAAGCGATTCTGGATGCGGCGCGAAACACGCGTGGGATTGTGACGGCCGAGGAAGCCCTGAAGGCAGGCGGAATGGGTAGTGCGGTGGCAGAGGTTCTTGCGCAGAAGCATCCTGCCGCGATGCGGATTCTGGGGGTTCCGGATACGTTTGCTCCCACAGGGACGGCGGAGTTTTTGCTGGAGCATTTTGGGCTCACCGCAGCGGGTATCGAGCGAGCGGCGGTTGAGCTAATGCAAGCCGAGGGATAAATGACGCGCGAGTGGATTCTGGCGATCGACCAGGGCACGACGAACACGAAAGCGCTGCTGGTCGACCGCGAAGGCAGGATCGTTCATCGCGAATCGGCACCGCTCGAGATCCTGCAACCAAAGCCAGGGTTCGTGGAGCAGGACCCGCTTGTGTTGTGGCAGTCGGTCGTGGAGGCGGCAGCAGCCTGCGCGCACCACGCAAAGCGGGAAGACAGGTTGATCGCGGGGATTGCGATTTCAAATCAGAGGGAAACGGCGGTTACGTGGAGGAGAGCAGCCGGCGAGAGTACGGTTGCAGGCGAACCGGTGTGCAACGCGATCAGCTGGCAATGCCGGCGCTCGGAGGCGGTGTGCGCCAGGCTGCGGGAGCAGGCGGGTTTCATTCAAGCTGTTTCGGGGCTGCCGCTTGATCCGCTCGTAAGCGCAAGCAAGTGGGCATGGGTTTTCGAGCAGCGGCCGGAACTGCGAGCGCAGGCCGAAGCGGGCGATCTGCGGATTGGCACCGTTGACTCATGGCTTTGCTACAACCTGACGGCGGGCGACGTTCATGCGACTGATCACACGAATGCCTCGCGGACAGCGCTGCTGAGCCTGGAGTCGCTCAGTTGGAACGCGGAGCTGTTGGAGGCTTTTCAGATTCCGATCGCGGCATTGCCCGAGGTAAGGCCATCGAGCGGCGGTTTTGGAAACTGCGCAGGCATTCCGGAGCTGGAAGGCGTTCCGATTGTGGCGATGATCGGCGATTCACACGCTGCGCTCGCCGGTCACGGGTGCTACCTGCCGGGAACGGTGAAGGCGACTTATGGCACAGGTTCGTCGCTGATGATGCTCACGCCAGGGCTGGTAGCTGAAGCTGAAAATCTTGCGCGGACGGTGGCATGGTCGGCGGCGGACGGAGCGCATTTTGCGCTCGAAGGAAACATCGCCATGAGTGGAGCGGCAGTGCAATGGGTGGGAGAGTTTCTCGGACTCGCGCATCCGATTGAAGATGCCGCCACGCTGGCGATGACGGTGACGGATGCAGGGGGCCTGGTTTTTGTGCCGGCGATGGTCGGACTCGGCGCGCCACATTGGGATTCGGCGGCGCGCGGCCTGATGACCAATGTCGAGCGCTCGCACACTGGTGCGCACCTGGCGCGCGCGGCCATTGACGCGATTGCATTGCAGGTGGCTGATGTTCTGGAAGCGATGGAAGAGGCGGCAAAGGTGAAGCTGCCCGTTTTGCTGGCCGATGGTGGGGCTACGCGCAACGACACGTTGATGCAGATGCAAGCCGATATGATCGGTCGGCCGGTGCATCGCTCGCAGCGGGAAGACCTTTCGGCGCTGGGAGCGGCGTTTTTGGGCGGATTGGCGCTGGGCTGGTGGCGCGACGCGGAGGAGTTGGCAGCGCTGCCGCAAAGCACGCAGAAATTTGAGCCGCGGATGGACGCGAGAGAACGAGAGAGGCTTCGCGGCATGTGGAAGCTGGCGGTGCGGCGTGCCCGTTTGCAGGCGGAGCGTGCCGCGTGAGACAGGGACACAAAACGGCGGGCGAGGTGATCTTAGAAGCCCGCTCCGTCACGAAAAGGTATCCCGGCGTGAAGGCGCTGGATGGGGTGACATTTCGCGCTTACCGGAATCAAGTGAATGTTTTGATTGGAGAGAATGGGGCCGGCAAATCGACGTTGATGCGCGTTCTTGCCGGTGTGGAAAGAGCAGACGAAGGCGACCTGATTTTAGAGGGGGAGCCGATTGCGCTTCACTCGGCACGCGATGCCGCCGCGCATGGGATTTCGATTGTGCACCAGGAATTGCTGGCGCTGACGAATCTGGACATCAGCGAGAACGTCTTTGCCGGACGCGAACTTTGTCGCGGAACGCTGGTGGACCGGCCAGCGGAAGACCGGCGCACGAGCGCAGCGCTCGGCCGCTTGCGGATGCCGATGGAGGTTGGTACCGAGACGAGCAGGCTTTCGCTGGGTTGCAGACAAATCGTTGAGATTGCGCGCGCCCTGGACCAGGGGTCGAAGATTTTGATTCTGGATGAGCCGACTTCGGCGCTGTCGGCGGCGGAGGCGCAATCGCTCTTCGATGTCATCGCGGATTTGAAGCGAGCGGGTGTGACGATCATCTATATTTCACACCGGCTGCACGAGCTTCTGCATTTGGGCGATCGCTTCACCGTACTGCGGTCAGGCCGCGTGGTAGGGGAAGCAACGCGCACGGAGGTGACGCGGCAATGGATTGTGGAGAGGATGTCGGGACGAGATGAGTTAATCGAAGCCGAAGCGCAGAGGGAAACACTAACGAGGCCGACGGTCCTTTCGGTAAGCGGGCTCACGCTGGCAGGTTCGGCAAGAGACGAGGCAGCACAGGCGGCGTTGCATGATCTGAGTTTTTCGCTTGGCGAAGGCGAGATTCTGGGTATTTACGGATTGCTGGGCGCGGGCCGAACGGAGCTCCTGGAGGCTCTTTCAGGGCTTCGACCGATGGCGGCAGGGCAGATCGCGATTCGAGGGCGGACGGTTCAGATTGACAGTGTGCGAAGTGCACTGAGAACGGGAATTGTGCTGATGCCGGAAGATCGGCGGCGGGACGGGCTGTTCCCCGATCTCTCGATCCGGGAAAACGTTGTGATGGCTGCCAAGGCCGGGGTGATTTTATCGCGCAACGAAGAATCGAAGCGAGTGCGCGAGCTTGCGGCTGAGTTGAAAATGGCGGCGCGCGATATTGAATTGCCGGTTATGACGCTTTCGGGCGGCAATCAACAAAAGGTGCTGCTGGCGCGCTGCCTGCTTTGTGCGCCCACGGTCTTGCTGATGGATGAGCCGACGCGCGGCGTGGATGTGGGCGCAAAGGCAGAGATTTACAGCATTTTGAAGGGGCTGGCAGCGAAGGGCCTGAGCGTGATCTTCACCTCGTCAGAGATTGAGGAAACGCGCGCCTTAGCGGATCGAGTGCTGGTGCTGTGCCAGGGGAGGATTACGGCTGAGCTCTCCCATGATGAATTAAGCGACGAGGGATTGTTTGCCGCGGCAAGCCCTTCAGTGACGACCGGCGGGAGACCTTCGGCGACGGATGCTCGTGCGGCGGGAGGATTCGCTTGAACACTTCCGCAGGCACATTGCGAAGGGCGGACCGTCTCACGTGGACGATCGCACGCGGCGCGCTGCTGGTGCTTCGCGCGCGAGCTTTTCTGGTACTGGTGCTGCTGCTGGTTCTTTTTTCAGCGCTTGCGCCGGAGTTTCTGACAGCGAACAATCTGTCGATCCTGACGAAGCACGTGGCGATCACCGCATTGCTGGCGGTTGGAATGACGTTTGCCGTCCTGACCGGCGGGATTGATCTCTCGGTGGGCTCGATTGCTGGATTGGGCGGCATGATTGCGGGCTATTTGTTGACGCAGGGAATCTCATTTGGAGGAGCAGCACACTTTCCGCCGGTTGCGGTCGTGGTATTGCTGGCCGTGCTGGTTTGCCTGCTGGTGGGATGCCTGAATGGGTGGCTGGTGGCGAAGGCGGGAGTGGCGCCATTCATTGCGACACTGGGGACGCTGTACATTGCGCGAGGGGCGGCGCTGCTGGTTTCGAACGGCAGGACATTTCCGGATCTCGGCGGATCGGCAGGGCGCGGAAATACCGGCTTTCCGTCATTCGGCCAGAGCTTTCTACTGCATATACCTTCTCCTGTGTGGATGATGCTGGTGCTGTTTGCAATCACCTGGGTTGTAGCGGCAAAGACGCCTTTCGGGCGACATGTTTACGCTATCGGCGGGAATGAACGAGCGGCGCGGCTGGCCGGGATACGCGTGCCGCTGGTAACGGCGTCGACCTATGTGATTTCGGCATTCAGCGCGGCGTTGGTCGGACTGATTATTGCCGCGCAATTGGAATCTGCACATCCAGCAACGGGTGAAAGCTTCGAATTGAACGCGATTGCCGCGGTGGTGCTGGGCGGGACGTCACTCATGGGCGGCCGGGGCTCAGTGACAGGATCGCTGATTGGCGCGTTTGTGATTGGCGTTCTTGCCGATGGACTGGTGATGCTTGGCGTGTCGGAATTCTGGCAGATGGTGATCAAGGGCGTGGTGATCGTGCTGGCGGTGGGGCTGGACCAGCTTCAGACCCGTTTGCAGGCCAGAATTCTGCCAATGATGACGGCTACGAATCCTGAGGCCGGGCTGTGATGAGGTCCGTGACTTTTGCCCGGTTGATGTGGGTTGCAGCGGCTTTGCTGATTCTTTCCGGGTGCCATCGAAATGAGCATCGCAAAAAACTGATCGTAATCATTGTGCCATCGCAGGATAATCCGTATTTCAAGGCGGAGGCGGATGCGGCGGCGGCAAGAGCGGTTGCAACCGGCTATCGTGTGCGCGTGGATGCCCACGAGGATGATGCTTATTTGCAGGACAACCTCGTGGATGCAGCGATAGCCTCCAATGCGGCTGCGATCATCCTGGACAATGCGGGAGCTGACGCCTCGATTGCGGCGGTGCGGCGGGCAACGAAGGCGGGGATCGCAGTCTTTCTGATCGACCGGGAGATCGATGCCACGGGAATTGCGAAGGCGCAGATTATTTCGGACAACGACCAGGGCGCGCGTCTGGTGGCTACAGAGTTCGCGAGGGATTTGGGCGGGAAGGGCAAATACGCCGAGCTGTTGGGAAAAGAGTCGGATACAAATGCGCAGATTCGGACGAAGGGGTTTCATGCGGTGCTGGA
>Ga0335085_10007566_pt1 | contig 16793 bp, 15 predicted proteins | sample Lox_Sample_45_FD_206712 | JGI IMG/M metagenome (GOLD analysis project Ga0335085, IMG submission 206712) | Soil microbial communities from Loxahatchee National Wildlife Refuge, Florida, United States - Lox_Sample_4.5 | ecosystem: Environmental > Terrestrial > Soil > Wetlands | place: USA...
GAAACGTCGGGAGACGCCGCACTAGCTCGCCGCACCAACCGCGCTCGGGTGGAACCCCCACTGGCGGAGCCCCTGCTCGAGCACCTCGACCATCTTCTGCCCAGTCAGGTACGAGTCCGGCGTCGAGCGGCCGGTCACGAACGGGTAGTCGACGATAACGGACGTCTCGTGGCCGTAGTTGCCGTGGTACGCGCCTCCGGGAGCCGTGGCGTCGCGGAGGATCCACTCGAGCGGGTACGGCGGCGGCCCCATCACGAAGTTCGTGCCCATGAAGCCGGTCCCGTACTTGTAGTCGTACTCGATGCAGTGGCCCGTGACGTGCTTGCCCGAGATGATGCTCTTGCGGTCCTCCCAGTTGCGCGCGAAGGCGAGGCAGGTGACGCCGTAGCACTCGGCCCCGATCAGCTTGTCGGCGTCGTAGAAGGCGAGGATCAGGTCGTGGAGGCGCTGGTTGTTGACGAGGTCGACGATCGGCCCCGAGCCGCCGACGATCAGCATCGCGTCGTAGCGGTCGACGAGCTCCTTCGCCTTCGCGTCGCGCTCCTTGTAGTACGCCTCGTCCTTGCGCAGGAAGTCGTCCTCGCTGTGGTACGGGCGCTCCGGCATCAGGTCGGTCAGGCTCATCGGGTCGTCGAGGCGCGGGTCCTTGTCGATCGACTGGACCTTCGCGGCCATCTCCGGCGAGGTCACGGACCGCCCGAGCGGCGGGTCGACGTAGTCCGGGTCCATGCTGACGCTGATCGCCACCGGGCGCTTCCCGGTGGGCGTCATGAAGTCGACCTCGTACCCAGCCTCCTCGAAGGCCTCGAGCGGGCCGACGAGCTCTTCGCCCCAGTATCCCCATTCGGAGAGGACGACGAGGATTTTCTTGCTCATGGACTCATGCTCCCTTCGACGTGGTCACCACCAAGGCGCGTTCGAGTGTAGGTGCGAACCCGCAAAGCGTCCAGTCCAACCCATCTCGCTTGCGCTTCCGGGCGCCGTCCCGCATCATCGAAGCGCTTCTAGGTCAACGTGCTCCGACAGAGTGGAGGGAACCGGTGGACGACGCGAGACTCCAGCAACTGATGGACGAGAAGGAGATCATCGACGTGATGAACGCCTACACGACGGCGCTCGACACGCGGAACTGGGACATGCTCGCCTCGACGATGGCCCCGGACGGGTCGGCGGACTTCGGCAACCTCGCCGGGGTCGGCATCCTCGACAGCCCGCAGGCGCTCGTCGACCTCTGCCGGCGGTCGCTCCAGGATCTCCGCGCCACGCAGCACCTGCAGGGGAACTACGCGGTCGAGGTCGACGGCGACACCGCCACGGCGAGCTGCTACCTGCAGGCCAGCCACTTCGCCGACGGGCTGCCCGGCGGCGATGCGTTCATCGTCTACGCCAAGTACCGCGACGACTTCGTCCGCACGCCGGACGGCTGGAAGATCAAGCTGCGCCATCTCGACACGATCTCGGCGAGCGGCAACATGAACCTCTTCGACGAGGCGGCCGCCGCCGCCGGGCGGGTCGTAGAAGCCTAGCCCGGGTCCTCTTCAAGACGTGCCGGAGCGGCTCACACCGCAACGGGTGTGAGCCGCTCCGCCATGAAGCGGGCGACCCGCTCGACGGCGGGGCCGACGAACCGGGGCTGGTCGTACAGGTCGATGTGGTTCGTGGTCTCGAGCCACTCGATCTCCTTCGGCCCCGTCGCCCGGTCGAAGACCGCCTGCGCGCTCGACGGCAGGCAGTAGGTGTCGCCGGTGCCGTGGACGAGCAGGAGCGGCGTCCGGTCGAGGAAGTCGGCGGGGGTCAGCGCGTCGAACGTCGCGAGCTGATACCGCGAGGCGACGGTCAGCCTGTTCTCCCACACAGCGCTGCGCGAGCGCTCGGTGCCGTAGTAGTCGAACGGCTCCTGCCCGCCCATCGCCGCCGGGCCGTCGGTGCTCACGGCCGGGATGTACGCATCCTCCGAGGCCTGGAGAACGCCCGCGAGGAACTCGCGGTAACCGTCCGGCCCCATGTTCTCGCGGAGCCGGTGCGGGCTGTTGTACGCCCCGCCGACGCCGGCGGCCGCCTTGAGCCGCGGGTCGAATGCGGCGGCACGAACGGCATAGCCGCCGCCGAGGCAGACGCCGACGATGCCGATGCGCTCGGCGTCGACCTCCGGCCGCGACGCGAGGTAGCCGACCGCATCGCGAAGATCGGCGAGCTTGCCCGCCGAGTCCTCGTGCTGCCGCGGCTCACCGCCGCTGTCGCCGAAGTTGCGGTGGTCGAAGGCGAGCGTGGCGAAGCCCTCCTGCGCGAGGCGCTCCGCGTAGACGCCCACGACCTGGTCCTTCACGCCCGAGAGCGGGCCCGTGAACACGAGCCCCGGCAGGCCGTCCGCCCCTGCGAGCGGGCTCTCCTCGGGCACGCGCAGGTCACCGGCGAGCCGGAGCCCCCCGCTCTCGAACTCGACCCGCTCCGGCATTTCAGCCTCCGGACGGCAGGATGCCGAGCTGCTGGTAGAGCGTCAGCGTGTCGGTCGCGCTCCACCGCTCGACGACGCGCCCGCCGGAGACGCGCACGAAGTCGCTGTGCGTCCAGACGACCTCCTTGCCGGACGGGTCGACCCCGTACAGCGGATCGCCGGTGTGGGTGCCGCGGGCGACGGAGTGCACAGCCGCCTGGTTCCCCTCGCCGACCATGTTCGCCTCGTCCAGCTCGAACCGGAGGTCCGGCATCGCCAGGCGGAGCTCGCCGTACGCGTTCAGGACGGACTGCAACGTGGTCGTGCCGAAGCCGGGGCTGTGGTCGGCGAACGCGCCGTCGGCGAGCCGGCGCACCTCGTCCTCGTCCCCGGCGGCAAGGGCCTTGACGAACCGCGCGAGGATCTGCTTCGTCTCGGGGGCGTTCGCGTTCTGGTCCGCGGCTCCCGAGGCAGTCTCGCCCCAGACGGCCTCCTCGCCCTTCGCAGCCGCGCCGGGCCCGACGATCGGCAGCGCCCCCAGCTGCTGCATCATCCCGACCATGTCGAGCTCGCCCCAGCCCTCGGTGACCTTTCCGTCGCGCACGCGGTCGATGCCGACCGACGTCACGGCGACGCGCTTCCCGGACGCCGGGATGCCGTAGAACTCCGCCTGCTGCGTCCCGTACCAGGTGTTGCGGATCGCGACCGTGTCGCCGTCGACGATCAGGTCGTCGATCTTCATGTGGCCGTCCGGGAACGCCGTGCGCCACGTCTTGATCAGGTCGATCAGGCCGTCCGGCCCCATGCCGACGGTCTGCCCGCCGGCGCCGTGGACGACCATGTTCGGCGAGATGATCTCGTACGCGAGCTCGTACTTGCCGCCCGACCAGCCCTCGTTGTTCCAGCGGCGGATGATCTCCTTCGCCTGCTGCGACTCCGTGACCGTGGACATTGCTACGAGGCGGCTTCCGTTTGCTGCGCCTCGGCGGCCATCTGCTCGATCGCGTCCTTCATCATCTGGTTCGAGCGCGCGATCACCTGCGCGTGCTCGTCGCCGATCAGGTACTGGAGGTCCGGCATCGGCACGCCTGCGATGCCCCACTGACCGACGGGCACCTCTTCGATCAGGCAGTAGGTGAACGGACGCACGACGTCCCCGAGGACGCTCACGAAGGTGTCGGTCATCTTCTCGACGAGCTCCTTCTTCTGCTCCTCGGTCGCGACGACGTCCTTGATGAACTTGATGCTGATGATCGGCATGGGGTTCCTTTCTAGGTTGCTTCGACGGGTCGGGGCCGCATCCCGACCCGTCGCCTGCGTTACGCCAGCCGCTCGGGAATGGGCTTCAGCGCGTTCGCCTTCCAGAAGTAGTCGTCGACTCCGTGCTGGTCCGCCGTGTAGACCTGGACGTGCGCGATCTTCCCGTCCCGGATCGTGTACACGCTGCAGGTCGGGAAGAGGTACTCCTGGCCCTCGACCGTGCCGTGCCCGCTGTGGGTCTCGACGACTCGGTCGTCGCCGATCGTCCCGAAGGAGACGTTGTCGACGTTCACGCCCGACTGGATCAGCGCGCCGAAGAACGCAATCACCTCGTCGGCGCCGCGCTTCACGCCGGAGAGGGGATGGTGGCCCGGGAGCGCCCACTGGATGTCGGGCGCGAACACCTCGGTCTTCAGCGTCTCCATGTCGCCGGTGCCGAAGCACTGGTACATCCTGTCGACGACGGCCTGAGGCCCCGCCGCCACGTCAGTTGTTGACATCTCGGTTTCCGCTTCGAGAGGCGGTCAGTGGGCGATCCGATCCTGGATCGGCTTCAGCTTCGAGACGGCCCAGAAGAAATTGTCGGCCCCGTACTGGTCGCCCATGTAGACCTGGACCTCCTGGATCTTCCCGTTGACGACCTTGTAGTGCGTGCAGTTGAGGGCGTCGAGCTTCGCGTCACCGACGACCCCGTGGCCACGGTGCACCTCGACGACGGTGTCGTCCGTCCACTGTCCGATGTGGACGAGGTCGACCTGGACTCCCGACAGATTGAGCTCGTGGAAGAACGCGAGCACCTCGTCGGCGCCCGTCTTCACCCCGCCGAGCGGGTGACGGCCCGGCAGCGTCCACTTGATGTCCTGGGCAAAGACCTCGTTGCGGATCGTGTCCAGATCGCTGCGGTTGAAGCACTCGTACATGCGCTCGACGACCTGCATGGCTGTGGTCTCTTGCACTGCCATTGGCTCCCCTTTCGTTCGTGACCCTCCGGGGCCGCGGCGCCCCGACGATGAGTAATCCCGGGCCAGGAGTCTAACGACGCCTGCGGGAAGCCGTCAGGCTCCGGCCGCGAGCAGGAGGTCCGCGAGGGAGAACGTGGCGCCCGCGGCGGGAAGCGTCGGCCGCCAGCCCGGATCGACCGCGCGGAACGACTCCGGGTCGGCCGCGACGATCCCTACCAGCACCTCCCCGACGATCCGGCCGCCGACCGGGCCGAGCCGGTCGCCGCCGCCGACCGCGTCGGCCTCGCGCAGGATGTAGAGCCAGAGCGGCGTCTCGTCGTGCCAGCCGTGGGAGGCGAGGCCGACCGAGTCCGCCTCGAGCGGCGCCGCGCCGATGTGCCGCGCGACCGCCTCACCCGAGGGGAGGCCGATCGCCTGCCCCCGCTGGAGGTCGCGGACGGCGAGCGAGTGGTAGGACGCCTCGTCGACCTCGCCCGTGAGCTGCGTCGGCAGGTTGATCAGGCTCGCCGGCAGGCGCCCGTCCATGCGTTTCGAGCGCTGCGCGGGCGGCCGGCCGGGCAGATCGAAGAGGAGCTGCCACTCGATCGCCCGCTCGGGCGGCACCGGGCCGAACCCCATCAGGTCGGGGAACATCGGCAGCTCGCCGCTCGTGGCGTTCACGCGGTACCGGTGGCGGATCTGGCCGTGGCCGTAGCGGAAGGCGGCGTCCGCGAACTCGAACGGGATGTAGGGGTCCGCGCCCGGCCTGTACCACCTCGGCCCTTCTTCCACGAGCTCCGCCGTCAGCTCCTCGCCGACGAGCCCCGGCAGGTAGTCGTGGAGGAGGATCCACTGGTAGTGCCACATCAGCGACCGGCGGGCCTCGTCGAAGATCTCGGCTTCCGGCACCCCGTCCTCTCGTAGCCGGTCGACGAGCAGGTTGTGCGCGCGCAGGAAGGCGACGTGGAGCTGATTGACGAAGAGGTGGACGTCGTTGCGGGGGTCGCCGACGAGCGCCAGACCCTCCTGGTTGCGCGGAACGTCGCGGTTGCCCTCCCCGAGCAGGAGCTTCGCCGGATCGTCGCGCCGGTACAGGTAGGGGCTGCCGACGGGCCCGCCGCCGTAGAGGCACTCGAGGTTCAGGCGGGGCGTGCGGAAGTTCCGCAGCGAGTCCGTCTCCGCGTGCGAGCGGAGCGGCGAGCGGTCGGCGGTGATGTCGTGCGCCACGAACTGGCCGACGAACGGCCAGCCGGCGGCGACGGCGGCATCGTCGGCGCCAGGGACGACCGAGCTCGCGTCGAGCGCGCCGCCGAGCGAGCCGATCGCGTGCAGGAGCCCCTCGTCGACCGAGAGCGGGGGCAGCTCGGGGTAGAGCCGCCCGTAGCGGCCGCCGTAGATCGGCGCGTCGACGACGCGGTCGGGCGCGAGGCAGTGATCGCGGGCGATGACGGGCTTGAGCGAGACGCTCGTCACGCCCCAAGGTTATTCCCCGTCGGCCAGTCGGGTCGCGAGCGTCTCGGGCAAGCCGTGCTCGCGGATCTCCGCCTGCGTCTCCTCGATCGGGTACGGCAGCCGCCGGAACCGCGCCGTGCCCGTGTCCCGGTCGAGCAGCAGGTAGGCCGCCCTGGGATCGCCGTCGCGAGGCTGGCCCACCGAGCCCGGGTTGAGGAGCCACCGCCCCTCGCCGATCGTGACCTCACTCCCGCCCTTCGCGAGCCCGCCGGCGAGCGAGTCCTCGCCCGAGAGCTGGAGGGCGATCGGGATATGGCTGTGCCCGACGAGGAGGAGCGACGCCGTCGTGTCGGCGAGCGCCGCCCGCGCGGCGTGCTCGCTCAGGATGTACTCCCAGACGGGGTCGCGGGGGCTGCCGTGGAAGAGCTGGACGCCGTCGCGCTCGCCGCTCGGCTCGAGCCCCTCGAGGAACGCGCGCGCGCCCGGCTCGAGCTCGGCGGCCGTCCAGGTCGCGCTCGCGGCAGCGTCGCCCGAGAAGTCCTCGAGGCCGACGCGCCCGATCGCCGCGAGATCGTGATTGCCCATCAGGCAGATGGCGGCACGCCCCTGGACCGCCTGCACGCAGCGGTTCGGCTGCGGTCCGTAGCCGACGACGTCGCCGAGGCACCAGATCTCGTCGACCTGCTCCCGCTCCACGTCGGCGAGCACCGCCTCGAGCGCGTGCCAGTTGCCGTGGATGTCGGAGATGACCGCGATGCGCATGGTGGGCGGGACTCGATCCTACGCGCCCTCGCTCGTGTCTTCGGCCGCGGCCGGTGCTCTCTTACACCGCGGTGAGGTCCGCGTACGAGTCGATCCACCAGCGGCGGTGCGGCATGTCGCTCGCCGCGAGCAGGTCGAGGAACGCGTCGAAGTCGTACTGCACGCGGCGCAGCTCGACGTCGAGGTCGCCCTCGTCGACGTCGACGATGCCGTACTCGGCCCAGCGGCCGACGCGGATCTCGTTCGGCCACCACTGCCTGAACGGCTGCCCGACGCTGCCCGGGTTGACGATCACCGCGCGCCCGTAACGGCGGAGCATCTGCAGGTGCGTGTGGCCGCCGACGAGGACCGCCGCGTCGATGCCGTCGAAGAGCTGCTCGATCTCCTCGTCGGGCGTCGTCGCGAAGATCCAGTCCGAGAACGAGGCCGGCGAGCCGTGGAAGCAGAACATCCTCCGTTCGTCGGGGAGCTCGAGCTCGAGCGTCGGCTGAAACGTGCGTACGAGCTCGCGGTGCTCGTCGGTCAGCTGCTTCGCCCACCACGCGCCGAGGTCGTAGAGCATGATCCCCACCGGGTCGTCCCGCGTCGGGAACCCGTCGATCGACCACCAGTCCCAGTTGCCGAGGATCACCGGGCAGCCGAGCGCCTGCACCCGCTCGAGGCACTCCGGCGCCTGCGGGCCGAAGCAGATGTCGCCGAGGCAGACGAGCTGGTCGCAGTCCCGCCGCTCGAGGTCGGAGAGGACCGCTTCGAGCGCGGGCAGGTTGCCGTGGATGTCCGAGATGAACCCGAAGCGCATGCGCCTAAGCTTTCCACGTCCGGCTCCCGTTTGCCCAGCACGACGTGCGTGCATATCCTGCTGCGCGTGTCGTTCATGCAGGAAGTCCCGGGTGGTGAGCTCGAGCCGGGCCAGTCGCTCGGCCCGTTCAAGCTCGAGGAGCTCCTCGGGGAGGGCGGCATGGGCCTCGTCTTCCGCGCGACGCGCGAGTCGGACGGCGCGGTCGTCGCCCTGAAGGTGATGCGGTTCGAGCTGATCGAGGATCCCGTCTTCGGGCGGCGCTTCGAGCAGGAGGCGCGCGCCGCGTCGGAGGTCACCGAGCCGCACCTCGTACCCGTGCTCGAGGCAGGACAGGCGGAGGGCCGGCGCTACCTCGCCTCCCGCTACATCGACGGGAGGACGCTGGAGCAGATCCTCGACGAGGGCCCGCTCCCACTCGCGGACGTGGCGAAGTACACGGGGCACGTCGCCTCCGGGCTCCAGGCGCTCCACGACGCGGGGATCGTCCACCGCGACCTGAAGCCGTCGAACATCATCGTCGACCTCGACGGCACCGCGATGCTCACCGACTTCGGGCTCGCCAAGGGCCGCGCCTACACGGTCCTCACGAAGCCCGGGCAGGTGATGGGGACGCTCGACTACCTCGCGCCGGAGCTGATCAAGGGCAGCCCCGCGACGCCCGCCACGGACATCTACGCGCTCGGCTGCACCGTCTACGAGTGCGTGGCCGGGCAGGCTCCGTTCCGCGACAAGGAGGGCATCCAGGTCGGGCTCGCGCACGTGGCCGAGCCGCCTCCCCCGCTCGAGCAGTTCCGCGACGACCTGACGCCCGCCTTCGCCGAGGCGGTGCTGAGCGCGCTCGCCAAGGACCCCGCCGAGCGGCCGGCCTCGGCCGTCGAGTACGGCCAGCGCCTCGCCGACGCGGTCCCGTAGTCCTCGACCCCCAGCTGTTAAGCTGTCCTTCCCCCGTGGAAGGTTTGCGCCTATAACGAGCAGTACTGAGCAGTACTGGGGTTGGGGGTCCTGAGGACGATGTCAGAGCGCGAAGATTCGGACACCGCTGCGATCCGGCGCCCGGGCTCAGGCCTCGGCGACGGGTCGGAGTTCGCGGGGTATCGCGTCACCAAGATGCTGGGGCGCGGCGGTATGGGCTTCGTCTACGAGGCCGAGCATCTCCTGCTCAAGCGCAAGGCGGCGCTGAAGACGCTCGCGCCGGGGCTCGGCAGCGCCGATTTCAAGGAGCGCTTCATCCGCGAGTCCCAGACAGTCGCCTCGATCGACCACCCGAACATCATCCCGATCTACGACGCGGGCGATCTCGAAGGTGTCGCGTACATCTCGATGCGCTACGTCAACGGGCCCGACCTCGGCGGCCTGATCGCGAACGGCGGGATGAGCGACCCGCACGAGGCGCTCACGATCCTCGAGCAGGTGGCGGGCGCGCTCGACGCGGCGCATGCCCGCGAGATCATTCATCGCGACGTGAAGCCGCCGAACGTGATGATCGAGGACGGCTCAGGGCGGATCTACCTGATGGACTTCGGCATCGCCAAGTCGCGCGGCGACCGGGAGATGACGGCAGCGGGCGTCTTCGTCGGCACTGTCGAGTACGCGGCTCCCGAGCAGATCGAGGCGAAGGAGATCACCGCCGCGGCTGACATCTACGCCTTCGGCGGCGTCCTGTACGAGGCTCTCACCGGCAAGAAGCCGTACGAGCGCGAGACGGACGTGGCCGTCATGTTCGCGCATATCACCGAGCCGCCGCCCAAGGTCTCCGAGGTACGCGACGACCTACCCGCGGCCCTCGACGACGTGATCGCGAAGGCGATGGCGAAGGCGCCCGAGGAGCGCTACTCGACCTGCCGGGAGATGATCGAGGCGGCGCGAGCGGCCCTCGGCGGCCGGCGCGGCGCCCAGGCCGACGACGCCGCGGACGGCGAACCGGCGCGGGGGGCGCTCCGCTCGAACCTGCCGCTGCAGCCGACGCCGCTCGTCGGGCGCGAGGAGGAGCTCGAGACGATCAAGGCACTCCTCCGGGAGCCGCGCATCCGCCTCGTGACGCTCACCGGCCTCGGCGGCACGGGCAAGACGCGGCTCGCGATCGAGGCCGCAGCGCAGCTTCAGCCCGAGGTCGCCGGCACGCCCTTCGTCGACCTCCTCCCGATCCGCGACCCGCAGCTCGTCGGGACCGCGATCGCGGAGGCCTTCGGCGTGCACGAGACGCCCGAGCAGCCGCTTGCCGCGGCGATCGCGGCGCGGCTCGGCGCCGAGCAGGCGCTCCTCGTGCTCGACGACTTCGGCAACGTGCTCCCCGCGGCGCAGCTGCTCGAGCAGCTGCTCGCCGGCGTCCCCGGGCTCAAGGTGCTCACGACGAGCCGCACGCCGCTCCGCATCCACGGCGAGCACGAGTTCACCGTGCAACCGCTGCCGGTGCCCGCGAACCCCGACGCCGACTCCGGCCATTCCCCGTCGGTGCTCCTCTTCGCCGCCCGCTCGAACGAGGTGAAGCCGAGCTTCGAGCTGACGGAGGACAACCTGCCCGCCGTCGCCGAGATCTGCCGGCGGCTGGAGGGCATCCCGCTCGCGATCGAGCTCGCCGCGGCGCGCGTGAAGCTGCTCACCCCCGACCAGATCCTCTCGCGGCTCGAGGAGAAGCGGCTCTCGTTCCTCGGCGGCGGCGGCGGGGGCCAGCACGACTCGCTGCTCGAGGCGATCGAGTGGAGCTACAACCTGATCGACGACCGCGGCAAGGAGCTGTTCGCGCGGCTCGGCGTCTTCCTGGGCGGCACCTCGCTCGAGACCGCCGAGAACGTGGCGGGGCAGGCGATGGGGCTCGAGTTCGGCGTCGTCCTCGACATGATCGCCTCGCTCGTCGACAACGGCCTCGTCCGACAGGTCGAGGCGGCCGACGGCGAGCCTCGCTTCAAGATGCTGGAGACGATCCGCGAGTTCGCGCTCGAGCGCCTCGCCGAGCTCGGCATCCTCGACGACGCACGGAACCGCCACCTCGCGCGGTTCGTCGAGCTCGCCGAGACGACGGAGCCCGAGCTGACGCGCGCGAGCCAGTCGGTCTGGCTCGAGCGGCTCAGCGAGGAGAACGACAACATCCGCGCCGCGCTCGCATGGTCGTTCGAGTCGAACCAGGTCGACCTCGGCCTGCGGCTCGCGGGCGCCCTCGTGCGCTACTGGAGCGTGCGCGGGCTGATGACCGAGGGCCGGCGCTGGCTGACGGCGGCGCTCGAGGCCTCGTCGGGCGTCGACTCCGCGGTGCTCGCGAAGGCGTACTACGCCGCCGGGTTCGCCGCGCTCGGGCAGGGCGACTACCCGGAGGCGCGGCCGTTCTTCGACGAGAGCCTCGTGCTGGCCCGCCAGGCGGGCGCGGAGCGCCTCGAGGCGCAGGCCCTGCAGCAGATTGCGTGGCTCGTGATGACGGGCGGCGCCCGCGAGGAGGCGAAGGAGCTCGCGACGCAGGCGCTCGAGCTCGCCCGCGGCATCGGCGACAAGCTCGTGCAGTCGGGCGCCCTCAACATCCTCGCCGACGCGGCCGCCGACGAGGGCGACGCCGAGGCGGCGAACGAGATGTACGAGAAGAGCCTCGCGCTCCGCCGTGAGCTCGGGGACAAGCGGCTGATCGCGAACTCGGTGCTCACGCTCGGCCGCGCAGAGCTCTCGCGAGGCGAGTCGGAGAAGGCAGCGGCCCTGCTCGAGGAGGGCCTCGGCCTGGCGCGGGAGCTCGGCGACACCTGGAGCCAGTCGCTCGCGCTGGCCAACCTCGGCCGGCTCGCGCTCCAGCGCAACGACACCGCGGAGTCGGCGAAGCTCTTCGCCGACGGGCTCGAGCTCGCGAAGAGCCGGGGCGACAAGCGCGTGGCCGCCGAGTGCCTCCAGGGCCTCGGCGCCGTCGGCAGCCTCCAGGGCGACAGCATCCGGGCCGCCCGGCTGTTCGCGGCGTCCGCGCGGCTCCTCGAGTCGATCGGTGCGACGCCGGCTGCGGTCGAGGTGCGGATCAGCGAGCAGTTCGTGCCGCCCCTCAAGGCGGCGCTCGGTGACGAGACGTTCTCGGCCGAGTGGGCGGCCGGGCGCGACCAGTCGTCCGAGGAGGCGATCGAGCTCGGCCTCAGCGCGGCGTCGCGCGGCCTGGTGGCGGCCGTCTAGTGGTGCACTAGAGCTTGGCGTCCGAGCAGGCAGCCCAGACCCCCTCGACCGACCTCCGGCGGAGCCGCCCGTTCCAGCTCCTCGTCCTGTCGCTCGCCGTGGCGATCGTGGCGCCGATCGCGGTGCTGCCGGTCTACGGCGGGGAGATCATCTGGCCGCTCGTGATCTGTGGCTACTCGGGCGCCGCGCTCGCCTTCACCGTGGCGCTCTTCTGGGACCGCCACTCGCGCCTGCAGGACGAGGTGCGGCAGAACGAGGCGGAGCGGCGCCGGGTGGCCGAGCGGCTCCAGCAGGAGCAGGAGCGCCGTGTGATCGAGGCGAAGCGCCGGTTCGGCGCGCTCGAGCTCGAGCTCGAGCGCCTCAAGGCGAGCATCGACCGCACGAAGCGCGAGCAGGCGCGCTACAAGCAGTTCTTCCCCGACCTGCCGACCGGCTCGTGGATCGCGGCCAGCGGGCCGCTCGGCGTGATCGTGGCCGACTACGAGCTGATGGCCGACCTCGCGACCTTCTACGGCCATGTCGAGGAGCTGCGCTGGCGGCTGCGCTTCAAGGCGGAGGCCTCGACCGAGGCCGAGCTCGTGAACCCGCTCATCGACACGTTCGTCAGCCAGATGGCCGATGCGGTGACGGTGCTGCTCGAGCAGGTCCACGAGCAGGCCCTGAGCCCGACGGTCGAGCAGGTCGTCGGCGCGCCGCAGCTCCAGCGGCCTGCGCGCGTGTCGCGCACGCGCCAGTTCACGGGGGCAATCCGCGCGCAGACTCCGGAGGAGATCGCGCAGGCGCTTGCCAGGCAGAGCCTGCCGGGGCTCGAGGGGGGCCCCGTCGCCCCGGACGGCTCCTCGTAACCGTTAAGTAAAGGCTCATTCGCGCCAGTGACGGCCGGGGCTACGAGCCGGTATTCTCATGCGCGGGTCTTGGGGTCTAGGAGGTGATCGCAATGCGCAACGGAAACCTGCGGTTCCGGGCGGCGTTGGTTGGCGCGCCGCTCGCGATCACGGCTCTTGCCTTGTTCGGCCTCACCGCCAGCGCCTTCAGCGCGAACTCCTGGACCGTCACCCGCTTCGACGACCCCGACCCAGCGACCGCCAATTGCCCGACCGACTGCTCGCTGCGCGAGGCGATCGCCGCCGTCGGCGACGGCGGCACGATCAACCTGCCGGCAGGCACCTATACCCTCACGCGGGGACAGCTCCTGACGCCCGGCGGCGGCGAGACGATCACGATCACGGGCGCGGGCGCGCGCACGACGACGATCGATCAAACCACGGCGTTCCCGAACACCGAGCGCGTCATCCAAGTCGCCCCGGGCTTCTCCGCCCCCGGTGACACCCTCGACCTGAGCGGCGTCACCGTGACCGGCGGCTCCACCGGCGGCAGCGGGGCGAACCCGAACGAGCCGAACACCGGTGACGGCGGCGGCATCTATGTCGGCGGGGGCGCAACCCTCCACCTCAGCGATTCGGAGGTCTTCGGCAACTCTGCCTTCGACGACGGCGGCGGGATCTACAACGAAGGCGACGTCACGATCGACCGCAGCCTGATCGACGACAACGACGCCATCCTCGGCGACGCGGCCGGCGGCGGCATCTTCGAGGCCGGGACGAGCAACGTGATCACGAACAGCACGATCGTGGGCAACTTCGCCGGCAGCGGCGAGACGAACGCGGGCGGCGGCATCTTCGCCCCGGTGATAGGAGGCGTCACTCTCCTCAACGACACGATCGCCGGCAACGCCGCGACCTCATCCGCCGACGACGTCTCCGGCGGCACGAACGTGACGGCGGAGAACACGATCTTCGACGACACGGGGGGCAGCAGCCACGAGGCCTGCGACCTGCCGGTGAACTCCAACGGCAACAACCTCGGCTCCGACGACTCGTGCGTCGGCGACGGGCCACGCGACAACATCGACACCGACCCGATGCTCGGGTCGCTGCAGGACAACGGCGGCCCGACGGATACGGAGGCCCCGCAGCCCGGCAGCCCCGCGATCGATGCCGGATACGACGCCGACTGCCCGGCCACCGACCAGCGCGGCGTCACACGGCCCGTCGGACCACACTGCGACGTCGGTGCGGTCGAGGGCGCGGAGGGACCCGTCATCAACAGCGAGGATGCGGAGGTCGCCTTCGACACGAGCGCGACCATCGAGGCGAACATCGACCCGAACGGAGCCGACACCACCTACGTCGTCAAGTACGGCACGACGACCGCCTACGGCCAGGCGACGAGCCCCGTCGACATCGGCACCACGGTGCAGGACGTGACGGCGACGCTCCCGGGGCTTCAGCCCGATACGCAGTACCACTTCACGATCGTCGCGACGAACGCCAACGGGACGAGCCCTCCCTTCGACGACACCTTCCAGACCGGCCACGCCTTCACCGCAACCGCCGGGACGCTGTTCTCGACGAGCGACCTGGTCGACGGGTTCTCCGACGGGTGCCCGAATTCGGCCACGATCGACTGGGGCGACGGCACGACACCCGCCACGGTCGTGCCGACGTGTCCCACCGGCAGCACCTTCCGCGTAGCCGGCGCGCACACGTTCCTGACGGCGGCGCATTTCAACGTCACCGTGACCGTCGGAAGCACGTTGTACGGCGCCGGCGTGCAGGTCGCCGCGGTTCCGACCCCGCCCGCCTCCTCGACGCCCTCGGGCCCGCCGAACCCGCCGTCCGTCGGCACGGAGGCGCTCACGACAGCCACCGGCGACTCGGCGACCGTCGCGGCGACGATCAACCCGAACGGCGACCCGACAACCGTCGTCGTGCAGTACGGCACGACCGCGAGCTACGGGCAGCAGACCGCGCCGGTCACCGTGGCCGCCGGCTCGGCGCCCCAGACCGTGACCCAGACGCTGACCGGCCTCACCGCGAGCACTGCCTACCACTACCGCTTCGTCGCCACGAACGGCGGCGGCACGACGAACGGCGCCGATGCGAGCTTCACCACCACGACCGGCGGCACGACCTTCACGTCGAACGAGCAGCCGCCGCCGCCCGTCCAGGGCCAGTCGGCGAACGTCCTCCCGTTCCTCGGCACCGTCCTCGTGAACGGGAAGCCGCTGCTCGTCGGCGAGCAGATCCCGTTCGGCGCGACCGTCGACACCACCAAGGGCACGGTCGTGATCCAGACGGAGGACGGCGGCGTCCTGCAGACCTGGCAGTTCGCAGGCGGCATCTTCGTGCTCACGCAGCTCGGCACCGGGGAGACGCTGCTCACGCTCACGGGCGGCAACTTCTCGGTCTGCACCAGCACGAAGGGCACCCGGCATACGAGCGCCGTCACGGCGAAGACGAAGAACGGTCCCCACACGGTGCGGAGCCTCTGGGGCAACGGCACAGGGCACTTCCAGGTGAAAGGGCGGTTCGCCGCCGCTTCGGTGCGCGGCACCGTCTTCCACGTCGTCGACAGGTGCGACGGCACGCTGGTCCACGTCCGCCACGGCATCGTCGCCGTGATCAACCTGAAGACGGGCAAGGTCGTGCTCGTCCAGGCCGGCAAGTCGTTCCTGGTCACGCCGTAGGGCGTGTTGCCAAACTTGTCCTTAGGCTAGGAAACCCGGCCCCCTGTAACGGCAAAGCCGTCCTACGTTGGATGAGCAGAGCGCCGCGTCGCTGGCCTCGTTCGCACCGGGCTCGAGCGTGAGCTACACCTGCACGCTCGCGAACGTCACGGCGAGCTTCACGAACGTCGCGCTCCACGACGTGGTCGTCAGCGACCCGGCGACGCCGAGCTGCAAGCAGAGCATCGGCTTGCTCACTCCGGGCCAGTCGATCAAGTACCAGCGCCAGGCCGCTGCGGTCTCGAAGGACTTCCGCATCGTGGCGACGGTGACCGGCATCTCGCCGAAGGGCCAGAAGGTCACCGCCTCCGACGACGCGCAGGTCAAGGTCGGCGTCAAGACGAGCGGCTCGAGCGGAGCCAACTTCACCGGCTGGCTGGCTGAGAACCGCCACCCCTGGGCGGGCGACCTCCCCTCCGGTCTCCCGCCCAGGGACCCCCACCGCGACCCCGAGACGGTTGTCGATGACGGTGCGGAGATGATGGCGGCGGCGCGTCTCACCGGACAACCGCTCAAAGGCTCGACGTGCAGTACCTTCGGCCGGACCCGTCGCTGCACAGGCGGTGCGCAACCGGCCCCGAAGATTCACTGGAGGCAACTAGTCCTTTGGTCTAAGTACAACCTAGCCCTCTGAAATTTCCCTGCAACCTACGATAAGATTCGACCCGAACAGGGGTCGCGTGACCTAGGGGATTCGTGACGGAAGTGGGCTCAATCGCGCGATTTGACCGCCGATAAAAGGCCCGACGGCACCCGGTCCAAGTACCTTCCCGAGGGATCGGCGTGAGAGCAGGGATTCTTCCCCCGATCGGAGAGAACAAACATGGCTTCGTTTTCACAGACTCGTCCTCGTTCTGCACGTACGGCAACGGCCTTCATCCTCGCCGGGCTCGCCTTCGCGGGCCTCGTGTGGGCACAACCGGCAGCCAACGCTGCACACGGAGACAAGACTGCGGCCAAGACATCGGTGCACTACCCGCGGCGGTATCTACTCACCACGTCGTCGATCGGCCACTGGGCCGTCGTCGTCAAGGACGTTGCGGCACACGCGCAACCGAGCTCCTCTTCGAAGGTGGTGGCGACGCTCAGCACGGTCACGAGCGATGCGACCCAGAACGTCGTCCTCCTGCTCGACGGAGTCGACCTCAACGCCGGCCAGACGTGGTTCCACGTCCGGCTGCCGATCCTCCCGAACAACTCGACCGGATGGGTGCCGAAGAGCGCCCTCGGCAACATCTACGAGGTGCACACGCACCTCTACGTGGATCGTGAGACGCAAACAGCGGTGCTGAAGAAGGACGGCCGCGTGATCTTCACCACGCGCGTCGGTGTCGGCAAGTCGTACTGGCCGACGCCGGCGGGGCAGTTCTACATCCGCGACAAGCTCACGAACTTCAACAACCCGTTCTACGGCCCGATCGCCTTCGGCACGAGCGCCCGCTC
>Ga0335085_10007567_pt1 | contig 16793 bp, 11 predicted proteins | sample Lox_Sample_45_FD_206712 | JGI IMG/M metagenome (GOLD analysis project Ga0335085, IMG submission 206712) | Soil microbial communities from Loxahatchee National Wildlife Refuge, Florida, United States - Lox_Sample_4.5 | ecosystem: Environmental > Terrestrial > Soil > Wetlands | place: USA...
TGCAGCGCGGGCCGCTGCAACCGGCCGATAGAATTGCCGACGAGATGCTCGACCGCATCCTCGCCGATGTGCCTCTCGGCTCGGGCGACCGCGCCTCGGTGCTGGTCAACAGTCTCGGCGCAACCCCTCCCGAGGAGCTGTACATTCTTTATCGCCGGATCGCGAAACGGCTGGACGACAGCAAAGTCACGATTGTGCGTCCGCTGGTTGGGCGTTATGCAACTTCTATGGAGATGACTGGCGCCTCGCTTACCTTATGCCATTTGGATGAGGAACTGGAGCGCCTGCTGAACGCTCCCGCGGAATGCGCCTTCTGGAAGGTCTAACCTGTATGAATCAAGCCGCTGGATTTACCACTGCTGATTTGGCCGAGGGTCTGCGCCGCATTGCCGCGGGAATGGAATCGTCGGCCGAAGAACTGAACGCGCTCGACGGGAAGCTTGGCGACGGCGACCTCGGGGTCACCATGAGCCGCGGCTGTGCGCATGTATTGGAGGCTCTTCCCAACTTTTCGACCGATGTCGGCCAGGCGCTCATGGCTTGTGCGCAAGCCTTCACCAAGGAGTCAGGCTCCAGCTTCGGCACACTGCTGGCCTTTGGATTGATGAGTGCGGCCAAATCCACCAAGGGGCGAACCGTGGTGCCCTGGCCGGAAGTTTCGGATCTTCTCCGCCGCGCATTCGACTCTATGTCGGCCCGGGGCAAAGCTTCGTTGGGAGACAAAACTGTGCTGGACGTGCTCGAAGCCTCGGCGTCCGCCACGCAAGGGTTGAACGACCCTTCGGCCATTCTTCGCGCTGCGCTGGTCGCTACGCAAGAAACTATGGATCGCTTGCGGGATAAACCGGCTCAGATCGGCCGTGCCCGCATTTTCGGAGACAAGTCCATCGGACTTGACGATCCCGGGATGATGGTGTTTCGAACCATGCTGCAGGCGCTCGCTGACAAGAAGTAGCGCCAGCTACACTTAATCTCAATGTGCGCTGGCCGCCCCGGTCAGCTCACGGATGATCCTGGCTTCCTGCTCCCGGTAGGGTGTTCCATCCGGGTGGAAGATATCGTGAAACCATACGGTCGGCTTCTGTAAGACGTAGGGCCGTTCCCAGGAATCCCAGGGAAAGTAAGTCTGCGTCTTGCCCGCTACGAATCCCCAATTGATGGCGCCTACATGATGTTTCTTGGCCACCGGCAGCACGGTGTCGAACGTGCTTCCTGCCGAGCGCGCCATGTATTCCGTGCAGATGATCGGGCGATGGTAGGTTTCCAGCCACTCGATATGCTGTTCAAAATTTTCCGGCCATGAGTAATTGTGAAATGAAATTACATCGGAGTCATCGATCTGGATACGTTCGATGGTGGAAAGCTTGTCGCGTTCCGACCAGTTCGTTCCTTCCCACAAGCCGCTGGTAAGCGGCTGCGTGGGTTTGGCTGCTCGCGCCCAATCGTAGACTTGCGGAAGTAACTCTTCCTCCAGCTCGCGCTTGTTCTTGGGGTCCTGGCCTGCATAAGGCCCATCGCTGGGATCGTTTGGCTCATTCCACAGGTCCCAGGCCAGAATGCGGGGGTCTTTGGCAAACTTTCCAATCACGCCCTCCACATAGGTTTTCAGCCGTGGATATTGCGAAGAATCAGCCATGGCCGCTGCTCCCGGGCTTTGCACCCATCCCGAGTTATGCACGCCGGGAATGGGCGGATGTTGCGGGCCGAGCTTGGGGGAGGGATCCCAACATGAATCGAAGATCACGAAAATCGGCCGGATGTGGTGTCTGGATGCAATGGTCAGGAATTGATCGATGCGTTGCGAGAACCCCGTCGCATCCTGCTCCCACAGCAAGTCGTGGAGGAAAACCCGCATGGTGGTCATTCCCAGGCCTTCAGCCCAACCTAACTCTTTATCGATCTCTTGCGGATCGAAGGTCTCAGCCTGCCACATTTCCAGCTGATTGATCGCATTCGCTGGAACGTAATCGCTGCCCACCGGCCATGGCTGCTGCGCATACCACGCGTTTGCTTTGGCTTCAGACCAGCGCTGGCTTTCTGCCAATGCCGGGAGTGCAAAAAGGAGCACCAGAACTAAAAACCTTGGGAATATTTTCATATCTGTTCTCCGCCCAACCAAAGTTGAACAGCGGCTCTGCCGCTGAGCTGCCTTCAAACCATCTTTCGCTATGGCTGCTGCGAGCCGTTCTGCTGATCCGCTGGTACCATAGGAGTCTCGGCCGTTCTTTGCTTTTGCAATTGGTTCGCTATCAGGGTTTCTTTTCGCGCGAGCTCCCGCTGACCCATGCGAGCGTACACGCGAGCCAGTTGCACATGAACCTCTAATACATCCGGACTCACTTTCTCGACGTGCTCCAGCAACGGCCGGGCGCTGGCAAAGTCTTCGGTCTGTACGAATACGGTTGCGGCGACGAATTGCGTGTGTGGGTCGTCCGGTGTCAAAACCAGTGCTTTCCGCACGGCGCGAACCGCTTCCGGGCCGTTCGAGCCTCCGGTTTTTCCCAGCACTTGTCCCAAAACCACCCAATACACGGCGGTCTTGGGATGTTCCCTCGTCAGTTTTCGAAATATCTCAATGGCCTTTCCCGTCTCGCCAGTCGAGGCAAAGCAGGCTGCCAGCATGAACTCGGCGCGATCAAAGGTGGGCGCGAGGTGCACGCTTTCCTGAAATTCCTTTTGCGCTTCGTTCAATTTATTCATGTTGTAATAAGCAAGCCCCAAATCGTAGTGAAATTGCGGCTCGTTTCCGAACTTCGACCGTACCGCATTCAGGAAATCAACTGCCACGCCGTAATGCTTCCAGCCGATGAGCGCCTCGGAAAGCAGCAAATTGTACTCACCGGAATTCGGATCTTGTTGCGCGGCAAGGCCGAATTCCTGAACGGATTCCTCATAGTTGTGCTCTTTGAGTAGCAATTCGCCAAGCGCTCCGTGCAAGGGCGCCGAATTGGGGTTTGCCGCCGAAGCCGAACGCAGCATGGTTTCCGCTTGCTGGACTTTGCCGGCCCGTATGAGGGCAGCCGACTTGGCAATTGCCGTCTGGTCGGCCGTCTCGGCCGAGGAAAGCACCGGCAGCAGCAGGCTTAGTAAAAGAACCAGTGGCGCTGAATACTTTGCCATTCTGTTCCATTCTATCGCCAGAAGCTCTCCCGCAACCGGCTTCCGGGGTTTGGAGCAGGTTGCGAAAAGGCGTTATGATTCTCCCATGCAAATCTTCCCGCATGTCTACGAAATTAAATCCCAGTTTGGCGACCGCTACATACAGCAATATCTTTTCGTGGGAGATCAGGTCATTCTGCTGGACTCCGGAATTGTGAGCACACCGGAATCCACCATTTTCCCTTACCTGGAGAAAATCGGAATTTCGCCCAGCCGACTCTCTATGGTCGTCGCCATGCACGCCGACGGAGATCACCACGGCGGGCTTCCGTCGGTGAAAAATATTTCGCCTACCACGGCGCTGGCCTGTCACCCGGGCGATCGCGAACTGATCGAGGACCCCGAGAAGCTTTATCAGCGGCGCTACAACTTCCTGGCGCACGATCACGGCCTGGGTTCAAGCCGGGATGGAATGGTCTATTCCCCCAATCCCTGCAAGATTGACGTATTGCTTAAAGGCGGCCAAATCCTGGATCTTGGCAAAGACTGGAAACTCAAAGTCTGGCACGTGCCGGGACATTCCGAGGGCCATTTGGCGGTTTACGACGAAAAGAACAAAGCTGCGTTCACCAGCGACGCTGTACAAACCGATGGCTATCCGACCATCGACGGCAAAATGGCCTTCGGCCCGACTTACTTCACGGTAGATGCGTACCTGGCAACCGTTCACTTTCTCGAGAACCAACCGATCGAGCACATGTTTACCGGCCATTGGCCTGCGGCACACGGTCCCGAGGTGCGGGCTTTTCTCGAACGCACTCGCGGTTTTGTCGAGCGCGTCGACGAATTGATAAAAGACTATTTGAAAAGCCACCGCACTGCGACGCTTAAGCAGATGGAACACGATCTCAGTCCGAAGCTCGGAGCCTGGCCCAAAGAAGCCGACGATCTTCTCCAGTTTGCTCTTTATGGGCATATGCAACGGTTGGAAGAGACCGGAGTTGTGCGCGCCACCAAAAGCATTCCAGTCGAATACAGTTTGGTGTGAGAAAACGAGTGGTACGAGTTGCAAGAAAGCGTTCGGTACATAGTCCGTGAGTCATAGAGTTCTCCGGCGCGCGCCTGGTCTGTTGCTAAGCATCGTGCTGATATTAGTCGCGATGCGAATCGTTCTCCTGTCGCAGTCCAGCGCTTCACCCATTCATTTCTCCTTCCACCCCATCGCTTTTTCCTTGGACAGTTGTGAAACGCCCCAGATGCATGTGCCCGAAACCATGGCGGGGGGCGTCGCTGTTTTCGATTACGATAATGACGGCAACCTGGACATCTTCTTTACCAACGGCGCCGATATATCCACGCTGAAGAAGAGCTCAGCGAAGTATTCCGACCGCCTCTTCCGCAACAATGGGGATGGGACATTCACCGACGTCACGGAAAAAGCCGGCCTCGCCGGAACCGGGTACGACACCGGAGTGGCGATTGGGGATTACGACAACGACGGTTACGAAGACATTTTTGTGGGCGGCGTTTATCGAAACACTCTCTATCACAACAACGGCGACGGCACATTTGCCGATGTGACCGAAAAGGCCGGACTCTCCCAGGCGGATGCCGAGTACGGTCCGCTTTGGTCGGTCGGCGCCGCTTGGGTGGACGTTAACAACGACGGTCTTCTCGATCTCTTTGTGGTGAACTATTTCAGCTGGAACGTCGATAAGGAACCGCCGTGTTCCGATTACTGCCATCCCAAGTTTTACAAACCCACTCCCAATCAACTCTTTCTCAACCAGGGTAACGGCACGTTTGTGGATATCTCCGCAAAGTCGGGTATTCGCGCACGCCCAGGCAAGGGTATGGGGGCCGCGGTTGCCGACTACGATGAAGATGGATTGCCAGACATCTTTGTCACCAATGACAAAATGCTGAATTCGCTCTTCCACAACCTGGGCAATGCCCAGTTTAAAGAGGTTGCGGTTGAGAGCGGCGTAGCTCTGACCGATGATGGCAGGGAGATTTCCGGCATGGGCACGGACTTTCGGGATCTGAACAACGATGGCTATCCCGATATCGCTCTCGTTGCCTTGACGACGGAGACCTTTCCCTTGTTTCAGAACGATGGCCACCGCGCTTTTAGCGAAATCACCGGGAAAAGTGGAATGACGCTACTGAGCATGCCCATGTCCGGGTACAGTCCCAATATTGCGGACTTCGACAACGATGGCTGGAAGGACATTTTCGTCTCCAGGGGAGATGTCGCGTCGCCGGCCATGGCGGATCGCGTACCGGTGAACCAGCCCAACAGCGTCTTTCGCAATCTTCAGGGGACAAAGTGGTCCGCGCTCACCGAGGAGGCGGGCTTCACCGCGCAACCTCCAAAGCGTCACCGCGGATCAGCCTTCGGCGATCTTAACCATGACGGCAAACTTGATTTGGTGGTGACGGCACTGAGCGCGCCCGCCGAAATCTGGATGAACGACAGCCCGGAAAATAATCACTGGCTGGAGTTGGCCCTGCAGGGCACGAAAAGCAATCGCGACGGTATTGGGGCAAGAATAGAGGTAGCAGCCGGCGGAATGACGCAGTACAACCATGCGACCACGGCGTCCGGTTACGCCTCCTCCAGCGCTGGGCCGGTTCATTTCGGGCTGGGTGAGGCAAAGATCGCGGACGAAATTACAATTCGTTGGCCCTCGGGGATAACTCAAATCCTCAAGAACGTTGCGGCGGACCAGGTGCTTCGTGTTAAGGAGCCGGAGCAACATTCCACGGAAAGTCGCCCCAGAGCTGGAGCAGGAAAACGCAAATGATCGTCCGGCCTGGTTTAACGGCTGCTATTTGGAAGCGGCGCTTTGGCCTTCCGTAATCACCATATAGCGGTTCATCGCTGGTTTGACGATGCGGTCTACCTGCTGGCTGGGGCGCGGCCACTTAACTTCCACCCAGTCAATCTGACTCTTGCCTGCGCCCAGGATTTCACGCGGGTCCTGACTCGATAAAAAGCTCCCGCCGCCATTCTTGAATCGGGAAAATACCTTTCCGCCCACACTCCAGCGAATGAGGGCTCCGGTCGCCTCCGGATTAGTCGTCTTTGCCCGAAGCGTAACCCCAAGCCAATGATTGTCACTTTCAGCCGTGTTCATCAGTACGTGTACAGGACCGTTGTTCTCGGTGAAGACAACGTCCGGATAGCCGTCGTTGTTCAAATCGCCCACGGCCAACCCACGCGCGCAATACTTTTTGGCGAAGGTTGGACCGGCCTGCGCACTGACATTTTGCATCCTTGTGCCAGTAATATTCCGCATCAGAATGATCGGTTGCCGGTAGGTGATGCCCGCGTTGCGGGTTGCTACCGCGTCATCCGGATGGCCGTTCGAAAGAATCAGGTCCGGCCAGCCATCGTTGTCGTAGTCGAACAGCCGCATTCCCCAGCCGCTCATCATCCGCGTCGCCTGGCTGACCCCGGTTTTGAGATTCACGTCATCAAACATCTCTTGCCCGATATTGCGATACAGCGAAGTGGTCTGGGTATCGATGTTTTGTACGACCAAATCCTGCTGGCCATCCTGATCGAAGTCGCCTGCGTCTACTCCCATGCCCGAGCGCGGCGCGCCTTCGCTGCTGTACGCCACTCCGGCTTCAACTCCCATCTCTTCAAATTTCTTGCCGCCGCGGTTGACCCACAGATAGTTCGGCATGGTGTCATTCGATACGAACAAGTCCAGAAAGCCGTCGTTGTTAATGTCGGTCGCGACCACTCCCCACTCTTTGCCAGGCTGAGAACTTATGCCGGTAGCCGCGCTGACGTCGGCAAACTTGCCATTCCCCAGGTTGCGATAAAGCTGGCTGGGCATGGGCTTCAGAATCTTGGGATTGCAATAGTAGGCCTGCTGCTTGGAGGGAGCTTCTTCCGCCCCGCCATAGGACTCGGCAGCCGAGCAGACTCTCAAGTTCGAATAGTCAACGAACTCGCCGACAAATAAATCCAACTTGCCGTCGTTGTCGTAGTCGAACCAGGCAGAACTACTTCCCCATTGCGGCGCGGCCAGCCCGCTGTCCGCGGTTACATCGGAGAATGTGCCATTGCCATTGTTATGGTAGAGCACGCACTTGCCGAACCCCGAAATGTAGATGTCTTCGTAACCGTCGCCATCGTAGTCGGCTACCGCGACACCTTGACCGTAGATGTCCGCTGTGATGCCGGCCTCTTTCGAAACATCCGTGAAAGTGCCGTTGCCGTTGTTGCGGTAGAGCACGGGGTGCAGCGGGACAGCTGGCTTGTAAAAACTGCTGCTGCCGGAATCAATCACCAGAATGTCCATCCAGCCATCGTTGTTGTAATCGAAAATGGCTACCCCGGCGCCGGTCGTTTCCGGGAGATAGCGCTTGGGAGAGAACCCGCTGTGGTGGACAAACGTGATTCCGCTCGTGCTGGCAGGAACTTCGCGAAAGATCGGGGTTGGAGTAACCGCTGGAAGGGCGGCGCAGGCGGAGAGCAGCGCCAGAAATCCCAACCATCCTCGGGGCCGCCACATGGATTACCATTCTACCCCAGAGTTCCCTTCTCGCCGGCAGCGTAGAATAATCTCCGTAACAGAATTGATCTGCTCTCCTCATGTCTTCGCAAGCCTGTTTTCTCGGCATTGATATCGGAACCTCCGCTGCCAAAGCAGGTCTCTTTACCGGAAGCGGCGCGCTGCTCGCTTCCGCAACCCGCAGCTACCCCACCGAGATGTCGCGTCCGGGCTGGTTCGAGCAATCACCCGAATCCTGGTGGGAGGCGGTGCGGCAGAGCGTGCGCGAGTTGGTGGAGCGCCGCCCCGGTGAGCAAATTGCCGCAGTTGGCATGACCAGCCAGATTGGTGCGCCGACTTTTGTCCGCCGGGATGGGTCGTTGCTCCGGCCTGCAATGGTCTACTGGGACACGCGCGCCAACGAGTGCGTGCCGGAACTCTACCGGAAGATTTCGCGGGAAGCGCTGGCGGAAGAACTCGGCATTGATCTTCCTCCGTCCCCCACCTGGCCGCTTCCCCGCCTGCTGTGGCTGGCCAAACACGAAAACCAGACTTTGGCGCAGGCGCATGCCATGCTTCAGCCCAAGGACTACCTCAGCTTCCGGCTGACGGGAGAATTTGCCACCGACGTTTCCAGCAGTCGTGGGCTGGTGAATCTGGCCACTGGCCAAGTCGCCAATTGGGTATTGCAGTCGCTGGGACTGCGCGCGGACTTGCTTCCCCGGCTGACAGAACCCTACGGCATGGTGGGAGGAATCTCGCTGCAGGCGGCGGCGCAAACCGGAATTCCGGCCGGCACGCCGGTTATGACCGGAATCAACGATTTCAATGCCTCCGCCTTGGGCACCGGCCTGCGCAATGGAGACAGCTTCAATATCAGCGGAACCAGCGACCATACGGGAACCGTCATCACTTCGCCGAAGCGAAACTGTCCACAGCTCACCTGCGCGCCATACATTCCGGGCTTGTACCTTCTGTACGGGGTTACCTCGTGCGGCGGTGGTTCCTGGGACTGGTTTCGCCGCGCCACAGGCAGATCGTGGAGCGACTTGGTTACGGCCGCCGAAAGCGCGCCAAAAGATTCTGAGCCGCTGCTGTTCCTTCCTTATCTGTTGGGAGAGCGCGCGCCCATTTGGGACGCCCGCGCCTCGGGAGCTTTCATCGGACTGCGAGCCTCGCACACCCAGGCGCATATGGCGCGTGCGGTTTTGGAAGGCGTCTCCTTCAGCATCCGGCAAGTTCTGGACCTGGTCGAGGCAACCGCCGAAAGACAAGGAACGGAGTTGCGAGTTTCCGGCGGCGCGGCGCGGGTGGCCTTGTGGAACCAGATCAAAGCCAGCGTCCTGAATCGCCCGGTTGTGGTCAGCGAGGCGAATCTTGTGGCGGCTCGTGGAGCGGCCATGCTCGCGGCAATTGGTGCGGGTTTCTATCCCGACTATGCATCCGCCATCGAAAACATGACCGGTGGGGCACAAGGCGTCTTACCGGATACGCAACTCTCGGCGCGTTACTCGCGCCTTTACGGAATTTACCGGGAAATTTATCCAACCATGAAAGACATACTTCACGAACTCCATTCAGTCGGCAGCGAATCTCTCGAAGATGCCCGGCAAAACAACTCGCGGCCAAGTGCCGTGATCTTCAGCGCGGGCAAAATTGCCCGTGGGTTCATTGCTCATCTTCTCAGTCTTGCCGGTTATGAACTTACTTTCGTCGAGCGGTCGAAGCCCCTGGTGTCGCTTCTGCGGGAACGCCGCCGTTATCACATTGAGGTGATGGGCGCGCCGGAGAAAAGTACGGTCATCGAAAATTTTAAGGTTCTGGATTCTGAGGACACGGCGGGAATTGCGGAAGCCGTCAGTTCCGCTGCGCTGGTTTTCGTCTCCATCGGCGGAACGAACCTTCCGCAAGTTGCGCCCACGCTGGCGGCCAGTTTTCGCCGGCTAAAGGAGAGGTCTCCCGAAAAGAACCTCAATGTCATCCTTTGCGAGAACTACTACCAGCCGGCGACGTGGCTGCGCGGCATGGTTGCCGAACAGTTGCCGGACTCGGACCGCGAGTGGTTCCGCAACCATATCGGGATTGCCGAGGCTCTGGTGCTGCGCTCCTGCATCGAGCCGACGGAAGAGATGCGGGAAAAAGATCCGCTGAGCCTGAAAGTGCAAAACGCCTGGCAGATGCCGGTCGATGCCGAAGCCTTTGTGGGTGGACCTCCGCAAATTGACGGACTTGAGCCGCAGGATAATTTCCAGGGGCGTCTCACGCAGAAGCTTTTCACTTACAACGCTATCAACGCAGTGGTTTGTTATCTCGGCCATTTGCGCGGGTTCACCGTCCTGAGTGATGCTGCCAACGATCCCGAAATTGCCCGGCTGGCCGCGCAGGCGGGAAGGGAATCGAGCGAGGCGCTCGTGCGCCATTACCATTTCGATCCCGAGGATCAGCAAAAGCTCGCAGACGGCGCGCTTGCCAAGTACCAGCGCAGAGAAATCACCGATCCCATCGAGCGCAATGCGCGCGACCCGCTCCGCAAACTCAGCCGGCACGACCGCTTGATTGGCCCTGCCGCTCTGGCGCTGGCGACCGGAGTTCGCCTGGAAGCTCTGGTCACTGCGATCGCTGCGGCATTCCGATATGAGTGTGCCACCGACCCTGCCGCAGTTCGCCTGCAGGAACTCATCAGAACAGCAGGAATTGAAAGTGCTCTAAAAGCAGTCTCCAATATCGAACCCCGCTCCGAACTGGGGGAAATGATTTTGCAGAAATATGCAGAGCTTGAAACTCAGAATGAGAAGAAGGTTCCGCTTCCCGCACAAAAATAATTCAGGGGGACGCATGAAACGCCACGCCATTTTCGTCTTTGGTCTTTTACTCGGCTGCTCGTTGTCAGCCATCGCCCAGCAACGCATTTCGCTCGCCGGCTACTGGCAGCGCTGGATTGCCGGCCAGCTCTACGATTCCATCCAGGTGCCCTCGTCTTATCGTCCGGTGGGCACGGCGCGTTTGGTCCGCACCGTTGATTTTCCGGAGCTTAAAAACCAGCGGCTGATTCTGCGCTTTGAGGGAATTGCTGGAAATGGGATCTTGCGGGTTAACGGACATGAGGCGGGAACACTCGGCCCATACGCCCGGCATGACTTCGACGTCACCGGCGACGCGAAGCCCGGGCCGAATCAAATCGAAATGGAGATCACCGACTGGCAGGCGCCGATGGGGCTCGGGCCAACCGCAGCCTGGGAGAGTTCCGGCGGAATCATCTATGACACTTACGCCGAGATTCACAGCGACCCCTACATCGAAAATGCTCATTTGACGTACACGCTCGCTCCCGACTTTAAATCCGCCGAGTGCAAGCTCGATGTTTTCGTAGACAGCACGTCAGCCCAGGATGTCCAACTTACTGCAGATCTCCAGCAAGACAGCGTCGCCATCTCCCATGTCCAGCAGAGCTCAAGCGTGAAAGACGGCCAGACCGTCGTCTCCCTGCAGTGGAAGCTCGACAACGTCCACCTGTGGTCGCCCGACGATCCAGATCTCTACTCGCTCTCCGTAGCGCTCGACTCCAGCCATGGCCGTGATGTCTTCTCTACCGATACCGGCTTCCGCAGTCTCGTGATCCAGGGCAACAAGTTCATTCTCAACGGGCATCCATTCGTCTTCAAGGGCGTTGCCCGCCACAACCTCTACGCCAACGAAGGCTTCACTCTCACCGGACTGCAAATCGAAAAAGATTTCCGCATGATCAAGTCCATGGGAGCCAATTCGGTTCGGCTGGTGCACTACCCCCACGACCCGCGCGACCTGCAGGCCGCCGCCCATGACGGAATTTTTGTCAGCGAAGAATCCGGCATCACTTGGGTGGATTTCTCCAAGGCTCCGCAGTCAACGCTCGAAACCGGAATTGACAATCTGGAGCGAACCGTCCGCCGCGACTGGAACAATCCGGCGCTGTTCGCCATTCTGCTGGCCAACGAAAGCACCCCGACGGTGGCGGTGATGAAAGAAGCGAGGGAGAAAATTAAAGCCCTGATGCCCAGCGTGTTCTTTTCCATGCCGGGGCCTGAAGCGCCAGACCACAAACTCTCCTCAATGAAGCAGATGTTCGACGAAGCAGGCTTCGACTTTTACACCGATCACCCTTACACCTATCAGGTAAGCACCTTCACCAAGGTTCTCGACACTTTGGGCGACTCCAAGCCGGCCATTTTCTCCGAGTGGGGCGGGCCGGTGGGCAAACTACCCCGCCTGCTGAGCGAGGAAGTTAAGGCGCTCGGTTCGCTTATCCAGCAAGGCCGTCTGGCGGGAACCTGGTTCTGGGAGTGGGCCGATATGACGCAGTATGGCCGCGAAGATATTTCGATGGACGGCCCGACCCTGGTCGAAGGAGTAGTCACCGCCGACCGCCAGGTCCGGCACGAAGTGTTCTCGCGCCTTGCCGAGCTTTATCGCTACAACATCGGTGAGCCCGCTCCCCCCGCGCGCACCCCGGAACTGCTCGATTGCGGCAATTTGAGCGCGGACCCGAACAGCACCTACACCGAGATTCCTTTGCAAGCGCTCGCGGCCCAGCAAACCGACGACTGGAAACAGCTGCAGTCCGATATCAAGCAGTATTGGAAGGAGAACTTCGGCGATTACCTGGAAAAGGGTGATAGCGAGTTCTGGACCTGGGACGCGCCTCAACTCCTGATCGGCCCCGTGCCTTTCACCACGGCGCAGATCGAGGATCATACGCGCCCGCTGGTCGTGCTCACCGGCAAGACTTTGGAGATCCCAGTGCATGGTCTGGCCGACCGTCTGCACTTCCTGGGCAATGTCACCGTTCCCGACGGCTACCCGACCCGCGGGACACCCGCCGCGCCCATGGGAAGTTACACGATCGTCTACAAAGATGGCGAGCGCCAGGAAATCCCGCTGCGCTGGGGACTGGAAGTCACCCGCAGCAACATCATCTCTTCGGCCACACGCCTCAATCCGGTTGCGCAGCTTGCGGCTCCGGTGATCGAGTTCGGCAAGGAGCCCAGCTACGAGATCTATCGAACTTTTCTTTACACCGTACCCGTCAAACACAAGGAGATCGACCGCGTGATCGTCAGTGTGAAGCCGCTGCCCTCGGAACGTCCGCTCATCAGTCTTCCCAATCAGACTGGTTCGGGCTATGGGGCCGGGCAAACGGCATTGCTGATCTACGGGGTTACTGCCGAACGAAAACCGTGAGCTTGTCTTAAGAGCAAAGGTGCGCTTTTTCAGCATGACGGGTATCATGCGTGCGAGTGTTTTCATGAGGAGCGTCGCATGCCTGGAACCCTGAATCGCCGCGACTTCGTCAAACTGGCCGCAAGCGCGGCCTGTGCCGCTGGTTTTCTAAATAGTTTCGAAGCGTTTGCCGGCAATGCCGATGCTCCGCGCAAACTTGACCTGTTCGATTACTCCGGGGTCAAGCTCCTCGACAGTCGCTTCAAAAGCCAGTACGACTACGCCCGCGATCTATTTTTCAACATTCCCAATGACAACTTGCTGCTCGGCTTTCGCCAGCGCGCCGGTCTGCCTGCTCCGGGGACGCCGCTGATTGGCTGGTATGGCGGCCATTGGACGGATTCCACTCACGCCGCCGTCGAAGACTCCGACATCTTCAATGCCTTCGGCCAGTTCGTCAGCGGGATGGCCCGCATGCACAAGGCCACGAATGACGCGGCCATTCTCGACAAGGCTTCTTACCTGATCGACGAATGGGCCAAGGCCATCGATCCAGATGGTTATTTCTATTACTCGCGCAAGCCGCAGTTCCCCCACTACATTTACGAAAAGACCGTCTGCGGCCTGGTGGATATGTATGCCTATGGTGGAAACAAAAAAGCCATTGAGTATCTGGAGCGCATCACCGACTGGGCCGGCAAAAATCTGGATCGCAGCCGCCGCGTGCCCAGGCCGGGCGAACGAGGATTCAGCGCAGACGGCACCGAGTGGTACACGCTGTCGGAAAATCTATACCGCGCTTATCAGCTCACGGGCGACCAGCGCTACCTCGATTTCGGCGACGTTTGGCACTATGACAACTATTGGGATCTGTACAACACTCCCAATCCCCGCCCCGACTACCGCCACGCCTACAGCCACTGCAACACCTTAAGCAGCGCGGCCATGAGCTATGCCGTAAGCGGCGACCCCAAGTATCTCAACACCATCGTTAACGCCCACGAGTTCTTCCAGCGTACCCAGGTTTACGCCACGGGCGGGTTCGGCCCGGACGAGGAATTGATGCCGCCCGACGGAAGTCTGGGTGACTCCCTTGACACCAAGTCTGCCACGTTCGAGACCGAGTGCGGCTCCTGGGCCATTTTCAAACTATCCCGCTACCTGATGACCTTCACCGGCCAGGCCAAATACGGGGATTGGGTCGAAAAGATGTTTTGCAATGGCATTGGGGCAGGCCTGCCTATGCAGTCGGATGGACATACGTTTTACTATTCCGACTATCGCGTCGGCGGAGGTGCAAAAGTCTATCGCGAGGATCAGAAATGGTGCTGCTGCTCCGGCACTTACTCGCAAGCTATTCCCGACTACCACAATCTGATTTATCTGCACGACTCCGACGCACTTTATGTGAACCTGTTCGTCCCCTCGGAGGTTTCCTGGAAGGGAGTCGCCGTTACGCAAGAGACAAGTTTTCCGGAAGCCCAAACTTCCAGCCTGACCGTTCGGGGCGCGACGCAAATGCCGATCCGTATCCGTATTCCGGGCTGGTGTAAAGGCGCCTCGCTCAGCGTAAACGGGCAGCGGCAGAATGTCTCCTGTGCGCCGGGATCGTGGGCCACGCTGGACCACAAGTGGAACTCCGGCGATAAAGTATCCATCGAATTGCCCATGGACCTGACTTACGTGCCGGTGGATTCGCAACATCCCAAGCGCGTAGCCTTTGCTTATGGGCCCACGGTTCTGGTCAAGCGTCAAAAGCGCATTTCCGCCGATTCACTGACCAAAGGCGGCAGCCCGCAATCGGGGCTTCAGTTCAGCCTGCCCTCGACCGGGGACGATGAATTCGTCCCCTTTTACTCCATGGGTTTCCATGAGCCGTATGAGATGTACTTTGACGTCGTATGAAGAGTGGAACGGTTGTCGCTCATGACCTTTGATCCCGGCCTCGGCATCGTTCCTCTTACGCAACCGCTTGGATTTTCTTACGACTCCGGGACATTCGGCCCGAAACCTGAGCTGCGCTCGCTCGATTCCATTCGACCCAGCCTGCGCAACCCCAACTGCGTCGGTCCCGATCCCGTCTACGCCATCGCCATGGACGTTGGCCGCGAAGCCGATCGTCTCCAATTGCAGCGGCACATGCTTCTCTTCGGCGCGGTGACCTATGCCGCCGGCCGCCTCGGCGCCGAACCGGTTCGCAGCCAGGGGCACGTTCACCGCATTTCTTCGCACAGCGGATGGTCTCCGCCCGAAGTTTACGAAATCTGGAGCGGCACCGCTTGCGTCTACATGCAAGAACGCGCAGCCGATGACCCCGGCCGGTGCTTTGCTATCACGGCAGGTCCGGGGGAGCTCATCGTAGTGCCGCCCGGCTGGGCGCATGCCACCATCAGCGTCGATTCCTCCACTCCCATGACCTTCGGCGCGCTCTGCGATCGCGAATATGGCTTTGAGTACGCCGAAGTCCGCAAGCGCAAGGGACTCGCGTGGTACCCGCTGCTAAGGGACAGCGGCGAAATCCGCTGGGAACGCAATCCCATGTACAAGCCCGGCGAATTGGAAGTTCGCGGCCCACGCGACTACTCTGACCTCGGACTGAAGACCGGAGTTCCTCTCTATCGGCAGACGATTTCGAACTTCGATCGTGTTCAGTGGGTCTCCCAGCCTGCCCTCGCAGCGTCCGCTTGGAAGGATTTCTCTCCGTAATACGGATAGCAATCCGTTTTTTTGGAGCGATTGTTGTTCTCCAACTCTCTGTCATGCGTATAATGCAGTTGCACAATGGAACGACAGCGAATCATTCGCTGCCGGCTCCGTTGGCAAATTGCTCATGGGCGAAACTCCCTCTCCCGCTTCGCCGAGCCGGCGCAATTTTTTGGGTGCCGGAACTGGCGTGATCGCCGCCGCAGTCGCCGCACCGCATTTAGCCTCGGCTTCGCCGGCTCCGGGCCCTTTGCCCGATCAATCGCAGCAACACGAGCCCCGCAAGATTCCCATCGGCGTGTTCGATCCCGCCTTCTCCGATCTCTCCCTCGATGCCATGCTCGAAAAGATTTCCGGCATGGGCATCGAAGCGGTGGAGATCGGCACCGGGGGCTATCCCGGCGCGCCGCATTGTCCCGTGGAGGAGTTGCTCGCCGACTCCGGCAAGCTGCGTGCCTGGCAGAAGAAGTTCGAAGACAAGAACATCCAGGTAGCGACTCTAAGCTGTCATGGAAATCCGCTCCATCCTGACGCCAAGCGCGCCCAGCAGGAAGCACAGACTTTCCGCCGCACCGTGCTTCTGGCTGAGAAACTCGGCGTCAAAGTAATCGTCGGCTTCTCCGGATGCCCCGGTGGTTCGCCCACCGATACGATGCCCAATTGGGCTACCTTTCGCTGGCCGCCCGAGTTCGGCCAGGTGCTCGACTGGCAGTGGAAAGAGCGGGTGATTCCCTACTGGAAACAGGCGGCGCAGTTCGCCCGCGATCATGGGGTTCATCGTCTCGCTTTCGAAATGATCCCCAACATGGTGGTTTACAACCCAAAGACCCTGCTGCGCCTGCGCGATGCCGTCGGCGAAGAAATCGGCGCTAACTGCGACCTCAGCCACCTCTTCTGGCAGGGGTATAACGCGGTCGAAGTTATCCATTTCCTCGGCAAACAGAACGCTCTGTTTCACGCCCACATGAAAGATACGGTCATGTTCGAGAACAACGTGGCCCGCTACGGTGTGTTGAATCCCGCCCCCGACAACGACGATCTCTCGCAAGCATCGGAGACTTTTCGCGCCGTCGGCTACGGCCATGGCGCCAATACCTGGAAAGAGATCATGCAGGCCTACGTGGACGTGGGCTATGACGGGATTTTCAGTATTGAAAACGAAGATCCCATTCTGCCCGGCGAGGTCGGCGTGGAACGGGCGCTTTACGTGCTCAAGAATGTACGAAGTGAACTACTCAAGACTGCATAATCTGTCTTCTGTTGAAGAGGCAAACACTGGATCTG
>Ga0335085_10007568_pt1 | contig 16792 bp, 16 predicted proteins | sample Lox_Sample_45_FD_206712 | JGI IMG/M metagenome (GOLD analysis project Ga0335085, IMG submission 206712) | Soil microbial communities from Loxahatchee National Wildlife Refuge, Florida, United States - Lox_Sample_4.5 | ecosystem: Environmental > Terrestrial > Soil > Wetlands | place: USA...
TCGACGGCCACGCGGTGGTCGTCATCGGCCAGCAGAAGGGCCGCGATACCAAAGAGAATCTCAAGCGCAACTTCGGCATGCCGCACCCCGAGGGCTACCGCAAGGCGCTGAGGCTCATGAAGCTGGCCGAGCGGTTCCGGCTGCCGGTGGTGACGCTCATCGACACGCCGGGCGCCTATCCGGGCCTGGGCGCCGAGGAGCGCGGCCAGGCCGAGGCCATCGCGCGCAACCTCGAGGAGATGGCGCGGCTGACCGTGCCGATCGTGGCCGCGGTGATCGGCGAGGGCGGCTCGGGCGGCGCGCTGGCCCTTGGCGTGGCCGACCGGGTGATCATGCTGGAGAACAGCGTGTACTCGGTGATCTCCCCCGAAGGCTGCGCGGCCATCCTGTGGAAGGACGCCGGACAGCGGGAACGCGCCGCCGACCAACTCAAGCTGACCGCGCCCGACCTGATCGCGCTCGGCGTGATCGACGAGATCATCCCCGAGCCGCCGGGCGGCGCCCACGCCGACCCGGACGCCGCCGCCGACGCGCTCAAGAACGCCCTGAGCCGCCACGTCACGGCGCTCGCCGGCCTCCCGCCCGACCAGCTCGTCGCCGCCCGCGCGGAGAAATTCCTGCGGATGGGGAAGTTCGAGGAGATCTAGTGCCGCAGCTGGTCGAAGTCCGATTCAAGGGCAACCGCAAAGCCTACTTCGAGTGGCACGAGCCCGAGCCGCTGCGTGCGGCGGAGCCGGTCATCGTGGAGTCCGAGCGCGGCCACGACTTCGGCGTCGTGTCGGCCACCGGCGCCGTCGCGCAGCAGAAGTGCGATCGCTGCCGCGGCTGCGCGCTCGGCGGCGAAGACGAGCGGTCCGAGACCACCCGCCGCGAACCCGAGCCGACGCGCAAGGTGATCCGCCGCGCGTCGCCGTCCGACCGCCGCACCATGGAAGAGCTGCGGCGTCAGGAGGACGACGTGCGCCGCAAGGTGCGCGAGAAAGCGCGCGGCCAGGGCCTCCAGATGAAGGTCTCCGACGCCGAATGGCAGTGGGACAAGAACCGCCTCACCGTCTATTTCAGCGCCGACAAGCGGGTGGACTTTCGCGGACTGGTGCGTGAGCTGGCCTCCACCTTCCGCACCCGCATCGAGCTGCGCCAGATCGGCGTGCGCGACGAAGCCGCCCGGCTCTCCGGCATCGGCCGGTGCGGCCGCGAGCTGTGCTCCGCCAGCTGGCTCCCCGAACTCCGGCCGATCGGCCTTCAGATCGCGAAGGACCAGCACCTGAGCCTCAACCCCGCGCAGATCTCCGGCCCGTGCGGCCGGCTGCTGTGCTGCCTGCGCTACGAGCACGAGTTCTACGTGCAGAGCCGCAAGCGCTTCCCGAAGGAGGGGAAGGTGCTGGCGACCAGCAAGGGCGCCGAGAAGGTGTTGTCCGTCGACATCTTCCGTGACCGCGTCACGCTGCGGGCGGAAGACGGCACCGCGCGCACGCTGGCCCTCGCCGACCTCAAGCTCGAGCTGGAAGGCACGCCCGCCGGTGTCGCGGCCGCGACGCCCGCTCCCGCCGTGCCGCGTGCGCCCGACCAGCCTCGGGGCCGCCCGGAGCGCGAGCGCCGCAGGCACGCGGGCAGCGCGCCCCCCAGCCCGCAGGCGCCGACCGCCACGCCGGCGCCTCCGGTGAGCGAGGTGGCGCCGGCGGCACCCGCGGCGCCCGGTGCGCCGGGCGACGCGCCGCATCCGGAAGGACGACGGCGGCGCGGCCGCCGCGGCGGGCGGCGCCGGCGCAGGGGTGGCGGCGGCAACGGTGGGAACGGGTCGAACGCAGGGCCGGCCGCAGGCGGCGCATCGTGAGCCGGTTCTATCTGACGACGGCCATCGACTACGCCAACGGCGACCCGCATTTCGGCCACGCGTACGAGAAGATCGGCGCGGACGCCATCGCCCGATACCGGCGGTTGCGCGGCGACGCGGTGTTCTTCCTCATCGGCATGGACGAGCACGGCCAGAAGGTCGCCCAGACCGCCGAGGCGCGCGGGCTCGCGCCGCAGCAGCTCGCCGACGACGTGGCCGCGGCGTTCCGCGCGATGTGGGAGCGCCTCGCCATCTCGAACGACGTGTTCTGGCGCACCACCGACCCGCGCCACTACGCCGGCGTCCAGGCGCTGATCGAGCGCGTGGTGGCGAAGAACCCCGACGATCTGTACGAAAAGGAATACGAGGGCTGGTACTGCGTCGGCTGCGAGCTGTTCAAGCGTGAGAGCGAGCTGGTCGGCGGCCAGTGCCCCATCCACCCGACCCGAACGGTCGAGTGGACGCAGGAGCGCAACGTCTTCTTCCGGCTCAGCCGCTACGGCGCGTTCCTGCGCCGCCTGCTCGAGCGGCCCGGCTTCCTGGAGCCGCCGTCGCGACGCAACGAGATGCTCGCGCTGCTCGACCAGGGCCTCGAGGACATCTCGGTCACCCGCGCGCGGCTGACCTGGGCGATTCCCTTTCCGCGACCCCTGAGCACCGGCGAGCGGCAAGGAACCTGGGTGTGGTTCGACGCGCTCCCCAACTACCTCACGGCGACCGGATTTCCCGCCCCGGGCTACGAGGCGCTGTGGCCCGCGCAGCTCCACGTCATCGGCAAGGACATCGTCCGGCTGCACACCATCATCTGGCCCGCGATGCTCGAGGCGGCCGGACTCCCGCTGCCCGAGCGCGTGTGGGGCCACGGCTGGGTGAGCTTCGGCGGCGAGCGGTTCAGCAAGTCGGCGGGCGTCAAAGTGGAGCTGGCCGACGCGGTCGAGCGCCACGGCGCCGACGCGTTCCGCTATTTCCTGCTGCGCGAAGTCCCGTGGGACGCGGACGGCAGCTTCACGTGGGAGCGGTTCGACGAGCGCTACACGGCCGACCTGGCCGACGCGTTCGGCAATCTCGCGTCGCGGGTCCTCGCCATGCTCGAACGCTATCGCGGCGGGATCGTCCCGGCCGCCGGCGAGACCACCGAGCTCGATCGCCGCGGCGAGGTCGTGTTCGCGAGCTATGCCCGCGAGATGGACGCGCTGCTGCTGCATCGTGCCGCGGCGGCGGCCTGGGAGCTCGTCTCCGACGCCAACGTCTACGTGGATCGCCGGGCGCCGTGGACCCAGGCCAAGACGGGCGACAACGCCGGTCTCGACGTCACGCTGGCGGCCCTGGCGCGCGCGCTGGCGCGGCTCGCCGTGATGGCTCACCCGTTCATGCCGGGCGCGGCCGACACGTTATGGCGCGCGGTGCACGGCGGCGAAGCCATGGCGCCCGCCACCGCGTGGGCGCACGCGGAGAACCCGCGGCTCGAAGGCCTGAGAACGTCGCGCATTCCCCCGCTCTTCCCCAAGCCGGAGACGGCAGCCAAATAGCATTTCAAGTGTCTGCTTTTCAACAACTTGTGATGTCCAGTCTTGAACGGTTGACAGCCCTTGACCGCCCCCCGTAGGTTTTATTGCCGGTTTCCGGGCACCTTCCGCGTCACCTCGGTGCAGTAGTCGGGTCGTTTCGCATACCACGCAGGTCCTGCGAGGAGCCGTTCGTTGGCCATTCGGCGTTGGACGTTCATGCTGATCCCACACGGGGAAGGCGGCTCGAAGTCCGTTTCGGTATCCGCGACGGTCTTGAAGCTGGTCTTCGGCGTGTCGGTGATCGTGCTGGCGTCGGCGCTGACCGCGGCCTTCGGCGTCGTGTCGCGGAGCGTGGATCTCGCGCGCGCCAGCCGGCTGGAGCGGGAAAACCACGTCCTCGCCCAGGAAGTCGGGCTGCTCGGGCAGCACGTCCGCACGCTGTCGGACACGCTGTCCATGATCTCGCGTCACGACGACGAGGTGCGGCTGGTCGCGGGCCTCGACCCGCTCGATCCGGAGGTGCGCCTGGCCGGCATCGGCGGCCCGGTGGGCTCGTGGGCCGAGCGCGATACGCTCAACCGGGACGGCGGAGCCATCGGCCAGCAGGCCCTGCGGGTGCATGTCGACCTCGACGCGCTGACGCGGCAGGCCAACCTGGTGGCCGCGTCGTTCCGCGAGGCGAGCGAGAGTCTCAGCTCACAGATTCAGCGCCTGGCGGCAACGCCGAGCATCATGCCGACCCAGGGCTACATCACCAGCGGCTTCACCATGGTGCGCTACCACCCGATTCTCCATGAGAATCGGCCGCACCTTGGCATCGACATCACGGCGCCGTACGGCACCCCGATCGTCGCCCCGGCGTCCGGGCGCGTCATCAAGGTCGGCTGGGAGAACGGATACGGACTGACGGTCGAGCTCGACCACGGCTACGGCGTCCAGACGCTGTACGGGCACATGTCGCGTACCGCCGTTCAGCTCGGCACGCTGGTCCACCGGGGCGATCGTATCGGCTTCGTGGGCAGCACCGGCCTCGCGACGGGACCGCACGTCCACTACGAAGTGATCGTGAACGGGCGGCCGACCGATCCGATGAAGTTCATCATGCCGGACGTGATCGCCGACTGAGCGCGGCGCCTGACCGGGAGCCCAGCGAGCGAGGCCAGCGACACCGCGTGTCGCTGGCCTCGTGATTTCCGGGGGGGGAAGCTGCGTCCCGTCAGCGCGCCTTGGCGGTATCGCTCCCGAAGTTCACCTTCGGCACCTCGCGCGCCGTCGGGCTGGTCACCTCGAAGTAGGTCCGCGGCCCCTTTCCGATCACCTTCGCCGTGATGACGTACGGGAAGCGGCGGATGTAGGAGTTGTAGTCGCGCACGGCGTCGTTGTAGTCCCCGCGCGCCGTGGAGATGCGGTTCTCCGTGCCCTCGAGCTGATCCTGGAGCGCGCGGAAGTTCTCGTTCGACTTGAGCTGCGGGTAGTTCTCGGAGATGGCGAGCAACCGGCCCAGCGCCCCCGTCATCGCCTGGTTGGCCGCCGCCATCTGGCCGATGTCGTGGCTCTGCACCGCGCCACCGAGTCGCGCGCGCGCCTCCGCCACCGTGTCGAACACCGCCCGCTCCTGCTGCGCGTAGCCTTTGACCGTCTCGACCAGGTTGGGGATCAGGTCCGCGCGGCGCTGGAGCTGCACCTCGATCTGGCTCTGCGCGGCGTTGATCTGCTCGTCCATGGTCTGAATCCGGTTGTAGCCGCACCCGGCGAGCAGCAACACGGCGGGAAGCACCATCCAGCGTTTGCTCATCTGTGTCCTCGGCTGTGAGTTATCGCGGTTCTGCACGTCCGTCGTCTTCGTCCGTACGCACATCCATGCGCCGGAGTGTCGCACGCGGCGCCGCGCCGGGCTACTGGGTGTTGGCCCACGCCGCAAGTTTCTGCACGGCGTCGAGGTAGCGGTGCGCCCGCACATCGAAGGCGCTCAGCCGCGGCACCGTGGCTCCGGCACGGCGGTCCAGCACCCAGTCGAACGCCGCCGGCTCGAAGCCGACCAGCGCCGCGGCCGCCGCGACCTGTTCGCGCGCGCCGGCGGGCACGGGGCCGCCCGCAAGGCGGAGCGCCGCCCGCATCAGCGTGAGGATGGCCCCGCTCGACCGCTCGAGCAAGTGCTCGAGCTGCTTGCCGTTCCTGGCCGCCGCCGCATACCCGGTGCGCAGGTGCAGCAGCTTGGAGCGGGCTTCGCGCTCCAGCTCGGCGCGCAGGTCGGCGCGCGCGGTGGTCACGCCGGTGAACGGATCGGCCCCGCGGATCACGCGGTGTGCCTCACGCATGTCCTCGACCTCGATGGGGAACACGTCGGTCGAGCCGAGCCACTCGTCGTGATCCATGATGATCGGCGGCACGTGGCCCTGCCGGACCCACGCCCCGATGGCGTCCGCGGCGGGCGCGAGCCCCTCAGCGGTCGCATCCCGCACGATCAGCAGCACGTTGACGTCGCCGCCCGCCCGCGCGTCCCGTGCCGCCGAGCCGTACAGTTGCAGCGACACGAGCTTCTCGCCGAGCGACGACTCGAGCGACACCGCGAACGCCTCGAGCTGCTGCTGCCAGGTCTTCGCCATTCAGAACCCCCGCGATGCTCCGCCGCCGCCGAACCCGCCGCCGCCACCGAAACCGCCGAAACCGCCTCCGCCACCGAATCCACCGCCGCCGCCCCACCCACCGCGTCCGCCCCCGCCGAAAATCTGCCCGAGCAGCATGCCGGTCAGGAATCCGCCACCGCCGCGGCGGGCCGCCAGGAGCACGAACAGCAGCAGCACCAGCAACTGCCACGGAAAGCGGCCCCCATGGCCCTGGTCCTCCGAACTCGGTGGCGGCAGCGCCACGGGGGCGCCGGTGAGGTCGAAGTGGAATTCGCCCGCGTACGCCTGCGCCAGCAGTTGCACGCCGACGACCAGGCCCGAGTCGTACCGGCCCGACGCGACGGCCGCGCGGGAGATGGCGTCCGCGATGCGCCCGGCGAGCGCGTCGGTGACGAACCCCTCCGACCCGGTTCCCGTCCCGATGGCGAGCTGCGACGTGCCGTCGCCGGGATGGGAGCCCGGCTTGAGCAGCAACACCACTCCGGTGTTGCGCCCGGGAGTTCCCGGGGCGCCCGCCTGCCCCACTTTCCACTGGCGGCCGATGTCGCGCGCCACGTCGATCGCCTCGCGGCCGTCCAGGTCGGACAGCGTGACCACGACGATTTCGCCGCCCGACTTGGCGCGCACCTCGTCGATGATGGCGCGCATCTGCTGTGCCGCGCCGGGATCAATGACGTGGGCGAAATCGTTGACGTAGCCGACCGGCGCAGGGATCTGAAGCTGCGCGGCCAGCGCGAGAGCCAGGGCCCAGAAAGGCATGACCTTGGAATGTAACGACGGCCCCGCCTGGCGTGCCGCGCGCCGGGCCTACCGCACAGCGGGCACGACGCCATAGCTTCAAGGCCTCGACGCCATGGAGCGATGACTCGCCGATGAACGCCCCGACGACTTTGGCCGCCTTCGCGCTGCTGTGCGCGGCCGCCGCCACGGCCGGCGCCCAGACTCCCGACACGGCGCTCGCCACCCGCACGCGCGGACGCGCCACCGCGCCGGTGACGGTGTACGAGATGTCGGACTTCGAGTGTCCGTGGTGCGGCAAGTTCGCTCGCGAGACCCTGCCGACCATCGACAGCGAGTACGTCGCCACCGGCAAGGTGCGCTTCGTGTTCATCAACTTCCCGCTGCCGATGCACGCCAACGCCGAGCCCGCCGCCGAGCTGGCCATGTGCGCCGCACGGCAGGACAAGTTCTGGCCCGTGCACGACCTGCTGTTCCGGACCCAGGATCGCTGGTCCGACCTGACCAACCCGAGCGCGTTCTTCCTGGGCCTGGCCGACTCGGCGGGCGTCGATCGCGACCGCCTGGTGCGCTGTCTCGACAGCCACGCGACCCGCGACGCCATCGAGAGCGACGCCCGGGCCGCCGTCCGCACCGGGGCCCACTCGACCCCGACGTTCTACATCGAGGGGGGTCTCATGGCCGGTGCGCAGCCCATCAGCGTGTGGCGGCCGATGCTGGACAGCATCATTCAGGCGAAAGCGACCCACCGCTAGGCCGGGCGGCCTAGCCTCCGAGCAGCGTCAACCCCACGTCGTAGAGCGCGTGCGTCCACGCGGTGATGCCGATCCCGCGGGTCACATACAGCACGCTGAACACGACGCCGGCGATGGCCCGGAACACGAAGCTCGCGAGGGTGAACCGGTCGCCGTACGGACCGACGTAGTGGAACGCGGAGAACACCAGCGCGCCGATGCTGACCGCCAGGGTGCTGGCCCCACCGCGTCCCATGCCGAACACGACGCGGAAACCCCACAGCAGCGCGCCCACCAGCATGACGCGGAACACCAGCTCCTCGTAGATGCCGGCGCCCAGCGACGTCACCAGGCGGGTCCGGGTGTCGATCGCGGCGGCGCCCTGGATCGCGAGCATGTGGGGCGCGCGCAGCAGCATCGCGGTCAACCACCCGACCACGACCCCGAACACGGCGGCGTACAGGCAGCTCTCGGCCAGCATCCATCCGAACACCGCGCCCTTGAGGGGCTCGCCCGAGCGGCGCCGATCACGCCAGACCAGGAGCGCGCCGCCTCCCACCAGCAGCACGGCGAGGGCCTCGAGCCCGTACGTGCCTCCGATCGAGAGAAACAGGCTCTTCAGCATCACGTCGGCGCCGTTGCGCACGCCTTCGACGGGCGAGCCCGTGAGCAGCAGCGCCGCGCCCTCGTAGAGCAGCAGCAGGGGCAGCGCCAGCAGCACGCTGTAGCGCGGCGCCCGGGACGCGGACAGATAGTGTTTGAGCATACCGGCCATTAACGTACCCGCCGTGATCGTTTGGCTCTATCGCGCCGCCTGGGCGCTCGCCCAGCCGCTCGTCCGACTCGTGGCCCGTTCGCCCGGCAAGCTGGGCCGAACCGTCCGCGGACGCCTCCACGGAGGCGCGGCGCTGAGCCGCTGGGCCGCCTCCTCACGCGATACGGGTCGGCCGCTGGTCTGGTTCCACGGCGCCTCGGTCGGCGAGGGGCGGCAGGCGGAAGCGGTCATCGCGGAGCTGAAGACCGCACGGCCGTCCTGGCAGGTGGCCTTCACGTTCGGGTCGTCGTCGGCCGAAGGCTTCGCGCGCACGCTCCCGGTGGACGTCGCGGCATACCTGCCGGTCGACACCATGCGCGCCACCCGTGCGGCGCTCGCGGCCCTGTCGCCCGCCGCGGTCGTCTTCGCGGCCACCGACGTGTGGCCCGAGCTGGTGCGCGCCGCGTCCGCGCGCGGCGTGCCCGTCGCGCTCGTGTCCGCCAACCTGGGGCCCGCGTCCACCAGGCGCGGCGTGCTGGCCCGCGCCCTCCTCCGTCCGGCCTACGCCGCGCTGGATGCCGTCGGGGCGATCGACCGGCGGGACGCGGACGGCCTGGTCGAGCTGGGCGTGGCGCCCGGGCGCGTGAGGGTCACGGGTGACAGCCGCCACGACGCCGCGAAGGCACGCGCCGCGGGCGGCGACGAGCGGCGCGCCGGCCTCGCGCGCCTGCTCGGCGAGGGCCCGCCGCCGGTCCTGGTCGCGGGGTCCACGTGGCCCGGCGATGAGCGCGTCCTGCTGGCCGCCGTCGCCCGCGCGCGCGCGCGTCACGCCGTTAGGCTCATCATCGCGCCGCATGAGCCCGGCCCCGCCGCGCTGGCCGCCGTCGAACGCGTAGCGCGCATCGCTCTCGGCGAGGCGGCCGCGATTCGCCGGCTGTCGGACGTGGAGCGAAGCGCGGGCGAGGCCGGCCGCGGCGCGGCGTGGGACGTCTGCGTCGTGGATCGGGTCGGAGCCCTGTTCGACCTGTACGCACTGGCGCGGATCGCGTACGTGGGCGGCGGCTTCCACCGCGCGGGCCTTCACAGTGTGATCGAGCCGGCGGCGTTCGGCGTTCCCGTCCTGTTCGGGCCGCGGTGGCGGACCAGCCGCGACGCGCGGCTGCTGCTGGAGGCCGGCGGCGCGGCCGTCGTCGCGGACGTCGCCTCGGCGGCCGAGGCGCTGGCCGCCTGGCTTGGCAATGAGACGGCCCGTGCCGCCGCCGGAGCGGCTGCACGGGCCGTGGTTGACGAAGGTGCCGGGGCAGCGGCCCGTTCGGCGGCGCTGGTCATCGCGCTCGCCGAGCGGCGCCCCGCCGTGCCTGCCTGACCTAGCGCATCCCGCCGATGCCGATCGATACGCCGGCACCGATCACGCTGATGGTCTTGTTGAGGTCCTGGTCCTTGTGGCTGTCATAGGCCGCGCGGACCGAGATGATCCGGAAGATCGGCAGGTCGGCGCCGACCGCCCAGCCGAAATTGCCCTTGGGGTTGGTGCAGGTCGTCCCACTCGGGCAGTTGATGATGTGCCCGAACGTGTAGCGTGGCGCGCCCCACAGGTTCAGGCTCGCCAGCCCCAGCGGCACGTGCAGACCGATAGCCGCGCCGACCGGGATGTTCAGCAGCTTGCCTTCCAGCGACGGCCCGCAGCTGCCACCGCCCGAGCACTTGATATCGCCGGCGCTGAAGTCCATGCTGGCGCCGCCGAACGCCGACAGCGACAGATTCGACATGCCCCCGCCGGCCAGGTGGAGCTGGAGCAGCGCGCTGCCGGTCGCCCGGCCATTCGCGCACAGGTAGGGGTCGGCGTTGCAGGAGCTGGCCGACTTCGCCGTGGCCAGCGTCGTGCCGACGTTCGCGTCGATGCCGACCGGACCAAGCACGAGGCCCAGGCCGCCCTGCACCACGGCGAAGTCGGAGCTGGAGTTGTTGGTCAACACACCATAATCGGCGTGGACGCGAATCCCCGTCGCGAACCGCGGATTGGTGAACAGCGGCATGCCCTGAATCTGCGCCAAGGCTGGCGAAGCGCCGGCCAGCGCCAGCAGCATTGCCGCGCCGCCCACACGATATGCACGGTTCATCATGATCCTCCGATGGTGGAATGCCCCCTGGCCTCGCCCCCTGGGGGCTGCGGGGTCAACGCGAAGATAGCGCCGGGATACCCGGCGCGCACGGTGACAGCTGTCACCGTAAGGTAAAGCCGCAGCGCGCTACCGAATTTCCGGGACCGGCGTCACACCGTCAGTGCTGGACCGGGACGACGACCCCCTGGAAGGTGACGGTGATGGGATCGACGATCCCGGCCGTCAACAGCGTGATCAGGGCGTCGGCGGGCCGGCGCCGGATGCTGATGCGCAGGTTCTGGATGTTCGCCCCGCCGGTCGTCTGCGAGGCGAGAGCGTCCTGGAGGTTGGGCATGTGCAGCGGGTAGAGCCCCCAGAACATGTGGACCGCGTGCGAACTCAACGCGAAGGTGTCCCCTACCACGGGCTGGCCCACCGGCGAGGACATGCTGGCGGCGACACCGAGGGAGCGGGCGTCGAAGGTCATCGCGCAGCCGCCGACCGCGGTGAGACAGGCCAATGTGGACACCATGACAAAGGTGCGCTTGAGCGTAGGCACGGAGGACCGGTGGCGGTTCGTGAAGACGGGAGCGGGAGCGTGAGGCGCCGCGCGCCTCACGCTCCCGCAACGATCACATCATCGGGACGTGGAAATTGAAGTGCACGCCGACGCCGAGTGTCGTCTGGCTCGGCAGCGGCGTGGACCCGGTCTTCTTCGGCAGATAGTCAACGGCCGCGTGGAGCCCCAAGCCGAGCAGAAGATTGAAGTCGGTGCCGACCGACACGCCCACTCGGGTCGTGCTGCTCGACGAGTAGCCCGCGTAGCTGCCCTGACGGTCGAACTCGATGCGCGGCGCGATCCACGGCTTGATCGGGAACAGCGGGACGTTGAGCCCGATGCCCAGAGCCACGGGGATGGTCGTGTAGCCGGGGCCCCCGGACACCTTCCAGTAGCCGACGCCGGCCTGCACGCCGATCGCCACGGGAACCAGCCCGCCGCCGAACAGCTTCATGCCGGCGGTGCCGCCGTACGACGTCAGGTTGCTGCCCGCGCCCTTCGGGTTGAACTGGCTCACCGAGGCCGTAAGAAACAGCGGGCCGGCACCCACGCCGCCGGTCAGCGCGATCGCGGCGCCCTTCGAGGAGCTCGGCGAGGCGATGACCCCCGCGTTGGCCGCCGCCAGAATGCCCAGGCCGCCCCGCGGATTGACGTAATACGGGATACCGAGCACCTGCGCGGACAGCGGGCCCGCCGCACCGGCGCCGAGCACCGCAATCACCGCGAACTGCGCAAGTCGACGCATAGCTTCCTCCGTGAAGGTTGCACGGTCACCCACGTGTCGGGCGCCCCGCAAAGATAGCCGTTCGGTCAGAATCCGCAGCCGGTCGTGGCGAAGCGGTGACCTCGCTCACCTTTCCGGCGGCTAGGCCGGCGGGCCGGTGAGCGGTGTCCGGGCCTGCTCGGCGACGACGCGCACCACGTCGCCCGCCACCTGCACGAACCCGCCGGCCACGGTGAACCGCTCTTCGCCCGAGGGGCCCCGCACCTGCAGCGTCCCCGACCCGAGCAGCGCCATGAGCGGCGCGTGCCGCGGCAGAATGCCGATGAGGCCGTCGTACGCCGGCACCACCGCGCTGGTGGCCTCGCCGTCGAACAGCAGGCGCTCCGGTGACACGACCTGAACCCTCATGCCGCGCTCCCAGGTCCGCCCGTCATCTCACGCGGACTCGAGCTGGTGGGCGCGCTCGACCACTTCCTCGATACCCCCGACCATGAAGAACGCCTGCTCGGGCAGGTGGTCGAACTCGCCGGCCACCACCCGCTCGAACGAGCTGATGGTGTCCTCCAGCTTCACGTACTTACCCTTGATGCCCGTAAACTGCTCCGCCACGTGGAAGGGCTGCGACAGGAACCGCTGGATGCGCCGCGCCCGCCCGACGATCGTCTTGTCTTCCTCGGACAGCTCGTCCATGCCCAGGATCGCGATGATGTCCTGGAGCTCCTTGTACCGCTGCAGGGTCTGCTGGACCTTCACGGCCACGGCGTAGTGCCGCTCGCCGACATACTGCGCGTCGAGAATGCGGCTCGCGCTGTCGAGCGGGTCCACCGCCGGATAGATGCCGAGTGACGCGATGTCGCGCGACAGCGTGACCGTGGCGTCGAGGTGGCTGAACGCCGTCGCGGGGGCCGGATCGGTCAGGTCGTCGGCCGGCACGTAGATGGCCTGCACCGAGGTGATCGACCCGTTCCTGGTCGACGTGATGCGCTCCTGGAGGTCGCCCATCTCGGTGGCGAGCGTGGGCTGGTAGCCCACCGCGCTCGGCATCCGCCCGAGCAGCGCCGACACCTCGGAGCCCGCCTGCGTGAACCGGAAGATGTTGTCGATGAAGACCAGCACGTCCTGGCCCTCGACATCGCGGAAATACTCGGCGACGGTGATGCCCGTGAGGCCGACGCGCAACCGCGCGCCCGGCGGCTCGTTCATCTGGCCGTAGATCAGCGCCACCGAGTCGAGGACGTTGCTCTCCTTCATCTCCAGGTAGAGGTCGTTCCCCTCGCGGGTGCGCTCACCCACGCCGCAGAACACCGAGCGGCCGCCGTGCCCCTTCTGCACGTTGTTGATCAACTCCATGATCACGACCGTCTTGCCGACGCCCGCGCCGCCGAACAGCCCGATCTTGCCGCCCTTGACGAACGGCGCGATGAGGTCGACGACCTTGATGCCGGTCTCGAAGATCTCGGTCTTGGGCTCGAGGTCCACGAACTTCGGCGACTCGCGGTGGATGGGCCAGCGCTCGGCATCCTTGGGGATGGCCGCGCCGCCGTCGACGGGCTCGCCGAGCACGTTCAGGATGCGGCCGAGCGCCGCGGCGCCGACCGGCACGGTGATCGGGCCGCCGGTGTCGAGGGCGGGCATCCCGCGCACCACGCCGTCGGTGGACGTCATCGCCACCGCGCGCACCTGGTTGCGGCCGATGTGCTGCTGCACTTCGGCCACCAGGTTGATGTTCTCGCCCGTCACCCGCAGCGCCGTGTACAGCTCGGGCAGGTGCTCCGGCTCGAATTCCACGTCGAGCACGGGGCCGATGACCTGGACGACCTTGCCGTTGTTCTCCGCCATGCGTTTCTCCCTAACCTTGCAGCGCTTCCGCGCCGCCCACGATTTCCGCCAACTCCTGCGTGATCTGCGCCTGCCGCGCGCGATTGTACGTGCGCCGCAACACGTCGAGCATCTCGCCCGCCGCGTCGGTCGCGTTCTTCATGGCGGTGCGGCGCGCCCCGTGCTCGGAGGCCGCCGTCTCGACCAGTGCGCGGTACACCTGGTTCTTCACGTACAACGGCAACAGCGCCGAGAGAATCTCGTCGGCGCCCGGCTTCAGGATGAAGTTCGGGCGCACCGCCGCCTGTGCCCGGCCCGCATGGCCTTCCGGTTGCCTGGCCACCTGCCCGCCCGGTTCCACCGGCAGCACCCGCAGCACCGCCGGCGGCGTCGACAGCGGAGACTTGAAGTTGGCGTACACCACGTCGAGCGAGGCCAGCGCGCCCGCCGCGTACGCGGCCATCAGGGGCTCGGCCAGCTCCATGGCATGCGCCGCGGTCGGCCGGTCGCCGACGTCGATCCGCGCCAGCGCCACCGTCCGCCCCACGAACTGGAAATAGCGGACGCCCTTCTTGCCGACCGCGTACAGGTCGGTGTGGTACCCCGCGGTCTCGAGCCGGATCAGGTTGGCGTTGAACGCGCCGGCCAGCCCGCGGTTCGACGTGACCAGCAGGACCGCCGCGCGGTCGGGTCCGCCCTTGGCCGGCGGCGCGGGCCGGCGCAGCAGCGGGAAGCGTTCGGTCAGCTCCGGCGTCAGCAGATCGGCGATCGCGGCGCCGAGCGCTTCGGCGTAGGGCCGCGCCGCCGCGACGCGCTCCTGCGCGCGCTTCAGCTTGGACGTGGAGACCAGCTCCATCGTCCGGGTGATCTTGCGCGTGCTTTCGACCGAGCGGATCCGCCGCTTCAGGGCGCGCGTCTTCGCCATGCTAGGCCGGCTTCCAGACCGCCTTGAAGGCCTCGACCGCCGTCTTGAGGCGGCCCATCACGTCGTCGGACAGCGTCTTGGTCTTGCGGATCGTCGCGCCCAGGTCGGCGTGGCCGGCCCGCATGAACTCGAGGAACGCCGCCTCCCACGCGCGCACGTCCTTCACCTCCACGTCGTCCAGGAACCCGGTCGTGACCGCGTAGATCACCAGCACCTGCTCCTCGACCGGCATCGGCTGGTACTGCCCCTGCTTCAGCACTTCCACCACGCGCTGGCCGCGCGCCAGCTGGCGCAGCGTCGCCGCGTCGAGCTCCGAGCCGAACTGCGCGAACGCCTCGAGCGCGCGGAACTGGGCCAGGTCAAGCCGCAGCCGCCCCGCCACCTGCTTCATCGCCTTGATCTGCGCGTTGCCGCCGACGCGGCTGACCGAGATGCCGACGTTGATGGCCGGCCGCACGTTCGAGTAGAACAGGTCGGTGTCGAGGAAGATCTGCCCGTCGGTGATCGAGATGACGTTGGTCGGAATGTACGCCGAGACGTCGCCCGCCTGGGTCTCGATGATCGGCAGCGCGGTGAGGGAGCCGCCGGGCTTCTTGATCCGCGGGTCCTGCTTGATGACCTCAGGGTCCTCGGCGATCTTGGCCGCCCGCTCCAGCAGGCGCGAGTGCAGATAGAACACGTCGCCCGGATACGCCTCGCGGCCGGGCGGGCGGCGCAGCACCAGCGACAGCTGCCGGTACGCCGCGGCCTGCTTGGAGAGGTCGTCGTACACGCACAGCGTGGCCGCGCCTTCCTCGTACATGAAGTACTCGGCCATGGTGCAGCCCGAGTACGGCGCGATGTACTGGAGCGGCGCCGGGTCCGACGCCGACGCCACGACCACGATGGTGTAGTCCATCGCGCCGTGCTCCTTGAGTCGCTCCACCACCGACGCCACCGTGCTGTTCTTCTGCCCGATCGCCACGTACACGCAGGTGACGCCCTGGCCCTTCTGGTTGATGATCGTGTCGATCGCGATGGCCGTCTTGCCGGTGCCGCGGTCGCCGATGATCAGCTCGCGCTGCCCGCGCCCGATCGGGATCATGGAGTCGATGGCCTTGAGCCCGGTCTGGAGCGGCTCCTTGACCGGCTGCCGCACCACGATGCCCGGAGCCACCAGCTCCACCCGCCGGGTGGAATCGGTGGCGATCGGCCCCCGGCCGTCCAGCGGCCTGCCTAACGGATCGACCACCCGGCCTACCAGCGCCCGGCCCACCGGCACCGCGAACACCTTGTTGGTGCGCCGGACTTCGTCGCCCTCGCGCAGCTCGAGATAGTTGCCCAGGATCACCGCGCCGATGTTGTCCTCTTCGAGGTTCAGCGCCTGGCCGGTGATCGTGTCCCCGGTGATCGACGAACGGAACTCGAGCATCTCGCCCGCGAGCGCCTTCTTGAGCCCGTAGACGCGCGCCACCCCGTCCGCCACCTCGAGCACCGTCCCCACCTCCTCGAGGTCCACGCCCGAGAGATCGGCGGCTTCGATCTCCCGGAGGAGCACTTCCTTCATCTCACCGGGGCGCAGCGCGGTTTCGTTGGCCATGTGTTGGGATTGCTAGAGGGTGAATGAGACTGGAATTCAGCTTGTGAAAAATGTCACAAGGAGCCGAGAATGTCAAAAGACGACAGGCGCGCACGGGTTGCTAGGCCCGGCTCCGCATCCGTCCGGCCAGAAACGCCTCGAGCACGCCCCGGGGGCCGATGTCCGGCAACCGCCGGGCTGCGACGCCGGCCACGCGGCGCGCCGCGCCCGCCAGGTGGCTTCCCGACGAGAATCCCAGGATCCGGGCCACGGCGCGCACCGAGTAGCCCGGGTTGCGCAGCAGATCCGCGGCCGTGGCGGTGCGCGCCAGGTCGATGACCCGCTTGAGATTGGGGGCGCCGCCCGCCCCGAACTGCCGCGACAGGTGTTCGCGCGAGACGCGCAGCGCCCGCGCGACGTCGGCCGCGTGGAGCCGGCCGCCGACCCGGCGCAGCACCTCGTGCCACGCGCGCTGCTGGAGCGGCTCGGTCAGCCGGAGCAGCCGCGGGGCGCCGCCTAACGCTTCGAGCCGGGACGCGCTGGCGGTTCGCGGCAGCATCAGCTCCGGGATGACGCCGTCCTCGGCGCCTTCCACGATGGCGTCGGCGGCCGACGCGGCGAAGCAGCGGGCGAGCAGCTCGCCGTCGTCGGGACGGAACGCGCCGTACACGAACCGGGGCACGGTGGGATAGCGGGCGCGGCACTCGTCCAGCAGATCCATGGCGCCGGGCAGCCGCGGGTCCACCACCACCGCGTCGGGCAGCGAACGCGCCAGCACCCGCAGCGCCTGGGCGCCGGAGCGGCAGGCCAGCACGCGCGCGCGGCTCCGCGGCACCGCGCGCCGCAGCGCGGTGCGGGCCGGGCGGCTGGCGAGGAACGCCGGGATGACCGGCGCGCTCACGCGACGCCCA
>Ga0335085_10007569_pt1 | contig 16791 bp, 13 predicted proteins | sample Lox_Sample_45_FD_206712 | JGI IMG/M metagenome (GOLD analysis project Ga0335085, IMG submission 206712) | Soil microbial communities from Loxahatchee National Wildlife Refuge, Florida, United States - Lox_Sample_4.5 | ecosystem: Environmental > Terrestrial > Soil > Wetlands | place: USA...
CCTGGCCTTCGAGAATTGCTGCGCGAATTGGCGCTGTTGCTCTAACACCAGCTGAAGCTCTGGACTGCCCATTGGAACTATTCTCCTTGTTTGGAATGAATCGGCGCGCTGGTCAGCGCGCTGCCTCGCGCAAAGGCGCCTGGGGAGGCTGCGTGCTCGCCGAGTTCGACGCTCCCGAAGTGGGCGCGCTCCATAGCAGGCGGCCATCCTCGCTGAAAATTTCGAAACTTGCGTTGCCATTGGGCAATTGCACGAAATTCGCGCGATTGCGTCCGCCCTTGTCAACCAGGTGGATGCTCGCCGAGTCGTCGAGCGGCACGTTGAGACCGATACGCACACGGCCCTGCGCGTCGTACATCCCGACCGCCGATTCGCCGTCCGCGAGCACGCCCATCGCAAGCCTGCGCTTGCCCGTGGTGGTGAGGAAACTAAGCCGCGCGAGATCGTCGGGCGTCACGTTCATCACCGCGCGCTGACGGCCCGAGGAGTCGACGATCTGCACCTCCTGCACGACAATGCGATCGGCGGTGATCGTCTTGCTCCGCTGGGTCTCGGCGGCCACGACGCTGCGGGGCGCAAAAAGCTGCCCCCAAAGCATCGCGCCGAAGAACCCCCCGCAGATTGCCAGCACAACCGTGGTCCAATGCTCGCCAGATTTCCGTTCACGAGTCTTCATCAATAATTCTCCCTCTGTTGGTTCGAGCACCATCGGCGGTCGGACCAGGTGCGAGGCCGGACGGCCGCGAGAATCCCAGGGTACATTGTGCCGGCGCTCTGCGCCCGGCGGACCCGCCTGAATCGTAGCAGGCCGGGTTTTCATCGCGGAAGCGGATCGCCCGGTCATCGGCCCGCCGGCGCATCGAGCAAGACGGACATCCCTGCCGGCAACCGGGTTTCCGCGTCGATATTGGCGAGCTTGAGCTGCGCTGGACTCAGACCGACGGCGTTGCGCAGATCGGCGCGGCTTAAGTCTGCGCCGGAGAGATTGGCGCGGGTGAAGTCCACTCCGTCCATTACCAGGCCGGTCAGGATGGCGTTCTGAAGGTTGGCGCCAGTCAGATTGGCGTTGGTCATCTTTGCGCCGAGCAGATTGGCCTGCGTCAGGTTGGCGGCTTTCAGGACCGTGCGGCGTAAATCGGCGCCTTCGAGGCTGGCCTGACGCAGGGAGCCCCGCGCCAGATCGGCATGTCTCAGGTTGGCTTTCTGCAGGCGCGCGGAATCGAGGTCCACGAACCACATCATCGCGTCCTGCATCTGCGCGCCGCTCAGATTCGCGCCTCTGAAGTTGGTGCCGATGAGCTTCGCGCTCTGTAACTGGGCGTCCGTGCAGTCGGCGCCGGCGAACCATTGTTGGCTCAGGTCCTCCCATTGCCAATGCGCATTGCGGCAAAGCGCCCGCGGCGGAAGCGAACCGAACACCGGTATCAGCCGTCCGGCAGGGGAAAGTGGATCGAAAGAGTACGGCAGCGTGAAGATTGTCGAACGCAGAGCTAGGACAGGGCGGTTAGGGTGCGTGTCTCCCAGACTTCGGCTCGCGAGCGGACTCAAAACGACGATGACGGCGACGGAAGCGATGGTGGGAACTCCGTACGATCGAAACTTCTTGCGTGTTCGAATACCCATGGTGGGGCGGGGTTTTTGAAGTACGTTGAGCCGCTTATGCTGGAACCGTCACCGTAGCACAGAATTCACGACGAGGCGGAAGCGTTCCAATCAAGGCCGCTGAGCATCTCCGGGCCGGAGTGAAAAGAGAACTAGGCGCGCGTAATCTCGGTCTTCTAGAATCAGTCTGACTACTGGACAAAACCCGGCGTTAACCAAAAATTGGTTGACACTATGCGGCGGTTGATAGCAGCCGATTTTGAAGTCTGGGCTGCCTGCGCTCGTCTCATGACAATATTAGCCAAACTTATGGTTGTTCAAACCGTCCGGTTAGTACTCCGAGCCCGAAGCTGTAGGCGCCCGCGCCGGGATGGAACCTTTTACAGGTCTGAACTAAGCAGGTCACAAGAGTCGGAGTCTCCGGCAGTCCGGATCCGCGAGGCCCGATCGCCCTGACATTCGCGCAGCGCTTTAGAAACCTGAAGCAGTTGATGTTTTGCTCGCCCGACGCTTGGGACGTGGCGCCTGAACTGGAGCGGCCAGCTTTTCCGCATCGTCGCCGGCGAGATTCTCGATTGGGACCCCAGAGGCGCGGGAGAGCCTGAGCGCGTCGATCAGGCGCTCGACGCGGCGCTCATTGATCCAGTCATAGATGGTCTGACGGGCCACTCCGCAGATGGCCGCCACCGCACTAGGGCCACCGGCAAGCCTGACGGCCGCAGCTATCAGGTTGGGCCTGGTTCTTCTCACCGTCGATCTCCGGTTGCGGGCACAGAAGCCGGGCGTCCGACTGTGTGTCTGCTACGAACGACATGAATCGCGATCGTACCACGATCCTCGAGTTATCAAATGCCGTGTCTGCCAGAGGTAATAAGCTCTTTTTCACGACCTTGAACCAGCGTCGCTCCGAGTTGACATGCTAGTCGAACGGAGCTATCTGACACATGGCTCAAGGAGGGTGCAAAAAGCCATGAAAACGAAGCTTAAGCAACCAAAAGCGCAGAACCGGCTCGATGTGCGCGATGGGGCGCTTTGCGTGCTGGTGGAAACACCTTTCAACACCGGCCCGTCCGGCATCGCCGCCCCGGGCATGCGTCAGTGGTACCGGGTGGCAGAGCCCGACGCCGATCCGGCGCTGGTCGGCGGGCGCCCGGTGCGCAGCGTCGATCCTGCCGAAGGGCTGTTCGTTGATGAAGAAGGGAACAGCTATCGCCTGCTGGGCGCGGGCAAGGCCACGCCCGAATACGCCGAGGTGATCCCGGTCGGGAACGGGCGGGCGGAACAGCTCAGGGCGGCATCGGTGAATGGCAAAAGGCGGCGCAAGATAGAGAACAAGGCGGGTCCGGTCGATCCGTTCCCGGAGCCACGGGAGTTGAATCTGCGCGAGAAGTTCGCCGAGGTGCGTCGGCGCCTCGGTTACATCCGCAGGCGCGGCCACAACGAGCGCCACAACTACAGCTACGTGATGGCGGCCGACTTGGCGGGCGCGGTGGGCGACATCCTGGCCGAACTCGGTGTAGTGGTGATTCCGCAGCTGCAGTCGATCTCGACCGAGACTCCGCGGAGCTCCAACGAGCGCATCGCACGCATCGTCATGAACTACCGCTTCGTCGATGCGCGCTCGGGCGAGGAGCTGACCGTGCGGGTGGCCGGTGAAGGTGCGGATACCGGCGACAAGGCGCCCTACAAGGCGATGACCGGAGCACTCAAGTACGCCCTGCTCCAGTCGTTCCTGCTCGCCTCAGGTGATGCTCCCGAGGACGAACGGGGCGATATGAGAGGCGCCCCCAGTCCAGAGCATCCGATCACGCCGGAACAGGTACGTGAGCTTGAGACACTGATAGAGGAGACCGGAACCGAGCTCGAACGGGTACTTGCGTACTACAAGGTCTCGGCACTGGGCGAGATGACCGAGAGCTCGTACCGCCGCGCGCTTGAGCTGCTTAACCGCAAGGTGGCCAAACAGAACCGGGAGCACGCAGCCCATGCCCACAATTGAGCGGCTGCAACAGAACACGCCCGAGTGGCATCGCTGGCGGCAGCAGGGGCTCGGCGCCAGCGATGCTCCGGTCATCATGGGCGAGGCGGCGTTCAAGACCCCGCGCATGCTGTGGTCGATAAAGACCGGCCGCGTGCAAACAAGAGGCACCAGGCCCTGCTGCGCGGCGCGGACGCGGGCTGGAACGGGTCGCACGGCTTGCCTATGAGCGCGAAGTCGGCATCCAGATGGAGCCACTTTGCCTGGTGCACGACGAGCTTGAATGGATGCGCGCCTCGCTCGACGGGCTGAGCTTCGACGGCGCAACCGTGCTCGAGATCAAATGCCCGACCAGTGTGCGCGACCAGAGTGCCGCCAAGGCGGGCAGCGTACCTCCGCACTACTACGCGCAGCTGCAGCACGAGCTCGAGGTCTCGCGGGCGGAAGAGCTCCACTACTGGTCGTTCAACGGGAGTGCCGGAAGCTTAGTCAAGGTGCGCCCTGATCGCGACTACGTGAAGCGGCTCCTGGATGCCGAGGCCGCATTCTGGCGGCTGGTAAGGGAGAACGTCTGGCCCGAGCGGGCAGGCGACGAACTCGACTTAAGCGCCGACCCGAAATGGCGACAGATCGCACGCTGCTATCGCGAAGCAAAGACGCGCCTTGATACGGCGGCAGCGGAAGAGCACAAGCTCCGCGCGATACTCGAGAACCTGGCGACCGCGCGCAGAACGTATGGTTGCGGCGTCGAGCTCTTAAGAAGCTCCAGAAAGGGAACGGTCGATTACGCCGCCGTCCCGGAGCTCCGCGGCGTTAATCTCGAACCCTACCGTAAGCCGCCCGTCCCGGTCGTAAGAATCAACTTCCTGGAGTCCAACGTTCGTTAGAGGCATGGAACAGTTCTTCGGCTTTCGCAACTTCCGCCAGTTCGAGCGCAGCCGCAGCGAGATTAGGCTTCCGTACGACCTGCTCAACGACCTGCGCTTTCGCAAGCTGCCCGACGCCCGCAAGGCGCACCTCATCTGTCTGCTGCTGCTATCTGCGCGGATGGACAACCTCCTGCCCAATAACACGCTGAAGCTCGAGCAGCTTATCGGCGCCACCGACTCGGCGGATCTGAGCGCGTTTGCCGACTTCGTCGCCTTTGCCGAGGTCGAGGACCACACGTACGAAGACCGCTTCGCGAAGCGGCGCATCCCCGACCCGATGCGGGCGGAGGTGCTGCTGCGCGACGGAGCGCGCTGCCGCAGGTGCCGCACCACCGTCAACCTCGAAATCGACCACATCGTTCCGCTCAGCAAGGGCGGCAAGACCGAAGAGGCCAACCTGCAGACGCTTTGCCGGCGCTGTAACCGCCGCAAGTGGAAGAAGCTGGTCGCCCGGCTCTGAGCCAATGGAAAACGGAAGCCAACCGCATCGCAGCGTCGCCGCCGAGCTCGCCCTGCTCTTCCTGCGCGAGCTGGAACCACGAGTAGCCGACGACCCTGATTTGCTGGTCTCTACCGAGGCGGTGCTCTCCTTCGCGGCCATCAGGCATGCCGACCCGGCCCAGTGGGAGCACTGGCGGGCGATCCTCGAGAAGTACGAGAAGTCAGACCTCATCGAATACGTGTTGCGCCAGCCAGTTCGAGCTGAAGACCCGGAGTGGGAGTCGAAGGCCGACCGTCTGATCAGGCTGGCTCTGGGAACATGGCTCGAGCTGTTTCATGATCCCGACCAGCAGGGCTGGGCCTCGGTGCGCCTTGAGGGTCACTGGGAGAACCATCCGATCCGTTCACGCGCTTTCCAGCTCTTTCTGTTGCGTCTCTATTATTGCGCTACCGGCGAGAGCCCGGGCGCCCAGGCCATTCGCGCCGCCACAGACCTGTTCGAGGCGCGCGCGCTATTCGACGAGGAAGAGCATCCGATTCACCTGCGGGTGGCCGATCACGCAGGCAAGCTCTACCTCGACCTCTGCGACCGCGCCTGGTGCGCGGTCGAGATTGATGCCGAGGGCTGGCGGGTGGTCGATCGTCCACCGGCCAGGTTCCGCCGCACTCGCGGCTCGCAGCCGCTGCCCGAACCCGAACACGGCGGCAGCCTCGATGAGTTGCGCCCGTTTTTCAATGTTGACCATCACGGCTGGATATTGATCAGAGCCTTCCTGGTCGCCGCGCTCCGTCCGGGTTTCCCTTTGCCCATTCTGGTCGCCAAGGGCGAGCAGGGTTCGGGTAAGTCGACCGCCTGCCGCGTCATCAGCTCGCTCATTGACCCAAGCACCTCGGCGCTTAGGGGCGTCCCGCGCGAGGTTCGTGATCTGACCGCGGCAGCCAGGAACTCCTGGCTCGTGTGTTTCGATAACTTAAGCCGCCTGCCGGAGGACCTGGCCGACGCTGCATGCCGTCTGGCTACCGGCGGCGGCTTCGGCGGCCGCCAGCTCTACAGCGATCACGACGAGGCCATCTTTGATGCCACCCGTCCCTTGGTCTTCAACGCCATTCCCGAGCTCGGTACGGCAAGGCCGGACTTCCTCGACCGCTCGTTGATCGTCGAGTTCCTAGGCCTGCCGCCCGAGCTCAGGCGAGATGAGGCGCGATACTGGAGCGACTTCTCCGAGCGACGGCCGCGCATCCTGGGCTCGTTGCTCGACGCGGCGGTAATGGGGCTTCGCAATCTCCCGAAGGTCAGGCTCGAGCGCCCGCCGCGGCTTGCGGACTTCGCACTGTGGGTGACCGGATGCGAGGAAGCTTTGGGCATGAAACCCGGAGAGGCTATGGCCGCCTTCAGGGCCAACAGTGCTGCGGCGCACGACCTCGCGCTTGAGGCCTCCCCGCTCTTCGCGCCGCTGGCCGAATTGGCCCGCGAAGGCTTTACCGGAACGGTCGCAGAACTGCATGCACGGCTCGACTCCATGGTCAGCGATGCCGTGCGCCGCTCGGTACGCTGGCCAAAGGCGCCCAATGGCCTGGGTAATGCCCTCAGGCGCATGGCCACCAATCTCCGCATTGCCGGGATCCAACTCCAGTTCAGCCGCAATGACGTGCTGGGCAGGCGCGTCGTCTCCCTGGTCGAGGCGCCGCAGATTCGGAAAACACCGTCAGTTGCTGTCAGTGACCGTCGGTGAGCGTGCGCTTGGGTAAGCGGCCACTCTTACTTCCGTGACTGACGACCACTGACGACAACTGGTGGCCTTCTCGGGGACTCTGAGACACAGTGCGACACATGGAGTCGACTCACAGCATCTGGGAGGTACAGGCTAAACGAAATCGCTGGCCCCGCTTGCGCAGGGTCGGCGGTAACGTTCGTCTGCCCGGGCGAGTTAACGACCGAGGCGCTCCTGCGTCTCTATCGAGCATAAATCACCGAACAGCCGGGGATTATCGATGTCGACGTGGTAACCGCCGGGAACCTCCTGTGCCCGGTAGAAGGGCGACATCCGGTTGTTCTGGGGATCGTGCGCATGATGCACGTGCGTCCAACTCCAGAAGTGCTCGGGGACGCCCTCGATGCACTTCATTCCGGGCTTGCGCGCGTTGCAGTCGAAGCCGCCTTCCCACTGCTTCCACATCTTGCCTTGGCGGGGGCGCGGTACTTGAGAGCCGGCTGCGAATTGTGCGGACGCTCTTTCTGCGCTTCAGTCCTGCAGATTCGGGGTATCTGAAATCCCCTGAGGCAATCGCAGGCCGAGAACGAGTTGCGGACGAAGCCGCATCACGTGACACACATTCCTCTGCAGGAGGAGATTCAAATCGAGCGGCAGCGAGGGTCTCTGTGTGAGCGAAGGACGAAAAAGAAGCCGCCGGCCCGCGTGAGCGGAGCCGGCGGCTGCGTTACACAGTTTGCGCGCTCGCGCGCTCGGACGATTACCGGCCGAGGCGTTCCAGCGCTTCCATCGAGCAGAAGTCGCCGAACAGACGGGGGTCGTCCTGGGTGGCGTGGTAGCCACCGGGCACCGTCTGCGCATAGTAGAAACGCGACATACGGCCGCTCTGGAGGTCATGCGCGTGCACATGCGTCCACATCCAGAACTTGTCCGGGCATCCTTCGATCCACTTCATCCCGGGTTTGCGCTCGTAGTAGTCGAAGCCGCCTTCCCACTGCTTCCACATCTTGCCCTGGCGGTCGTAGCTGATCATGGTGAGCGGGCAGAGCGTGGCCGCGTGATACCAGATGCGCTTCTTGCCGATCGGCGCGCGAGGATACGTTACCGGTTCCATCTCGACCACGTAAACCTCGGGCACCAGCTCCATCCGCGTGCGCCAGTACTTCACGCCGCTCTTGCCGCCGCAGGTCTTGTGGATCCAGTTCGGCTGGTCGAGGTCGGCGCAGTGGTGCGCGGCGGTGATCATCGGGCCCTTGCCGACGAGCTTGAAATTGCCCCAGGTCAGCAGCGGGTCACCCGCCATCCAGTACTCGGTGACGAAGAAGGTGTTGCCCGGGAACTGCGGCTCGAAGCGCTGGTCGACAGGGTAGGTGCGCACGCGCTTGGTGGTCGGCTGATAGACGTAGAAACCGGGGAGCTTGTGCTGGTCGTACGACCACACCTGCAGGATGCCGGTGCCGTTGACGTCACCGGGAGCCAGCACGCTGCCGCCGAGGATGCGGATCTGGGTTTCGCGGCCGGGCATGTACGGCTTGGGATCGAGCACCAGGCGGCCAACCGTCTGCCATTCGACGTAGATCGAAGCGTACTGATACTCAACGTTGCCGTCGGCGTCGGTATCCCAGTCGAGCACGGGGTGCGCGATCGTGTCGTGCTTGCCCCAGCTGAGCGAGTTCGCCATCAGCACTTCCTGGGCCGACTGCGGCTCAGGGAACGGATTGCCGCCGATCCACGGCTTGCCGTCGAGCGTATAGCAATTGCCGTCGGGGAAGATCTTGTGCTTGCCCTTGTTGGCGAGCGTCGCCTGCAGGAACGGCGTCGGCGTCAGTTTGGTGACATCGGTTTCGGTCGGCGCGATATCGCACAGCCGGCCGTCGTGCTTGATCTGGAAGTAAGCGCCCGGATCGAGCAGATCCTTGACGATGTCCACGTTTTCGGCGTTGAGCACGTCCCCCGGCTTGATCTTGCCCTTGGTGTAGGCCTCGATCGACAACAGTTCGGGCGGATAGGCGGCTTCGAGTGAACCGTTACGCCCGACGATGTCCATCAGAGGATTCAACACGCCAGCAGCGAAGATTCCCTTGCCCATCTGCTCGAGGAAGTGGCGCCGCGTCCATCCCTCAGTGTACTTCATTAAACGCATGCCTTACGCTCCTTTTTGGGCGGATGCACCAAGCGTTGTCCCCTAATATCTTGCATTAGTTCCGCTCACTTGCAAGGGCCGACTGGAAGCCCGGATTTCGATTCCCCAACAGGGCTTCCGTGACGGTGTGGCGTCCCCATTTCGCGACTGCCGCACACCGTTTAACATTCCACAAGCCACTTTTGTTCCGTTCCGGCCCACCCCTTTTTATGACCTGCGAACCGTCCCTGTCCGAGCGTTACATCTTGTAGACCGCGCGGAAGTAAATGGCGTCGTAGGAACTGCCGGAGCCGAGCTTCGAACCACCACCGACGACCCCTCTGGGTGCGGGATTAACAACAGTACCTTCAGTGAAATTCCAGAAGACGTTGTACTCCTGGCTCGACGTCGGCTTGTAAGTGATCGACGGCTGCATGAACCAGTTGCCGCCCTCGTTGGTATCGCAAATGGCCACGATACCGGCACCCCATATGTTGTTGGGGAAGAACTGAGTGAGCGACAGCACTACGGTGTTGATCCCCCTGTGCCCTAACGACGGCTCGTAAACATCCGTTATGACTGTACTGCGGCTCTTGTAGTTATACTCCCCGAGTAGATACATCGAGGGAAACGCCTGGCTCCAGCGGACATATCTTTCGCCGTCAAGGGTCAGGTTGATCTCTCCGATTCGCGTGGGTTTCACCACATTAGGCTGCGCGGCGAAGCTGGATCCCGTCCAGAACGTCTTGCGCGGAGTGTATGCTGCAGAGAAGTGGAAGATGTCACCGTTGAGTAACTCTGCACCCATAAAGTCGAGCTTGGGGATGGTATAAGAGGCGGACCCGCCGTAGATAAAATCACGCGAAAAGCGCCGCTGGATGTTGAGGTCAAGCAGCTGGTGAATACCAAAGGGAGCTAAGAACGCAAACCCTCCAAAGGGATCCGGGCTAAATCCGGGAGGGAGGCCCTTAACCTGTACCGGCGCTTGCGCGAACCACCCGATATGATCGGGCGTAGCATAGAAATTGGCGGTCAGGTCAACACCATAAAATGTCGTTGCGGCGACTGCCCCATATACGATCTTGTTGCGCGCCCTGCGCAGATTGCCGTAGTCGCCGATTGGAAGGCGAGCGGGCTCATCGTTTATCCAGCTGCCAAGGGTCGGAAGATAAGTTGGCTGGAAGTCGGGACTCACCCAGCCTGTGATAATCGAATTCTCGATTCCCTGTTCGGAGAAATCGGGAAGTTGGTAGGATGCCTTGGCTGTCCATTCACCAATGCGGATGTCTGAAAATTCGAGTGCGGCGATGTCGTAGAAGCCGGGATAGTTGGTGAAGTCGAGCGAATCGACCTGGTCGAGCGTCTGCAGGCCGAGTTCTTCGCCGTAAACGATTTGCTGCTTGCCCAGACGCAGCGCAAGGGGCCCCTTGCGTAAATCGAAATAGCCCTCATTGAGTCCCGCCATGTACTCGTGTTGGCGGGTATACGCGGTCCATCCGTCACCCGGATACCGTGTCACGCCTGGGGTCTTGTAAGTGCCCTGGCTGAACTCTTGAATGTCCGGACCATTGATAAACTGCACGGCGTCGCCAATGAAGCGCCCATGCAGGTAGATGTCGGCATTGTCGAGCCAGAGAGCTTCGCTAGTACTGTCACTTGCGCGGAAGGTCAGCAGCGGATCTAGCCTGCCGATAGCAGCCTGCAGATCGTTGCCGTCAGTCGAATATCCCTGACCGCTGCCGGGTAGATGGTTATTATTGTTGGCGCGGTTGTTCACGCCCGCGGTGCTGACACCCCACTCGGTCTCCAGAGCAGTCTGAATCTTCAAGTGGCCGCCGGGCACGTCAGTGTCGAGTTGCGCCCACGCTCCGGTGCCAGCATAAAACACCAATGCCACCGCCATCCCCAAAGCGGCTCCGAGTTTAACTCTGTCAAACTTCTTCATTCGCTCCTCCTCGTTAGCGCGGAGAACTTCGCGCTCCTCCAGAAATCGCTAGCGGTCCCCAAGCGAACCTTCCCCGCGGGGATCGCAAGCCGTCTAACCCTTCCCGTCCCCAAGCGTGCACAGATGAAGGGGTTTAATCAATGCCCTATATCGCCAAAGTCCCACCAAAACCCGTTGTTTTTTCAACACTATGTCAGGGACGCCATCATAAGCATCAGTAGGCAAATTAATGCTACTCCCGGCGCGCGCGAGGCCGCTCGTCGAGCGGCCCGTTGAGGGGCACGCTCGCCTCTTCGACTTGTTGAAAATGCGAATTAGCGGCAGGCGGCAGCCGCACGATACGCGCGAAGCCGCTCGTCCCCACGAGCGCGCCCCGTGTCCCCCGATTATCAGCGATGCAGCCCTGTCCCCAGTCGAGCCCATCTCTGTCCTTACGGCTCCCACGATGCCGTATCGGCACGACTATCCGCGAAAGCACCGTCGCGCGTCAACCTCCGTCTCCGCGCATCGTCCCCGAAAAGTCCCCCGCGTCAGTGACTCATCAGTTTCACCCTGCCGAGGAACTTGGGTTTGACAAACACCACTTCGATCGGCAGCACAACCATCGCCAGGATGCAGTTGAATAACATGACCCACGCCAGCATCCATCCCATGTCGGCGAGGAAAGCGAGGTTGGAGAAGAAGTACCACGGCAGCACGCCGGCGATCATCGTGAAGGCGACGAAGAAGGTCGCCTCCCCGGTGGTCAGGATCGCGCGCATCACGGCGGCCTGCACGTCGCCGTCGCCGACGCGCTGGAATTCGTCGCACATGCGGCTGACCAGGTAAATGCCGTAGTCGATACCGACGCCCAATCCGACCGCTACGACGGGCAGCGTGTTGACGTCGAGGCCGAGCCCGCGCATGTACATTACGGCGTCAGTCGAGAATTGCGCAAACGCCAGCGGCACCAGTAGCATGATCGCCGCCACCGCCGACGAATACGTAACCACGCACATGAAAAAGATCGCGGCGAGCAGATAGACCAGGATCCGCCAGTTGGACTGGACCACGACCTGATCCATCGCGTACTGCAGCGCGACCGAGCCGGCGGCCATCCTGATGCGATAGACCTTCGAGGGCTCGCGAAGGATCGGTTCGAGCGCCTTCTGAACCGCGGCCATCGCGTTGTTGACCGTCGTGCTGCGCAAATCCTTATACCACAGTCTTACGTTGCCGTTTTGCATGTTGGCTGTGGCGAGTTCGGCTACGTCCTCGAGGCTGTGGCCGGTCAACGTCCAGAAGAGATCGTTGGCGACATCGCGCTCTTTCAAATCGACCGGCAGCCATCCCGGATCGCCGCCGCGGATCAGCCGGTTGGTGAAGCGCAGGTAATCCGAAATCGAGAGCGTGCCGTACGCCCCATGATTGGCTTCGATGTTGCGCTGGAAGTCCTGCATCGACTGGAAAGTCTCGGGGTACTTGAGCGCGTGCTCGACCTTGCCCTCCCAGACCACGTTCAGCGTCACCGTGCCGGCCAGGTTCTTGTTGATCTCGGCTTCAGCCCGGTTGAACTCGCTGTCGGGCCACAGCAGCGGGCTGCCGACGGTGGTGTTGCCGATCGCGCGCAGCGACGACATATGCAGCACGACGGCGCCGATCACCAGCAGCACGCCGAGAGTCCCGTAGCGCCATCCCGGCTCGACCAGCTTCGCCACCACGGCCTGCACCGGTTCAATCAAGTGCGTGCTGATCGAACGGACCTCGTGGGTGATGAAAACGCTCACGTCCTTGGGCGGCGGCAGCACCGCGAGCAGACACGGCGTGAGCATCACGACCGACGGAATCAGCAGCAGCGACCAGGTTCCGCACAACACGCCGAGTTTCTGCACGATCGGGATCGGCGCAAGGATGGTCATGTAGAGGCCCGCGACGTCGCACATGATGCCGAGGCAGGCCGGCGCGAACATCGAGGCCAGCGCGGCGCCGGCCGCCTGGTTCTTATCCTTGACCTCGTAAAGAATTTCATAGTAGCGCCGCGTCATCTGCAGCGAGTGGCTGAGCGCGCGCGCGATGAGCAAGACCGGCACGACCAGGGTCAGCGGCTCAAGGTTGAGCCCCATCCAGCCGCCCGCGCCGACGCCCCAGATGGCCGAGAGCGCGCAGGCGATGAGCGGGGTGGCGGCGCCGGCGAGGCTCCGCATGTAATCGACGTGCGCGATCGTGATCAGCGCGAAGGAGAGCAGGAAGATCCATGCCGCCTGCTCGCCGTAGTAGTAAACCCAGCCGATCAGCATGACCCGGCCCGCCGGGTAGAACTCGATATTCGGGTCGGCCTCCTTGTCCAGCATCTCGTGCACGCGGTTCCAGACCTGCATGAAGTCGATGCCGTTTTCGTGGAAGCCGGCCGAGAGCATCGCCGCCTTCTCGTCGGGCGAGACCAGGATGCTGGTCACGCCGGGAGCGATGCGCGCGCGATCGCGCACCCCGAGCGCGCCCGCCTCGTCCTTGGGCGGTATGTCGGGCATCACCGGGACCGACTCGGCGCCCTCGGGTGTCGCCCTGGTGACGCGGACCTTGCTCGACGCGATCGACGTGATGGTGACGTGGTCGATGCTGGGGATGAGATCGATCGCGCGGGTCAGGCGCCAGATGCGAGCGAGCGTGTCGGGCGTGTAGATGGTGCCCTTTTTGACCTTGATCAGGATTTCAACGTTGATGGGGGTGGAGAACTGGGAATACTGCTTGAAGGTGTCGATGATGGAGCTGTGCTTGGGCAGAAGGTCCGAGAAGGAGGTCCTGAACTCCATCCGTCGGCTGCCGAGCAGGGCGAGCAGGGTTATCACGCCGCACAGCGCGATGTAGTGCCAGCGGTAACGGATCAGAAAATGAGCGGTTCTTTCACCGACTGCCATCGAGTTTGCCCTCCCAAACGGCGGCGGGGCCGGCCAAAAGCAGGGTGTCGTGTCCCGCCGGAAGGGCCGCCGCGATCCAATCGAGCCTGACCGGGGAGACCGGCATCTCCTGCCATGTCCATCCGTTATTCTGACGTTTACCAACCATCAGGAAGCCGGCGCTGGTTCCCACCAGCTGTCCGTCCGGGTTGCAGGCGAGGCCAAAGAAATCGGGCTTGCCTGGAACCGTCTCGGTGCGCCAGTCGGCGTTGGGCTCTTTGATCACGAGCAGGCCCTGCTGTCCCGAGGCGTAGAGCGTCCCGCCGCACTTGACGATGTTGAAGAGCGCGGGTTCGACCGGAGCGGCGCCGCTGATTCCGGCGGCCGCATCGGCCGCCTGCATCGGAGTCCCTCCGACCGGCACCTTGGGCTTGTTCGGCGTACCAAGGTCGCGAGTGTCAGTCGCGACCCCGCCCTTGACGGTTACCACCGTCTCTTCCTCGCCGACCACGTAAGCTGTCGTGTCGTCGGCGAACGCTACGCCATAGAGATGCGGCGTCGTGCCACTGCTCCAGGTCGTATTTACCTGATGCCATTCTTTGGAGCCGGCCGGCCGGTCGAGGATAGTGCCGAACGAACCGGCGACGACAAACTCGCCCTTGGCGCTCGCCGCGACCGCGAACAGCCGCTCGGTAGTGCCGACGTCATGGCGCGTCCAGGTGTCGTAGCCTGCTGCCACTTCGTAGAGGCTGCCGGCCTGCCCGACGGCGACGCCATCGCCGGAGGGCGCAAAGGCGATTCCGAGCATCGCCATGCCGCCGGTGTCTGAAATCGTTTTCCACGGAGATTGCGGCGTGCGCTTGACCAGGATGCCAAAGCTGCCGGCTACCCAGGTTTGCTCGCCACGCATCGCGATTGAGAAGACCATGTCGTGCGGCGTCCCGAGCCACGCCGGCATCACCACAAACGGCGCCGCCGAGGCCAGGCCAATCAGGCAGGCGCCCAAGAGCAGCAGCGTCAACGCTGCCACGCAAGAATTCACTCGCATGCTTTCTTCCCCAAGTACGGCCCCGGATTTCCCCCGTCCGAGACCTTCATCGCCCGCGTGCGTCTAACAGAGCCGGTTTGCTCGCGTCAACCGTCCGCGCCATCTCATTGCAAAACCTGCATTGCTGTTCGGCATTTACAGGTTGGCTAATGGTGCAGCGTCGCAAGCAATATAACGGGCTCTGAAATGTTGCAAGCGTAAGTGACCGATTGTTGGCGACGTTATCGAGGAACCGTCCTTGCGTTCGGGCTATTTGTGAGGTGAGCGGGCCCGGCGACGAGGCTCCAGCTGTGCCGGGCTTGCGCGGATGGCGGTCGGTCTGGTAACTCGGCGCATCCGTGGCCTATGCGCCCGCCCGAGGGCCGAAAATCGTCGCGTCCGCGTTGAGAAGCTAAACAAGATGCGTATCATCGGCAAAATCGTGCGACAGGCCGAAATGGTTAGACGAGTGACGGTCCCGGCGATCTGCAGCTTTGCGATTGCCCTGGTGACGCTCATCGCAGCTGCAGCGCCCGCGCGCGCTGGCACTTTCAGCCTCACCGCAGAAATCGACCCCGCCCGCCAGTACCATACCGCGACCCTCTTGCCCAGCGGGAAGGTGCTGGTCGCCGGCGGCTACGGCAGCGGCGGCGTCGGATGGCTCATCGATTGCCAGCTCTACGATCCGGAAAAGGGCGAATTCGGTCTGACCGGCAGGCTCACTACGCGGCGCGACGCCCATACGGCGACCCTGCTCCCCAATGGCAAAGTGCTGGTAGCCGGCGGCGAGGAGGTCAACGAGGGTGGCTTCTCGGTTCTGCTCGCCAGCGCTGAACTCTACGACCCCGGAAGCGGCCTGTTTGCAAACACGGGTTCGATGATCACCGGGCGCGAGCTGCACACCGCGACCCTGCTCTCCAACGGCAAGGTGCTGATCGCGGGCGGCGAGGACGCCAAGGGCTACGCCGTCACCCGCTCGGAACTCTACGACTCGGGGATTGGCGCGTTCACACCCACCGGCAGCCTGAGCGTCGGCCGCTACGGACACACGGCGACGATGCTTGCGAACGGCGAGGTGCTGATCGCGGGCGGCGAGCGGATCGACGAAGACGGTTTCGATATCGCGCTCGCCAGCGCCGAGATCTACAACCCGTCCACGGGCAGGTTTACTCCGACCGGGAGCATGCGCAGCGCGCGCAAGCATCACACGGCGACGCTTCTGCACGACGGACGCGTGCTGGTGGCCGGCGGCGAAGACAACAACGGCCACGCGCTCGAGAGCGCCGAGGTGTACAACCCGGGCAGCGGTGCGTTCCAGACCGTCGGGCGCATGATGGCTGCGCATGACAGCCATACCGCGACGCTGCTCGGCGACGGGCGCGTGCTCATCGCCGGCGGCTTCAGCGGCGCGAGCGGTGTTACAGCAGCGGCCGAGCTGTTCGACCCGGCGGGCAACCGCTTCGAAGGCACGGGCAGCATGCACATCGCGCGCGAGTTCTTCACCGCAACGCTGATGAGCGACGGGCGCGTACTGATGGTCGGCGGGTTCGGCTTCAACGCGTCGAGCGGGTTCGATCTGGTCGGGCCGTGCGAGATTTACTCTCCGTAAAAATTCGCCGTCAGTGCAGAGTCAACCGCTAGTGGGGCGAGGGCGCCGCCGGATTGAGAGGGGCAGGCGCCGGTGCCGCGGAGGCCGAAGGACGAGCGGTCGGCTGGGGCGTGCCCCTTATCGCGCGCTCGCGAGCCGCTTCCTCGGCGGCTTCGTCGCGCTCGGCCGCCTCGGTCATGCGCCGCGCCGCCTTGGCCCCCAGCGATTGGGTCTGCCAGTAGGGCTTGCCGATCTCGACCCACTGCCCGTTGCGCAGCGCGTAAGTGAATTGGAGGTACTTGATCCTGCCGGTCGCGATCCCTTTGGTCATCTCGCCCTTGTTGGGCACGTACTCGGCGCCGGCGCACTTGGCGTGCACGATAATTCCGTCGCGGCCGCTGCTTGGCATGTATTCGAAGCGCTGGCTCAGATCGATGTACGGTTTGCCGTCGGCGTGCTTTTCCTCCTCGGCGCCGAGGTAGTAGCCGAACTCGGTTGAGAGCTTGTCGTTGAGCGACTGCAACTGCGAGTGATTGAGCGCTTGCGCGGCCGCGCGATGCGCGAGCGCAAGGCC
>Ga0335085_10007570_pt1 | contig 16789 bp, 13 predicted proteins | sample Lox_Sample_45_FD_206712 | JGI IMG/M metagenome (GOLD analysis project Ga0335085, IMG submission 206712) | Soil microbial communities from Loxahatchee National Wildlife Refuge, Florida, United States - Lox_Sample_4.5 | ecosystem: Environmental > Terrestrial > Soil > Wetlands | place: USA...
GCCCTACCCCGGCGTGCCGTGCATCACGGGCACGTACTTCACACCTCACTTCACGGCACCCAGCACGGTGAGCGTCGGCGAAATCGTCGGCTTCAACGGCATGGAGAGCACCGACTCCCAGGGCTGGAGAGGTCTCGGGCTCGAAGAAGGGGCCTTCAAGTCCTCCTGGCACTACGCCAGCTACACATGGAACTTCGGCGACGGCACCACGGTGACCGGCTACGCACCCGGCTCCCCGCCGTGCACCGAACTGTGGGCCTCCCCGTGCGCGGCCTCCGTCTTCCACACCTTCCACGCCGGCGGGACCTACAACGTCACACTGACCATCACCAACGCCGACGGCGAAGTGGCCACCTACGCGGAACCCGTGGTCGTGCTCGGCACGCCCGCCTCCTCGTCTGCAAGCGGGAGCGGCTCAGGCTCCGGTGGCAGCTCCGGAAGCGGGCTTCACAGCGGAGCCACCTTCGCCGCGCCCACGGCGCACGCAAGCGCGGTGTCGGCATCGCTGCACACCGCCGTCCGCCACGGCCTGATGGTGAGCTACTCGGTGAACGAGCAGGTGGCCGGCGTCGTCGAGGCCCTGCTCAATGCCAACACGGCGCGCAAGCTTCACATCCATGCACCCCAGGCCGCCGGTCTGCCCCAGGGCTTCCCGCGGCTGGTCGTGATCGGCCGCGCGGTCCTGGTGACGCGCCACGGCGGCCACGGCGTCCTGCGGCTGCGCTTCTCCAAGAGCGTGGCGAAGGCGCTCAGCAAGCAGCACAAGGTGACGGTCACCCTGCGCATGGAAGTGCGCAACGCCGAAACCAGTCACCCCAAGACCGCGAGCCTCATCAGCACCGTGGTCTTGAAGAACGGCCGCTAGACAGCTCCTCATAGGCGCCCTGGGGCCGCCCGGGCCCGCGAGGCGCCTCGGCGTCTGCCGCCGGGCCTTCCCTCCTCGGTGGGGCGCCGGAGCCTCCCATAGCCCTTGAGCGTCCGTCGCATCCCGACGGTCCGCGCCGCGACCGGCCCGGCGTCGCCGGCCGTGGGCGTTTTGGGCCCACGGGGGCTGCTGCAGGTCACCGGGGCCTGCCGGTGGCCATCCGAGTGGGGCTGCCACCGCCGAGCCCTGGCGCCCCTGGGCGTCGCTGAGCCACCGCGCCGCCGCCGCCGAGCGGCCCCGCAGGCGGCCTCCTTCGGGCGGGCGCCCGGCGGGCGGAAGCCAGCCATGCCGGCATTCGGCCACCCCGCGGGGTCGGGGACGGACGACCGGCCTCTACAGGCCAGGCCAGTGCCGCGCCACGAAGCCTTCGTTGGAGCGCGAGTCCGGCTGCCAGCGCGAGGCGTAGGGGCCGCTGCGCCCGACCGTGTCGTAGCGCATCCAGACCCCACCGCCGACGTTCACGTACATGTAGACGTGCCCGGCGCTCGCGAAGATCGTGATCCACTGCCCCGGCCCCGGAGCGCCCCAGCTCTCGAGTTCGCCCGAGGTCTCGGTGTGCGACAGCAGCCCTCCGGCCGCCAGCGCGTAGCCGACCGAGCCAGAGCAGTCGTACGCGTTGTCCACGAATGAGGCATGGCCCCCGCCGTAGACGTAGGGGTAGTCGGTGATCGCGTTGGCCCCGGCGATGACCTTCTGGATCACCGCGGGGATGCCGGCCGGGATCGCGATCGCCCCGTTCCCGCCCACCGAGTCTCCACCGGGCACGATCGATTGGCCGAGCTGCGAGTGTTCAAGCTGCTTTATGTGGCCCAGCGCCGCCTTGATCTGACCGGTCGAGAGCGCCCCGGGCGCCACGAAGGCCTGCGCCACCTGCGCCGGTGTGGCCGCCGAGCTGCGATGGGCGAGCGCCTTGCTGGGCACGGGGAAGCTGCGGGATTCTTCCGGGTCGCGGACCTCGGCGACGCTGTGCGCCGAGGCACCGCCCGCGTTCGCTCCGGTGGACGCCGCGCCGCCGGCTCCAGCGTGCGTCGTCGCCTGCGAGGCGCTGTGCCCGGCGGGGGTTCCGGCGGAGCCGCTCTGGGCCGGCGCATGGCCTCCGCTGTCGAGGATCGGGGGCTGGCCGGTGCGCGAGGCAACAGCCGCCGATCCAGGGGCCGATGCGATCCCATGGCTGCGCTGCAGAAGGTAGGCGCCCACGCCGATCCCCACCGCGAGCACCCCGCATGCGAGAACGACGCGGCCGCGCGATCCGGGTCCGCGTCTCCACCGGTGGCCGGAGCGCACACGCCACCGCCCGCCCGCGGGCGGGACGCTGTCTCGGGAAATGCTCACCAAGCCCAATGCTAGCGAGGGAGCTCGCCGCTCCTGCACGGTTCCCCTCACCGCCAGCGGCCTGTCGCCCCGTGCCAGGCGGCCCGCGGACAGCTAATCTCCATGGGATGCGCGACGACGCGACCGCCAGCACCGTTGACATCGACTCGGCGGACCTGCCCCAGCCCCAGGCCGCCGCCTACGAGGGGGCCGCCCCGCGGGCTGCCGCGGCGCCCAGGGCGGCCCGGAGCGAACCGCCGCGGCCGCACGTGCGCTTCGTCCACGGCCTGCGCCGGCCGGACAACTGGCTGCAGCTCGTGCGCTTCGCCGTGGTGGGCGCGAGCGGCTTCGCGATCAACCTCGTCCTCTACACGCTGTTCGTCAATTACATCGGCATCCAGTACCTCGTGGCGGAGGCCGCAGCCTGGATCATCGCCGGCGCGAACAACTTCCTCTGGAATCGCCACTGGACCTTCCAGGCGCGGGCCGGGCAGATCCACATCCAGGCGATCCGCTTCCTGCTCGTCAGCCTGGCCGCGCTGGGTATCAACGAGGTGGTGCTGCGTCTGCTCGTGGAGACCGGCGGTCTCGACAAGGTCCTCGCCGAGGCCCTGGCGCTCGCCGCGGCCACCCCGTTCAACTTCCTCGGAAACAAGCTTTGGAGCTTCAAGACCGACGTATACTCTGGCTCTCCCCCTGCCCAGGAGGAATGACTCATGCAGGAGATGGTGATCTACGGCGTGAGCTTCGACATGGTTGGCAAGCAGCCGATCGTGTTGCTGAAGACGGTGGACGGCAATCGCTTCCTACCGATCTGGATAGGTCACCCGGAGGCCGCCTCGATCCTCATGAAGCTGCAGGGAGCCTCCACGCCCCGCCCGATGACCCACGACCTAATCTGCGACGTGCTCGGCGAGCTCGACGTCAAGTGCACGCGGGTCGAGGTCACGGAGCTGCGCGAGAACACCTTCTTCGCCTCGATCACCCTCAGCGTGAACGGCCGCGAGCTGGAGATCGACTCGCGACCGAGTGACGCCATCGCCCTGGCGGTCCGCTGGGGCGCGCCGATCTACGCCGCGGAGGAGGTGATCGCCGAGTCGGCGATCGAATTCGAGCACGAGGTCGAGGAGAGCGAGGACGTGGTGGAGAAGTTCAAGGAGTTCCTCGACCAGGTCTCGCCCGAGGACTTCGCCGCCGGCGAGTCCTGAGCCCCGGCGCCTCCGCCGCCGGACGTCTCGCGGTGGCCCGCCCCAGCCTCAGGTGGGGGCGCGATCGGGAGTGCTCGCCAGAGCCCGGGAGGGACGCGAGAAGGCGCTGTCCAGGATCCGCTCGATCAGCTCGTCGAAGCCGATGCCGGCGGCGTCCGCAGCCTGAGGCAGGAGGCTCGTCTCGGTCAGGCCGGGCACCACGTTGACCTCGAGCAACAGGAGCTCCCCGCCGCCGTCCTCGAGCATCAGGTCCACGCGAGCGCAGCCGTGGCAACCGAGCAGCTCGAAGCACTCGAGCGCGAGTGCCTGGGCGCGTGCGGCGAGCTGGGGATCGATCTCGGCGGGGCAGACGAAGGTGGTCATTCCGATCTCGTACCGCGACTGGTAGCTGTAGAAGCTGTCGTCCCTCGGGATCGCTTCGACCACGGGCAGTGCCTGGAGCGTGGCCGCTGCGGTCCGCCCGGCGGACCGCTCCGCCGGAGGCGCCGCGGAGGCGGGCGCCGCCGCCGCCGGGCTCCCAAGCACCGAGACCGCCAGATCGCGGCCGCGCACGTAGCGCTCGATCAGGACCTTGCGGTCGTAGGAGAGCGCGCCCACGATCGCCCCGGGCAGCTCGTCGCTCGAGTGTGCGAACTTGACGCCCAGCGCGGAGCCCTGGCTGGCCGGCTTCACCACGACCGGGAAGCCGAGCTTGCGCTCGACATCCGGCAGCGCGGCGGCCACGTCGAGCTCCTTGATCGTGCTCTCCTTGAAGGCGTAGAAGTCAGGCGTGGGGAGCCCTGCCTCCCGCATCAGGTGCTTGGCGAGCGCCTTGTCCGTGCAGCGCATGCAGCCCGACGGGCCGGAGCCCGTGTAGGGCAGGTCGATCGCCTCGAGCAGGCCCTGGATGGTGCCGTCCTCTCCGTCGCGCCCGTGCAGGGCCACGAAGGCCACGTCCGGCTCGGCCTGGTGCAGGCGGCGGATGAGGTCCGCGCCGACGTCGATCGCGATCACCTCGTGACCGAGACGCTCGAGGGCGTCCTGGACCTGGGCACCGGAGCGCAGCGACACCGGGCGCTCCAGCGAGCCGCCGCCCTTGAGGACTGCGACCTTCAGGCTCATCGCTCGCGGCGCTTGCGCAGCGAGCCCTCTCGTCGCTTGGGCAGCTCGACCACGTCGGCCAGAGGCGCCTGCCCGTCCGGGGACTCCTGCTGCGCTGCGGGGCCCTGGGGGGCGTCGTCCTCCGAGTCGAGCTCGCGACTCTGCGTGAGCGCCCCGAACAGGCCGGCGTCGCGCCGCAGTATCTCGCCGATCCGCCGCACTCCCTCGCGAATGTCCTCCTCGCTCGAGCCGGCGAAGTTCAGGCGCATCGAGCTTGCGCCGCTGCTCCCATCCACGTAGGCGGCCCGTCCGGGGACGAAGGCGACCTTTTCGCTGCGGGCGAGCAGATCCGTGGTGTCGACGTCGCTCTGCAGGGTGGCCCAGACGAAGAGGCCGCCCTGGGGAAGGGTCCAACGGGCCTCTCCGCCCAGCTCCTGCTCGAGCGCGTCGAGCATCACGTCACGCCGGGTGCGATAGAGCTGCTTCACGCGGTCGATGTAGTCGAGCCAGGCCGGCCCGCCGGCGTCACGCTCGCCGAAGAAGGTGGACACGAACAGCTGGCACATCGGCGAGGAGCAGAGATCGGCGCCCTGTTTGCCCAGGTTCAGCTTCTCGAGCACCGGGCGGGGCGCCACCGCCCAGCCCAGGCGCAGGCCCGGGGAGAGGATCTTGGAGAAGGTGCCGAGGTAGACGACGAAGTCTGATGCGCCTCCGCGCCCGGTGCTCGAGGCGTCGAGCGAGTAGAGGGTTGGGCGTCGCTCGCCCTCGTAACGGAGCAGCCCGTAGGGGTTGTCCTCGAGTACCAGGAGCTCGCGCTCGCGCGCCAATGCCACCAGCCGCCGCCGGCGCTCGGTGGACATGGTCACCCCGGCCGGGTTCTGGAAGTTCGGGATCGTGTAGATCAGCTTGGGCCGCCGGCCGGCACGCTCGAGCTGCGCGAGCGTCTCTTCCAGCGCGTCGATGGGCATGCCGTCTTCGTCCATCTCGACCTGCACCACGTCCGCCTGGTAGGCGGCAAAGGCGGGAATGGCGCCCGGATAGGTGGGCGCCTCGGCCACGATCACGTCGCCGGGGTCGATGAAGGTCTTGCAGACGAGGTCGAGCACCTGCTGGCCGCCCGTGGTGATGATCACGTCTTCCGGGTCCACCGCGGTGTCTTCGGCGGCCATGACCTCGACGACGCAGTCCATCACCGCCCGCATGCCTTCCGTCGGCCCGTACTGGAGCGCGCGCGCGGTTGAGGTGGCAGCGATGTGTGACATGAGCTTCGCGAACAGCTCCGGGGGGAACGTCGAGGTGTCGGGCAGGCCGCCCGCCAGCGAGATCACGTCTGGCCGTTCGGTCAGGGCGAACATGTCGCGCATCGCCGAGGAGCGCATGCTCCGGGTGCGCGCGGCGAAGAGCGACTCGTAGCGCTTCAGCTCGCGCCCGGTCTGCCGCGCGCGCCGCTGTGGATCCCCCTGAACTGCCCGCGAGGAGCCGCCGTCCACCCCCGCGCCGGCCTCGCTACCCGCGCCGCGCTCCTCCTCGCCTGCCGGTCGCCCGTCGACGGGCCGGTCCTCTATCGTCATGGCCCTTGCCACGGTAGCGCAACCGCCATGCACGGCCAAACTTCGCACAACCACCGGCGCCTCTCCGTCGCACGCCCGGTTCTCGCCTGACGGGCCTCGGCGTAGGCAGCTCAATGGCTACGCGCAAGGCTCCGGGAAAGCTCGTCCTCTGCGTGATCGACGCCCTCACACCGGCCGCGCTGGAGCGGGCGATCGCCGACGGCGCGACGCCCACGCTGGCACGGCTGAGGGAGCGCGGTCACTACCTGAGCGAGTGCGTCGCCTCGTTCCCGTCCGTAACCCCGGTCTGTGCCGCCTCGATCACCACAGGCCGCTGGCAGGACGGTCACGGCGTGCCCGGCATGAACTGGTACGACCGCGACCAGCAGCGCTACGTCGAGTACGGGTCGAGCTTCCGCGCGGCTCAGCGCTTCGGCATCGCCCGCCAGCTCACCGACACCATCTACAACCTCAACCAGGCGCACCTCAACCCTGCCCTGCGCACGGTGTTCGAGGCGCTGGACGACGCCGAGGTGCGCACCGCGGGCACCACCTATCTCATATACAGAGGCAGGCACGTGCACGAGCCGCGCCGCGCCGGCCTGCTCTCGCGGCTCGCCTCGCCGCTGGCTCGACATTCCGTGCTCGGGCCGCGCGAGCTCTTCTACGCCGACCTCTTCGCCAGCCGGCCGGCGCCGTGCACGGCGATGTTGGGCATGCCCGGGCTGCGCGACCGCCATTCCGGCTGCGTCGGCGAGTACCTCGTGGAGCACGACCTCTTCGACTTCCTGCTGCTCTCGCTGCCTGACAACGACTGGTACTCGCACCGGCACGGGCCGCAGGCGCAGATGCACTCGCTCGCAGACGCCGACAGGCAGCTCACACGCGTGATGGATGCCGCGGGAGGGGTGGACGAGTTCCTCGAGGACCACGCTGTGATCGTGATGGGTGACCACGCCCAGGTCCCCATCGACCGTACGATCGACCTGGCCGGCGAGCTCGCGGGCCTTGGGATCAGCGGCCCGGGAAAGGCAGCGGCCGCCGGCCCGCTCGCCGTCTGCCCGTCGCAGCGCGCCGCGATGGTCTACATCCTCGAAGAGGACCGAAGCGGCTCGCTCGCCGAGCGGCTTCGCGCCCGCGTGCGCGAGATCGAAGGGGTCGAGCTGCTCGCCTGGCTCGAGCGCGACGCCGCCGGCGCCCCCGCGGAGGCCGTGCTCTGCAATCCCCTTCACGGGGAGCTGCGCTTCGCTCCAGGCGGGAGCGTGGTCGACCGCCGCGGTCGGGCATGGTGCCTCGAGGGCCACCCCGAGGCGCTCGCCCTGAAGGAGCGTGACGGCCGTCTCGACTCATCGCTGTATCCCGACGCCCTGGACCGTCTCTGGGCGGCGCTGACCTGCCCGCGCTCCGGCGACCTCCTGCTCTCCGCGTCACCCCGCCACGAGTTCCTCGACTGGGGCGGCCAGGCCCATCCGGGGGGCGGCTCACACGGCTCGCTGCGCGCCGGGGACTCGCTCACGGGCGTCATCATCACCGGCGTGAAGGGCCCCAGTGAGGAGCCCGGGCAGTGGACGATCTGCGACGTGGCGCGTCTCGCCGCCGGTCACTTCGGGGCCGAGCTCGACCAGGGCGGTGGCGCCTACGCTCCCGCCGGCGAGGCCTGAGGCGCAGGTCGATGCCCGCCCTCCGATGCCCGGGGCCACCCCGTCTTCGTGCCGATCGGGGAGGTGGATCTCGCGCGCCGCGGCACGCAGGGCCGGCGCTGGCGGCCGCGCTGGGCGCCGCGATGGCCATCTCCGCCGTGGCCGCGGCGACCGCCGGGGCCGCGCCGGTTGCCGGCCCGGCCCCTTCCCCGCCAGCCGCCACGGCCACGGCGGTGGCTCCGGGCACGGGACAGCCGGCGGGAGACCAGGGCCTCGGCGTTGCGAGCCCGCTCGCCGAGGGCGCCGTCTCGACGGGCGAACCGGCGCGGCCGGTGCCCATGTCGGATGCCCCGCCGCCCGGGCGGCGGCTCTCGCCGGCTCGCGTCTTCGCGATCGCCGCCCGCCAACCCGGGGTCGGCGGCACCCGCCTGCGCCATGCGGGCTCCTACGGCTACGTGTATCTGAAGCCGAACGGCCGCTGGCAGGTCAGCTTCTTCGGGCGGTCGGGCCGGGAAGTAGCGCAGGTGATCGTGGGAGACGGCCGTGGCCGGGCGCTCGAAACCTGGGTCGGCTTCCAGGCGGCGTGGACGATGGCGCGCGGCTACCGCGGCGCCTTCGGCGGGCACGTCAACGCGCTCTACGTCTGGATACCGCTCTGCCTGCTCTTCTTCCTCCCGTTCTTCGACTGGCGCCGCCCGTTCCGCCTGCTGCATCTCGACCTTCTCGTCCTGCTCTCCTTCTCGGTCTCGCTCGCCTTCTTCAACCACGCCGAGATCTACGCCTCGGTTCCGCTCGTCTATCCACCCCTCATCTACCTGCTGGCGCGCACGCTCGGCATTGCGCTGCGACGGCGCTCGCAGCCCCGCGGTCCGCGCGTGCCGCTGGTCCCGCACGTTCCCGTGGCCTGGCTTGCCCTCGGCGTGGTCTTCCTGATCGGCTTTCGCGTGGCGCTCAACGTCGTCGACTCGAACGTGATCGACGTCGGCTACGCCAGCGTGGTGGGGGCGCAGAAGGTGAGTCACGGCGCCCCGCTCTATGGTGGCTGGCCCAGGGAGATCGAACACGGCGACACCTACGGGCCCGTGAGCTACGAGGCCTACGTCCCCTTCGTCGCGCTCGCGGGGTTCAGCGGCCACTGGGACGATCTTCCGGCGGCGCACACGGCGGCTGTCGTGTTCGACCTGCTCGCGGTGGCGCTCCTCTTCCTGCTGGGCCGCCGCGTCCGCGACTCCGAGCTCGGGCTGCTGCTCGCCTACGGATGGGTCTCCTACCCCTTCACGCTCTTCGCGCTGGAGAGCAACTCGAACGACACGCTCGTGGGGGTGCTCGTGCTCGCCACGCTGCTCGTCGCCGCCTCGCCGGCGGCACGCGGCGCCATGGCGGCGCTGGCGGGCCTGACGAAGCTGGCACCGCTCGTGCTGGTGCCCCTGCTGGCGAGCCACGGGCTGCGAGCCGGACCGGATTCTCGGGCGGCCTCGCGACAGCCGCCCGCGGGCGGCGCGCGCGCACGCGCCGCGAGTGACCTGGCGCTGTTCGCCGGCGCGTTCCTGCTGGTCGCCGGTCTCGCCCTGATCCCGGCGCTCACGCACGACTCGCTGGGCGAGCTCTACGCGAGGACCGTCACCTACCAGGGCTCGCGCAACTCGCCGTTCTCGATCTGGGACCTGCACCCGACCTGGCACTGGCTCCAGCTGCCGGTCGAGCTCGGGGCGGTGGCGCTCGCGCTCGTGCTCGCGCTCGTGCCCCGGCGCGACGATCTGATCGGGCTCGCCGCCGGTTGTGCGGCCCTCCTGATCGCGCTGCAGCTCGGCCTCGAGTACTGGTTCTACCTCTACATTCCGTGGTTCTTCGGGCTCGTGCTGCTCGCGATCCTCGGCGTCGCCGCCGGCGCAGGGGGCTCCTCGGATGGCCACGGGAGCAGGAGCGGCTCTATCGAGTCCGCCGAGCGGGCGCGCGAGGAGCGGATCAGCACGCCCATCAGCCAGGGGTCCTCGGTGGCGGTCTCGAAGCGCGTCGGCATCTGGCTGAGGAAGCCGTCCACCGCCTGGGTGCGCTCCACCCCGATCACGCCCCCGCGCGCACCCGTCATGCCCACGTCGGTGATGTAGGCGGTTCCCCCCGGGAGCACGCGGGCATCCGCCGTCGGGACGTGCGTGTGCGTGCCCACCACGGCGGTCACGCGCCCGTCCAGGTGCCAGCCCATCGCGACCTTCTCGCTCGTGGCCTCGGCGTGCATGTCGACCAGGATGTGATCCACCTCGCCGAGCTCGCGCACCGCGCGGTTGACCTCGCTGAAGGCGGGGTGCCCGGCGCGCATGAAGAGGTTGCCCGACACGTTGATGACACCGAGGCGCACCCCCGTCGGGCTCTCCACCACGCAGGCTCCGCGGCCCGGCTGGGTGTGGACGTAGTTCACCGGGCGCACCACGCGGGGCTCGCGATCGAGGTAGGGGATGATCTCGCGCCGGTGGTAGGCGTGGTTGCCGAGCGTGATGGCGTCGACCCCGGCGCCCAGGAGCTGGTCGGCGATCTTCGGTGTGATGCCGAGACCGGCGGCGGCGTTCTCGCCGTTGACCACCACGAAGGTCGGGTCCTCGCGCTCGCGCAGGAGGGGCAGCCAGCGCAGCAGCACCTGGCGGCCCGGACTCCCCACGACGTCGCCGACAAAGAGGATGCGCACCTCGGCCTGGGCTGCGGAGGCGGAGCCCGGGCCACCATCTCGCGGGGCCGTCGCGGGGCCGTTCCCCCCGCCCTCAGCCGCCGGACGCTCAGGCATACTCGGGGGATGGCGGGAGAGAGATGAGCGGGCCTGCAGAGGCCGACTCTCCGGCAGCTCGGGACGCTCCGCCGAGGACTCCACCGACACACCCACCCGGCCCCGTGGAGGCCGCCGGCGACGGTGACGGCCGTGTGGTCCTCCCGCGCTGGATGCAGCTCGTCCTGCTGCCCGTCGGGCTGCTCGCCGCCTGGCTGCTCGCAAGGGCGGCGGGCAAGGTCATCGTCATGTTCCTCGTGGCGGCCATCATCGCGCTGATCCTCAATCCCATCGTCGCGTTCCTGCAGCGCAGCGGGGTGCGGCGCGGGGTGGCCGTGTTCGCGGTCTACCTCGGCTTCTTCCTCGCGATCGCCGGGATCGGCTATGCGCTGGCCCACCCTATCGCCCGCCAGGCGCAGTCCGTGGGCAGGGACGTGCCGCACATCATCGACGAAGGCAACCGCGTGGTGGCCAACTTCCAGGGGTCTCTCAATGAAGCCGGCTTCCACGTGCATTTCCTCAGTCAGGGGAAGACCGCCCTGCAGACGCTGGGTGACAAGCTGGCCAAGAGCTCGAACGTCGTTGCAGAATCGGCCGGCGAAGTGCTGCGCGAAGCGGCCGGGGCGATCTTCGACGTTGTGGTGGTGTTCGTGCTCTCCGTCTACATGCTCCTCTACGGCGACCGCATCGGCAGTGTGGTGCGGATGATCGTCCCGGGGGGGGAGCGGGGCCTCACGGGCACGCGCTCGGAGCGGATCGAGGCGGACGACTACCCCACGCTGGTGCAGCGGGCGGTCTCGCGCTACGTCGGCGGGCAGCTCCTGTTCAGCTTCTTGATGGGGGCCTCGGTGTCCCTCGGCCTCTACATCTTCGGCCTCCTCGGCATCTTCCCCGACGGGCGCAAGTTCGCGCTGGCCTTCGGCATCTTCTACGGCTTCATGGAGCTGGTCCCATACATCGGGCCGTTCCTCGGCGCCATCCCGGCGGTCCTGGTCGCCCTCTTCACAAAGCCCATCACGGCGGTTTGGGTGACGCTGCTGTTCGTGGGTATGCAGCAGCTCGAGGGGCACGTGGTGGCGCCGCAGATCTTCGGGCGCACGCTGCGGATCAACCCGCTGCTGGTGCTCTTCACGCTCCTGGTCGGGCTGCAGGCCGGCGGCGTGATCGGCGCGCTGATCGCGCTGCCGCTGCTCTCGATCTTGCGTGAGTCGGTGCTCTACATGCGGCGTCACCTTGTGCTTGAGCCCTGGGACAAGGCCCCGGGTCCGCTGCTCTAGCATCGTCCGGGCCGCCCGGCCTGGGTCGCGGCGAGCCCGCCCGCCGGGGTATCCTCAGATCCATGGCCTTTCCCCAGACGCGCATGCGGCGGCTGCGCGCCACGGCGTCGCTGCGGGGACTCGTGCGCGAGACGGAGCTTGCGCCTGGGCGGCTCGTCCTGCCGCTCTTCGTCTCCCAGCTGGCCACTGGCCGCGAGCCGATTCCGGGGATGGCCGGCGTCGAGCGCCTGCCCATATCGGCGGCCGTCGAGGAGGCGCGCGAGGCGGCCGCGCTGGGCATCGCCGGGGTGCTCCTGTTCGGCATCCCCGCCGAAAAGGACCCCGACGGCAGCTCGGCCTTCGACGACGAGGGCGTGGTCCAGCTCGCCGTGCGCGCCATCAAGCAGGCCGTGCCCGAGCTGACCGTGTTCACGGACGTCTGCATGTGCGAGTACACCGACCACGGCCACTGTGGGCTGCTCGATCGCGACGGCCGGGTTGACAACGACGCCACGCTCGACGTGCTGGCCCAGATCGCCTGCAGCCATGCCCGTGCCGGGGCCGACATCGTGGCGCCGTCGGACATGATGGACGGGCGCGTGGGGGCACTGCGCGGCGAGCTCGACGCCGCCTCCATGCAGGACGTCGGGATACTCGCCTACTCGGCCAAGTTCGCCTCGGCCTTCTACGGCCCCTTCCGCGACGCCGCCGGCTCGGCGCCGGCCTTCGGCGACAGGCGCGCCTACCAGATGGACCCGGCCAACGGCGAGGAGGCGGTGCGCGAGGCGCTCCTGGACGTCGAGGAGGGCGCCGACATGGTGATGGTCAAGCCGGCGCTCGCCTACGGTGACCTGATCCGCGCCATCCGGGACGCCACGCGCCTGCCCGTGGCCACCTACAACGTGAGCGGCGAGTACGCGATGGTCAAGGCCGCCGCGGCCGCCGGTCAGCTGGACGAGCGGGCGGCCGTGCTGGAGATCCTCACCTCGCTGCGCCGCGCGGGGGCGCAGCTCATCATCTCCTACCACGCGAAGGACGCCGCCCAATGGCTGACACGGTGAGCCGGACGCGCGCCGCGCACCCTGAGCCGGGCAAGGCGCGCAGCCGCAAGGGCGGGTCGGCCGCGCCCCTGGACGAGCTCGATCGCAGGCTGCTCAACCTGATGCAGGGCAGCTTCCCGATCGCCGAGCACCCCTACGCCTCTGTCGCCGCGGAGGCGGGGATCGAGGAGGGCGAGGTCCTCGCCCGCGTCACGCGCCTGCTCAAGGACCGCATCATCCGCCAGGTGACCCCTATCTACGACACGCGCGCGCTCGGCTTCTCCTCGATGCTCGTGGCCGCCAAGGTCGATCCGGACCACCCCTGGCGGGCCGCCAAGGTCGTGAACGCGCACCCCGGCGTCTCACACAACTACCTGCGCAACCACGAGCTGAACATGTGGTTCACGATCGCCACCCCGCCGGACTCGCGCCTCGGCCTCGACGCCACCCTGGAGGTGCTGCGCGAGGAGACCGGGGCCGAGACGATTCGACAGCTGCCCACGCTGCGCCTCTTCAAGATCCGCATGGACCTGGAGATGGAGGGAGGCACCGACGCGCTCGCCGCCTCCGGGGTTGCACAGGAGCCGATGGACCCGGACCCCGTGGACTACGACGAGCTCGACGTGGCCGTGATCCGCGCCACGCAGGGAGACATGCCCGTCGTGGGGGAGCCCTATGCGCCGGCCGCCGAGCGACTGGGGATGACGACCGGGCAGCTGCTCGAGCACCTCGCCGGGATGCAGGAGCGGGGACTCCTGCGGCGCGTCGCCGCGATCCTCTACCACCGCCGCGCCGGCTTCTCGGCCAACGGCATGGGCGTGTGGAAGGTCCCGGAGGAGCGGATCATGGAGCTCGGCCCGCGCATGGCCGCCTTCCGCGGCATCTCGCACTGCTACCAGCGCCCCACCTACGAGGACTGGCCGTACTCGATCTTCACGATGTCCCACGGCCATTCCGAGCAGGAGTGCGAGGCGATCCTCGACGCCATCGCCGAGCAGACGGGCATCGACGAGCGCGCCGTGCTCTATTCCTCGACCGAGTTCAAGAAGATCCGCCTGCTGTACTTCACCGAGGACTACCGGGCGTGGGAGCGCGAGCACGCCGGCGTGTGAGCCGGTGAGCGAGGCCCGTTCGGCGGAGCTCTTCGCGCGCGCCGGAGCGGTCCTGCCAGGCGGCGTCAACTCGCCCGTGCGCGCCATGCGCGCGATCGGACGCGACCCGCTGTTCATCGCGCGGGGCGAGGGCGCCGAGATCGTCGACGCCGACGGCAACCGCTACGTCGACTGGGTCTGCTCCTGGGGCCCGCTGGTCGCCGGGCACGCCCATCCGGCGGTGCTCGACGCGGTGATCGCGGCCGCGAGGCTCGGCACGACCTTCGGCGCCCCGACCGAGGGTGAGGTCGAGCTCGCCGAGGAGGTGCGCCGCAGGATGCCCGCCGCGGCGATGCTGCGGATGACCTCGTCCGGCACCGAGGCGAGCATGACCGCCATCCGCCTCGCGCGGGCGGCGACCGGCCGCGAGGCGATCGTGAAGTTCGCCGGCGCCTACCACGGCCACGCCGACGGGTTGCTGGCGGACGCCGGCTCGGGCCTCGCCACCGCCGGGATCCCCGCCAGCCCGGGCGTGCCGCAGGCCGTGGCCGCGAAGACCGTGACGATCCCCTGGAACGATCCCGCGGCGCTGGGCGAGGCGGTGGAGCGCCATCGGCCGGCCGCGATCATCGCCGAGGGGCTGCCCGCCAACATGGGCCTCGTTCCCCCGGCCGATGGCTTCCTCGAGCTGCTGCGCGAGCACGCCTCCTCGAGCGGCGCACTGCTCGTGCTCGACGAGGTGATCAGTGGCTTTCGCGTCGCGCGCGGAGGCGTGCAGGAACTGGCGGGGGTCGTTCCCGACCTGGTTCTCCTGGGCAAGATCCTTGGCGGCGGCCTGCCAGCCGGCGCGGTGGGCGGGTCACCGGAGCTGATGCAGCTGCTCGCCCCGGCGGGCGACGTCTACCAGGCGGGAACCCTCTCCGGCAACCCGCTCGCGGTGGCAGCCGGCCGCGCCACCCTCGAGCTGCTCGATGACGGCGCCTACGAGCACCTCGCGCGCATCACCGCGCTGCTGGCAGACGGCCTGCGCGCGGCGGCCGCCGGACACCCGGTCTGTGTGCAGAGCGCGCCCGGGCTGCTCACCGTGTTCTTCAGCGAGGGGCCCGTGCGCTCGCTCGAGCAGGCGAAGGCTTGCGATCTGGGCGCCCACGCGACGTGGTGCCGCGCCCTGCTCGCGTCCGGCGTGTACCCTCCGCCGTCCCAGTTCGAGGCCTGGTTCCCCTCCCTGGCGCACACGCCCGAGCACGTGGAACGGACCGTGAGCGCCGCCGAGACGGCCTTCGCCGGTCTCAGCCGCGCCCGCCGCGGCGCGGCGTAAGTCGCCGGCGAGGTGCCTGACCGCCGCAGCGGGCGGCGGGGGCGGGTGCAAGGTAGGCTCCCCACGTGGGCTCACTGCAGCGACTCGCCGAGCTCGTACGTGCCCAGGGCGGGCTGCTCGCCGAGCTCCTGCGGCCGGACGCCGCCTCCGTCGCGGCCGGGCCGAGCGAGCCCGGACCGGCGCAGATAGCCGCCGCAGGCCCGCGCGCCGACGGCAGGGGGGAGCAGTACGAGCTGCTCGTGGAGGCCATCTACGAGGGCTACCTGCTGCACTACGGCCGCGCCCGCATCATGGACAGCGGCCAGAGCGACCTGCGCCTGCTGGCCGGAGACCGCCTCTACGCGCTCGGCCTCTCGCAGCTCGTGGCGTTGGGCGACGTGGCGGCCGTGGGGGAGCTGGCCGACCTGATCACGATCAGCGCGCAGGCGCAGGAGGCCGGCGAAGAGGAGCTGGCCGCCGCCATGTGGAGCGCCGGCGCGCGAGCCATCGGATGGGGTCCGAGCGCCGGCCACGAGCGCGCCAAGGAGCTGGCGCTCGTGCGCGACCCCGGCGCTCTCGAAGCAATGCGCACAAGCGCCGTCGCCTGAGCCAAGCGCGACCTGCGCGGGCACGGCCCGGCGCGGTCGCCACCGCGCGCGGTCAGCGCTGGGGAGCCCGGCACTCGGGTATTGTTTGCTCCTGCGCCGGTCCGAACGGGACGCCGCTAACGGCGGGACCTCTCCCGTCGCGGCGAGACCGGCCAGGAAAGGCCCACCACCCCCTCCAACCCCTCCAGGAGCAGCAGATGGCGTCAAAGCGCGACCGCTACCGGTCCAAATACACGGTCGACAACCTGGTACCAGGGGCCTTCGAGGGTGAGACCATGACGCGGCGGCACTTCATGACCGGCACGGCCCACACCGCCGGCGCCGTGGCCACCGCGGCGTTCGTGCTGCCGGCGCTCGGTTTCGCCCTGGCACCGGTCTTCGAAGAGGCGCCGCACCGCTGGGAGATCGCCGGGCCGGAGGACGACTTCCCGGACAACAACTACATCCCCGTCGTCGTCACGATGGTCCCGGGCCTCGGCGAGGTGGGTAAGCAGACGGTCTACGTGCGCAAGCACAACCCCTCGCTCGACACGGACCCCTACGACAAGAACAAGCCCTTCATCGCGATCTCCAACCGCTGTGCCCACGCCGGCTGCCCGGTGCGCTGGGTGGAAGCCTCGGAGCGCTTCATCTGCCCCTGCCACGGCGGGGTCTACGACATCCTCGGCAAGCGCGTCGGCGGGCCGCCGCCGCGGCCGCTCGACCGCTTCTACACGCGCGTGCGCAACGGGCAGGTGGAAATCGGCCCGCGCTACTCGGTCAACAGCGAGCTGAAGCCGTTCTCGCCGCGGGGGCCGGGCGAGCCCCTGGACGGCATCGGGCAGTACGTCTACCCCGCCCAGTTCGACGAAAAGAAGTAGGCCCGGGCGTCGATGCCAAAGCTTCCCGCACCGCCCGTTCCCTCGGCGCTGAAGGCGCCGCCCACCGCTCCGGACGAGGCGCGCCCCGGCACGCGGCCCGTGGACCACGCCAAGGAGGCCGGCATCACGGTCGTCGATTGGATCGACGAGCGCACCTCGATGAGCGGC
>Ga0335085_10007572_pt1 | contig 16785 bp, 11 predicted proteins | sample Lox_Sample_45_FD_206712 | JGI IMG/M metagenome (GOLD analysis project Ga0335085, IMG submission 206712) | Soil microbial communities from Loxahatchee National Wildlife Refuge, Florida, United States - Lox_Sample_4.5 | ecosystem: Environmental > Terrestrial > Soil > Wetlands | place: USA...
CCTCGTGGCCGCTAGGATGCCCTCCTCCACCGTCTCGTCCTGCCGGTGCAGGACCAGCCGGGCGAGGATGGCTTCGATGATGACCACCCCGCCGTCGACGATGACGCCGAAGTCCACCGCTCCCATGGAGAGGAGGTTGGCGCTCATCCCGCGCAGCTTGAGGTAGATGAAGGAGGTGAGGAGCGACAGCGGGATGAGGACGGCCACCACCAGGGCGGCCCGCAGGTCGAGGAGGAAGACGAAGAGGACCAGCGTCACCAGCACCGCCCCCTCGAGCAGGTTTCTCCCCACCGTCCTGAGCGTCGTCCCCACCAGCTCCGTCCGGTCGTAGAACGGGAGCAGCCGCGCTCCCTCCGGGGCCAGACGCCGGTCGATCTCCTTGACCGCCGCCCGGACGCGGGTGAGGACCTCGGAGGGGTTCTCCCCGCGCCGCATGAGGACCACCCCCTCGATGGTGTCCGGGTTGTCGTCGCGGCTGATCACCCCCTGGCGCGGCGCCCAGCCCTCGGAGACGGTGGCCACGTCCTTGAGGAAGAGCGGGGTGCCGTCCTCGGTGCCGAGGCGGACGGACTTGAGGTCCTCCACCGTGGAGAACAGCCCTTCGCTGCGGATGACGAACTGCTCCGCCCCCCGCTCGAGCACGCCGCCGCTGGCGTTGACGCTCCCGTTCTTGATGCCCGTCTCCAGCGCGGCCAGGGTCAGCCCGTGGGCGGCGAGGCGCGCCGGATCGGGCCGGACGTGGATCTCCCGCTGCAGCCCGCCGATGCTCACCACGTCGGCCACGCCGTTGACGCGGAGGAAGGTCGGGCGCACCACCCAGTCTTGGAGGGTGCGCAGCTTCATCGGGTCGTTGCGCGCTCCGACCAGCGTGTAGCGGTACACCTCGCCGATGGGCGTGGCGTAGGGGCCGAGCTGGGGGGTGATGCCGTCCGGCAGGTCGGCGTTGCGCAGGCGCTCCAGGACCTGGCTCCGCGCCCACAGCCCATCCACCCCCTCGTTGAAGGTGAGGGTGATGAAGGAGAGGCCGAAGAGCGACAGGTTCCGGAACCGGGAGAGCTGGGGGATGCCGTTCAGGGCCCGCTCCAGCGGGAGGCCGATCTGCCGCTCCACCTCCTCGGAGGGCTGCCCGGGATAGAGGGTGATCACCTCCACCTGGGTGTCGGTGGGGTCGGGGAAGGCCTCCACCGTCAGGCCCCGGAAGGCCGCCCAGCCCCACACCGCGGTGAGCAGGGTGACGGCCAGGACCGCTCCCTTGTTCCGCAGCGAGAACTGCACCAGCGATTCGAACATGGCGCTAGTTGGCGAGGTCGAGCTGGTTGAGGAGGAGGATGGCTCCCTTGCTCACGAAGCGCGTGCCGGGCTCGAGCCCGCTCCGGAGCTCCACCTCGCCGTCGCGCTGCCGGCCGAGCGTCACCGGGAGCCGCTCCAGCTTCCCGCTCCCCCGGGCGACGAAGACCATCGACCGCTGGCCCTCGGTGACCACCGCCTCTGCCGGCACCCGGATCCGCTTCACCGTGGGGTCGGGCTGCAGCTCGACGTCGACGAAGGAGTTCGGCCGCAGGGCCCGGTCCTCGTTCGCGGCGCGGATGCGCAGCTCCACCGTGCGGCGCTTGACGTCCACCACGTCCGAGACCCGTTCCAGCACCCCGGCCCGGTGGACGTTGCCGGCGTGGGTGTGCACCGTCACCGGGGCCCCGGCCTGGAGGTCGTAGGCGTCCTGCTCCTGGAGGTCGGCCACCACCAGCACCTCGCCCAGGTCGGAGATGCGGATCAGCGGCTTCTCGCCGCCCGCCTGCACCTCCTGGCTGGCCACCACGTCCAGGTCGACCACCGTCCCCGAGCGCGGGGCCACCACCCAGAACAGGTTGTCGCTCTCCGAGGAGATGCGCAGCGAGGCGCGCTTGGCCTGGGCGGCGCGCAGCGCCAGCTCGGACTCGCGCAGCTCCGCCTCCGCGGCCAGGGCGTCCTTCTCCGGCGCCGCCTTGAGCTCCACCAGCTCCCGCGCCCGGGTGGCGAGCCGCTGCTTGACCTGGACCGCCTCCCGCGCCGAGGCGAGCTCCTTCTCCAGATCCGCCCACGCTCCACTGCGCACGCTGAACAGCCGGTCGCCCTCCTTCACCGAGTCGCCGAGGCGCACCAGCACCCGCTCCACCCGGCCCTGCAGCGGCGTTCCGACCGAGGCGGTCCGCTTCTCGTCGAACTCGACCCGACCCGGCGCCGGGAGCGGCGGGAGCGCCGGTGCCTCCTGGGCCACGGCCAGCTCGACGTACTTCCACTGCGGCGCGTTCTCGGTGAACGAGAGAGAGTCGCCCTGGGCGACCATCGTCGGCGGGCCGGGCGAGAGCTGGTGGGAGCGAGTGAGGGCCAGCCAGGCCAGGGCGAGAATGGCCGCGGCGCCGACGGCGGCGAAGGCGATGTGCTTCGGCGTGGCCTTCTGGAACAGACCGGCGAGCGTGGGCAGGGCGGGCGGCGAGGGGTCAGGGGACATGGGGGGCTGCCTCGGGAAAGGGGGGGAGCTCACCCGCGGCGCGCGAGCGCGCCACCGAGAGCCGGAAGGCGAAGAGGTCCAGGTCGGCGGCGTCGAGCTGGAGCTCACCCAGCGTCCGCCGGGCCAGGAGCAGGTCGGGCAGCGGCGCCCCCCCGCGCTGCACCGCGCTCTCCAGGCGCTCGACCACCTCGCGGGCCAGGGGCACCGTCCGGTCCCGGAGGCGGATGCGGCGCTCCATGGCCGCCTCGCGCTGGGCGCTGAGCAAGGACACGTCGCGCTCCGCCTGGGCGACGAGCAGGGTGCGGGCGGTGGACGCCGCGGTGGCGGTGGCCGTGGCTGCCTGGGCGTCGGCCTGGCCGTGGTCGAAGAAGGTCAGGGGCAGGCTGATTCCCAGGAACAGGCTCTGGTGCTGGTTCCCGGCGATGATGAACTGGTCCAGGACGTACCCGAAGCGGAGGGTGGGGTCGGGGATCCACCGGTTGTGAGCCAGGGTGAGCAGCGACTGCGCGCTCGCCTCCTGCGCGGTGAGCGATCGGATGTCCGGACGCTGGTCGATGGCCGGAGCCCGGAGCGCCCCGATGCCCAGCCGGCCGTTGAGATAGCCGGCCGCCTCGGACGGAGAGCCGAAGGGGAGGCAGCGCACGCCCACCGTCTGCGAGCAGACGAGCAGCGCCGCGGCCAGCTTCTCCCGCTCCTCGCCCAGGTTGGAGGCGAACTTCTCCGCCTCGAGGTCCGCCCGGTCGGCGTCGAGGCCGGCGATGTCCCCCTTGGCCGCGCGCTGGCGCTGCAGCTCGGCCAGCCGCTCGGCGTTGGCCACCGTCTCGCTCAGCGCGGCGATGCGCATCTGGGAGGTGGCGATCTCGGCGATGCGCTCCTGGAGGTCGAACCAGCGCTGCCGGAGCAGCTCCAGCGCATCCAGCGCCGCCGCCTCGCGCGCGCTGCGGGCGGCCGCCTCCCGCGGGGCGCGCTTCCCCAGCTCCAAGAGCTGGTTGAGGGTGAAGGTGTAGTTGGGGACCTCGGTGAAGCGGTTGAGGCCGGGCGGATTGGTGGGTCCGATGGGGAACGTCCCCCACAGGAAGTCGAAGCCCGGGTTGGGCCACACGCCGGCCCGAGTCACCTCGGCAGCCGCCAGCCGCACCCGGAGCTGGGCGGCCACCAGATCGGGCGAGCGTTCCCAGAGGAGCGCGGTGAGGTCGGCGTCGCTCGGCAGGCGCGAGAGGTTGAGCGCGGCGGGTGTGGGAGCGTCGGCCGCCGCGCCGGCGGCGAGCATCAAGAGGAGGCAGGCAGTGTTCACGCAAGAGAGTTTATTGGAGCAACTCTCGTGCCCAATTCTCTCGAGAGCGCGTGCCGGTGCGGCGTGAAAGCCTTTTTCAGAGGCTCGCCGCGCCGGTGGCGATTTCTTTCACTCCTCGCCTAGTCCTCGATGCGCTTGAGGAAGGTGGGGTAGGACAGCCCGAGGGCCTTGGCCGCCTCGACGCGGCGTCCGCCGAGCTGTCCCAGGACATGGCGCGCGTAGCGTCGCTCGAGCTCGTCCATGGGGATGGGAGCTCCGCCGATGACGAACGGACCAGCCCCCGGGACGCCGCCCGGGAGCGGCTCGGGCTGACCGTCCAGCACCGGGAGGTCGAGCTCGGAGGTCGGCTCGAGGACCAGCGCTCGCTCGAGGACGTTGCGCAGCTCGCGCACGTTCCCCGGGAAGGGATAGCGGAGGAGGCGCTCCTTGGCCACCGCGCCGAGCACCGCTCCCTTCTTGCCCAGCTCGGCGGAGAGCTCGGCCAGGAGCGCCTCGGCCAGGGGAAGGATGTCCTCCGGGCGCTCGCGGAGCGGGGGAACGTGCAGGGCGAAGACGCTGAGCCGGAACCAGAGGTCCTCCCGGAAGCGCCCGGAGCGGATCTCCGCCTCGAGGTTGCGGTTGGTGGCGGCCACGACGCGAGCGTGGCTCGTCTCCTCCGTACTGCTCCCCACCCGCCGGTAGCGCCCGGAGTCGAGGAAGGTGAGCAGCTTGGCCTGCAGCCCGACGGGAAGCTCGCCCACCTCGTCGAGGAACAGCGTTCCCCCGTGCGCCGCCTCGAGCAGCCCGCGCCGCGCCGAGCGGGCGTCGGTGAAGGCGCCCTTCTCGTGCCCGAAGAGCTCGCTCTCCACCACGCTCTCCGGGAGCGCCGCGCAGTTCACGTGGACGAAGGGGGCCTCGCTGGCATGGGCCAGCGCGTGCAGGTGCCGGGCGAGGACCTCCTTCCCCGAGCCGGTGGGGCCGAGGAGGAGCACCGGGCTCCGGGGCGTGGTGGCGATGCGCTCCAGGGCGACCAGCACCTGGCGCATGGCCGGCGAGGAAGGGGGAACCAGCCTCCGCCGCCGGAGGATCTCCGCCTCCGCCCGGGTGAGCCGGTCGCGCAGGCTCTGCTCGCCCAGGGCGCGGCGCACCCGGAGGACGAGGTCCGCCAGCTCCACCGGCTTGGCCACGTAGTCGGCGGCCCCGGCGCGGATGGCGTCCACCGCGCTCTGGATGTCTCCGTGCGCGGTGACCATCAGCACCGGCGCGTCCGGGATGAGCGTGCGCACCGAGCTCAGGAACTCCAGCCCGTCCCCGTCGGGCAGCCGGCGGTCGAGCACCACCGCATCCGGGCTCTCCGCGTCCAGCGCCGCCCTGGCCTCGTGGAGGCTCCGCGCCAGACGGACGGACCAGCCCTCTCGCGCCAGCGCCGCCTGGGCCAGGGCGGAGAAGGAGCGGTCGTCGTCGACGAGGAGCACCGAGCGCTTCATGCCGCCGCGTCTCCCCGCTGGAGCTCCACGGTGAAGCGGCTTCCCATCTTCGTCCGCTCGAAGGCCAGGCGGCCTCCCTGCCGCTCCACCGCCTGGCGTGCCATGGAGAGTCCCAGGCCGATGCCCTTCGACTTGCTGGTGACGAAGGGCTGGAAGAGGTGGCCCTCGAAATCGGAGGGCGGCCCGCCGGCATTGTCCTCCACCACCACCCGCGCCGTGCCGCCCGAGGCGCGCGTCTCGACGCGGACCCGGGGGACGGGCTGGCGGCCCAGGTCCTTGGCCTGCACGGCGGCCTCGATGGCGTTGCGGAGGAGGTTGTCCAGGGCGGTGGTGAGGAGCAGCGGGTCGCAGCGCACGGTGAGCGGCGCCTCGAGGTCGGCCTCCAGGGCCACCTCCTCCGCCTCGGGCAGGTCCCGCACCCCCTCCAGGGTGTCCCGCACCAGCTGGGCCAGGCCGGTGTCGGTGAGCTGGGGCATGGCCGGCTTGCCAAACGAGAGGAGGGACTGGGCCAGATGCCCGAGGCGGTCGATCTGGCCCCGGATGCTGCGTCCGGCCAGCGCCGGGTCGCCGCCGGCGCCGAGGAGCGAGGCGGCCGCCTTGAGCCCGTTGAGCGAGTTCTTCACCTCGTGGGCGATGAGGGAGGAGGCCGTCCCCAGCGCGGCCAGCTTCTCTTGCTGGACCGCGCGGGCCTCCATCTCCTGCCAGGTGCCGTAGGTCCGGCGGAGGAAGAGGGTGAAGAGCAGGACGGTGAAGCCCTGGACGAGCATCATCACCAGGAGCTGGGCGAGGAAGCGCTGGCGCACCGGGGCGAGCATGGCCGGCTCGTTGGCCACCAGCAGCAGCCGCAGGCCGGTCCTCCCCACCGGGGTGGCGACGGCGAACTCCGGGGTGCCGCTCAGCTCGAGCGTCACGCCGCTCCCCTGGGCGAGCAGCCGCTCCAGGCGATCCGGAAAGCGCTCGGCGTTCACCCAGGGAGGGGGGATGGCCGGCGCCAGCACCGTGCCGGCGCGGTCCGCCACCACCAGCTGGAGGTTCTCGCTCACCGGCCGGCCCCCGGGAAGCACGTGCGTGCCGGCGTCGAGGAGGCCGACCACCGCGCCGGTGACCCTCGTGCCGCGGAGCACGGGCACGGCCACGACGAAGGTGCGCGCCCCGGGGGCGAGCGCATCGACCACCGGGGACTCGGTGACCAGCATCTTCTGGAACCAGGTCCGCGTCCGGAGCGAGGTCTCGGGGAGTGCATCCTTGGGCTCGGTCCAGGCCGGGACGCCCCGCTCGTCGAGCACGGCCACGGCGGTGAAGAAGGCCGAGTTGTGGTGGGCGAAGTCGAGCAGGGCCTGCTCCGGCGCGATGGTTTCGTCGCGCAGGTCCACCTGGGGGCGGGAGGCGAGGCGCTCCAGCTCCGCCACCAGGGCCCGGATGTGGGTGTCCAGCGCGTCGGCGTAGACGGCAGCCTCGCGCGCCACGCGGTTGTGAAGGAGCTGCCGGGCCTCGGCCACGTCGGCCCGGTAGCCGAGCAGGGGCACGAGCAGGGCCAGGGCGGCGAGCACGCCGAGGGCGCCGAGCACGCGCCGGGCCAGGCGCTGGTCCGCCCGTCCATGCTCGCCGACGCGGTGTGGAGGAGCATCCACCGGAGGCTGTTCGGGCCTACCCCCGCGCGGCGCTGCGCGCGTGCGGCTCATCCTCGACGAGGCGGATGGGCGTGGGGTACTTCCCGGTGAAGCAGGCCATGCAGAAGGTCTTCGACTCCGGGTCTCCCACCGCCGCGCCCAGCCCCTCCACCGACAGGTAGCCCAGGGTGTCGGCGGTCACGTAGCGGCCGATCTCCTCCACCGGCGTGGTGGCGGCGATGAGCTCCGCCCGGCGGGGAGTGTCGATGCCGTAGTAGCAGGGCCACCGGGTGGGCGGGCTGGAGATGCGCAGGTGCACCTCCGAGGCGCCGGCCGCCTTGATCATGCTCACGATCTTCCGCGACGTCGTCCCGCGCACGATGGAGTCGTCCACCACCACCACCCGCTGGTTGCGGAGGACCTCCTTCACCGCGGCCAGCTTCAGCTTCACCCCGAAGTGCCGGATCGACTGCTGCGGCTCGATGAAGGTGCGGCCCACGTAGTGGCTGCGGATCAGCCCCACGTCGTAGGGAATCCCCGACACCTTGGAGTACCCGATGGCCGCCGGGATGCCCGAGTCGGGCACGCCGATGACCAGGTCCGCCTCGGCCGGCTGCTCGCGGGCCAGCTGCATCCCCAGCCGCTGGCGGGTGGCATAGACCGACGCTCCGAAGAGCTCCGAGTCCGGCTTGGCGAAGTAGACGTGCTCGAAGACGCACCGGGTGGGCTGCTCGGCGCCGAAGGGGTGCGAGGAGCGGAGCCCCATGTCGTCGACGACCACCATCTCCCCCGGCTGCACCTCGCGCACGAAGTTCGCCCCCACCAGGTCCAGGGCGGTGGTCTCCGAGGCAAAGACGGTGGAGTCGCGCAGCTTGCCCAGCACCAGCGGGCGGAATCCGCGCGGGTCCCGGACGGCGACGATGGCGGTGGGGGTGAGGAAGAGCAGGGAGTAGCTCCCCTGCACCTTGCCCAGCGCCTCCACCATCTGCTTGGCCAGGGTGGGAGCCCGGCTCCGGGCCATGAGGTGGATGATCACCTCGGTGTCCGAGTCGCCGGAGAAGATGGCCCCCTGCTGCTCGAGCTCGGCGCGGATCTGCGGGGCGTTGGTCAGGTTGCCGTTGTGGGCCACCGCCAGCTTGCCCAGGGAGTACTCCACGGTGAGCGGCTGGGCGTTCTTGTGCTGGCTCACCCCGGAGGTGGAGTAGCGGACGTGGCCGATGGCCGCCCGCCCGGCGAGCGCCTCCAGATGGCGGGCGCCGAAGACGTCCTGGACCAGGCCCATCTCCCGCCGGACGTGGAAGGTCCGCCCGTCGGCGCTGACGATGCCGGCCGACTCCTGGCCCCGGTGCTGGAGCGCGTGGAGGCCGAGGTAGGTGATGTTCGAGGCCTCAGAGTTCCCGAAGATTCCGAAGATGCCGCACATGGCTGCAGCGGACATACACCGCCCGGCTGTCGCGTGCACGGCTCCGAACGACAGGGGCTCCCTGGTGTAGGGTGGGTGCCCCGATGCCCACCCCCGACCTGCACGGCAAGGTGTGCCTCCTCACCGGGGCGACGAACGGCATCGGCCGCGCCGCCGCCGACGCGCTCGCCCGCACCGGGATGACCCTGGTGGTGGTGGGGCGAGACCCGGTGCGCACCGAGGCCACGGTGAAGGAGATCCGGGAGTCCTCCGGCAATCCCCGCGTGGAAGGTCTCTCTTCCGACCTCTCGCTCCGGAGCGAGGTCCGCCGGCTGGCCGCCGAGTTCCGTGCCGCGCACCCCCGCCTGGACATCCTGGTCAACAATGCCGGCGCCGTCTTCACCCGCCGCGAAGAGACCGCGGAGGGAACGGAGAAGACGCTGGCCCTGAACCACCTCGGCTACTTCCTCCTCACCCGCGAGCTGAAGGACCTCCTCGTCGCCAGCGCGCCGGCCCGGGTGGTCGTCGTGGCCTCCGAGGCGCACCGGGGGATGCGCCTGGACTTCGAGGACCTCGAGTCCCGGAGGGGCTACACCGGCCTCGGCGTCTACGGGAAGACCAAGCTCATGAACCTCCTCTTCACCGCCGAGCTGGCGCGGCGGCTGGCCGGGACGGGAGTCACCGCCAACGCCGTCCACCCCGGCGTGGTGGCCACCGGCTTCGGCCGGAACAGGCCCGGGCTGTTCCGCACGCTGGTGGGCATCGCCCAGCCGTTCATGCTCTCCCCGGAGAAGGGGGCGGAGACCGTCGTCTACCTGGCCACCTCGCCCGAGGTGGAGGGGGTGAGCGGGAAGTACTTCGAGAAGTGCCGCGAGGCGCGCCCCAGCCCGGCGGCACGTGACCCGGAGGCGGCCCGCCGGCTCTGGGAGCTGAGCGAGCGGCTCGCCTCCTCGGTGGGGAACGCCGCGGCGTGACGCGCTCCCGGCGGGCCGCCCTCGTCGCCGGCGGCATCCTGCTCGTCACGCTCGCCGCCCTGGCCGGCCGCGACCACTGCGCGCGCCGAAGGCCGGGGACGCCGGAGGTCCTCGTCCGGGCCTGGTCCGCGGGTCCGCTGCTCGCCGGGGCGGCCTCGGTGCCGATGGAGATTCCCTTCCCGGCGGTGGTGGCCGGGTACGGCGTGCCGCGCGCCTCCGTGACCGGGGCCGCGGTGCCCGTCCGGGCCCGGGCGTTGGTGGTCCAGTCAGGCGCAGTCCGGGCCGGCGTGGTGACGCTGGACCTCCTGGTCGGCGATGCCGCGCTGGACGGCGCCATCCGCCGTGCGGTGGCCGGCCTCGGCTTCACCGACCTCTGGGTGGCGGTGACGCACACCCATTCCGGCCCGGGAGGCTATGCGGCCAACACGGTGGCGGAGCTGGCCGGGACCGGCCTCCTCCGCGGGAACGTGCGGGAGGCGGTGGTGTCCGCGGCGGCGCGCGCTCTCTCCACGTCGGCCCGGACGCTGGCCCCGGTCACCCTGCGCTTCGGGGAGGGCACCGTGCCCGAGCTCATCGGCGCCCGTTCCGCACCCTCAGACGTCGATCCGCGCCTGTCCCGGCTCGTCCTCGACGGCGAGAAGGGGCCCCTGGCCCAGCTCCTGGTGGTGGCCTGCCACCCGACGCTGGTGCCCCGCCCGCCCTCCGGGCTGGACCCGGACTGGCCGGGCCGGCTCGCCGACCGCGAGGGGGAGCTCGGGCACGGGGTGACGCTGGTCCTGCAGGGAGCGGTGGGCAACGCCTCCACCGCGCTCACCGAGCCGAACGGCGAGCGGCTGGCGCACTTCGTGGCCGCGCTCGCCCGGGCAGCCGACGCTCTCCCGCTCGCCCCGGTGCCCTCCGCGCTCGGCGTGGCCCGCGCCTCGGTGGGCTTGCCCGGGCCGGACGCCTCGCGGCTCGTCCCCTCCCTGGCGCGGCCGCTGGTGGACAACCTGCTCTGCGTCTCGGCGCCCTCGCGCGCCGAGGTGGCGCTCCTCCGCGTCGGCCCGCTCCTGCTCCTCGGCGTCCCGGCCGAGCCCACCGCCGCCGCCGGGCGCCGCCTCGAGGAGGCGGCCCGGGCGAGCCGTGCGGTGAGCCTGGTGAACGGCTACCTCGGTTACCTCGAGACACCCGACCACCTGGCCGCGGGAGCGGGGGAGGCGGAGCGCCAGCTGGTCGGGCCTGGCTTCCTCGAAGCGCTCGTCCGGGCGGGCGCCGTCGCCCGCCAGGCGCTCCCTCCCTGAACGAGCCTCAGGCGCCCCGGCCGCCGAGCCAGGCGGCGACCTCGGGGAGGAGGCGCTCCCGCAGCGCGACGTCCTGCCCCAGCCGCTCCAGGGTCTGCGCCACCGCCTGCTGCGCCTCCGGAACCGGGTGCGCGGCGAGGAAGTCCTTGACCCCGTCCAGGTGCGCCCGGGTGTGCAGGTTGCCGAGCGATTCCACGACGCGGCGGACGAGCATCGGCGCGCCTCCCGTCCGGGCGAGCACATCCGCCCAGCGCTCGCGGACCAGCCGCCAGGCATCCTCGCGCGCCGCGCGGTTGGCGAGCAGCCCGTGGACGTAGCCGGCCACGTCCTGCATCGGAACGGCGCCCTCCAGGAGGAGGCTCCGGGCGCGGGCGGCGAGCGCCGGCTCTTCGAAGCCGGTGAGGGCCATCAGGTAGCGGCGCTTGGTGGCCGGGTCCGGCTCGCCGGGGAAGGCGGCCCGGAGGGCGTCGAAGAGGCGCGCGTCTCCGGCGCGAGCGGCGATGCCCACCGCGGCGTCGAGGAGGTTCGCGTCCAGCGCATCGGTCCGCTTCTCGAGCAGCCGGCCGACGCGGGCGCTGGCCTCGGAGACGGCCCCTGCGGCCCGGGCCACCCCGCCCACGGCCCGGAGGAGGGAGGCCCGGCGGAGCCGCTGGAGGTCGTCCTCGCCTGGCGCCGGATCCCAGCTCATCCGGGTGAAGGCCGGGCCGAGGAGGTCCTCCACCCGGCGGCGGAAGCGGGCCGTGTCCGCCCCCTCCACGAGCCGGGCCTCGACGAAGCCGAGCTTCCCCACCAGCTCGTCGAGCACGGCGTCGTCCGACTCCCCGCGGAAGGCGAAGGCCAGGTCGAGGAAGTCGGCGATGCGCGCCCGGCCGGCCCGCACCAGCGCCCACTGGTCGGCGAGCAGCCCGATGCGCTCGGCGGGTGCCAGCGCGTCCAGGTGTCGCCGCAGCGCCCCCAGTGCCGCGGAGTCGTAGGCCACGCGGTAGAAGCCGGTCGAGCCGGCGTTGGCGCACACCCAGGCGATGTCGCCCATCGCCGGTAGCTCGACGGCGCGCGTCTTCTCGCGCAGGAGGACGCGCGTCTCGTGCTCTCCGGCGGCGTCCCGCCAGCGGAGGACGAGCGGAACCGGCCACTGCTCCTCGCCGCTGGCGGACGGCTCGGAGAAGAAGCGGGACTGGGCCATGGAGAAGCGCCGTCCGGTGAGCGACACGGTGACCACCGGGTAGCCGGGCTGGCGGATCCAGGCGTTGGCCAATTCGAGCACCGGCTGGCTGGAGGCCTCGGCCAGCGCCGCCCACAGGTCGTCGGCCACGGCGTTGGCCCGGGCGTGCTTGCGCATGTAGGCCCGGATGCCGGTGCGGAAGGAGTCCTCGCCGAGGAAGCCCTCGATCATCCGGAGCACCGCCCCGCCCTTCTCGTAGGTGATGGCGTCGAACGCCTCGCCCGCCTCGCCGGCGTTGCGCACCGTGCCCCGGATGGGGTGGGTGGAGCGGAGCGCGTCGAGGTGGAGAGCCACCGATTTGCCGGCATCGAAGTCCAGCCACACCCGCCAGGCCGGCTTCCAGTCGTCGACCACCTTGTAGGCCATCCAGGTGGCGAAGGCCTCGTTCAGCCACAGGTCGTCCCACCACACCATGGTCACCCAGTTGCCGAACCACTGGTGGGCGAGCTCGTGCGTCACCACCTCGGCGACGCGCTTCTGCACCGCCAGCGGGGCACGGGCCGCGTCGAGGAGGAGGGCCACCTCCCGGTAGGTGATCAGCCCGGCGTTCTCCATCGCCCCGGCCTCGAAGTCGGGGATGGCCACCTGGTCCAGCTTGCCGAAGGCGTAGGGCAGGCCGAAGTAGCCCTGGAGGCGGGGGAGGACGGCCAGCGCCGCCCCCTGGCCGAAGGCGGTGAGGTGCGCCTTCTCGTGGAGCGACCAGGTGCGGACGGGGACCTGGCCGGCTCGCTCCTCGGCGCAGCCCTCGAGCGGACCGACGACCAGGGCCACCAGGTAGCTGGAGAGCACCTCCGTCTCGGCGAACTCGGTGCGCACCTGTCCCCCGGCGACCGGCGTGCGCCGGAGCGGCGCACCGTTGGAGAGCACGGTGAGCGCCTCCGGCGCCTGGACGGTGAGGGTCCAGCGGGCCTTGAAGGCCGGCTCGTCGAAGCAGGGGAACACCCGCCGGGCGTCGGCGGCCTCGAACTGCGTGGCCGCCACCTCGCCGGCCAGGTACAGCCCGCGGAGGCCGTCCGAGAAGCGGCCGCTCCAGTCGAGGTGCAGCGTCGCCTCGCCGGGCGAGATCTCCTGCTCGAAGGCGAGGACCACCGTCTCGCTGGTGGGGAGGACGGTGACCGTGGCCGGGAGCACCGAGCCGCCCCGGTGGAGCTCGGCGCGGGTGATCTCCAGCGCCAGGGCATGGAGGACCACCTCACCGACCGGCCGGGCGATCACGAGGGTGATCTCCTCCGAGCCCCGGAAGGCCTTGGCCTGGAGGTCCACCTCCAGGCTTGCCCGGTACCGTGAAGGGACGACGTCGCGGGAGAGGCGGAAGTTCCTGTCGTCGGTGCGCGTGGGCATCAGGGGTCGCGGGACTGTAGCGCCTGAGTGCGCTCGGACCGGCAAGAAAAGCTGTGAAGAACGTCGAGGAAGCGGAGCGTCAGGGGCAGGATCCGGGGAGAGAAGCGATCCAGTCCTCGATCAGCTGGAGCCCCGCCTGATCGACCACGCTGCGGCCGATCTGCGGCATCGCCACCGAGGGGTCGGTGGAGCCGAGCCGGTGGACCATGATCGACGCGTCCGGTTGGCCGGGAACGATGTCGTAGAGCAGGTTCCCGGTGCCGCCGCCCGCGGCCACTGGCTTCTTGCACACCCCGTAGCTGTACGCGTCGGTGACGAAGGTGGAGAGGAAGAGGGCGCTGTTCTTGGCATCGCCGCCCGGGCTGTGGCAGTGCGCGCAGTTGGACTCGAGGTAGGCGCGGGCGCGCTGGTCGAGGGTCCCGGTGCTGGGGTCGTTCCACACCGGAAGCCGCGGCGCTGCCGACGGGTCGGGCGCTCCGGTGAGCAGCCCGAGGCGGGTCCAGTGGGCGAGCTGGTTCTCGGTCGTGCCGTCGGGATAGGTCAGGTCGCGGTTCAGGTTCCGCGCCTTGGGCCCGATGAGGGTAGTCACGCTGTTGCTGGCGTGGCACTGGCTGCACTGGTTGGCCTGGGGCACCAGGTACTGCGCGTCGAGCGTGCTGCCGTCCGGCCCGATGATCGTCTTGGGGTACACCCCGCCCCCCGGCGCGACGGTGGCCTTGGTCTGGGCCTGGTCCCAGGTGTAGCTGACGGCGTGCCACTCGCCGCCGGTGAGCCACATCACCCGGGTCTCCACCCACTGCACCACGGGCTGAGCCTTGCGGACGTCGTCCGGGAGCCCGAAGGACTTGGTCAGGACCGTGCCCTCGGGGAAGGTGAAGACGTTCTCCCCGTCGTAGGTGGCGGAGGCGCCGGGCGGCATCCACACCGTCCGGCGCTTCACCGCGTAGTCACTGAACAGCGGCGTGTTCAGGTTGTAGGGCGTGACGCCCGGGTTGGGGACCACGTCGCCGCCCACCATCGACACCTGGCACCAGGCGTCGAGGGTGGGAAACGGCTCCGCCTTCCCGGAGACCGGCGTGCAGCTCGGCGTCGAGTTGCTGCCGCCACAGCCGAGGGCGAGCAGCGCTCCGCCGACGAGCAGACCTACGCTTCTGAACAGCCGCTGATCCATCGATTCAGGCTCCGGGGACGGTCACTGCCGGCAAGGGGAATCCCGGCGGGTTGGCAGTGGGGGTGCCCGGCCAGGTGAAGTCGGCGACGTCGAAACGCAGCGCGGTGGTGTCGGGGACCGGATTCGCGGGATCCGGGACCAGGCCACCCTGGAAGTTCAGGTTGCCGAACGTTGCCGAGGCGCCGTTCTTCTGCCAGTAGGCCAGGGGATTGGGCGGCGTTCCGCTGGTCGCGGTACCCGTCGGCGGGGCGTAGCCAGGGCCCCCGATGCCGTCCCAGAGCAGCTCGGAGATGGTGCTGCTCGGGAAGGCGCTCTTGATCTGGAAGAGGAGCGCTCCGAAGAGCTGGACTTGCCCGGCGGCGTTGGTCAGGTGGGGCGAGCCGCCGTTGCCGCTGAACGTGTTGTCGTGCACCCAGGCGCTGCTCCCGAGGGGGTTGAACACCGGGTCGATGGGGTTGGGGAGCGTCTCGCAGAAGTTCGGCGAGCTGGCCAGGTCGAGGAGGCAGTAGCTGACGAAGGCGAAGGCCACGGCATCGTTGTTGGAGATGTTGTTGCCGTAGACCTCCACGTTGGTGGCAGCGATGACCAGGATGCCGCTCCCGGCGGGGACCGCGGCCACGGTCGTTCCGGCCGCGCCGAAGTTCAGCGTGTTGTTGTCGTGCACGTTGTTGTTGTAGACGCGCACGTTCTTCGTCCCGTGATTGCCGGACGGATCGGAGAGGCCCGGCAGGGCGAAGACGAGGATGCCGCCGGTGTTGTTGAACGCCTCGTTGTCGTAGACGTCGGCATCGGACGAGGCCTCGATCTCGATCCCGGCCACGCTCTGGGAGACGGTGCTGTTGCGCACGATGATCGTCTTCGACTGGCCGACGTAGAGGCCGGCGTCGCGGGAGCCGATGACCACGCAGCCGTCGATGAGGACGTTGGTGCTGTTCACCGGGTAGAGCGCGTAGGAGCCGTGGGTGGTGTTGTCCGCGGCGGTCCAGATGACCTTCACCTTGTTGAAGTAGACGCCCACCCCGCTCTTGACGTCGATGCCGTCGCCCTTCGGGTTCTTCACCGTGAAGCCGGAGAAGGTGATGTTCTGGGTGCCGTCCGCGGCATGGATGCCGCCCGCGCCGGCGGTCTGACCCGAGAAGTCGAGGGTGGTGGTGTCGATGCCGGCTCCGGTGATCTTCATCCCGGTGACGAGCGGCAGGTTGAGGGTGTTGTCGAAGGCGAACGTCCCGCTGCCGAAGACGAAGGTGGTGTTCGCTGCCACCGTCCCGTTGAAAGCCGCGGTGACGGTGCTGGCCGCGGTGCCGGTGGGAAATGCGACGCAGGGCGCGGCGACGCCGCTGCACAGGTCGGGGGTAGAGCTGCTGCTGCACGCGCCGAGCACGAGCGCTGCGCCGCTGAGAAGGGTGACGCCAAGCTTTCTGAGCATTCAGTGTCTCCGGTAGGTCGGTCCCCCTCGGCGGAGGAGCCGCTCGTTCGCTTGTTCTCTCTGAAATTCCCTCGAGGGCCGGCAGGCCCACTCGGGAGGGGCCGGCGTTATTGCCCCCCAGCCCCCCTCGGCGCAAGACGTCACCCACCCCCACGCACTGCGCGTGAACTAGCGAGCGAGATGGCTCCCGGCAACCCTCCGTTCGTCGGGGGTCGATGCGACTCGCATGCCTGTCGGCGGAGGGCCTGAGGAATCGGGCCGTTGGCGCGGGCCAGCGGGGCTTTCGCGGCGGCGCCCAGACCCCGGAGGCGTCCTTCGCCGTCGCCACCGGTCGTCGGCTACTCCTCGTCGTCGCCAGGGTGGCGATGGGGCCGCGAGCCGTGGGCGTGCTCGTGGTCGTGGTGGTGATGGTGGCCGTCGTGAGGGTGGTGGGCGTGGTCGCCCTCCTCGGCCCGCGTCTTCCGGAGCTTCACCATCTTGCGGCGGATCAGGTCCCGCTTCAGCGACGAGAGGCGGTTGACGAACACCGTCCCGTCGAGGTGATCGATCTCGTGCTGGAGCACGTGGGCCAGCCGGTCCTCGGCCTCCAGCGTCTGCCAGGCCCCGCTCTTGTCCTGGTAGCGGACCTTCACCTTGCGGAACCGGGGCGTCTGCTCGAACTCCCCGGGGACGGAGAGGCACCCCTCCTCGTAGGTGACCGGCTCGGCGGTCTCGAGGAGCTCCGGGTTGACGATCTCGAAGAACGTCCCGTCCGGCCGCCCCACCCAGGCCACCCGCAGCCCGATGCCCACCTGGTTGGCGGCGATGCCGATGCCCTCCGCCTCGCGGAGCGACTCCATCATCTCGTCGAGCAGCGTCCCCAGCGCCGGCCCGAAGTCGGTCACCTGGGCAGTCGCCCGGGTGAGGACCTTGTCCGGCCAGATCACGATCGGTTTCGCCATCCTGGGTCTCGGTTCCTACAACGGGAGGCGGGGCGGAGTCGTGCCCGGCGCGCACCGGCCCTTCCGCCGGGGTAGGGTGGAAGGACGATGCTCGGACGTCTCGGGGCGATGCTCTACGACCGGAACCTGGCCCGGGCCGAGGCCGCCTGCCTCGCCGGGTGGCGGCACGC